>Ga0075421_100004473_pt1 | contig 16875 bp, 17 predicted proteins | sample SoiMetdeltSBSDD5_FD_75292 | JGI IMG/M metagenome (GOLD analysis project Ga0075421, IMG submission 75292) | Bulk soil microbial communities from a Populus tree surrounding site in Tennessee, USA - Soil MetaG P. deltoides SBSDD5 | ecosystem: Environmental > Terrestrial > Soil > Tree plantation...
CGTCGTAGAATTTCCGTGATCGCTCGAGGTCGTTCGATCCGACCATTACATGGCTGAACATCCAGCTTCCCTCCTTCAGATCTCGACCGCGATTGTAGCCGTCGCCGGATCGCCCGTGTTGGGCATGTCCCTAGGGTCGATCAGCAGCAGCTTGACTTCGCCCTTGCGCGCGCACGGCCGATGCTCGGTGCCCTTTGGCACGACGATCAATTCGCCGGGCTGAAGCGTTATCGTTCGGTCGCGGAATTCCATGTCGAGCTCCCCGTCAATGATCAGGAACAGCTCGTCAGTATCATCGTGGCTATGCCAGATGAACTCACCCTCAACCTTCACCAGCCGGACTTCATGATCATTGTAGCGGGCGACAATCCGCGGCGCCCAATGGTCGGAGAAGGTGCCGAGCTTCGCGGCGAGGTTGATCTTGTCGAACATTATCGCGACTCTCGTTGCCAGGGTTGATCGGGACCGGCACGCCACGCCCGCCAGCCCAGGGGAAGGTCGGCAAGCTCGGCGATGCTGGCATCACGCTTCAGGACACTGCCCAGACCAACCACCATGGCCTGATCCTCAAGTGGGCCTTCGGGGCCGACGAATTGCCAGCCGCCGTCATCCTCATCATGCGAGACCAAGGCGATCCAGCCGGTGCCATCCATGACCGGCCGCGTCGTGATCGTCGCCACGTTCGGCGGGTCGTCGAACGGCCAGTCGGCGGGCGCATCCATCAATAGACCACCACGCTGCGGATGCTTTCGCCCGCGTGCATCAGGTCGAACCCCTTGTTGATCTCATCGAGGGTCAGGACGTGCGTGATCATCGGGTCGATCGCGATCTTCCCGTCCATATACCAGTCGACGATCTTCGGCACGTCAGTACGCCCCTTGGCGCCGCCGAACGCGGTGCCGCGCCAGTTGCGCCCGGTGACCAGCTGGAACGGCCGGGTGGCGATCTCTTTGCCGGCCTCGGCTACCCCGATGATGATGCTGGTGCCCCAGCCGCGGTGGCAGCATTCTAATGCCGTGCGCATCACCTCTGTGTTGCCGGTCGCATCGAACGTATAGTCCGCGCCGCCGTCGGTCAGTTCGAGCACCTTGGCGATGGTTTCATCGCGCGACATGCCCTTCGAATTGAGGAAATCGGTCATGCCGAACTTCCTGCCCCATTCCTCGCGCGCCGGATTGATGTCGACGCCGACGATCCGGTTCGCCCCAACCATCTTGGCACCCTGGATGACGTTGAGGCCAATGCCGCCAAGGCCGAACACCACGACATTCGCACCGGGCTCGACCTTGGCAGTTTTCACCACGGCGCCAACGCCGGTGGTGACGCCGCAGCCGATGTAGCAGCTGGTTTTGAAGGGCGCGTCCTCGCGGATCTTGGCGACCGCGATTTCGGGCAGCACGGTGAAGTTCGAGAAGGTCGAGCAGCCCATGTAATGATAGATGGTCTGCCCCTTGTAGGTGAACCGGCTGGTGCCGTCGGGCATCAGCCCCTTGCCCTGGGTTGCGCGGATCGCGGTGCAAAGATTGGTCTTGCCCGAAAGGCACGACTTACACTGGCGGCATTCGGGCGTGTAGAGCGGGATGACATGGTCGCCGGGCTTCACCGAGGTCACGCCGGGACCGACCTCACGAACCACGCCCGCGCCTTCATGGCCGAGGATCGAGGGGAAAATGCCTTCGCTATCGAACCCGTCGAGCGTGTATGCGTCGGTGTGGCAGATGCCGGTCGCCATGATCTCGACCAGCACTTCGCCGGCCCTCGGCCCTTCCAGGTCTAGCTCGACGATCTCGAGCGGCTGCTTGGCTTCGAAGGCAACGGCGGCGCGGGTCTTCATGGTTCGATGTCCTCCTGTTGCGGCGTCGCTTGCCACTTCTTCGGCCATGGGCCAAGCAGAGAAAAAGAGGGAATGGATGGCCGAAAACAATTGGCTCCAAGGGCGCCATGCCCTGATCACTGGTGGCGGAACGGGCATTGGCGCCGCGGCCGCTACCCATCTCCATGCCGCCGGAGCGAAAATCTCGCTGCTCGGCCGACGGCTGGAGCCACTTGAGCGAACCGCAGCGATCGTCGAGGGCAAGGCGATCGGCTGCGACGTCACTGACCCTGACGCCATCGCGCGCGGCTTCGATGAGGCCCGTGCCGCCAACGGCCCGATTAGCTTCCTGATCGTCAATGCGGGGATCGGTGACAGCGCGCCGTTCGGCCGTACCACGCGCGACACCTGGGACCGGATCATAGGCACCAACCTAACGTCGGCATTCGATTGCGCACAGGCTGCGCTCCCTGACCTGCTCGCTGGGGAAGACGCGCGGATCGTATTTGTTGCCTCGGTCGCCGGACTTCGCGGGGCGCCTTACGCAGCGCCCTATTCGGCCTCGAAGCATGGCATGATCGGGCTGATGCGTAGCCTCGCCGGAGAGTTTGCCAAATCCTCGATGACCGTCAACGCGGTCTGCCCCGGCTTCGTCGATACGCCGATGGCCGACCAGACGGTCGAGCGTATCGCCCGGACCACCGGTCGCAGCGAGGACCAGGCGCGCGCCGCGGTCGAGGGAATGAATGCCAGCGGGCGCATGGTCCATCCCGATGCGGTGGCGACAATGATCCTGACCCTGTGCCTGCCGCAGAGCCGCGACGTGAATGGCGCGGCGCTCACCATCGACGGCGGGACCACGGCATGAGCATCGATCCCAACAGCCTCACGCCAAGCCATTTCCTGTGGGACTTTGACGGGGATGTCGCGACCATCATGCTCAACCGGCCGGCGAAGAAGAACCCGCTTACGTTCGACAGTTATGCCGAGCTTCGCGACCTGTTCTTCGAGCTGGGGCATACGCCGGCGGTCAAATGCGTCGTCATCACCGGCGCGGGCGGCAATTTCTGCTCTGGCGGCGACGTGCATGAGATTATCGGCCCCCTGACCCGGATGGACGATAGCGGCCTTATCCAATTCACCCGGATGACCGGCGACCTGGTCCGCGCGATGCGGACCTGCCCACAGCCGATCGTCGCCGCGGTCGAGGGCATTTGCGCCGGCGCCGGCGCGATCATCGCAATGGCCAGCGACCTCCGCCTCGCCGCACCCAATGCCAAGACCGCCTTCCTCTTCACCCGCGTCGGCCTGTCGGGCGCGGACATGGGCGCCTGCGCGATCCTGCCCAGGATCATCGGCCACGGCAGGGCTGCGGAGCTATTGTTTACCGGCCGCTCGATGAGCGCGGAGGAAGGAGAGCGCTGGGGCTTTTTCAGCCGCATTGTCGACGATGTGCAGGCCGAAGCGCTGGAACTGGCGCGGCAACTCGCCGGCGGCCCGGTCCAGGCGCATTACATGACGAAGCGGCAGCTCGACGCCGAATGGCATGTGTCGATCGAAACCGCCATCGACATGGAGGCCGAGGCCCAGGCCGAGTGCATGAAGACGAATGATTTCCACCGCGCCTATGAGGCGTTCGCCAACAAGCGGAAGCCGGAGTTCCAGGGTGACTGACTGGCTCGATTGGCCGTTCCTCGAGGAGCGTCACCGCGACCTGCACGAGCACGTCATCGACTGGTGCGGCGAGAATATCGGCGAGCATCATGGCGATGACGTCGACGCGGAATGTCGGAAGCTGGCCGCTTCGCTCGGCCGCTCCGGATTCCTCAAACTCTGTGTTGCCGATGGCGACAAGCTGCCCGATATCCGCAGCCTGGCCATGGTCCGCGCCCTGCTTGCGAGCTGCTCCGGTCTCGCCGATTTCGCCTTCGCCATGCAGGGGCTTGGTTCGGGGGCGATCTCGCTGTTCGGCAGCGAGGCCCAGAAGGCTGAATGGCTGCCGAAGGTGGCCAGCGGCGAGACCATCGCCGCCTATGCACTAACCGAGCCGGAGACCGGTAGCGACGCCGCCAATATCGCCATGACCGCCCGCGGCGACGGCGGTGGCTGGATGCTCGACGGCGAGAAAAGCTACATCAGCAACGGCACTATCGCCGATGTGCTGACCGTCTTCGCCCGCACGGGCTCTGCGGACGACGGCGCCCGCGGCATCAGCGCCTTCATCGCCCGGGGCGACGATCCCGGTCTCACGGTCGCCGAGCGGATTGAAGTGATCGCGCCGCACCCGCTCGCCCGGCTCAAATTCGATGGCGTCCGGGCCGAATTGCTCGGCACCGAGGGCGAGGGCTTCAAGATCGCCATGCAAACCTTGAACCTGTTCCGCGTGACGGTCGGCGCGGCTGCGGTCGGCTTCGCGTCGCGCGCCCTGCAGGAAGCCATCCAATTCGCGGTGTCCCGAAAGCTCGGCAACGGCACCCTAGCCGACAATGCCGTCACCCAGGACCGGCTCGGCCAAATGGCAACCAGCATCGATGCCTCGGCGCTGCTGATCGCCCGCGCGGCCTGGCAACAGGACATGGGCAAGGCCGACAACCGCCGCGCCGCCGCCATGGCCAAACTCTACGCCACCGAAGAGGCGCAGAAGGTGATCGACATGGCGGTGCAGATGCACGGCGGCCTCGGTGTCACGAAAGGCGCCAAGGTCGAAGAACTGTACCGCGAGATCCGCGCGCTCCGCATCTACGAAGGCGCCAGCGAAGTGCAGCGGATGGTCATCGCGAGGGACCTGCTCAAGGAGCATGGCGCATGAAGGACCTGCTTCCCCCCGGATGGCCACGGCCAAAGGGCTATTCAAACGGCATCAGCGCGGCTGGCCGGCTCATTGTCACGGCAGGCGTCGTCGGCTGGGACGAACAGGAACATTTCACGTCGAACACGCTGCCCGGCCAGTTCGAGCAGGTGCTGAAGAATATTATCGCAATCCTGGCCGAGGACGGCGCGGGGCCGGAGCACCTCGTCCGTCTGACTTGCTATGTCACCAGCGTCGAAGCCTATCTCGCCTCGCTGGCCGAGATCGGCGAGGCATGGCAGCGGGTCATCGGCCGTCACTTTCCAGCGATGGCGCTGGTCGAGGTGGTCCGCCTGGTCGAACCGCAGGCAATGGTCGAGATCGAAGCGACGGCGGTGGTGGAAGGGTGAAACGTCAATCTCCCGTCACCCCCGCGAAAGCGGGGGCCCCGCTTCCTTTGCCGACAGTCGAGAAGAAAAGCGGGGTTCCCGCTTTCGCGGGAATGACGAAATGAGCGAGTACGACTCTTTCGTCCGTGACCGACTGCCGCCAGCCGAGCAACAGCCGGATTTCCTGCTGCTTGATTACCCTGAACGCCTGAACGCCGCCGCCGAACTGCTGAAAGGCGGCAAGCCAAGCGATCTTGCGATCACCAACGCCCACGGCCGCTGGACTTATGCCGAGCTGGACGACTTCTCCGGCCGCATTGCCCGGCTGCTGGTCGAGGAAAAGGGCCTTATCCCCGGTAATCGCGTGCTGCTGCGTGGACCCAATTGCTACACCATGTTCGCGGCATGGCTCGGCGTCCTCAAGGCCGGCGGAGTGGTGGTGACGACCATGCCCCTGCTCCGCAACGGCGAGATCGCCACCGTAATCGATGCGGCCCAGGTCAGCCATGCGCTGGTCGACAGCCGCTTCATCGGCGATTTTCGCGGGGCGATGAGCCAGACGCGCTTCGTCAAGCATCTCGTCAAATATGACGGCGACTATGGCAAAGGCGAGCTGGAGTCGCGCTGCGCTGGGCTTACGCCGCTTCCGCCGGTCGATACGGGCCGGGACGATCCGGTGATGATCGCCTTCACCAGCGGCACGACCGGGGTGCCCAAGGGCTGCATCCAGTTCCACCGCGACATCCTCGCGCCCTGCGACACCTTCGCCAAAACGCATTTCCGGATGAAGCCGGGTGATGTGGTCATGACCAGCGCGCCGATCGCCTTCACCTTCGGACTCGGCGCAACCCTGATGTTCCCGCTGGCCTTCGGGGCCGCGACTGCGACCATCGAGCAGCCCTCGCCGGCGGCGATGCTCGAGACGATTCTGAAGCACGGCGTCACCCACCTCGCCACCGCGCCGACCGCATACAAAGCAATGGTTTCGCAACCCGAACTGGATGCGGCCCTCAAATCGTTGAAGTGCTGCCTGTCCGCCGGAGAGCATCTGCCCAGCGCCACCTGGGCGGCATGGAAAGCGCGGACGGGAATTTCGATCGTCGACGGCATCGGCTCGACCGAGATGATGCACATCTTCATTTCCGAAAGCGGCGACAACATCCGTCCAGGCTCCACCGGTCGCGCGGTGCCGGGCTATGAGTCAACGGTGCTCGATGCGGATGGCAATCCGCTGGCGGAGGGGGAAGGACGGCTGGCAGTCAAGGGACCGACCGGTTGCCGCTACCTCGATGACCCGCGCCAGAAAAATTATGTCGAAGGCGGCTGGAACCTGACCGGCGATACTTACCGCAAAGATAGCGACGGATATTTCTGGTACCTGGCGCGCAGCGACGACATGATCGTCAGCTCGGGCTACAATATCGGCGCGCCGGAAGTGGAAAATGCGCTGCTGGCCCACCCGGCGGTAGCAGAGTGCGCGGTGATCGGCCTGCCCTGCCCCGAGCGTGGGCAGAAGGTAAAAGCCTTCATTGTCGCCGCGGCAAATGTGTCGCCGGATGAGGCTCTAATTTCAGAGCTCAAGAATTTCGCTAAGGCAACGATTGCACCATACAAATATCCACGCGAAATCGAGTTTGTCGACTCGCTGCCCAAGACCGCGACGGGCAAGCTCAGGCGGGTGGAGTTGAGGCAGCGACAATGACGTACGAGTGGGATCCATCGCCGCCGACAGTGAAGCAGAGGGCCGTTGCGGGACTCCTGGTTGCGCTAATCCTCCTCACGAGCGCCAACCTGTACTTTGAATGGCGCTATTTCGCCGGCCACGACAAGGAGGCTGAAGTCCTCGCAGTTGTGGCCGCATTGATTGCCTTCGGATTTTGGATGCCGACAGTTCGGCGGATTTAGCAGTTCCCCTGCAAAGGCAGGGGCCCAGTCCAGCGCGATAGCGCTGCCTGCGCCAGCGGTCTGGACTCCGGCCTTCGCCGGGGCACAGCTCACTCAAACTCCACAATCACCTGATCGACTGCCAGGCTGTCGCCGGCCTTGGCCGGAGTCGCTTTGACCGTCGCGCTTTTCTCGGCACGCAGGATATTCTCCATCTTCATCGCCTCTACCACCGCGATCGGCTGGCCGGCCTCGACCGCGTCGCCGGCCTTGACCTCCAGCTTGGTCAGCAGCCCGGGCATCGGTGCCAGCAGGAAGCGCGACATATCCGGCGGCACCTTCTCGATCATGTGGCGCGCCAGCTCGGCGATGTGGCGCGGCATGACCAGCACCTGGTGCGCCGCGCCGCGCGTAGTCAAGGTCCAGCCGCGGCCCTTCTTCGCCACCTGGACGATGCGGCTGCGCCCATCCATGTCCGCGACCAGCAGCCGGTCGCCCGGCGACCAGTCGCCGACAACGTCGATTGCTTCCCCACCATCGACGATGGCGAGGTTGCCGCCGTCGTAAGGCGCGATGGCGACGGTGAAGTCGCGCTTGCCGATCCGCACTACCTGCACCGCCTCGGGAAATTGGGGGTCGCCAAGCTGCCCGTCGATCAGCGCCGCGCGCGTCTCGTAAGTCAGCTCGACGATCGCGGCCAGCGCGGCAAGGTCGGTCATCAATTGCTCGTCGGCCGGCGCGCCGGTAAAGCCCTCCGGATACTCCTCAGCGATGAAGCCGGTGGTGAGGTTGCCCTCGCGGAATCGCGGGTGCTGCAGCAACGCGGACAGGAAATCGATATTGTCCGAAACGCCGTCGAGCTGGAACGCATCGAGCGCATCGACCGCCTCCTCGATCGCCGCCTCGCGGGTCGGCGCCCAGCTGATCAGCTTGGCGATCATCGGGTCGTAGAACATCGAGATTTCGCCGCCGTCGGCGACGCCGTCGTCGACGCGGATGACGCTGTCCTTGTCGCGATGCTCGACCGGAGGCTTGTATATCGTCAGCCGCCCCGTGCTCGGCAGGAAGCCGCGATAGGGATCCTCGGCATAGACGCGCGCCTCGATCGACCAGCCGTTCAGCTTCACATCGCCCTGGGTGAATTTGAGCTTCTCGCCCGCCGCGACGCGGATCATCTGCTCGACCAAATCGAGGCCGGTCACCTCCTCGGTCACCGGATGCTCGACCTGCAGCCGCGTGTTCATTTCCAAGAAGTAGAAGCTCTTGCCGGTCGGGTCCTTGCCCGAGACGATCAGCTCGACCGTGCCGGCGCTATGGTAACCGACGGCCCGGGCCAGCGCGACCGCCTGCTCGCCCATCGCCTTGCGCATCTTGGGGCTGACGAAGGGCGACGGCGCCTCCTCGATGACCTTCTGGTGGCGGCGCTGGATCGAGCATTCGCGCTCGCCGAGGTAAAGTATGTTGCCATGCTGGTCGCCGAGCACCTGGATTTCGATGTGGCGCGGGTCTTCGATGAATTTCTCGATGAACACCCGGTCGTCGCCAAACGAGCTGAGCCCCTCGCGCTTGGTCGCCTCGAAGCCTTCGCGCACATCCTTTTCGGAATAGGCGAGGCGCATGCCCTTGCCGCCGCCGCCGGCCGACGCCTTCATCATCACCGGGAAGCCGATTTCCTTGGCGATCTTCACCGCCTCGTCGGTCGTGGCGATGTCGTCGAGGTGGCCGGGGACGACATTGACCCCCGCCTTCTTGGCCAGCTTCTTGGATTCGATCTTGTCGCCCATCGCCGCGATGGCCTTGGGCGGCGGGCCGATGAAGGCGATCCCGGCCTTCTCCAGCGCCTTGGCGAAGCTGGTCCGCTCGGAAAGAAAGCCATAGCCCGGATGCACCGCCTCCGCGCCCGTCGCCTTGCACGCGTCGATGATCAGCTCAGCCTTGAGATAGGACTCTGCCGCCGGCGCCGGGCCGAGCCGCACGCTCTCGTCGGCCATGCGGACGTGCGGTGCCCGGGCATCGGCGTCCGAATAGACCGCGACCGTCTTGATCCCCATACGCCTGGCGGTGCGGATGACGCGGCAGGCAATTTCCCCGCGATTGGCGATCAGGATCTTCTTGAACACTAGCGCCCTATCTTCGAAAGTTCAGTTGCCCGGGACTTATTGAGTTGCATTCGAAAATAGGAACTAACCTCGCTCTCGCCCGAAGTGCCTTCCATTTCGACCGCCATCAATGCCGCCTTTGCATCGCGCCATGCTTTCCACGCCGCTTGCTCTCTTTCAAGACGAGGGATTGAGCGCTGCCAATAGTAGCATTTTGTTGTATTAGCTCGGCAGCTCCGTAGCCGCTGAATGGCAAGGCCAAACTGCCTTTCAACATCCTGCTCAGACTTCGCCACTTGCCCGATCGACGGCGTAGCACCAACCAGCGCAAGCGCAGTTAGCATTATCACTCCGCCGCTTCCTCGACCGGCGGCTTGTTATGCCCGAGCAACCGCAGCACCTCGTCCGCCGCGTCCGCCAAGTTCGTCCCCGGTCCGAAGATCGCCTGCACCCCCGCCTCGCGCAGCATGGCGTAATCCTGTGGCGGTATGACGCCGCCCGCGACGACCTTGATGTCGGACCGGCCGGCTTCCTTCAGCGCCGCGATCAGCTCCGGGATCAACGTCTTGTGGCCCGCGGCGAGCGAGGAAGCGCCGACTACGTCGACGTCATGCTCGACCGCCATCTCGGCGCTCTCTCGCGGGGTCTGGAACAGCGGCCCGGCAATCACCTCGAAGCCCAGATCGCCGAACGCCGAGCTGACCAGATTGGCGCCGCGGTCGTGCCCGTCCTGGCCCATCTTGGCGACCAAGATACGAGGCTTGCGGCCCATCCGCTTGGCGACTGATGCCGTCCCCGCGACCGCCTCCCGCCAGCGGCCGTCGTCGCGCTTGCCATAGATGCCGCGCACCGGTTCCGGCTTGGTGTGATAACGGCCGAACGCCCGCTCCAGCGCGTCCGAGATTTCGCCGAGCGAGCAGCGCGCTCGCGCCGCCTCGACCGACAATGCGAGCAAATTCCCGTCGTCCCGCGCACCCGTTTCCAGCATGTCCAGCGCCGCCCTCGCCTTCGCCTCGTCGCGGCTCGCCCGCATCTTCTCTAGCCGCGCGATCTGCCCGGCGCGGACCTTGGCATTGTCGACCTCGAGGATGTCGAGATGCTCTTCCTCCGACAGCCGGTAGCGGTTGACCCCGACGATCACCGTCTCGCCGGTGTCAACCTTGGCCGCACGCTCGGCGGCGGCTTCCTCGATGCGCATCTTGGGCAGGCCTTCGGCAACCGCCTTGGTCATGCCGCCGTGCGCCTCGACCTCCTCGATCAGCGCCCAGGCCCGCTCCTCCAGCTCGCGGGTCAGCGCCTCGACATAGTAGCTACCGCCGAGCGGATCGGCGACCGCGGTCACCCCGCTTTCCTCGGCCAGAATCAGCTGGGTGTTGCGCGCGATTCTAGCGCTGAAATCGGTCGGCAGCGCGATTGCCTCGTCGAAGCTGTTGGTGTGCAGCGACTGGGTCCCGCCCAGAACCGCGGCCAGCGCCTCGATCGTGGTGCGGATGACATTGTTGTAGGGATCCTGCTCGGTGAGCGACACGCCCGACGTCTGGCAGTGGGTGCGGAGCAGCTTTGATTTTTCCGATTTGGCACCAAGATCAGTCATGATCCTAGCCCATAAGGTTCGCGCCGCACGCAGCTTCGCCACTTCCATGAACAGGTTCATGCCGATGCCGAAGAAGAAGCTCAGCCGCGGCGCGAAATCGTCGATGTCGAGCCCGTCGGCCTTGGCCACCCGCACATATTCCATGCCGTCGGCCAAGGTGTAGGCCAGCTCCTGCACCGCCGTCGCGCCGGCCTCGTGCATATGATAGCCGGAGATCGAGATCGAATTGAACTTCGGCATCTCCTCCGCGCAGTAAGCGATGATGTCGCTGACGATCCGCATCGAGGGGTCGGGCGGGTAGATGTAGGTATTGCGGACCGCGAACTCTTTCAAAATGTCGTTCTGGATCGTGCCGCTCAATTTCTCGCGCGCGACCCCCTGCTCCTCGCCGGCAACGATGTAGAAGGCCATCACCGGCAGCACCGCGCCGTTCATCGTCATGCTGACCGACATTTCGCCCAAGGGAATGCCGTCGAACAGCAGCTTCATGTCCTCGACGCTGTCGATCGCCACGCCGGCCTTGCCGACGTCGCCGGCGACGCGCGGATGGTCGCTGTCATAGCCGCGGTGGGTAGCGAGATCGAAGGCGACGCTGAGGCCCTTCTGCCCCGCCTTCAGGTTGCGGCGGTAGAAGGCGTTGGACTCTTCAGCCGTCGAGAAGCCGGCATATTGGCGGATGGTCCACGGCCGCCCGGCATACATCGTCGCATAGGGCCCGCGCGTGTAGGGCGGCAGGCCGGGATAACTGCTGTCGATATGCGCGGCGTCATCGGGTCCGTAAACATTCTTGAGGCGGATATGCTCGGGCGTGTCGCGCGACAGGTCGCGGCCCTTCGATTCCTTGTCGGCCAGCGCTTTCCAGTCGTCGATAAGCAGTTTTTTCGTCACGCTCGGCTGTTAGCTCCAACTTCCGAGGATTGCCAACGTGTTCCCCTGCGAAGGCAGGGGCCCAGCCCAGCGCCACAGGCGCTGCCTATCGGCAGCGGTCTAGACTCCTGCCTTCGCAGGAGAACAATCAGCGCGGCTCGATCACGATCTCCGACGTAATCGAATTGGCGATGAAGCAGGCCTCGTGCGCCTTATGGTGCAGGTCGTCGAGCATCTCCTGCGTCGGCGCAACGTCGCCATAGACGATCTTCGGCCTCAGCGTGATGCGGGTGATGCGGGTCTTGCCGTCGCTGCCCTGCGCCATCTCGCCTTCGGCCTCGTCCTCGTAACTGGTGACGATCACCCCTGCCCGCCGCGCGAAATCGAGGAAGAACAGCATGTGGCAGCTGGCAGCGCTGGCGACGAACGCCTCCTCCGGATCGACCGCATTGGGGTTGGCCCATGGCATCGGCACAATGTGCGGGGAGGCCGAGGCCGCGACATTGGTCAGGCCGTCGAAGTTCCAGCTGTGCGCCCGGCTGTATTGCCCCTTGGCGAAATCCTCGCCGGGCGAGGCGAACCAGCGGATGGTGGCGAAATGCTTGGCCATTGTTCCTCCTCAATCTGCCGCGGCGCCGCGCCCCAACGCAAAGTCTACCCCTTCGGCAAGGACCGAAGGGACCACCCTATGCCCGCCCTCGAAGGTCCGGAAGCGAAGATCGAGGCCGGCGCGCTCGAGCGGCGCCACGATATCGTCCCGGGTACGCTCGAACGGCAATACCTGATCGGTCGGCGAATGAGCGATGAAAACGCGCTGCTTCGGCCCGGTTGGGGATGGCTCGACGTAGAAGCCAGGAGCGATGGCGACCACGCCGCGAAAGATCGACCGGTTGGCCAACCCAAGGCTGAGCGCGAAGCTGGCACCATCGGAAAAGCCGACCAGCAGGACCGATCGAGCATCGGCATCGCCGGCCCTGAGCGCGGTCGAAAGCGCCGCCTCGATCCGGTCGGTATCGGCCCCAAACATGCGATAGACATCCGTCACGCCGTCGAACGCGGCGCGCCGCGATAGACGGACCGTGTCCCAGGTCGCGCCCTTCGACTGGACCGCTAGCAGCAGGCATCCGCAACGGTCGGCCTCGGCCCTGGCGCCGTCGATGAAGTCGCTGGCCGACATTCCCGCGCCATGCAGCAGCAGGAGCAGTGGACGGCGCTCGCTTGCATCGCCGGCAGGGCGGTAGAAATAGGCATAATCGCCAAGCGTCTGCATGCCGGGCTTGTCGGCGAGAGCGGTGGCGGATGCGTCCAGCGACAGCTTGGGCGAACGCGCATCTCCCATCGCGGGCCAGGCCGCGAGCAACAGCAAGGCGATCGGCCAGCGGGTCTTCATCTTCAATGGGCCTGTTTCGGGCTTTCCATAATCTCCGTCAGCACCCCGCTCATGTCCTTGGGATGGAGGAAGAAGATCGGCGTGCCGTGCGCCCCGATCCGCGTCGGTCCGAGGATCCGCACGCCCTTGCCGTCGTAGAAGGCGCGCGCCGCCTCGATGTCCGGCACCTCGAAGCAAAGATGATGCTGCCCGCCCTCGGGATTGCGCTCGAGGAACTTCACGATCGGCGAGTCCGCGCCCAGCGGCTCGATCAGCTCGATTTGGCTGTTGGGCGTGTCGACAAAGCAGACGCGCACGCCCTGCGCGGGCAGATCGAACGGATCGTGCACCACCTCCGCACCCATCCGCTCGCGGTATAGCGCGACCGATTTCTCGATCGAAGGGGTCGCGACCCCGACATGGTTCAAGCGTCCGAGTTTCATGGCGTGCTCCTCGGCCCGTCATTGCGAGGAGCGGAGCGACGAAGCAATCCAGAAATCACCGCAGCCATCGGATCAGCAACGCGACAATGATCATAACGACGCCGGCCACGGGGAGCACGAAAAACGCGCTGACTGCGATCAATCCTCGCCAATATCTTATCGGGTGGGTCTCGCGCTGGAAGTGCCAGAACCTGCCCGTCCTAAGAATCTTGAGAATAAAATAGAGGAAAAACAGCGCTGCTGCCGATAGCCCAGCCAGCCAAATCGCAACTCTCACCCAGAGGTCGTTCACAGCGGAATATTATCATGCTTCTTCCACGGATTCTCGAGCTGCTTGTCGCGCAGCTTCCTTAGCCCCAGCGCGATCCGCCGGCGCGTCGAATGCGGCATGATCACCTCGTCGATGAAGCCCTTGCTCGCCGCCACAAACGGGTTCGCGAACCGCTCCTCATATTCCCGCGTTTGCTCCGCGATCTCCTCCGGCGTCTTGCCGCGGAAAATGATCTCGACCGCGCCCTTGGCGCCCATCACCGCGATCTCCGCGGTCGGCCAGGCATAGTTCAAATCGCCCCGGAGGTGCTTCGACGCCATGACGTCGTACGCCCCGCCATAGGCTTTGCGCGTGATCACCGTGATCTTCGGCACCGTCGCCTCGGCATAGGCGAACAGCAATTTCGCGCCATGCTTGATGATGCCGTGATGCTCCTGGCCGACACCAGGCAGGAAGCCCGGCACGTCGACGAAGGTCAGGATCGGGATTTCGAACGCGTCGCAGAAGCGCACGAACCGCCCCGCCTTCTTCGATGCGTTGATGTCGAGGCAGCCGGCCAGCACCATCGGCTGGTTGGCGACCACGCCGACCGTCTTCCCCTCGATCCGGCAGAAGCCGGTGATGATGTTGGCGGCATGCGCCGGCTGGAGCTCGAAGAAATCGCCCTCGTCGGCGACCTTCCGGATCAGCTCATGCATGTCATAGGGCTGGTTGGCCGACGGCGGAATCAAGGTGTCGAGGCTGTCCTCCAGCCGGTCCCACGGATCGGCGCAGGGCCGCTCCGGAATGTCGTGGCGGTTGGAAAGCGGAAGGTAATCGAAGAAGTCGCGGGTCGCGAGCAGCGCGTCGATGTCGTTTTCGAACGCGACGTCGGCGACGCCAGATTTGGTGGTGTGGGTGATGGCGCCGCCCAGATCCTCCTGTGTGACCACCTCGTTGGTCACGGTCTTCACCACGTCCGGGCCGGTGACGAACATGTAGCTTGAATCCTTCACCATGAAGATGAAGTCGGTCATTGCCGGCGAATAGACCGCGCCGCCCGCGCACGGGCCCATGATCAGGCTGATCTGCGGCACCACGCCGCTGGCCAGGACATTGCGCTGGAACACTTCGGCATAGCCGCCGAGCGAGGCGACACCCTCCTGGATGCGCGCGCCGCCTGAATCGTTGAGGCCGATCACCGGGGCGCCGACCTTCATCGCCGCGTCCATGACCTTGCAGATCTTGCCCGCGTGGCGTTCCGACAGCGATCCGCCGAAGACGGTGAAATCCTGGGCGAAGACATAAACCAGCCGGCCGTTGATGGTGCCCGAACCGGTGACGACGCCGTCGCCGGGAATCTTCTGCGTCTCCATGCCGAAGTCGACGCAGTTGTGCTCGACGTACATGTCGACTTCTTCAAAGCTGCCGGGATCAAGTAGCACCGTCAGTCGCTCCCGCGCGGTCAGCCGGCCCTTGGCGTGCTGCGCCTCGATGCGCTTCTCGCCGCCGCCGAGCCGCGCCAGCGTGCGCTTGGCTTCAAGCTCTTCGATCGTGGTGGCCATCTGCCCCTCTCCTTGCGGATCGCGCTGCCACGAGGGGCGCTAGGCGTCAATGAGGACGAGTCTCAGCCTTCGTTCAAATAGGTGTCCAGTTCATCACCGACGATCGTCACCACATGGATGACGTTTGTCGACCCGCTCGTCTTGAACGGCACGCCGGCCATGATCAGCACCTTGTCGCCGCCCTCCGCGAGGTGGTGACGAAGCACCATGCGCTTGGCCTTGCCAACCATTTCCTCGAAGTTGTTGACGTCGCGGGTGTGGACCGCGTGGACACCCCATTGCAGGCCGAGCCTCCGCGCCACCTTCATGCTGGCGGTCATCGCCAGGGTCGGCACCTGCGCCCGCTCGCGCGCAATCCGCCGTGCGGTCGAACCGGATGAGGTGTAGCAGGCCATCGCCCGCGCCTCGATGATCTCGACGATCTGCGCCGCGCTCTCCGACAGAGCGTCGGCGGTGGTCGCTTCGGCGGGCGTTTCGGTGAAGTGGACACGCGCTGCATAGACGGGATCGGCTTCGACGCTGCGGCCGATCTTGTCCATCATCGCCACCGCCTCGATCGGGAAGGCGCCTGCCGCGCTCTCCGCCGACAGCATCACCGCGTCGGCGCCTTCGTAGATCGCGTTGGCGACGTCGCTCACTTCGGCCCGGGTCGGCGTCGGCGAGACGATCATTGATTCGAGCATCTGGGTCGCGACCACCACTGGCTTTCCCGCCTGGCGCGCCGCGGCGACGATTCTGTTCTGGAGCGGCGGCACTCCTTCCGGAGGAAGTTCGACGCCCAGGTCGCCGCGCGCGACCATCACTGCGTCGGCCAGCTCCAAAATCTCGTCCAGCCGGTCGATCGCCTGCGGCTTCTCGATCTTGGCGAGCAGCGCCGCCTTGTCGCCGACCAGCTCGCGCGCCTCGGCAACGTCCTCGGGCCGCTGCACGAATGACAAGGCGATGAAATCCGCCCCTTGCTCCAGAGCGAAGGCCAGGTCCTCGCGGTCCTTCTTGGTCAGCGCCGGGATCGGCACCAGCACGTCGGGAACGTTGACGCCCTTGTTGTTGCTGACCGTGCCCCCAACCTCGACCACCGCAGCGATCTGATCTTTCTCGACGGCCGCGACGCGCAATCGCACCTTGCCATCGTCGATCAGCAGCCGCGCGTCCTTCTTGACCGCTTCGAACAGTTCGGGGTGCGGCAGCTCGACCCGCGTCGCGTCTCCCAGGTCCTTCTTCCGGTCGAGCACGAACATATGGCCGGCGGTGAGCTCGGCAGAACCGCCCTTGAACTTGCCGACGCGAAGCTTGGGACCCTGCAAGTCGAAGACGATCGTGGAAGGCCGGTGGAAGCTCTTCTCCAGTGCGCGGATCGCCTCGACCAGCTTGGCCTTTTCAGCCTGGCTGCCGTGGCTCATGTTGATGCGGAACGCGTCCGCCCCCGCCTCGGCCAGGGCCCGGATCATGTCGGAGCTCGAGGATGCAGGCCCCAGCGTGGCCAGAATTTTCACTTTTCGCGCGCGCGGTCTCAACATGTGCCCGCCATAGCGGTTGTTCCTCGCCATTCAACCGGCTTGAGGCGAACCGGCCGGTCGCCTAGTGAGCCGCCTCACGACGCAATTTCATGAGATTCGAAAAGGGCAGGCACCAATGAGTGAAGGCAATGTCGCGGCGGACCAGCTGCGACTGTTCATCGAGCGTATCGAGCGGCTTGAGGAAGAGAAGAAGGGCATCGCCGACGACGTCAAGGACGTCTACGCCGAAGCCAAGGCCAACGGCTATGACACCAAGACGATGCGCAAGATCGTCGGCCTCCGGAAAATGGAAAAGCA
>Ga0075421_100004474_pt1 | contig 16875 bp, 16 predicted proteins | sample SoiMetdeltSBSDD5_FD_75292 | JGI IMG/M metagenome (GOLD analysis project Ga0075421, IMG submission 75292) | Bulk soil microbial communities from a Populus tree surrounding site in Tennessee, USA - Soil MetaG P. deltoides SBSDD5 | ecosystem: Environmental > Terrestrial > Soil > Tree plantation...
GTCGATGGCCACTCGCACATCGGCTACATGAAGAACCTGACGAGTGGCGCGGTCAACTACACGCGCGAAAACATCCTCGACCACATGCGTCGGTTCGCGTACTTCGGTGTCGCCGCGAGCCAGTCAATGGGGAGCGATTTCGGCGAGCTGCCGTTTCAGATTCGCGATGACATCCTTGCAGGAAAGTACCCCGACGCTGCGCGATTCCTGACGGCGGGCCGCGGGCTCGCGCCGCTCGTCGAGATCAGCCCCGACAACATGCGCCAGGCGGCGTTTCCGGTGACGACGCCCGAAGGCGCGCGCGCGTCAGTGCAGGAGTTGGTGCCGCGCAAAGTCGCGCTGATCAAGACCTGGGTCGACGATCGCGGCGGCACGATTAAGAAGCTCACACCTGATCTCTACGGGGCCATCATCGACGAGGCGCACAAGAACAAGCTGCGTGTCGCGGTTCATGCCACCGACCTTGGTGACGCGAAGGCCCTGCTTCGTGCCGGCATCGACGTGTTCGCGCACATGATCAGCGAGACCGACGAAGAGCTCGTCTCACTGTTCAAGCAACATCCGAATACCGCGGTGCTCTCGGCGTTGGGTGGGCCGCACCGCGCGGTGTACGCGCCGTGGCTCAGCCCGGTTCAACCGCTGATTCTCGACACGGTGCTGCCTGAGCAGATCAAACGACTGCAGAGCCGCTTCCCGCTGACCAACCCCGAGCAACTGAAACGATCGCAGGACGCGTGGGATCGCCTGGCGCGCGGCATTTCACAACTGAGCGCGGCCGGCGTGAAGATCGGCGTCGGTACCGACGGCGGCGGCCAGCAGGGCGATCAGTTCATCGGCTGGACGATGCATGCCGAGCTCGAGAACATGGTGATGGCTGGCATCCCGCCGGCGAAGGTACTGGTTGCGGCGACGCGCGCGTCGGCGGAGATTCTTGGGCTCAATGATCTCGGTGCGGTCGCAGTCGGCAAGAGCGCCGATTTCGTCGTGCTCGATGCCAATCCGCTCGACGACATCACGAACACGAGGAAGATCTCGAACGTGTATCTACGAGGTCATCGGGTCGATCGCGAGAAGCTGCGCGAGAGCTTCCTTGCTCGTCGACCCTGAGACGCCCATCACTACACACGATCACGACACACAGAGGCCGTGAGGTACCCGCCTCCGCGAACGCTTCGGCGGGCAAGCCGGTCATCTGCTCGGGCGCCGAAGCCGCAGGCGAAGGCGGCTGCCTCGGTGCCTCGGTGTGTCGTGATTCAGAGTTGGGCGGAGAAAAGAGTCGAACGAGAGTCCTCCGCGATTCCGCCACTCCGCGGTTCGTGACAGCGTGAGGAGCCTCGCCACATCATTCGACAAACGCCGGTGCCTTTGGCAACTTCGCGTGCGTCGCGATGTCGTGCTCGATCCAGAGCTCCGCCTTGTTCTGCTTTACGAACGCCTCCACCTTCGCTCGCGAGGCCTTCGACTGGTCGGCGTTGAACTCGAACGTCGGTATTCGCCCGGTCGTCCGCTCTTCGGGGTAGTGATACAGATCGCCGGCGAGCACGACCGGCCCACGCTTCAGGAGCTTCACGAAGAGCACCTGATGGCCGGGCGTATGTCCGGGCGTGGACATGACGACGACGCTGCCATCGCCAAATATGTCCCGGTCCTCGTTGTTGAGCACGGTCGTCTTCGCGTTCTTCAACGCGCTGTAATGCGTGGGTTGAATGATGCCCTGAGGTTTGTCGGCAAACATGACATCGCGCTCCGCCTTCTGGACAATCCACGTCGCCGCCGCGAAGTCGTTCGCATTGGCCGTGTGATCGGAGTGGTAGTGCGACATCACCAGGTAGTTCACATCGGCAGGTGAGTAGCCAGCCGCCTTCAACTGCGGTATCAGCGGCTTGCTGGCGGACATGATCCCCTCGGTGATCGGCGCGCCGTCACCCTTGAAATGACTATCGGGGACCGCACCGGTGTCGAACATCACCGTGCCCTTGGGGTGGACGATGAGGTACGCGATGTTGACAAAGTCGACTTCCTTCAACTCCTCACGTGTGAAGTTGAAGAGTTTCGGGTCGAGCCCCTTGATGTTGCCGGCTTCGAAGACATACAGCCGCAGACTGTTCACGGTGGGACGACGTGATTGTGCCTCCGCGACGATCGTCGCGAGCGCGGCCACAGCGGACAGCAGAGCAATGGTTCGACGGATCGTCATGGCTTACTCCCTTCCTCCTCGTTCGCCCCACATCAGTTTTTCCCGCAGCAGCTCGAAATAGCTGCGCGCGGGCGCCTTCACCAGTCGAAGTTTGCGCTCCGACCGTCGTACGCGGATCACGTCGTCCTGCTGTAGCGGATAGCCGGACTGCCCGTCGTAAGTCACGTAAATGTCTTCGACGCCGGTCACGACCTGCGGCCGGATCTCGATGATCTCGCCTCCCGGGATGACGATCGGCCGGTTGGTCAGCGTGTGCGGCGCAATAGGCGTGAGCACGATGGCGTCGGCGCGCGGATGAATGATCGGTCCTCCCGCCGCCAGGTTGTACGCCGTCGATCCCGTTGCCGTGGCGACGATGAGACCGTCGGCTTTGACCTTGGTCACCAGGTCGGCACCGACCGAGACCGAGAGCTCGATGATTCGCGACAGCGCCGCCTTGGTGAACACCACGTCGTTGAGCACGATGCGTGAATCGAAGTGCTCGCGTGCTCTATAGGCGTCCGCGGCCAGCAAGGCGCGATCATCGAACGTGGCTTCGCCCTCGAGCACCGACTCCAGCACGGTGTAGAGCTCGTCGATACGCGTCTCGGTCAGGAATCCGAGGCTGCCGAAATTCACGCCGAGGATTGGCGTGTCCCGCCCGGCCAGCGCCGTTCGCGTGGCCATGCTGAGCAGCGTGCCGTCGCCGCCCATGACGACGACCAGATCGACGTCGCGCGGAAGATCATCGCGCGACCGTGTTTCGCCGGCCGCGTTGGTCAGCGTGCCAGTATCCGTGTCGAAGAATGGCTCAATCCGTCGTGCACGCAGCCATGACGCGAGCTGATCGAGATGATCGGCAGCCGCTCGCAGGCCGCGCTTGGCGACGATGCCGACGCGCGTCATCTCGCGGCTCATGATGGACGGAAGTGGACCAGGAACTCGATATTGCCTTTCTGGCCGGTGATAGGAGAGGGTGTGGACGCCACGCGGCTCAATCCTACCTCAGCGCCCGCGGCAGCGACTTCCTCGAGCACTCGTGCGTGAATGGCCGGGTCGCGGATGATGCCCTTCCGCACTTCGGTTCGACCCGCTTCAAACTGTGGCTTCACCAGCGCGACAACGTCGGCGCCAGGGCGAAGTACGGGTGTGACTGCAGGCAGAATCTGTCGCAGGGAAATGAAAGACACATCGATCGTGACGACATCGACGGTGCCTGGGAGATCGTCCAGGGTCAAGTGACGGGCGTTGAATCGCTCGATCACCACTACGCGCGGATCGTTGCGCAGTTTCCAGTCCAGTTGGCCGTGCCCGACGTCGAGCGCGACGACACGAGTGGCGCCGCGCTGGAGCAGCACATCGGTGAAGCCGCCGGTTGATGCGCCGATGTCCAGGCACTCGCGTCCGCGAACCTCGATGTGGAATGTCTCGAGCGCATGCGCCAGCTTGAGACCACCCCGGCCCGCATACGGATGATCGGGCGAGAGCAGCGCGATCGCCGCCTGATCGTCCACGGCAGTGCCAGCCTTGGTGGCGGGGCGATCGTCGACGGTGACTTGTCCGGCCAGGATGAGTGCGCGCGCCCGCTCGCGCGACGGCGCCAGACCACGTTCGACGACGAGTTGATCCAGACGGACGCGGGCCATCGTCGGGGTCAGACCCCTTCCCAGATTTGCACTCAGTTCGACCGGGTCACGATCCATGTGCCAATCGCGACAAGTCGATCATCGTCGATGGCGGCTTGGCGAAGCGCGGTCTCAGCGCGCTCGAGGCATTCGGCGGCCATGCGGCGCGAGGTCTCCAGGCCATAGAGCGCAGGGTAGGTAGGCTTTCCCGCTGCCGCGTCTTTACCGGCAGTCTTGCCGAGCGTGGCGGCGACCCCTTCGACGTCGAGAATGTCGTCGACGATCTGAAACGCCAGACCGAATTCGGCCGCCGCGCGATCGATGGCGGCAATCTGATGGTCGGAACCCCCGCCCATGATGGCGCCTGCAACCGCCGATGCGCGGATGAGCGCACCGGTTTTTCGTGCGTGCATCGCGCGCAGCCCCGCAGCGTCGAGTTCCGGAAGCACTCGACCCCTCGGGTCGGGTCTCACCGACGCCAGGTCGATAGCCTGACCACCCACCATTCCGACCACACCGGCAGCATGAGCGATCGTCTCGATGACGCGCAGTTTCCGCGCGGAGACGTGTGCGTCCCCGCTGAGGGGCTCTCGAGCCAGGACATGAAACGCCTCGGTCAGGAGGCCGTCGCCGGCGAGGATCGCCATGCCCTCTCCTGCGACGACGTGGAGTGTCGGCCTGCCGCGCCGCATGGTGTCGTCGTCCATCGCGGGCAGGTCGTCATGGATCAGAGAGTAGGTGTGAATCAGCTCGATGGCGCAGGCCGCGGGCATGGCCATGCTCCGCGCGCCACCGACGGCATCCGCGCTCGCCAGGCAGAGGATCGGGCGCAGGCGCTTGCCGCCGGCCTGCAGGCTGTAGCGCATGGCGGTGTCGACGATTTCGGGTGCGTCGGGTGGCGTCGGCAAGATCGCGGCCAGTGCAGCCTCGACCTCCGCGCGGCGGGAATCGAGGTACTCCGCAAGCCCCTCGGCGGTTTTCACTCCTTGCCCTTCGAGGGACCGTTGAACTCCGCCGCGAAGCCCGCCGGCGCCGGTCTCACCTCACCGCGCTCGTTCAGGATCTCGATGCGTTTCTCGGCCTCTTCGAGGCGCGCGTGGCAGAAGCGAGACAGATGAACGCCGCGCTCGTAGAGCTGGAGCGAGGCTTCGAGCGCCAGATCGCCTTCTTCGAGTTTCTTGACGATGGTCTCGAGCTCCGCGATGGCGGTCTCGAAGTCCTTGATGGTGGGATCCACGGCTACAGTTTCCGGTCCTTCACCTCGCAGGTCAACTCGCCCTGCTGCAACGAGACAAGAACCCGATCACCGTCCGCGACGCGAGCAGCATCGCGAACGATTTCCGTGCGGTCGGCGTTCCAGCACACCGCGTAACCGCGACCGAGGACGGCCAGCGGGCTCAAGCTGTCGAGTCGAGCCGCCGAACCGCCTAGTCGTGCGTTCATGGCCTGCGTCCGCTTATGGATGGTCGACTGCAGTCGCGCGTCGCCGGCAACGAGCCTGGCTTTCACGCCCGCCAGCCGTCGGCGCAGGTCGAAGCGCTCGAGCATCAGGCGCAATCGCTGAAATGTCCGTTCGCGCGAGGCGACGCCGGCCTGCAGCGCTCTGCGCAGCTCGAAGGTCAGCTCGTCGGCGTGACGGCCGCGAAGCGCCAGATGTCCGCGCATGCCGGCGAATCCGGATCGACTCTCGAGCGCTCGCAGCCGCGACTCGAGTCGATGCGTGCGCATCGACATCGCGGCCGAGACGCCCTTGACGAGGCGGTCGATGCGCGTGACGAACTCATCTTTCCGAGCAACGACCATCTCCGCGGCAGCCGAAGGCGTCGGGGCGCGCACATCGGCGACGAAATCAGCAATCGTCACGTCGGTCTCGTGGCCGACGGCAGAGATCACGGGCACCGGTGAGCCGGCAATCGCCCGCGCAACGACTTCCTGGTTGAAAGACCAGAGATCCTCGATCGAGCCGCCACCGCGCCCGACGAGGATGACGTCGACTCCTTTCACCTTGGCGATCGCGCGGAGGCCACGGGCGATGTCGAGTGCGGCTCCTTCACCCTGCACGCGCGTCGGCCGAATCACGAGGTGCGCGTTCGCGTACCGGCGGCGCAGGACGTTGATGATGTCGCGCACGGCCGCACCGTCGAGCGACGTGACGATGCCGATCTTGCGGGGTAGCGAGGGCAGCGGCCGCTTTCGCGCCTGGTCGAAGAGTCCCTCCGCGGCAAGCCGCTGTTTCAATTGATCGAACGCGAGCTGCAGTGCGCCCAGGCCCTCGGGCTCGAGGTGCTCGCAGACGATCTGGTATTCGCCTTTCGGGTCGTAGACGCTGACGCGCCCGCGTGCGACGACCCGCAGTCCGTCCTGGGGCTTGAAGCGAAGCAGGCGGAGCGACGACCGGAACATCACCCCTTTGATCTGCGCGTTCGCGTCCTTGAGCGTGAAGTAGAGATGTCCCGTATTCCAGACACGGCAGTTCGACAGCTCGCCTTCGACCCAGATCTCGAAGAAACGCTCCTCGAGCAGCGTGCGAAGCTGCACGGTCAATTCGGAGACGCTGAGAATCCGTCGTCTTGGAGCCGGCGGTTGAAGCTCCTCCTGCTCCTGCGCTTCGTCGGGTTCTTCGAACGGGAGATCGAAAAGGCTCATCGTGTGGTGACTGCGCGAGCGTGCGACGGCAGCGCAGCGAGATCCTGCTCCGAATAACTGAGCCGCGTCACCGATGCGGCGCGACCGCTCTTTTCATCGACGCCCACGAGAATGCCGTTCAGCCGTGGATTCGCCGACGCGGGCTCGAGCTTCGACGGCATGCCGTAGAGGAAGCGGGCCAGCGAAGGCTCGCGCTCCATGCCGATGATCCCGTCGTGTGGCCCCGTCATCCCGGCATCGGTCATGTACGCCGTGCCGTTGGGCAGGATACGCTCGTCAGCGCTCTGCACGTGCGTGTGCGTGCCGACGACGAGGGTCGCTTTGCCGTCGAGATGCCAGCCCATCGCGATCTTCTCGCTCGTCGCTTCGGCATGGAAGTCGACAACGATGACTCGCGCCTTGTGACGCATCGCTTCGATTTCGCGAAGGACCACCGCGAAGGGATCGTCGATCGGGGTCATGAACACACGCCCCATGACGTTGATCACACCAACGGCACGGCCATCACCCGTCTGGGCCAGATACGAGCCTCGACCTGGCGTTCCGGCAGGGTAGTTGGCGGGGCGCAGCAGGCGCGGCTCGCTGGCGATGTAGCCGATCACCTCTTTCTTGTCCCAGATGTGATTGCCCGACGTCATCACGTCGACACCATATTCGAGCAGCGAGTCGCCGATGTCCTTCGTTACACCGAAACCGGCAGCGGCATTCTCGGCGTTGGCGATCGTGAGGTCGACGCTGTGATGGTCGATGAGGCCTCGAAGACCCTTGCGCACCAGCTCGCGTCCCGGGCGTCCGACGATATCCCCGATGAACAGGATGTTCATACCGGTCGCCGCGAGTCAGTCTGGATCGGGATCCTCTGCACCTGCCCGCGACGATCGAGGCGCTTGGGGAGGACGATCGTGAGCTCGCCGCTCAAGAGCCTGGCTTGGGCCTGTCCGATCTCAAACGCGCCGCTCAGGCGAACCGCACGCGCAAAGCGGCCAAAGCCGCGTTCCAGCAGATGAAAGTTCGGCTCCGATGTCGTGGGGGGAGGGGCTTTCTCACCCGCCACGATCAGGACGTCGCCGCGAAAGAGGACCCGCACGGCTTCGGACGGAACGCCTGCGAGGTCGATGACGATCTCGACGTCCGTCGAGGTCTCTACGACGTCGAGCGCCGGGTGGTATTCGCCGGAATACGCACGTTGCTCGGGGCCTAGCGTGACGGCCAGGTCGGCGAAGACCTGGCGGAGGTCGTCCACCAGCTCACGGGACTCGCCGGTAGGAAGAAACGAGAACTCGAGCACGGGAGATTAATGATGTCACAGCGGCTGGTTCCGGGGTTCCAGGTCCCGGTTCCGCGTTCGGCGCGTTCAACTGCTGGGTTCGTCGAAAGGCGGCTTAAGGGCACCCAGCTAAGCCATAAGATATGATATAAATATACTCATATTAGATGCTTGACAAACACTCATATACTTCGTATGATTCTGCTCACGGGAGACAAGAACCAGATGAGCAAAGTCATCGGAATCGATTTGGGCACGACGAACTCAGTCGTTGCCGTGATGGAAGGCGGCGAGCCGGCCGTCGTCGTGAACCAGGAAGGTTCGCGGACGACCCCGTCGATCGTCGCGTTCAACAAAGAAGGAGAGCGCCTTGTTGGCCAGGTCGCCAAGCGCCAGAGTGTGACCAACCCCGAGAGCACCGTGTTCTCGATCAAGCGCTTCATGGGCCGCAAGCATGGCGAAGTCGCGCAGGAGATCGCGCGCGTGCCGTATCGCGTGGTCAAGGCGGACAACAGCGATGTCTGGGTCGAGGTCCGCGGCAAGAAGTACTCGCCGCCTGAGATCTCCGCGATGGTGCTCCAGAAGCTGAAGACCGCCGCCGAGGACTATCTCGGTGAGAAGGTCAGCGACGCGGTCATCACCGTGCCCGCCTACTTCAACGACGCTCAGCGACAGGCCACGAAAGACGCAGGAAAGATTGCCGGACTGAACGTCCTCCGCATCGTCAACGAGCCAACGGCGGCAGCGCTTGCCTACGGGCTGGACAAGAAGAAGGACGAGACGATCGTCGTCTACGACTTCGGCGGCGGCACGTTCGACGTGTCGGTCCTCGAAGTGGGCGAGGGCGTGGTCGAGGTGAAGTCGACCAACGGCGATACGCATCTTGGCGGCGACGATCTCGATCAGCGTGTGGTCGACTGGATAGCGGCGGAGTTCCTCAAGAGCGATGGGATCGACCTGTTGAAGGATCGCATGGCGCTCCAGCGTCTCAAGGAGGCGGCTGAGAAAGCAAAGATCGAGCTGTCGACGGTTTTCGAAACCGATATCAACCTGCCGTTCATCACGGCGGACCAGTCTGGCCCCAAGCACTTGCAGTTGAAGCTGACGCGGGCGACGTTCGAGCAGCTCGTCGACGATCTGCTGCAACGATCGATGGGCCCTGTGAAGCAGGCGCTCGACGACGCAGGCCTCAAGCCGTCAGAGGTGGACGAAGTCGTGCTCGTTGGTGGCTCGACGCGCACGCCGAAGATTCAACAACTGGTGAAGGACTTCTTCGGCAAGGAGCCGCACAAGGGGGTCAACCCCGACGAGGTCGTTGCGGTTGGCGCAGCGATTCAAGGTGGAGTGCTGAAGGGCGAGGTCAAGGACGTCCTGCTGCTCGACGTGACGCCGCTTTCGCTCGGTATCGAGACGCTGGGCGGTGTGATGACCACGCTCATCAACCGCAACACGACGATTCCGAGTCGGAAGAGCGAGGTCTTCTCGACGGCAACGGACAACCAGGCCAGCGTCGAAGTCCACGTGCTCCAGGGAGAGCGGCAGATGGCGCGCGACAACCGCACGCTGGGTCGCTTCCACCTGGTCGGTCTTCCGCCGGCGCCGCGCGGGATGCCGCAGATTGAGGTGGCTTTCGACATCGACGCTAACGGCATCGTCAACGTGACGGCGAAGGATGTCGCGACGGGCAAGGAGCACAAGATCACCATCAGCGGATCGTCGGGCCTCAGCCAGGACGAGGTCGATCGCATGGTGAAGGATGCCGAGGGACACGCAGCGGAAGACAAGGCGCGGCGTAAGGTGATCGACGCCCGGAACCAGGCCGATTCGCTCGCGTATTCGGTGGAGAAGACGATCAACGAGAACCGCGACCGTCTGCCCGCCGTTGACATCGAGCGCGTCGAGCGCGCGATTGGAGTCGTCCGCGAGGCCGTCAGAAGCGAGAACCTCGAGGCGATTCGCACGGCCACCGCCGACCTGCAGAAGGCGTCGCACTCGATCGCCGAGCAGCTTTACAAGCAGCAAGGGCCGGAATCGGGCCAGAGTGCCGGCCCGAAAGCTGCCCAGCACGATGAGGTCGTCGACGGCGAAGTCGTCGACGCGTAAAGGATCGGCGGGTCCGAAAGACCCGCCGCTACGGGGAAATGTTGGAGAGGCGGGTCTTCAGACCGCCCAAGGGAGAAACAGCAATGACGATTACTCGATTCGATCCATTTCGTTCGTTCTTCGGTGACGTCTACCTTCGCGATGAAGAGCTCACCTCGCGCGGCAATTGGGTGCCTTCGGTGGATATCTACGAGACCGCGGGGCACGACCTGATCATCAAGGCGGAATTGCCGGACATGAATCGGGAAGACGTCGAAGTCATCGTCGAGAACAACACGCTGACGCTCAAGGGGACGAAGAACTTCCCGGCCGACGTCAAGGAGGAGCAGTTCCGGCGCGTCGAGCGCCGCTACGGCTCGTTCGTCCGGTCGTTCACACTGCCGAACACCGTGGACGCGACGAAGGTCAGCGCTGAATACAAGAACGGTGTACTCACGGTGAAGCTGCCGTTCCGCGAAGAAGCCAAGCCACGCACGATTAACGTCGAAGTGGCTGCGTAATCAGTCTTAGTGGGCAGTGTAGGGGGCGGGTCTGGCGATTGAGACCCGCCCGCTGTGTTAGGCTTGCCCTATGAACGACACAGTCGACGTCACCGATGCGGAAACGATAGACGAGCTCGCCACCATCGCGCCGGTCAAGGCGCCACCCATCGAAAGTCGATTCCTTTACGTTGACGTTGCGGCCATGCGTGCGAAACAGCTGCGGCGAGGTGCTCGGGTCCGTCTGAGCGAAGGCGACGCTGAGCCAAACCGGCTCCCTCCGCACAAAGCCGAGCGCGTCGCGATGGAAGAAGTCCGTCGCGGGCTCGTGCTGTACGAGGTGCCCAGCACCGATAAACCACTCCCGAAAGACTAGCGCCAGACTCAACGGAACCTTTCGCGGGCACCAACCGTAGGTGCGAATAGGAATTGGTGATGCTGACCTTCCTATTCTTATGCGCGATGGGGCTGGCGTTCGCCGCTCTCATCGCCATTCCGGCCCTGCTATTCGGGTTGTTCGTCTGGGTGATCACTCTCCCGTTCCGCCTTTTCTTCGGGCTTATCTTTGGCATGTTCGGGCTGCTGTTCGGGTTGGTCTTCGGAATCATCCGGTTCGTGTTCGGCATCGTCGGCGGAATTCTGGGTCTCGTGTTTGCGCCCATTGGCATCCTGATCCTGGGTGTTCTGCTGATTGGCGGGGTGATCGTCGGATTGCTGTCCCTGTTGGCGCCTCTCGTGCCCGTGGCGTTACTTGGGTTGCTGATTTGGGCGGTCTACCGGATCACGTCGCGGCGTCCCACCCCGACATTCTGATAATCTCGGCGGCATGCCGAGAGCACGTCTCGTTCTAGCCCTCTTACTCTGCTCATGGCTGTTCGTCCCCGTCGGCGCGCAGCAGACGACGCAGCCACCTCCATATCGGATCCTGATCAGCAACGACGATGGGGTACGGGCGCCGGGCCTTGCGGCCGTCGCACAGGTCCTCCAGGCAATCGGTCAGGTCATCATCGTCGCGCCGGCGGAGAATCAAAGCGGGAAGGGGCATTCGATCGTCACGAGTGAACCGATCCTTCGCGAAGACCTCACGCTCCCCAATGGTCTGAAGGCGATTGGACTGACAGCCACGCCGGCCACAACGGTCAACGTCGCTATCCGCAACATCCTCAAGCCGCTGCCGGACCTCGTCGTTTCCGGAATCAATCGCGGCTACAACCTCGGGTTCACGGCCTATCTCTCCGGGACGGTCGGTGCCGCCCGCGAGGCAGCGATGCACGGCGTCGCGGCCATCGCCACGTCGCTTCAGGAGGAAAATGCGGCTCGGAATTACGGCGTTGCCGCCGAAGAAGTATTGGGCGTCGCGCGTCGGGTCAAGCAGTACGGAGTACCGGCGAATACGTTCCTCAATGTGAACATTCCGGCAATGCCGCAGGGTGGGTATCGCGGCTACCGCATCACCACACAGGCGATGCAGAGAAGCGGCGAGGAGCGCTTTGCCGAGACGACGCATCCGTCCTCCGGTCGCACGGTCTACTGGAATGTCTACAAGGAAGGCGCGACCGCACCCGAGGGCACGGATATCCATGCCGTGAACAATGGCTACGTGTCGGTCACGCCGATGAAGCTTGGCGAGGTCGATGCCTCGCAGTTCGAGGCGTTGCGCGCGATTTTCAAGTAACCGCGGGACAGCCCACAAGGAGGCTCAGCGATGCGAGTGGTACTGACTGCCTTGGTTGTCGCGACTGTCATAGGGCAGGTCGAGATCGTACAGGCTCAGTCAGCCGATCGTCCCAACGTCGTACTCATCATCACCGACGATGTGGGGTATGGGGACATTGGAAGTTACGGGGCGCCTGACATCAAGACGCCGAACATCGACAGCCTGGCGAAGAACGGTACGCGACTCACCGACTTCTACGCAGCGCCGAACTGTTCACCGACGCGCGCGGCCCTCATCAGCGGCCGCTATCAGCAGCGATTCCGCATCGAGGCGCCGCTCGGCGCATCGCGAGGTCCCGCCGGCGAGCAGGGTCTGCCCGCAACCGGTCGCTCGCTGCCTCAACTCCTGAAAAACAATGGCTACCGTACGGCGCTCATCGGCAAATGGCATCTCGGCTACAAGAAAGAGTTCAGCCCTGTCGCTCACGGGTTCGACTACTTCTTCGGCTTCAAGAGCGGCCTCATCGACTACTACCAGCACACCGATTCGCAGGGCGAACACGATCTGTTCGAGAACGATCAGCCAAGCCATGCCACCGGGTACTCGACGGACTTGTTCACCGAACAATCGGTCAAGTTCATCGAGCAGAAGGCGGGGCAGCCATTTTTCCTGGAGGTCGCATTCAACGCTGCGCACTGGCCGTTTCAGGTGCCTGACCACCCGTCGGTCGCGCCCAACAACGCGCGCTTCGTGCAGCCTCAGGACAGTCCGACCAACACGCGACAGGACTACGTCTCGATTGTGGAGCGCGCGGATCGCGGTGTCGGGCAGATCCTCGCGGCTCTCGAACGCCGAGGGCTGACGCGCAACACGCTGGTGATCTACACGCAGGACAATGGTGGTGAGTGGCTGTCGCGCAACGCGCCGCTCTTCAATCGCAAGAACTCGGTCTGGGAAGGCGGCATTCGCGTGCCGGCCATTCTCCGCTGGCCCGGAAAGATCCCTTCGGGCAAGTCGTCCTCGCAAGTCGGCATCATGATGGATCTCACAGCGACGATCCTGGCCGCGACCAACTCCCCGGTACCAGCCGAGGCGCGGCTCGAGGGCATCAACCTCCTGCCGCTGCTGCAGCCGAGCGCAGCGCGGGTCGAGCGCACACTGTTTTTCAGGATCACGGGACCCGCGCGTCGCCAGCGCGCCGTTCGACAGGGAGACTGGAAGCTGATGATCGACGGGAACAGCCCGATGCTGTTCAACATGGCGAGCGACGTCGGCGAGCGCAACGATCTCGCGACACGGCACCTGGATATCGTCCAGAAATTGTTTCCGCTGATCGGCAAGTGGGAACAGGACGTCGATGCCGAGGCGAAGCAGCTGGCGGGAAGCAGCTCACAGTAGGAGTTGTAGGCGGGTCTTGCTTTGCAGACCCGCCATGTTTCGCCGGGTCCACAGAGGGCCCGGCCTTCGCTGACGGGAGCGACACACGTGAAAGCAGTCCGAGTGCATGCCCTGGGTGGGCCTGAGGTGATGCAGTACGAAGACGTCGACGTCCCGAAACCGGGAGCCGGCGAGGTTCTCATCAAGATTGCGGCGACAGGTTTGAATTACCTGGATGTGCAATACCGGATCGGCCGCGTGAAGGCTCCGCTGCCGTTCACCAATGGCACCGAGGCGGCCGGTATCATCAGCGACGTTGGCAGCGGCGTCACGGATTTCAAGGCTGGCGATCGCGTCGCGTACACCATGGTGCTCGGCACGTACGCCGAGTACGCCATCGCACCCGCCGCGCGTGTCGTTCACCTGCCGGCCGATCTGGATCTACGAACGGCTGCCGGCGCAATGCTTCAGGGCTTGACCGCGCATTACCTGACGCACAGCACGTATCCACTGAAAGCGGGGGAGACTGCGCTCGTTCACGCCGCGGCCGGCGGGATCGGGATGGTGCTCACGCAGGTCGCCCGGCTGGTGGGCGCGCGCGTGATTGCGACCGCGGGGACCGATGCGAAGGTGGAACTCGCCCGTCAGGCCGGTGCGCACGAGGTCATCAACTACACGACGCAGGACTTCGAGCAGGAAGTCAAACGGCTCACCGGCGGTCGCGGTGTGGATGTCGTCTACGACTCAGTGGGCAAGGATACGTTCGACAAGAGCCTGAACTGCCTTCGCCATCGCGGGTACCTGGCACTGTTCGGTTTTTCCAGCGGCCTCGTTCCGCCGTTCGATCCCGCGATCCTCGGCATCAAGGGATCCCTCTTCCTGACTCGCCCGACGCTGAATCAGTACATCGCGACGCGCGAGGAGCTGATGCTGCGCGCGAACGATCTCTTTGGCTGGCTCGCGTCTGGCGCCGTGAAGATACGCATCAATCACACCTTCCCGTTGGCCGACGCGGTGCGAGCTCACCAGGAGCTCGAAGCGCGGCGCACCACGGGGAAAGTGCTTCTGGAGGTAGAGGCGGGTCTCTAGACCCGCCTCTGTCTGATGAACTACTTCGTACCCGTCGCCGCCACGACGTCTGCTTTCGTCAGCGGCTTGTCGGGGTTCGGCGGGTGCGCCTGAATCCACGTGTTGTAATCGAACTTCAGTTTGTTCAACGTGTCGTTGGCAGCCTTCACCACTGGCAGTTGGCCCGGGTTGGGATTGACCGCAGTGATATCCGCCGACCACACGACCTTCTCTGCTGGCAGGTAGACGGCCAGCATGCCGTCGCTGTGCTCGTTCGGGATCCGAAACAGCTCGACGACCTTGCCGTTGCTGCCTTTCCGCACGTCGCGGTCGCCGACGCCGTCGACGAAATTCACACGGCGAGCGGGCATCTTCGACATACTGTCGCCGGTGAGCGTGCGTGGGCCGGACATCAGCCGCTCGAGAGCCTCCTCGTTGTTCCGGTGCGTCAGGATCGTCGCACCTTCCGCGACCGCCGCCGAGAGGCCGCTCGCGTGATCGAAGTGGGGGTGGGAGTTCACCACGAAGCGAATCGGCTTGTTCGGGATCGCCTGCTTCGCGGCTGCCATTACGGCCAGACCGCGCGCGTCGCTCTGCCCGCTTTCCACGACGAGGATGTGATCGCCCATGTCGATGGCGAGCGAGGCGTAATTACCACCGATCTTGAAGGCCCCTTCGCCAAGTTTCTCGACCGGCGCAGCTGCCGGCGCCGGTGGAGGACCGCCGGGTGCGCCGGCAGGGCCGCCGCCACGACCGGCCGGAGGAGGCGGCGGCGTGAGGAGGGCCGTCAGGTTCGAGGGATTAGGCGTGGCCGTCTTGATCTCCGCGTCGAACGTTGGCATGCCAGCCTGCTTCTGAACGATGCGCGCCGGCACTTGCACGCCGTTCATGTTCTGGTAGTTCGAGTACTCGAATTCCACGAGCAGGTCGCCGACGACGGCGTTATCGACGCGAGTCTCTACTTTGCTTACCAGATTCTGATTGTTGATGTATCCGGTCACGCTATAGGTCTGGCCAGATGGTGACTTCAGGTTGGGCGGCGTGAACGACACGAGCTGCTGGCCACCCTGTTGACGCACGGTCGCGTTGTTGGCCGCCGCACCCTTCAGGAAGCCCCACGGCGTCGTCCAGATATTGAGCGCCTGATTCCAGTTACTGCTCGCCTGCTGGCCGGTGATGTTCTGATTGAAGACGCCCGGCATCGGCGCTGGCGCTCCTGGAACCGTTGGTGGCTGCGTAGGACCGGTGGCTCGGGAGACGAGTGCCATCGGGTCGCTTACTTGCCCGAAGTTGATCGCGCGCGCGTACTCCGTGATCTGTGTGACGTTGACGGGGCCCATGGGGTCCCCGATGCTCTTACTCTGTCCAAAGGCGCCATTTCGCGCCGTTCCCGAGTACGTGATCGAATTCAGCGTGTCCACGCCCATCGCCTTCGAGGCCGCGGCCACGACCGAGCTGGCGTTCTGAGTGGCCGTGCCCGTCGACAGTAAGGTGACGAGGAGCGCGGCAACCGTCAGCGTTCTGAGCAGCATACGTGCCTCCAAGCTCATGAGTTACGGATGTGGTTAAAACCTACTGATGTATATACGAGCGAACGCCATTGGCGTTGACCGGCCCGCGGTCGTTCTTACCGGCGCATCAGAAGTTCCGGACTAAAATCGGCAATCGGACGCACCATCCTTGGCCCTCTCAGCTGGCACCCGCCTCGGCAATTACGAGATTCAGGACACCGTCGGATCCGGCGGTATGGGTGAGGTCTATCGTGCGCAAGACACCAGACTGAATCGCGACGTCGCACTCAAGGTTCTGCCACAGGCGTTCGTGCTCGATGCCGAGCGCCTCGCTCGGTTCAAGCGGGAAGCGCAGGTTCTTGCGCTGCTCAACCACACCAACATCGCGGTTATCTACGGGTTCGAAGACGCCGGTGGCGTTCAGGCGCTCGTGCTCGAATTCGTGGACGGGTCGACACTCGCCGAACGGATCGCCCACGGTCCGATGGCCATCGACGAAGTGCTTTCGATCGCGCTGCAGATCGCGGAGGCGCTCGAAGCCGCGCACGAACAAGGGATCATTCATCGTGACCTGAAGCCGGCGAACATCAAAGTTCGCCCTGATGGCACCGTGAAGGTGCTCGATTTCGGGTTGGCGAAGGCCTTGGGTCGCGAGCAGGGTGGCGGCGAAACCGGACAGTACGCGCGTCGAGAGACCGACGCGATCGATCACGGTGCCCGTCGTCAGCCCGCTGGGTCCAAGAAAGAGGACCCGGCCCACGCGATGTCCCAATCACCGACGATCACGACACCTGCAGTCACGCAGCTGGGCGTGATTCTCGGGACTGCGGCCTACATGAGCCCGGAGCAGGCGAAGGGACGCCCGGCCGACAAGCGCAGCGACATCTGGGCGTTCGGTTGCGTGCTCTACGAGATGCTGGCCGGCGCCCGTGTGTTCGACGGCGAAGACATCACCGACACGATCGC
>Ga0075421_100004475_pt1 | contig 16872 bp, 10 predicted proteins | sample SoiMetdeltSBSDD5_FD_75292 | JGI IMG/M metagenome (GOLD analysis project Ga0075421, IMG submission 75292) | Bulk soil microbial communities from a Populus tree surrounding site in Tennessee, USA - Soil MetaG P. deltoides SBSDD5 | ecosystem: Environmental > Terrestrial > Soil > Tree plantation...
CTGGACCGCATCCACCGTCCGCGCTCCGCGCGCAGCCAGCGCACATAGTCGGCGGCCGACGGCGCACTCAAGAAGGACCGGCGCCACAGTGGGAAGGCGCCGCTCGCCCGTTTCCGGACGGCGTAGGCGCCGCGTGGAATGCCGGCTTCCTCGATGATCCGCCGGCAGATGGGCCGGCTATAGCCGCCCGGCACATCCCACGGCTTCATCTCCGCCGAGTGAGTGATCGCATGGATCTGGGCGATCGATCGCGTCGCCCAGAACGGCACGACGCAATTGAGGAAGCCGGCCCAGAGGCGGAATTCGGAGAGGCTGAGGCCGTCGACGCCGCGTCGGACGATCGTGGGGGAAACGTTCGTGGGCCCGTTCCCCCAGATCCGGTCCCCGTAGTATCCGGTGAAGAGCAACCGCCCTTCGAGCCGGTGCGCCGCGCCGGCAAACTGCACGTCCTCGCCCGACGCATTCGCGGCGAAGAACGGCACCTCTTGCAACGCCACGCGATCCGTCGGATCGATGGCGTGGCAGCGGAGCCCCAGCATCCGCGCGACGGCGGCCCCGCTGTCGATTTCCGTCGGGCCGCCGAGGCTCGGCCCGTCGAAGCCTCGCGTGAAGGTGAGCACGTCCTCGAGACCCGCCTCGCGCGCCAGCACGGTGATGGTCGTCGAGTCGTACCCGGACGACAGCGTGCTGAGCGGGCGCAGGGCGTGCGCGCGCTTGGTGGAGCACGCGTTGTCCATGATGGCGGCCATCGACTGCGCGAGGAAGCTCCGATACGACGCGAAGTCGGGGAACGTGCGGTCACCGAACGGTTTGGGCTCGAGGGTCGTGGCCCCGTCGTCGTCCCACCGAAGATTGTCGAAGTACGTGAGCTGGACCGGACCCGCAGAGGTCTGCAGCCACCGGTTGTACTTGTCGATTCCGTGGCGGATGGTCAGGAAGAAGTTCCCGTAGGCCGTATCCGTCGGATCGACCTCGCCGCCGATCGACTGGAGGAGGCAGGGCAGCGAGTTCGAGATCCACACGATGCGATCGGCGTCCTCGAACGAGTGGAGCCGATCGCAGAGCGCTCCCGAAGAGACGAAGGTCACGCCGCCGTCGCGCACACGCCCACCGCTGCCGGTGACGATATCGGTCTGGTCGAAGTCGCCGGCCTCGTACGGGCCGTCCCACGCCGCCTCGCAGAACCACTCTCGAGTCGTCTCGACGCGTCGTCCGTGAAGCACTGACACTTCGCCCGTGCGCGCGTCACAGCGCGCCAGCCATGCCAGCGGCGGCCACCCTTCGATGCTGCGGAAGACGAGGAAGGCCATGGCCTAGGACCTCGTCCCCGCGAACTCGCGCCGGGTGCTCGCGCGCTCGGCTGCCGTTGCGCGCAGACTCGTTGCCACCGGGCCGTACCGCTTGACCGCATGGGTGAGCGCCCAGGCGAACACGTACCGTCTCAGGCTCGGAACCCACGGCGCGCTGGCGTATTCCGGATGCGTGAGCGTCCGGAGGCCCTTGACCACCGGATAGTGCGGGAGCGCCGACCAGCCGCTTCTGGTCGCCACCGACCACGCCACTCGCTCCGTCGCCTTCTCGAGCAGCCGTGCCGCCGACATCGCGCCGCGGTCGAGACGGAGACTCGTGGGCGGCGGCACACGTCCGGACCGAAGCCACCGAAGGCGCTGGGCGCGAAGCCAGCCAAGATAGTCCTCGGAGGCTGCCGCGCCGAGAAACGAGCGGCGCCAGAGCGGGAAGGCAGCGCTCGCGCGCTTCCCCGTCGCGAACGTTCCGCGCGGCAGCCCGGCTTCTTCCGCGATCCGCCGGCAGATCGGGCGGCTGTACGGGCCCTCGACGTCCCACGGCTGCATCTCCGCCGCATTCGTGATCGCGTGGATCCGAGCGATCTCCCGAATGCCCCAGAACGGTACCGGGCAGTGAAGGAACCCCGCCCACAGCCGAAACTCGCTGAGACTGACGCCGGAAGGGCTGGCGCGGACGATGGTCTCGGACAGGCTACGCGGCGTCTTTCCCCAGACGATGTCGCCCTGGTATCCCGTGAAGAGGAGCCGGCCCGAAAGATGCCGGGCGGCCCCGAGGTAATGCACGTCCGCGGCGGAGGCGTCCCCGGCGAAGAACAGCGCCTCGTCGACCGCGCCATCGTCGCGCGCCTCGCTCACGTGGCAGGTCAATCCGAGGATCTGCGCGACGTGGGCGCCGCTGTCCATCACCGTCGGCTTGCCGAGGCTGGGCGCGGCGTAGCCCCGACTGAAGCTGATCACGTCCTGAAGGCCGGCCTGGCGAGCGAGGACGGTCACGGTCGTCGAGTCGTAGCCGGACGACAGGGTGCTGAGCGGCCGGAACGGGTGCGCGCGCTTGCTCGAGCGGGCGTTGTCCGTGATGGACGTCATCGAGCGCTCGAGGAAGCCGTGGTACGACGCGAAGTCCGTGAACCCGCGGGCGCCACAGGGTTTGGGGACGCGCGTCAGCACCCCGTCACTCCAGCGGAGGTTGTCGAAGTAGGTGAGCTGAACGGGCCCCACCGATGTCCGCAGCCACCGCTCGTACCGGTCGATCCCGTGAACGACCGAGTGAAAGAACGGCCCGTACCGCTTGTACGTCGGGTCGATCTCGCCCCCGATCGACGCCAGCAGGCACGGCAGCGAGTTCGAGACCCACACGATGCGGTTGCCGGCATCGAAGGAATGCAGCCGGTCGACGGTCGCTCCCGAGGCGACGAACGTGACCGCGTCACCCCGGCGACGGCCGCCGCTGCCGGCGACGATGTCCGTCGCGTCGAAGTCGCCGCGCTCATAGTCACCGTCCCACGCCGCCTCGCAGAACCAGTCCTCGGCCCTCTCGACGCGCGGGCCGTGAAGGACGGCCACCTCGCCCGTCCGCGCGTCACAGCGCGCGATCCATGCCAGCGACGGCCAATCGGCGATGCTCGTAAAAATGAAATGGGCCATGGGCTAGGAGCCTGTCCTGACCGACACGGCTTCGACGCCGCCGCGACCGGCGAGGACTCCATGGAGAGCGTTGGCGATGACGATGAGATAGAGGACCGTGGAGAGCCCCGCGATCAGCGGTACCGACGCCGTCGAGACGGCGAGGATCAGCCAGGACACGGCGAACGGAGCCGATCCGATCAACCCACCGCGCATGCTGGTCGCCAGGTCGCGCGCCGGGAACGACACCGCGCCGAGCAACACGGAGAGCTGATACAGGGCTCCGGCGACCGTCGCGACGACCAGGACCACCGCCACCCCGCGGAGACCATAGAGCGACGAGGCCGGATAGAGGCACAGCGCGAGGATCGCGAGCTTCGGAAGCGCGGTACGAAAATCGAGATCGGGACGCCCGGTCGCCAGGAGAAACGCGCCGACCAGCGTGGTCATCGCCTTGATGACGCCGACCCACGCCAGGATTTCGACCAGGCTCTTGATGCCCTCCCACCGCGGACCCAGGAGCAGGTCAACGAAGAAATCCCCGAACACCGTGAAGAAGAGCCCGACGGGGATCACGATGGACGAGACGATTCCCAGCGCGCGCAGGAACGCGCCGCGCCGGCTGCGGTCGTCCGCGAGCTTGGCGAAGGCCGGGAACATCACCCCGTGCAGGTGGACGCCGAACGTTGCCGTGGGCACCACCGCCATCTGGAAGGCCATCTGGTAGAGGCCCAGCTGGGTCGCTCCGAGGACCTTGCCGACGACGAGACTGTCGAGATTGCCCGTGAAGAAGCCGACGGCTCTGAACGAGAAGATCCACCGGCCGAAGCGCGTGAGCTCGCGGGCCTTGGCCCAGTCCACCTGGAACCACGGCATGTATGGCTTGACCCAGTAGGAGGCGATCGTCTCGGCCAGCGACGCCGCGAGCAGCGACAGCACGAGCGCCCACACGCTGCGGAGGACGAACGCGGCCGGAATCCCGACCGCGAGCCCGGCGACGACGCCCGTGGCGCGCCACACGAACTCTCGCCGCGTGTCGAGCTCCTTGCGGAGGAAGACGACCGCGGGGTTGGTCAGGCCCTGCAGCAGAAGCTGGATCGCGAGGACCTGGAGGACGGCGGTCGCGGACGCTTCGTTGAAGGCCCAGCCCACGAGCGGAGCGACGGCGATCACGAGGATGGTCAGCCCGGCGCTGCGGACGAGCTGGATGGTCCACGCGGTGTTGAGGTACGGCCGGATGTCGCCCTGCTTGTGGATGAGCGCCGCGGTGAATCCGAGCTCGCTGAAGTACTGCACCCAGGTGGTCACCAGCAGCGCGACGCCCATGACGCCGAACTCGGCGGGCGAGAGGAGTCGGGCCAGGATGATGACCTTCAGGATCCCCGCCGCGCGGGCGCAGCCGTCGCCGATCGCCAGCCAGAGTCCCGCGCGGGCGGTCCGGTGAGTCAACGACCCCGTCGTTTCGAACAGCCACCGCGCGCGTCCGGACAGCGCGAGCCTCACGAGCCGCCTCGCAGCGCGCCCGAGTCGGCGAGGGCAGCCGATGCGGCGGGCGGCGTCTTGCCTCGCAGCGCGGCCAGTGTCGCGCGAGCGCCGGGTGTCCGGTCGAGGACCCCCGCGACCTGCGCGCGGAACCGGTTCTTCCACACCGCGTGGCGGATCGCCCGGGCGATGGGACGGCCCTCGGGGGACGGACCGAGTGCTGCGAGCAGATCCTCCATGAAGCGGACACTCGACTCGCCCGTGATGAGCTGGACGTCGCGGATCGCCTGGAGATCGAGGCGGCGTGGAAACGTGGCCGCGCGCTCCAGCGCCCCCGCGACGTGGAGACCGATCATCGTGCGGAGGCACTTCTCGCACCGGCCGCAGTTGTAGTCCTGGATCCAGTCCGGCCAGCAGACGCGCAGGTGCTGGAGCGCCAGATCGAATGAGGCCAGCTCCTTGATCTTCTCGGTCCTCAGGGCCTCGCACCCGTCGTGGACGAGGTCGACCGAGTCCGTCGACCACAGCGGGTCGAGGAGCGGATGCGAGCCCCAGGGCACGAGCTCGCCGTAGGCGTGCGTCGAGGGGATGAAGCACTTGCGCTGCAAACCCCCGAGCGCGAGCGCGATGCTCGCCAGCGCGCCGCCGTGGTAGAAGTCCCAGCCCACGAGGGGGTCGGCGAACGTGCGCAGGTTCGTCTCGACGATGACGAGCTTGCGATGGGCGGCCGCGGCGACGCTCCGCGCATGTCCGGCGACCAGATCGAAGAGCGCGGGGTTCCGGGGACGGATGTCGAAGCCGTAGATGAGGATCAGATGGGAGACGGCATCGTCGTGCTCCGGCGGAACCGCGAGGGCCTTCCGCAGGGAGTAGAACGAGTCCACCCCGCAGCTGAAGAAGAGGCCGACGCCCTTGCCGCGCCGCGGTTCGTCGGCGTCCTTGGCCGTGATCGCGGGCCGCCGTAGCCCGGGGACCCAGGCCGCATAGATGTCCATGATGGTCGGCACGCTGGCGAGGAGCCGGCGTGAGACCGGCGCATCGATGACGAGGTCTTCACCGAGGCGCATCGCCGGAAGCAACAGGGCCGGGAGGACGGGGTCTCCAGTCGCCGTCAGCCAGTCCGCCTCGGCTTCGGGGAAGACCCATTCGAGCACGAACGGTGCGCCCGGCTGCTTCTCCGAGCAGACCGAAGCGGACAGTACCGCTTTGCCCTCTCTCATCACGGTCCGGATGTCGGTCGCGATCATGACGGCCGAACCTGCGCGGCTCGCATGTCGTGGAGCGCGCGTCGCACCCCGGGGAACGTGGCCCAGGGGCCGACGTGATCACGAAGGATCCTGCCCACACGGGCACGGCGAAGCCCGGAGCGAATGACGCTGCGGACGGCGGCCGCGAGATGCGCATCGCGCGGAGACGCGTCGAGCGCGGCGAGCAGCTCCCGGAGAAAGATGGCGCTGTACTCGCTGCCGATCGTCGTGATCCGTCGGATGGCGTCGGCGGTCAGCGGCTGTGCGAACGTCGAGCAGCGGTCGAGTCCGCCCGCGATCCGGAGGGCGATCATCGTGCGCAGGCACTTCTCGCAGCGGCCGCAGTTGTACTGCGTGTCTTCGTTCGTCCAGCACACGCGCAGCGACGCGAGTGCGAGCTCGGAGGTGGCGATGCGACGCACCTTCTGAAGCCGTGTCGCCTCGCATCCGTCGTGGATGAGCTCGACGCCCTCGTTGGACCAGAGCGGATCGAGCAGCGGGTGCGATCCCCACGGATGCAGCTCCTGGTAGGCGTACGAGGACGCGACGACGACCCGGTGCATCAGCCCACCGAGGGCGAGCCCGACACCGGCCATGGGGCCGCCGTGATAGAGATCCCACGACGCGATCGGATCGGAGAGCGACCGGACGTTCGTCTCCACGATGACGAGCTGCTTGCCGGCACGCTCCGCCACCCGGACCGCCCGCGTCGCGATCTGCTCGAAGAGGGTTGGATTCTTCAGCCGGATGTCGAATCCGAAGACGAGGACGAGGTGGCTGATCCGCTCCTCGCCGCGCGCCGCGTCGTCGTTCTTCAGCAGGGAGTAGAAGGAGTCGACGCCGGCGCTGAAGAACAACCCGCAGGCGGGCCCGCCGCGACGAGCCGCCGCGACCTCGGCGGCAGCGACGTCGATCCGGCTGAAGCCCGGGCGCCACGCCCGGTAGATCTCCACGATCGTGGGCACGCTGCCGAGCAGACGCGGCGAGACCGGGCCTTCGACGCGCAAGCGTTCGCCGCGCGCCATGGCGAGCTGGAGCAATGCCGCCACGAAGGGGTCACCGGTGGCGGAAAGCCATTCGGGCCGGCCGTCGCGAACGAAGTACTCGAGGTCGAAGGGCGCAAACCCCGCGCTCTCCGAGCGCACGCTCGCCGTGAGGGCGGCGCCGCCACGACGCTCGACCACCGCGATGTTCTGGACGATCACGAGCCGCCGCCCTTCTTGGCCGCCGTGGCCTTCGAGCGGAGCTCCGTGATGAGGTCGTTCATGAGCGAGAGGTGGACCCGGCGCACGCCGGAAATGAAGTCGCCGTAGTCCTTGTCCTCACCACCCGTCGGATAGCCCCACGCGTCCTTGGATTCGGCGCGGACCGCCTGCTTGCCGTCGTAGGGATTTCCGCGGGGTGTCACGAGACCCCAGTTCGCCTTCTCGCCCCACTTGTCCATGTACTCCCACCACAGGAGCCCGATCATCGGGTGCGTGCCGTCGGCCGCCTGCCCCTGCACGAGCCGGCGCACGATCTCCTGGTAGCGCGTCGCGCGCTCTTCCTGCGTCTTCGCCGTGGCGCCGAACTCCATCTGGTGGGCGTGAAACGCGGAGTCGGGCTGCGCGGTGGCCGCGGCCCACGAGATCATGGGCTTGCCACCCGTCTCGGCGTACGTGATGGCGATCAGCTCGGGCTTGTCCGGGTTGTGATTGAGCTCGATCACGTCGCAGTGCCGCCCGGCGGCCCGGAGGATCTCCCGCCGCGTGAGGCCCTTGTGGCCGTTCAGCATCGCGGGGCTGAACACGAGGTGGCGCGGCGTCGCCGCGCGCGCCGCGCTCGCGACCACCTTGAAGTAGCGGTCCGCGAAGAGCTCGAGGAAGGCGTCGAGGTCGGCGCGGACGGCGGGAGCGGTTCGCGACAGACGTTCGGGATCCTGACCGATCCACGCATTGCGTCCGCTCTCGTCCAGCACGCCACGCCCTTGCGGCCATCCGCCGTCGGAGTCGAACGTGGTGTAGCTTGCGCCCCACGCCGCGTTGAGCTTCTGGATCGTGGAGTACTTCTTCTCAAGGTAGTCGCGCCACGCCCGCTTGGCGTGGACGGTCGGATCGGCATACTCCACGGTCTGCTTCAACCCGAACGCCGACCCGACGAACGCGTTGCTGGTCTGCGTGGGCCGGGTGACCGCGACGATCCAGCCGATGTGCGGGTGAATGACGCCGCGGTAGCCCGGAACCTCGGGGCCAGGCCCGAAGCCGAAGACGTAGTCCACGTCGTCGGGCGTCGTGCCGAGCAGCCAGGGCGTCGTCGAAAGGACCGGATGCGGCAGACCGCCCGAGGTCGTCACCCACGTGTTCCGCTTGGGGTCCCAGCCCGAGAGGCCCGTCTGTCGCGACTCGGTGCGGAGGTCAGCCGCGATGCCGCGCACGAACGCCTCGAAGTTCGGATCGAAGACGTCCGGCGTGTGGCCGGGCCACCCCTTGTAGACCGCGGGATCCACGGCGCCGACCAGCAGCGTCTTGAACGGCGACGGCGCGAGGTGCCATCGCGAGGCCTTCGTCTTCGGCTCGTGGATCGAGCCGTACCACGAGGCGTTCAAGGCGTGGACGAAGGGAAGCGGTTCCGGATTTCCGGTCTTGCGCAGGCTCGCGGGGACGGGATTCGCGTACGCGGAGGAGTAGGGACCGATCGCGTTGAATCCCCACGACTTGATGCGCCGGAGCGCATGCGTGGCGTACGCGATCTGATCGGAGTTGTACTTGGTTTTGTACGATTCGTACGCCACCGTGCCGCCGTCGCCCCAGCCGACCGCGTAGACGCCGCGCAGCCAGAATGCGTTGCCTTCCGGCGTGACGAAGATCCAGCGCGTGCCGATTTTCTTCACGTGAAAGACGCCGGTCGGCTCCGACACCCGGACCGGCAAGCCGCCGTACGTATCGAGCCGCGGCTCGGCCGTTTGCTGCGCGCGGGCGATGCTCGGCGCGGCGACCCCGAGAGCCAGCGCGAGCGCCGCGATCGCGATCACACGGCCCGCCGCCACGCGGCTCCGCTTGGGAGGAACGGCGGGGCTCGCCGCGGCGGCCAGGGTGGGCACGAGCGCGTTGAGCGCGGCGCTCAGGAAGACCAGCAGCCAGAACAGCTTCTGATACTCCGCGGACACGAAGAACGCGCACACGAGGAACGCGCAGAGGCCCGCCTGCATCCCGAGCGAGGCCTGGTGCGGCAGCGAGGACTTGTCCGTGGCCTTGATGACGCGCCCGAGGGAGAGGAACGTGCTCGCGATGACGGCCAGGAACAGGAGGATGCCCGGGAAGCCCATCTCGGCCGTGACTTCGACGTACGTGTTGTGCGCGATGAAATTTCCCTGCAGGTCGGGGCTCGCGAAGCGGTCGACGAACGGCTTGAAGTTCCCGAGACCGATGCCCGTGATCGGATATGCCTCGATCATCTTCACCCCCGCCGCCCACAGGAACTGGCGGGTATCCGAGGAATGGATGTCGCTGTTCGTCGGATTCAGGAGCCGGTCGAGGGGCGAGGATGGCGTCACGACCATCAGCGGCACGAGGATGGCCAGCGCGTACCCGAGGGTGCGCTTGCGATGCTCCGACTTCCACACCACGAAGCCCGCAGCCGCCGTCAGGCCGAGGAACGCGCCCCGCGAGCCGGCCAGCGTGAGCGAGGCGATCGTGAGGACGAGGGAGATCTGACAGAACAGGCGCTCCCACCGCGCTTGCTTGCTTCGCAGCATGTAGAACGTCAGCGGCAGGCAGAGCAGCGCGGAGACGCTGAAGTAGTTGGGGTCGCCGGTGATCCAGCCCGGACGATAGCCGAAGGACATCCCGCCGTACTTCTGCCATTCCCGCAGCACGTGGAGCGAGGCGTACGCCACGGACCCGATCGCGACGAGCATCGACCACCGAAACCGGTCCATCGAGTCGACCACGACCATCGTGACGAAGAAGAACAGCAGGAACGACACGTAGCTCATGAGCGGGCTGATCTCGAACGGCTGAGGGACCGCCCACAAGACGTACGACACCGTCGCGAGGGCAGAGAGTGCCAGGAACCACCGCGCCTGGGCGCTGGCGAGGAAGTTCGGCGCCGAGCCCCGGGCCCCCAGGTACACCACCGCGTACGCGGCACAGACGAAGCCGAGGTACTTGATCACGGTGATGTCGCCGATGAGATCCGACCACAGCGGGTGGCGGATCATCGGCATGACGGAGACGAGAAGGTAAAAGAGGATCATCGCGTGACGAGCGTCAGCGCCTTCCGCAGGGTGCTGCGATGGACGGCAAAGCTGTAGCCGCGCTCCGCCCGATTCCGCGCGGCGTCTCCGAGCTTGCGCCGAGCCCCGGGATCCGCGAGCAGCTCGGCCACCGCTTCCGCGAACTTCGCCGGGTCATCGGCGAGCACGATCTCTTCGCCATTCACGAAGTTGAGGCCCTCGGCGCCGAGCGTCGTCGAGACGATCGGCTTGCCCATGGCGGCCGCTTCCAGGATCTTCAGTCGCGTGCCGCTGCCGATCCGCAGGGGCACGACGCAGATCTCGGCCTTCGCGATCTCGTCGCGCATGTCCGGGACGGTTCCGGTGAACTCCATCCGGTCGATCCCGCGGAAGCGATCGCGAAACTCGTCGGAGGGGCTTCGGCCGGCCACGCGGAACAGCGCGTCCGGGACGAGACGCCGGAGCGGCGGGAGGATCGCGTCCGCGAAGAACTCGACGGCGTCACGGTTCGGATGCCAGTCCATCCCGCCCTGGAACAGCACGGTCTTCGGCTCGTGGCCGTTGCCCGGCCGGTAGTGCTCGACGTCGACGACGTTCGGGACGATCGCGATCGGCACGCGGGGAGCGAATCCGCGAAGGATCTCGCGATCGGGCTCGGAGCACGCCAGGATGAGTGCCACGCGGCGACAGACCGCACGCTCCCACCGGCGGACCTTCTCGCCCTCGAGCCACGCGTAGACCCGGCGCGCGGGGTGGCGCTCGAACGCCAGATAGCGGCGCATGATCTGGTAGGCGACGTCGTCCTTGTTCAGGACGATCGGCACCCCCGGCCGCGCGGGAAGGTTCTGCATGTTGTAGATGCCGTCGCACAGGAGAACGTCGAACGTTCCCCGCGACAGCTGTCGCGCGACGGCATCGGTGAAGGCCTGCGAGCGCAGGCGCCGCGCCGCGTAGGGCATCGGTGCCAGGAGCGCGGTGAGACGATCGACCGCCTCGCCGCGGCTCGCGTCACGCTCGGGCACGGGAACGAGCTCGACGCCGGCGCAGATCTTCTGGAGGGGCGCGAGCGACGCCTCGAACTCGGACGGCTCGGCGAACGACACCACCGTGACCTCGTGGCCTTCGTCGGCGAGCGCGCGCACCATGGCCCACGTGCGCAGGCGATGGCCGTTCATCGGCGGATAGGGCAGCGCGAGGGCGGCGAACAGGATGCGCATGGTCGGACTCAGGCCCCGCCCGCGACGACGCCGGCGCGCCGCAGCATGCCGACCATCGAACGGATCGGATAGAAGACGGCGTCGCGCTCCAGCATGTACTTCACGAACCAGCGGTAGCGGCTCATGTAGTTCATCGCCGCGATGGCCTTGTCGAGAACCGCGGGCTCGAACTCCGTGGCGTGACCCGCGAAGTCGCCGTTCACCTGGATGTCTCGCTCCTCGATGCGGCCGAGGCCGGCTTCTGCGGTCAGGACGACGTGGCGCGACCGCGCCGGCTCGAGCCCGATGAGCCGCATCCCTGTCGCGTCGAGCGCCACGGAGTCACGACTGCCCAGGACGACGTCCATGCGCCGCGGCTTGCCGTTCGCCGGGCCCCGGCCTTCCATGGCGATGATGCCGTCCATGATGGCCAGGCGCGGGTTGAGGACCCGATGCAGCGTCGCGAGGAGCGGATCGAGGTGCTTGTGCATCAGGATGCGGTTGTACTGGGGGAGGCAGCCCCACTGATTCTTGATCGCGCCCGTGAAGTAGGTCAGCGCATGCGTCTTGAGGACCGGCAGCGTGATGAAGAGATCGGCCTCCAGCAGCATCCGGGGCAGCTCGATCTCGCCCGCCGGCTCGCAGTCCACCGGCGTCCACGGCGACTCGGAGAAGTTCACGAGCGGCACCCCGAGACGCTTGGCCATCTCGACGTAGCCCGTCACCGCGAACGCCTCCTGCGCCTTCTGCCGCAGGCCGTCCGACTCGCCGATCACGATGCGGCTCGTGCGGGTGAGGAGCATCTCGCAGACGGCTTCGGCGATGCGGGGATCGGTGTTCGACGACTCCGCCTTGTCCGGAACCGCGGTGCAGCAGTTGGCCTTGATGACCACGTTCGCGTTGCGCGGGACGAGCGACTCCCAGTCGCACGCCTGGAGGCACTGGACGACGGCCTCGCGGACGCCGATGTCGCGGACGCTGCGCAAGGCGACGATGCTCTTCGTGCTCATCGCTTGGCCACCACGAGCAGGTTGTGGTTGATGATGCTCGCGCCCGGGTCCCAGTGCTCGAACGCGGGGCCCCCCGCATGGATGGCCGCCGACATGACCGTCCACGCCGAGTGCAGCGCGACCTTGAACGGCTGCAGCCGGTGACCGTGACGGAACGTCCAGCTCTGGTCGTACACGAGCGCGCCGTCCTGGCTGTGCCCCCTCCGCCGCCGCCGATAGGCGCGGATGGGCTTCTCGTGCAAGTAGTTGTAGAGATACCGCGCGTGCGGCCGCAGGCGGATCGCCGCGATCGACCATTGGGAGAAGCCCGCCTCTTCGAGATGCGTGCCGAGCTCGCGCTTGGTCATGAAGTGGGTCGGCCCCGGCGAGTGCTCCGGGGGATAGTTCGGGAACTGGATGAGCACGTGTCCGCCGGGCTTCGTCACTGCCGCCAGGTTCGCGAGGCACGTGATCGGATCGGGCAGGAGCTCGAAGACCTCGATCGCGTACACCGCGTCGAAGGTGCGCCCGACGCTGTCGAACAGCCCGGGCTTGCAGACGTCGACGCACTCGAATTTCAGATTCGGGATGTGACCCAGCGCCTGCCGAAGCTGATTGACGTTCCCTTCGGCGACGTCCCCGAGCGTGATGGAGCGCACCTGCCGCGACAGCCTGAAGGCTGTGATCCCGCTCCCGGGGCCGATTTCCAGCAGATCCATGTCGCGCTTGAGCGGCAGGTGCTGGAACAGGATCTCGTCCCGAATCGGGAAATCGTGGAGCGGCGCCCGGTAAATGTCCGAGACCCGAAAGGTCGGACGCTGACGCAGGACGGGCATCGGGAGCTCCCTGGCGGCTTTCGCCGTCGCGGCTGGTCGCACCCCGTTGGTGCCGTGCCCGGGCGCTCGACGCGAGACGAGGCGGCGCGGGTCGAAGGTCGACTTGTACTCGAACCAGTAGCGGTAGCCGTGGCGCGCCCAGCGCGCCGCCACGCTGTAGCATTTGTGCCAGCGCGAAGTTTCCACGAGCGTTCCCCCGAACTTTCGTTTGAATCGGCCGTAGCCGGACATGTTGTAGGAGCGCAGACCGCGTCGGGCGGCCAGGTGCATGGCCGTCCAGTGCAGCACGTCGTTCGGGCACAGCGCATGGGCGGTCTCGTCGCTGGCGCCGCTCCAGAAGTAGATCGTCTCGTCGTCGTGCGGGAAGAGACCGACCGCGATGACACGGCCGGAGGCGTCCCGCGCGCGCAGCGCCAGGATGTTGTCGGACTTGTGAAGCCGGTCGAAGAGCAGGTGCACCATCTTGCGGTCGAAGGGCGCGCGACGGCCCTTGCGGTGCATCAGGTGATCGTAGAGGTCGTAGTACTCGTCCACGACGCCAGCATCGTCCGCGATCTCGACGCGGACCCCCGCACGCTCGCTCTTGCGGATGCGGTTGCGGCACTCCGATTCGAGGCTTTGCCACATGACGGACTCGTCGGCCGAGAGCGTCACGAGGTATGTCCAGTCGCGCACCTGCTCGAAGCCCGCTTCCGTGAGCACGCTCGGCGACAGCATCGCGTTCTCGATCTCCAGCATGGACAGCCGCTCGCGCCGGGCGAGGGCGTCCACGGTCCGGAGGAGCCGGCGCTGATCCACGCTGCCGTTGACCAGGGGGCCCATCGTGTTGGTGCCCCAGCTCCGGAGCGGGCTCCCGAGGATGCGAAAGGGACCCATCTCGAACATCCCCCCACAGAGGTAGCCGACGGTCTCGGCGCCGTCGCGGATGACCCAGCGGGAGATGTCCAGTGAGCGGCTCGCCTTCAGGTAGTCGAGCCAGGCCGTCCGGTGGAAGAACGACCGGCTCTCGAAGCCGGTGACGATCGTGTCCCACCGAGCGATCTCGTCGGCCGTGACGGGGGCGAGGTCGTACAGGTCGTGGTCGATGCGCTCAATTACGTGCGTTGTCATGCGCGAGTTCCCACCAAGAAATGTCGGTAGTTCTCAAGCACCAGGTTCACCGCGTCCCGGGCGTCGACACGACCGGTCTCGCCGCGACCCGGCAAAGAAACGGGAAGCCGCCGATCCAAGAAAGACGCGCCGTCCCTGAGCGCGCCGGTGTAGCCGCTCTGGTTCGCGTGACGGAGCGCGAAGACCATCGGCGCCGCGACCGAGTACACGAAGTAGCGCGGCGAGCCGCTCATGGCGGAGCGCAGCCACCGAGGCCAGCGGGCAAAGGTGCTCCGCACGCCTTCGCGGCGGGCGACGTGGGCCCAGCCGCGCAGTCGTGCCGCGAGGGGCTGCCGCTGCTGCCACACATCGAACAGGGTGGACACCTCATGGGGCGCGCGCGCGCCCGTCAGCTGCGCGAGCTGCCAGTACCACAGCCGTTCCGCGTGCTCGATCGCACGCTGCCAGAACTCCCGGGAGCAGCTCACGTTCGCCGTGGTGGCGCGGAGCTTCCAGCGGGTGGCCGCGACCACGTCGCGGACGAACGACTCCAGCGGGAAGCCCGAGAGCGCGCCCGTGGCCGCCAGGACCTCGAGCGCGTCCGCGCGCTGCGCGTACGTGGGCGCATACTTCCCCGCGAAGAGCAGTAAAGAAGTTCCCATGTCGAGGTAGAGCTTCACCGCGCGATAGTGCGTCTCGCTCGAAAGCAACGGACGACCGGACGCGAGCTCGTCGAAGCCCTCGAGCTGCTCGACCAGGCGGTTCGCGAGCAGACGCCAGCCATCCTCCAGAGGGATATCGGTCGGAGCGATCGGGGGGATGAGCTGAAGAATGTCCTTGTCCCCCCAGGCGACGATCCCGCAGGTCTGCAGCTCGAACCCGAAGATGCTGGGACGGACCCCGCGGAAGTAGCGGCTCTGGACCCCGCTGAGGCTGACATGGGCCACGACCCCGCGCCGGCGAAGCCGTTCGTGGAGCTTGCCCTCGATGACCTTCAAGTCGGCGTCGTCCGGCAGGGTCGTGGCATCGTGGAAGACCACGAAGAACTCGGCGTCTCCGAGGAGGGTCATGCCCTCGGCGGTGTTCACGAACGTGCCCTCATCTCGGGCGACGCTTCCGGTGAGGACGATGGCGCGCAGGCGGTTCTGGTACACCTGCGTGCACAGCGCCACGGTCTCGTCGAGGATCAGGGGCCTCGGCGACAGGGCGGCCATGCCGATCCGTCGCACGCCGCGGACGGTCGAGCGCGAGGCGCTCATCGCGAGCCCCCCGCGGTCGCGAGCTGAACGGCGGCCGTCGAGACACCACTTTCGCGGCCCACGCCGAGCTCGTAGAGCGCCTCGGTTCGCGCCACCTGGATGCGGTCGCTGAATCGCGCGACGACGCGCTCGCGGCCCGCGCGGGCGAGCCGCCCGCGGAGCGCGGGATCGCCGAGGATCCGTGTGAGGGCGGCCGCCAGGGCCGCTGGCTCGTTCGGCGGAACCGTCAATCCGGTCTCCTCGTTGACGACGACTTCCGGGGTCCCGTCCACTGCCGTCGCGACCATGGGACGGCCACACGCGAGCGATTCGATGGCCACCAGCGGCAGCCCCTCGTAGAGCGAGGGAAGGACGGTCACATCGGCGAGAGCGAACCAGTCGGGGATGTTCGTCTGCTGCCCGACGAAGCGGACCACGTCCGACAGACCGAGCACGCCGACTTGCGCTTCCAGCGCCGCGCGCAGCCCTCCTTCACCGACGCACACCAGCCGCACCGCGGGCAGGGCGCGGCGAACGATGGCCAACGCGTCGAGGAGGACGGCGTGTCCCTTCTGCGGCTCCAGTCGTCCGACGGCGACGATGATCGGATCGTCCTCGGCGAAGCCCAGCGACTTCCGGAGTCCCGGAGGCGCGGCACGCCGCGGATCGAACCGCCCGAGGTCGCTGCCGTTGTGGATCACGACAACCTTCTGTGCTGGCAAACCCTTCTCCTCGGTCAGGTATCGCCCGTTGGCCTCGGACACCGCCACATAGCGGTCGACGCATCGGCCCACGGTCCGATCCACGACGTAATGACTCTTCAAGCCCTGGCGCCAGCGCTCGCTGATGTGCGGCGTTTCGACGATGAACGGAACGCGGCACAAGCGCCCGATCGGAGACGCGAAGAGGCTCGCGTAAAACAGATGCGAGTGGAGCACCTCGACGCGGCGCTCGCGAATGATGCGCGCCAGCCCGGCCGCAGCCCGCAGCTGGCGCGGATGACACAGCGTGAGCGGGGTCACGCCGACGTCCGCCGGCACGTCGCCACGGAGCTTCGTGGCGACGGCCGGCGTGCAGACGAGATGCGCCGCAAAACGCGTGCGGTCCAGGCGGCGGAGGAGCGTGAGGATATGCTCCTCGGCGCCGCCACGGACCTGAGCGTTGGAAAAATAGAGAACCGAGATACGACGAGACACCGTGACGACTCGCTTAGCGCGCCAGCGTTCGGACGTCGGCTTCCACCATCATCCGGACGAGTTCCCGGAAGTCGACCTCGGGCTTCCAGCCGAGCTCCTCGCGCGCGCGGGTCGCGTCGCCGCGCAGGTCGTGGATCTCGCCGGTCCGGAGGAGGCGCGGGTCGACGTCGACCGCGTCTTCGACGGATCGGAACGGCTCGACGCCGTACTGGTCCCTGAGCACGTTGAGCACTTCATGGACGAAATCGCCCACGCTGTACGACAGACCGGTCGCGACGACGAAGTCCTTGGCCTGCGGCGTCTGGAGCATCGCGTGCATGGCCTTGACGTAGTCGCCCGCGAAGCCCCAGTCACGGCGGGCCCGCAGATTGCCGAGGGCCAGCTTGCGACGGTCACCGCGCGCCCATCCCGCCGCCGTCCGCGTGATCTTCCGGGTCACCATCTCGGGGCCGCGGC
>Ga0075421_100004476_pt1 | contig 16870 bp, 9 predicted proteins | sample SoiMetdeltSBSDD5_FD_75292 | JGI IMG/M metagenome (GOLD analysis project Ga0075421, IMG submission 75292) | Bulk soil microbial communities from a Populus tree surrounding site in Tennessee, USA - Soil MetaG P. deltoides SBSDD5 | ecosystem: Environmental > Terrestrial > Soil > Tree plantation...
TTCCTGGTGATACTCTTCAGGGGCGAGAAGCGGACTGAGCACGAAGGGCCCGTCCCCCTCACCCCGATCTCGTGAATTGGAGGCGCAGATGAAAAGCAAAGAGGCTGCCACGGCCGGTCGCTCGGGGCTCCCTACCTGGCAACGGCTGCTGCTCGGGGGGGCGGCGCTGCTCGCCGCGTTTTTGCTCGGCTACGTGCCCGGCGCCCTCGAGGCGCGCGCCGCGCGCCGTCTCGAGCCCAGGCTCCAGCTGGCGCAGAGCCTGGGCCAGCTTGGCATGGTCAGCTACGAGGCCAACCGGAATAACTTCGCCAACGCCGCGCAGGTCTCGACCGGCTTCTTTGAGGACCTGCGCGGACTCGCCGGCCGGACCGAAGACGCCAAGCTGACGGCGCAACTGCAGGCGCTCCTGGCGCGGCGCGACGAGGTCACGACCAACCTGGCGCAGGCCGACCCGGCGGTCAAAGAGAAGGTGGCGCAGATGTACGCCGACCTCTATCAGATCGTCACCGCGCAGTGAGCGGCGCGCGACCCGGGACTCACTCATGATCGGCACCGCGCAGACCACCGCCCCCTGGCCCGGCCGGCTCGGCCGCGGACACCCAGCAGTGCCACACGCGCCCGGTCTTGTTCGTCAGATAGTCGAGCTGGCGCTGGTAGATCGGCTCAAAGAAGTTGTGCTCGTCGTAGAGCAGCAGAGTCACGCCGGTGGCGTGGCGCGAGTAAAGCGCGAAGTTATCGCTCTGATGCTCCTCGATCCAGGCGGCGCCGAGCGGCGCGGCCGTGCCTTCGGCCCGCTCCCAGGCCTCGATTGATGTGAGATATCCTGGCCTCCGTTTTTCCATGCCTCCCGCTCCTTGCACTTGGATGAGTAGGAAGGATCAACCACGGGGTGCACGGGGGAAGCTGAACTTCTCTCTCCCCGTGCTCCCCGTGGTCAATCTTCCGGCCCATTCATCTGAAAATCGCTATAAATACTTTCTCCTGAGCCGGTCGTAGAGGCAGTCCGGGTGGTACGAACCATTCTTATCCCAGCCCGTGCGTCGCCACGCCTCGTTCCAGAGGTGGATCGCGTGGGCGGTCTGCTCGCATTCCCAGACCGCGTTCGGCTCGAGCACTCGCTGCCACTCAGGCAGGCGTAAAGGGCAGAAGACGCGATAGCTTCTGACGTAGGTCTCGAGCGCAAACCTTCTCACCGCTTCAGCCATGAGCCTCGGCCCGGTCTCGCCCCACCTCAGACGCGCCGGGTCCTTGGCTTGACAGATCTCCCAGGCATAGCCCATGACCGCGCTGCCGATGGGGACCTTCATGACCCCGGCATTGACCACCTCGGCGCCGGACTGCAGCTCACTGGAGAGCACATATTGCTCAGGAAAATCGAATGGCCTGAGGCAGATGACGTCAGTATCCGCCCACCAGCCGCCCCGCTCCAGCAGCAGTTTATATCGAAAGAAGTTCGCGAACCCCGCGTAGGAGGCGAAGTCGTTGTAGCGGAAGATCAGGGAAGCGGGTAAGATCTCAGCGCCGTCCTTGATCACCGTCCCCGCGGGGATTCCTTTGACATCTTCGTAAACATAGAGATGATATTCGTGTCCGCACCTGAGGAACGAGACAATCGATAGTTGCTCCATGGCAGACAACTCGGGGCCGATCCATAACCCTTGAATGACTCTATTGGCCGGCACCGTGGTCGCTCCGTTTCTTTCCGTCTCACCAGTACCGCTCGAGAAACTCAGCATGCTTTTCCACCATATCCAGATGCCCCGCAATCTCATTCCTCCGGTACCCCCGCTCGCCGAGCAAGGCCGTCATCTCCTCTCGCCATGCGCCCACGCCCTGCGGGTCATGCCTGACTTTGACGTACCGCGCCGCCACCAGGTCCAGGTCGCGCAGCCGCCTGACGAACGATGGGTGAAAGAACTTCTGAAGCGCCGGATTGACTTCCAGCTCGCGGTGCGTCTGGCGATACGCCAGCTCCATGGCTTCGCGAAATGCGACCCTTCCCTGTCTGGCAACCCCCGAGCCGACGCGGTAGATCGTTTCCAGGCAATCCACCTCGCCGACGACCCGCCAGTCGCCGCGCCGCAGACCTAAAATAAACGTCTCATCAACCGCCATCTCTGCGATCGCGCCCAGCCACTGATAGTTCTTCTCCTCCGGATCACTGAGCTGCAGGCTGTCGTGATCCATGAAAATGACCTTGATCCCCCACTGACCGCCTTCCCAGACGCTGCGCAGCCCGACATTGCGCGGCACGAACGACTCGCCACAGGAGCTGCCTCGCACCGCAACCAGAGTCCCCCACGCCGTGCCGATCTGCCCGAGCGCCGCTAAAAAATTCCGGTTCGCCCGCTCCCGGTTCTCCGCCACTGCAAAAGCCGCAGTGAGGTACTGCCCGTAGCTCCGAAAACTGACGCTGGGCGGACGGTAGACGCCTAACACCTCCGCCAGCACCTCGTCGGCCAACCGCCGGGCATCCTCAGTTGAGTATGCGACCTTCAGCCCTTCGCCGAAATAGAGCGTCGGACCGGCGGCGGAAAGGTAGGCGGCGAGCCGGTCGAGCCTGAAAGAGCTGGTCCCGGTGAACAGCGCCTGGCTCGGCGCCACGTGCATCAGGAACCGCGCCGTGAGCCCGAGCTCGCCGGGAACCTTCACCGCGTGGGCGCCCCGCCCCGCGTCGAACGAGGCGACGACGCCCGCGAGCGTCGCGCGCATCTCGCGGAAGCCCGTGCCGAAAACCCGCGCCTCGGTGAAATAGTTGAGCAGCCGTGCCTCGCCGCCTTCCGCCGGGAGGTTGTTGACGGAGATCCTGGAGATTGATCTGGAGAAAGGCGCCGCGGCCCCGTGCGCCAGCCGATAGATGGCCGAAAACTTCGCGGCCATGTCGGCCTCCCAGCGCAACGTCGTCTGCATCGCCCCGCCGTCAAGGCGATGGGAGCGAGGGACGGGCCTCCCCCCTCGCCGGTAGACGACGCCGAGCGGATGACGCCCCCTTCGCCCGGCCCTCTTGATCTCGAACTCGTGATGACTGCCGGGCGGCTTGATGACTAAGACGACCGTGCCCAGCGGGTACTCGACCAGGGAGTTGAGCTCCGCGCTGGTCGATTCCGAGACCCAGAAGACCTTGGCCACTTCGCGGAGCCCGCGGAGAATCCTCCCCTCGAAGTCAGGCAATTGGGCAAGGCTGTGCTCCGCCTCGGCGGCGACGTGGGCGGGCTGGAAAGGGTCGAGGTCGGCGATCCCTCTCGCCAAGCGCACCTGTGTGAGGATGCGGCTGACGACCTCCTCCGGCCGGAAGACGTACCGCGCCAGAGCCAACTGACAATCTCGCCGGGAGAGTTTGATGAAATCGAGCAATGCGCCAGGCGCGGTCCGCGGCCCCTGGATGCGGTCGTGAATGTGGCTCCATCGCCCGAGCTTGCGCCGGAACTCCGCGACGAAGCCGCGCAGGGCGGTGGTGGTGTACCCCTCTTTGAGCACCGACTCACTGATCGCGACGTTCGTCCCGGCGGGTTTGAGGTTCAGCCGGGTGAGCCAGAGGTCGAACTCGGCCAGGTCGGCGGCGGGGACTTTTAAAATCTCGTGTTCGAGCATCAACGTGGCCAGCCGCCTGACCTCCCAGGAGTCGCTGGCCTCACCTTTGGCCACCCCGAGCAGCCTTGAAGCGAAGTGACGACGAAATGTCTGGTGCTTGAGGAATTCGCCGCAGAGGTCGGCGGCGCGCAACGGGTCGGCGAATTCCGCGATCAGAAGGTTAAGCAATTCGGCCGGCGATAACAGTCCCGCTCTCTTCTCTCTGGACGCACTTCGGCCAAGCGACATCGACACTCTCCCGGGGCAGTCCGGCCGTTGCCCTTATCTCCCACCTCGGCGCCGCTTGGGCTTTTTCTTGCCCGTGCTGGTCTTGCCGTCGTTCTTCTTGCCCTTCTTTTTTTTCTTTTTGCCGTTTGGAGTGCCGCCCAGCGCCCGGATCAGCGCCTCCAATAAATCCTGGGCCACACTCCGTTCGAGGATCACAGCCACCAGATCGGAACCGCCGCCGCCACCCGTCTTGCCACTCATCCTATTCTCCTTGCGCCTATCCGTGTTCTATTTCTTCATCTATCTTTCGTCCCAGGCTTTGGCCTGAAGCGCTCCAAAGGATCTGCCATCGGCCGAGCCAGCATCGGGATTTTGGGCGTCGGATCCGCGGAGTCGCACAGGAAATAGACTCCGTCGCTATTGGTCGAGAGAGCGATCGCCCCCTGGTTGATCTGCGCGCCGGCATTGAGCTTGTAACTCAGGCAGGCGTGCTTCCCGACCAGACTCTGAGTGGCGCCCTTGATCACCGTGCCGGGCGCGATCGGGAAGGTTTCCAGCACGGAGCCGCTCTGACTGCCCAGCTTGTTAACCTGGCTCTGAGTCGCGCCGGGCGCGACGGGCGCGTTCTGCCCCTGGAAATTGATCCTGATCGTAATCGCGGTGCTGGAGATTGCGGTCACCGTGCCACAAGCCATGACTGGTCCGGATGACGGACTGCCGGTCACCACCTTGCCATCCTTGTCCCGCACCCGGAATAGTCCCCACATCCCGAACTGGGCCTTGGACGGAACAAAGGCGGTATAGAGGTAATCGCCGGGGACTTCGAACTGCCCGCCGGCCTTCTCGATGACTAGGTCATAGTGGGTGGTCGAGCCAAGACTGTCCAACGAGCCCATCCACTGTGAAAGGGCGTTGGAGCCGATCTGCGTCGAGTCGTTGACATAGGGATTGCGCTGCCAGAGGTGGCCGTTGAGGGTGAAGACCTGCGCGATCCCCGTCCCCGGCGGGTGGAGCATGCGGAATCGGACCGGTGTCCCCGCTTTGGCGGTGTAGATCGGGGTCTCAGGGTCACCGCTCAACACCGGACTGGTCGCCGGGTTCTTACCAGCCAGGACCAGCGCGTTCGACAACGAGCAGTAGTTGTCGCCGTTGGCGGCGAAGACGTTGACCTGGCCCGGGTTTCTAAACCGGGAGAAGATCGGCTCCGTCTTATAATTGACCGCGCTCGCCGTCGTTGGGGCGCCTGAGGCGCCTGCCATTTTCACATCTTCGGTCATGAGCATGACGAAATCGCGGAACTGCGTGGCGTCAGTCCCGGTGACGGTGGCCGAGGCGCGCGAGGCGATCGGCGTCGTCGAGGTGGTCGCCGGCCAGCAATCGGTCTGCGTCGGATAGCCGTTCTCATCGGGCGGCCCGTCGCAGGTCCAGGTCGAGCCCGCGGGCTCCACGATGATCGCCCCGTAGAGCCCGTTGATATGCTGCAGCAGCGGGTCCGACGGGAGGAGGTTGGCCGCGCCGAACTCGATCGGCGTGTGCTTCAGGCTCCCGTCCTGGTTCCTCTCGATGGCGCCGGCATACCACTCGTAGTTGACCGGCGCGGGCTTGCCGCTGGTCGGGATCGAGGCCACCTGATTCTTGCCGGCGTTATAACCCACGTTGACGCCATCGCTCGTGGTCACGTCATAGGCGAGAAGCTCCGGATGGAGCCCGACTTTCGGGGAGGGCGTGAGCTGGTAGGTGGGCGAGTCGAACGGAGCCTGGAGCGCGTACGGCTGGCGCAGCACCTGAGCGGCGGCCGAGACGCTGTTGGTCAGCGTGACCCTCACGCAGTCACCCGCGGCGACCCGCAGCACGAGCGGCTCCACCGGCGCCAGATATTCCTTGAATTTGCCGTTCGCGTCTCTGGTGAATCTGAGGTTGCCGTTCTGATCGAGGTCTTCGGTGCGGACGTAGATCATGCCCAGCGGGTTGGTCAGGTTCAAGCGGCTGTTGAGCGGGATCGCCCCGCCCTGGAGCGCCTGCTTCGCCGTCGTGGCGGTAACGTTGAACTGCCTGACCGGCGCTCCGGGCGGGCAGGTCGCGTAATCAATCTTGTTGGTCGTCGCCACCGGGTTATTGGGCAGCGGCTCCAGGCCCGCGGCTGCCTGGGTCGCGTCGTAAGCGCGGAAGAGCCCCCACAGGCCGTTGGCGATGCCCATGTCGCCGGAACTGGCGACGTAGAGGTAATCGGCGAAATTGCAACTGGAACTCGCCTGCTGCGGAGTGTCGGGGCAAGGCTTGACCGTTTGCACCGAGGAGGGCGGCACCCTGAACTTCAAGTCAAAATATTCCGAGAGCCCCATCGCCTGGCTGCTCTTGAACCCCGAGTTCTTCCATTCCGGCTCAGCCAGCCAGCTCATCCCGCGGAGAGTGAAGAAGTGGGCCAGCTGATGCGCGCCGACGAGCGTGCGAACCCTGACCCGGTCGTTCTTATAAGCCCGCAGCAGGGGCGTGCCAGGGTCGCCATTGGACGGCAGATTCGCGCTCAGCTTAAACGAGGCGAAGGCGTAGGAGAGATCCTGCGACGGATTGATCCGGAAGCTGATCGGGGCATTCTGGTAATTCAAAGACATGGTGCCGATCGGGGCACCGCTGCTGGTTGCGCCGCTGCTGATCAGTTGCGGCAGGTCGGGCACGGCGTTCCCCAGGAGATTATTTTGGGCCCTGGTGCCTCTGACATTATATCCCTTGGAGGGATCCGGGTTGGGATAGGGCGACGGGTTCGCGGTCACCGCAGTATAGGCAAGCTGGAAATCCTGGAACTCCAAAGCGAACTCGCGGAAGCTCTCAGTCGGATCGGCGGTGAGGACGTTGGCTTGCCAGCTCGTCGGCCCGCCGTCACGACGCGTGCCGAAAGTCACCCGGCCATCGAGCGATTTCCAGACCGACCCCCGCGGCTCTGCCAGCACCCCGGCATAGAGACCGGCCTGCTGATGGGTGGACGGGCCGAAATGGTCGTGCGTGAAGATGGTCCCAACCGTCCGGTCCGTGCCCTTGTTGTCGAGCACCGGGTCGAGGTACCACCGCTGCACCGTCGTCTGCGCGCCGGCCCAGGTCCGACACCGCGGGTCGTTCGGCTTCGCCCGACAATCGATGATGCCCGACGGAGGCGGCTTGGGCGCCAGCCGCGTCGGGCCGCCGGGAAGAGGCTTCCAGGAGCCGCCATTATTGATCGCCTGGATGATCTCTTGCACCTCTTCGGGGCTCAGAGTGCCGTCCTCATAATTGAAGCCGTTGGCCGCGCCGTCCGAGGACATGACGTCGAATTTCACCAGGTGAATGTGCTGCCCGATGATGTCGGTCGGGGTCCGCACCTGAAAATCGTCCACGAGGTAATAGTTCGGCACCAGGTTGGTGTGCCAGTACTCGACCACCTCCCCGGAGTTGGCGCGGATGAAGAGCGGCTCCGGGGGACGCTGCTTGTCCGCCGTGGGCACGACGTCCTCCCAGAGGGCGGTCAGGCGCTGCTGCGGGAAGTGCCAGCCCTTGTTGTTGAGCCGCACGTCCATCTGTAAAGCGGCCCCTTTGTAAATGCGCGGGGTTTTGCCTCCGGCCGCGTTGCCCTTGAGGTCGACGCCGGGATCGGCGAAGGGCGCGCCTCGCTGTGACCCGTACTCGTTCATCGCCGGATACCCGGCGGCCGGTTTCCGCGGCAGTCCGTTAGTCAGGAAGCTGCCCGCTTGCCCCTCCTGCGTGAAACTCGGGTGCTGGCGCATCCCGTAAAATCTCATGGCCGTTACTTCGGCCTGGGTCCCGGCTTCGGGAAGCTGCACCGCATTCAGAAAACCGAGCGGCTTATTTTGATTCCGGCAAGCCGCTACGTATTTCCGATTCTCCGCTTTCGAGCAGTCGACAAAAAAGTCTTTGCTCCAATCATACTTGCTGAACTGATTGTTGATCACCGTGCCGCCGGTGATCAGGTGGCGGGGCAAGCCGCCGTCGAGCGAGCCGACCGGCTCACCCGCGGCGTTGACCTCGGCGGCGAAGTCGAATGGCGGATGGGGCGCGCGCGCGCCGGCGATGCCCGGGATGAAGAATGGGAAGCCGGGCGTGAGACCCCGCTTCAAGTCGTCCTGATTGATCACGGCCACCTGCCCGATCGGCGGGCCGTTGACCTGGGGGCAATCAGCCGCGACCTTGTTCGGATCGTAGGTTGAATCAACCGGGCAGACCTTGACCCTGGCCGGCAGCGGCGCCATCGGCAGAGTCGGCAGCGGGACGACTGCCGGGATCGGCGTGCCGCCCGCGATCTCGCCGTCCGGCAAGACACGATTCCAGTCCTGTCTCCTCGGCCGGCCGTCGTCACCCATGACAGTCCCCGCCTCGAAGACGTCGTGGATCCGCCAGTGGGCCCACATGCCGGCGGCGAAGTGCGGGTAGAAATGGCAGTGGAAGATCGAGTCACCCGCGGTCTTGTTGAGGTTGCCGCTGCCATCATAGACCATCTCGAGGCTGTAGCTGGTCCCCGGACTGAGCATCTGACTGTCGAGATAGTTCGACTGGTCGCTGTTGGGCGACTGGAGCCACTGCGCGGCGTGCTGATGATGCACGTGCGTCACACCGATCCCGCCGTGGAGAACTCGGAATTTGATGTGATCGTTGAGATAGCTGTGATAGACGTTGGACGGGTCGTCCGGGTAGTGGGCCTTGGTCGCCTTGGCGCCCTTGGTCGCGGGGGCGGAGTTGGCCGGCACGTCGACCACCATCGCCGGATCGCCGACCGACCAGGAGCTGAGAAAGAACTCTTCGTACTTGCAATCAACGCAGTTGGCCATCGGCCCGACTTTGGTCCGGTTGGCGTAGATCTCGGCGCCGATACCTCCCGTCCCGTAGTTGATCGCGAAAGCGTCCTGTCCGGAAGCAGTGGTCGGATTGTTATTCGAGAGCACCGGGAAGGCCTGGGTCGCGTTGGCCACCTCGTGGTAGATCGTCGTCACCTCGCGGTAAGGCTGCTTGCGATCCGGGACGGTCGGATTGGCGCAAAAGAGCGGGTCAACCGGAACTCTGTTGTTTGGATCGTTGGCCAGATTGCAAGGCGGCTCCGGGTTCCCGACGCCCGTCGTCCCCGGGAACCGCCCCTGGTCAGGCCCGGTGACGATGGCCGTTAAATCGGTGTGATAGAGCTTGAGGACGCGGCCCGTGTGGGGCGGCAGCGTGCCCGCATCCGGGTTGACTTTGACGCACTGCGCGCCCTGCCACTGGTACTCGTCGTCGGCCATCCGGAGGATCGGCGCGCAGCGGCGCGCATCAATCTGGTAATCAGCCGGGTAGCGTTGGTTGTAGTCGAGGTAAGGCTGGCCGCCGGGGGAAGCACCCTTGGTGGCGCGCGTCAGGTCATCGGCGGTCACCTGGCTGCGATACCACTCGGCCCCTCGTGGCTGGACGTTGACGGAGCCGAAGAGCCCCTGTTCGAGCTGCTGCCCGGCGGTGTCAGCGTCTCCGAGGCTGTAGAGCAGGAAGGTGCCTTCGGCCTGAGCGAAGAGGTTGTAGGTCCGCTTTTCGCCGGGGCTCGCCGGAGTCGGCGGGGGTTGCTCCGGAGTCTTGACGCACGGGATGGTGGTCCCGGGGTTGTCGGGATCGGCGCATTGCGGGCTGTTGGCCAGGCTCGAGTTATTCACCCCGACAAAGGAGCCGTCGCTCCCTACCGTGTCCATCAGTTGCATCCCCTGAACGTGTAGAGAGACGCGCGACGTGCTCGGCGTGGGCTGAGCGCCAGGATACTGAGTGATGAGGTTGGTCAGCGTGATCTGCAAACAATCGCCCACGTTGGCGCGCAGCACGATCGGGCGCGGCCGTTTGTAGTGCTTGAGCTGGAGCAGCTTGAGATCCACATCGCTCGCGAGGGCGAAGATGAGCGCGTTGGGCATGGCCGCGCCGAGCCGATTCAGCAGATACGGCTGGGCAATGGCGACGACGTCGGCTTTGATGACGTTGTGACACTGCCGCGGGCTAGGCTGCGCCGGCGCCAGATGATCAGTCGCCGCCAGCATCAACAGCGCGGCGAGGCAGGAGAAGACACATGGGGGGAAAGGTTTGCTGCTGGTCATGAGCTTTCTCCTTATCAAGAAGCATGGCCCGCGCATGATCAAGCGCGATTGAAGCGGGGCGCATACTAGCACAGCACCTCTTCGAGGGCAACGCGAAATTAGCAGTATTTCATTGACGGATCTGGTGGGGGCAACCATAATCGGCTGACCACAAACGTCATAATCGCGGATGAAGAAAGAGCCACGGAGAGCGCGGAGCAAAGGGGGCCGGGTCTGGGCCTGGTTCTTCTCCGTTTGCGCCGTGCTCTCCGTGGCCGGCTTGGCTCAAGAAACAAAAAGGCGAATGGTCCACGAAGGGATAGTCGTGGAGCTCGAGATCCAACCGGGACCCTTGCGCGAGGGTCATGAGGTCACCTTTCGCTTCTCGATCACCGACGCGGCGACGGGGACGGGAGTGACCGGGGTGCGGCCGGCGGCGTGGATGGACCTGCGGCGAACGGATGAGACCAGGGACTGCGCGAAGAAGATTGCGGCCTTCCTCAGCGGCGGTCTGACGGCCCGCCCCGCCCTCGACCTCAACGCTTATTACGTCCTGGCCCTCAACCATGACGCCACGATCACGGTGGTCGACCCGCTCTTTCATTTCGGCGGGACCAAGCTCCTCGCTCTGGTCGGATTGAAAAGTCGCGGGGATGATTGGGCGCTGACCTCCGACCAGTCCAGGCTCTTCGTCTCTCTGCCCGAGGCGAACCAGGTCGCCGTCGTGGACACCACATCCTGGAAGGTGATCGCCAACATTGACGCCGGTCCGCGCCCGACCCGCCTCGCGCTTCAGCCTGATGAGCAATACCTCTGGGTGGCCTACGGCTCGGCCGGCGCTTCCGGAGTAACGGCCCTGACCGCCTCCGGGCTGAAGGTTGCGGCGCGCATCCCGACCGGAAGCGGGGCCCACGAGCTGGCCTTCAGCGACGATCAACTCCTGACCTTCGTGACCAACCGGGATGAGGGCACCGTCTCCGTCATTAACGTGCGGAGTTTGCGCCAGGTCAAAGAGATCAAAACCGGGCGCCGGCCCGTCTCCATCGCCTTCTCCCGACTGAGCCAGGCCGCTTATGTCACTGATGAAGAGGACGGAACCATCACCGTGATTGACCGCGCGCGTCTCGAGACGGTCGCTACGGCGCGAGCCCAACCCGGACTCGGTCCGATCAGGTTTGCGCCCGGTGACCGCCTCGGCTTCGTGGTCAACCCGAAAAAAAACGCAGTCTCCATCCTCGACACCGCGAACAACCAAGTCATCCAGACAGCCGATGTCGGGCGCAGACCTGACCAGATCATCTTCTCCGATCGCCTCGCCTATGTGCTGTCGCGGGAGAGCGAGTTCGTCTCCATGATTCCGCTCGACCAGGTGGGCGCAGCGGGGCGGCCCGTCCCGGTGCTTGAATTCCCCGGCGGCCGGGCCCCGCTTGGCGAGACCGCCTGGCCCAGCCCGGCCGGCGCCATCGTCCGGGCTCCGGCCCCGAACGCGATCATCGTCGCCAACCCCGCGGATAAAACCATCTACTACTACCAGGAAGGCATGGCGGCGCCGATGGGGAATTTCAGCAATTATCAGCGCGAGCCGCGGGCCGTGCTGGTGGTCGACCGCAGTCTGCGCGAGCGCGCCAGGGGCGTCTACGAGACCGTGGCGAAGCTCAGCCGGCCGGGCAGCTACGACGTGGCTTTCATGTTGGCTGCACCCCGCGTCGTGCACTGTTTCGAGGTGTCGGTGGCAGCGAATCCCGAGACGGCCGGGCGCAGCGCGCTCGGCGCGGTCGAGGTCGAGCTGCTGACCACGGAGCGCGTCATCCGGGTCGGCGAAGGGGCCCGCCTGCGCTTCAGGCTGGTTGACGCCAGAGCGCAGGCGGCGCGGGTGGGCGCGCGAGACGTTCACGCTCTGGTCTTCCTTGCCCCCGGCATCTGGCAGCATCGGCAAACGGCGCGGGAGACGGCCGAGGGCATCTATGAGATTGAATTCGTCCCTCCCCAGCCGGGAGTCTATTACGTCTACCTCTCCTCCCCGTCAGCGGGGTTGAGCGGGAATCGAAGCCATCTTCTGACTCTGGAAGCGCGATGAGTCATCGGGTCACCTCGCGAGCCTGGTTAGTGATCATCTGCGTGATGGTCGTCAGCGTTGCCAGGCTGCCGGTGTCTGCGCAAGCCAGCGGGCTGACCCCGCAGGAGCGGCGCGGTCGGGAGATTTACCTCCGCGGGGTCAGCCCTTCCGGGCAAACTCTCGGCGCCATCCTGGGTGATTCCGAGGTAGAGCTTCCGGCCTCATCCTTGGCCTGTGTCAACTGCCACGGCCGGGACGGGGCCGGCCGGCCGGAGGGGGGTGTCACTCCCTCGACCATCACCTGGGAAGCGCTCACCAAACCTTACGGCGTGACCCACGCCAGCGGCCGTCGGCATCCGCCCTACACCAAGAGGTTGGTGCAGCGCGCCATCACGGCGGGGCTCGACCCGGCGGGTCATCGGCTTCACGCTGCGATGCCCCGCTACCGCCTCGCGCAGAGCGACGCCGGGGATTTGATCGCCTACCTCAAGCGGCTCGGGAAAGAGACCGATCCGGGTCTGACCGGGATCGGCATTCGACTGGGCGTGACCCTCATCACCGACGGGCCGTTCGCGGAGCTGAGCCGCTCGGTGAAGGCGCTGTTGTCGGCCTACTTCGACGAGGTCAACCAGCAGGGCGGCATCTTCAATCGCCGGATCGACCTGCGCTGCGCGGAATCGTCGGGCTCGCCCGCGGCTCGAACGAAAGCCCTCCGGGCGGCGTTCGATGAGGACCAGGTCTTTGCCTGGGTTGGCGCTTTCACGGCCGGCGCGGACGAAGCCTTCGCTTCCCTGCTGAGGGAGAAAGAAGTCCCGCTGGTCGGGGCTTTGACGCTGCATTCGCCGCTCGGCTCCCCTCCAAACCCGTACCTCTTCTATCTCTCTTCCGGCCTCAAGGATCAGTGCGCCGTGCTGGCGATCTTCGCTGCCGAAAGGCACGCGGCCGAGAACCCGCCGGCCGCGATCATCCACACCGGCGAAGGACCCACCCGCGAGGCCGTGGCGGAGATTCAAAGGCGGTGTCGGGCAGTCGGGTGGGAGGCAGTCGAGGAGGTCGAGGTGCCGCGCGCCGGTTTTTCGGCCGCGAGCCTCGTTCGGAGGCTGAGCGACAGAGGCACGAGGCTAGTCTTCTTTCTCGCCCCGAGCGAGGTTCAAGAAGCATGGGTTGAGCTGGCCCGTGAGCTCGACTGGCACCCGGCCTACTTCGTTCCCGGGTCGCTCGCGGGCCGAAGGATTGTGGACGCGCCGGTCAAGAGCGCCGCGCAGGTCTTTCTCTCAGTCCCGTCGCTCCCCGCCGATCAGACGGCAGAAGCCCTGGCCGAGTATCGTCAGCTCGCCAAGACGTATCGGTTGCCAACCGATCACCTGGCGAGCCAGCTCATGGCGCTGGCTTCGGCTAAGGTTCTGGTCGAAGGGCTCAAGCGCGCCGGGCGGGAGGTGAGTCGCGAGAAGCTGGTCGCGGCGCTCGAAAGCCTCTACCAGTTCCGCACGGGTCTGGGGCCGCCGGTGACTTTCAACGCCAACCAGCGCGTCGGCGCGCCGGGGGCCTATGTCGTCGCGGTTGACGGCCAGGCGGGGCAACTTGTCCCCGTTAGCCAATGGATCAACCCTCAATGATGGATCAGACGGTGATGTCAATGTGCCCGAGCTGCGGCCTCGGTGATGACGGCCACGAGTTGAGCTGGCCGGGCCAGCCCGCTCGTGCGCTTCCAGTAGCCGGCCGCCTCGTTGCCGACCAGGACCAGCGGAGTGTGATCGTTCTTGTCTCCGACGCTGGCGCCGAGCGCCCGCAGCAACTGCTCGATCTCCGGCGGGCTGCCGGTGATGAAGCTCCACCCCGGCCCGGCGTCGAATTTGGCGGCAAAGCTCCGCAGCCGCTCGGGCACGTCGGTGACCGGGTCAACGCTGACCGAGATCAGCGCCACGTCGCGACCGACGCGCTCGCCCAACTGCTGTTGCACCTTGCGGAAAGTGGCCGTCAACGGCGGGCAGATCGTGGTGCAGGTGGTGAAGATGAAGTTGATCGCCACCGTCCGGCCTTTGACGAGGTCGGTGAAGAACCGCAGCTGCCGCCCCTCTTGATCGTAAACGACCGTGTCGGGGCTGCGCGCCGACAGAGCCGAGGCGCCGTCCTCGCCCGCCTTTGTCTGGTCGGCGCGCAGCAGCATCCGGCATTTCGGGCATCGGCCGGGTGACGTGGACCGGACCTCGGGATGCATCGGGCAGACGTATTGAGTCGCCGGCTGCTGCGCGATGGCGGGCTGCCAGCAGATCAAAAGGCAAGCACACAAGAGGATCAATCGACCACGGGGAAGGGAGTTGGCTCTCATCGCGGGCATGATGAGCGGGCTCCACGGCCATGTCAATCCGAAGCATCCGAAAAATGGAGGTCCCTAGATGGACGGCAGACCAAGATCCGGATCGAGGGCTAGAGGTGACAGGAGCCCGAGCGTGAGCGAGGGCCACCTCGCGCCACCCCAGCCCCCGCTCACGCTCGGGCTCCTGCCACACTCGGCATCTTGGTGTGCCGATCATCTAGTCAAGACTCCCCTCCTTCTCGCTCTCTGTCTTGTCACCATCTCTCTGACAGTCACGGCGCGCGCCGGACAGGTATCGTCAGCCACCCTGTTGGGAGAGGTATCTGACGAAGCGGCCGCAACGCTGCCCAACGTCAAGGTCACGGCGCGCCACGAGGCGACGGGTTTCTCCAGAAGCGCCCTCACCGGGGCCGAAGGCAGCTATCGCATCGCCGATCTGCTCCCCGGCCGTTACACGATCACGGCCGAGAAGCAAGGCTTTCGCACTTTGACCGTCGGCCCGGTTGTGCTCGAGGTGAATCAGAAGGCGCAGCTCGATCTCCCACTCAAAGTCGGCCTCCAGCAGGAGGCGCTCACCGTGACGGCGGAGGTTTCGCCAATCCAGGGCAACGATGCCTCGGTCGGGTACCGGCTGGACGCCCCCATCATCCGCGGACTGCCCCTCGATGTCCGCAACGTCATCGCGCTGGTCACGCTCGGGCCGGGCGCCATCCCGCGCCAGCTCGGCGGCTTCGGGCACGACATCATCAACGATGTGCAGGAGAATCGCGGGGCCGTGGCGCTCAACCCGCCGATCAACGGCAGCCGCTCGACGATGAACACCTACCTGCTGGACGGCGCGCTGAACACCGACTTCAACACGCGCGCCATCGCCGTCAATCCGCTGCTCGAGACGGTGCAGGAGTTCCGCATCCAGTCGTCGCTGGCCGCGGCCGAGTTCGCGCAGTCGGGCGGCGGCGTGGCCGACATCGTGACCAGGTCCGGCGGCCGCGCCTTCCACGGGAGCGCCTTCGAGTTCTTCCGCAACGAGGCGCTCGATGCGCGCAACCTGTTCGACGATCCGAACCTGCCGCGCCCCATCTTCCGCCAGAACCAGTTTGGCGGCTCGCTCGGCGGGCCGCTCCCGGTCAGTTCGACCTTCTTCTTCGCCGCCTACGAGGGCCGGCGCGGGCAGACTGCCAAGTCGACGCTGGGCATCGTCCCCGATGCCAGTTTGCGGAGCGGTGATTTTCGCGGGCGCAATCAGATCTTCGACCCGCTCGATGTAGACCCGGTGACCGGGGCGCGGCGCCCCTTCCCGAACAACATTGTCCCGGCCAGCCGGATTGACCCCAGCGCGCGGAAATTCCTCGAGATGTACGAGCCTCTGCCGAACCGCCCGGAGAGCGCGAGTAATTATCTTGACTCGACGCCGGGCGAGAAGACCGGGGACAACGTTTCGGCCCGCCTCGACCACGAGTTTCGCGACCACAGCCGCCTCTTCGGGCGCTATACGCTCAACGACGACCGCAACCGCCTGACCACGGCCTTCCCGGAGCGGCCCACTCAGGAACGGGTGCGCGCGCAGCAGGTGGGGCTGGGACATACCTTTGCCGGGGGGGCGTGGCTCAACGAGGCGCGCTTCGCCTTCACCCGCCTGAGCGTTCTCATCCTTCCCGAAAGTGCCTTTCGCACCGACGACGCGGCCGCGCTCGGGATCACCGGGGTCGCGACGGACCCGGAGAACTACGGCCTGCCCTTCTTTGTCGTGACCAACTTCTCGATGATCCTCGATACGCCCAACCGGCCGCAGACGCAGCGGGACAACATCTGGCATCTCTCCGACGCGGTCTCGTTCACGCGGGGGGCGCATACCTGGAAGTTTGGGTTCCAGTTCGTTTACTTCCAGATGAACTACCTGCAGAGCCAGTTGTCGCGCGGGCGCTTCGTCTTCACCGGCGCCTTCACCGGCAACCCCGGAGCGGCCTCCGCGACCGGTGACGCCTTCGCCGATTTCCTGCTCGGCTACCCGCAGACCACCGAACGGAGCGTCGGCGAGGCGCAGGCTTACCTGCGCCAGAGCAGTTACGCCGGCTACGCGCAAGACGACTGGCGCGTGAGCAATCGGCTGACGCTCAACTTCGGGCTGCGCTACGAATACTTCTCCCCCTTCCGCGAGACGCGCAGCAACCTGCTCAATCTGGACTACTCGACGCTGCCGGCCCCGCCGCAGTTGGTGCGCAGCGACCGGGCGGTCGATCCGGACGGCAACAATTTCGCCCCGCGCGTGGGGCTGGCCTGGCGCCCGTCGGGCGGCTTCTGGGAGCGGCGCGACCTGGTGCTCCGGGCCGGCTACGGCGTCTACTTCAACCCCGAGATCGCGACCGAGAACTACGATCTGGTGCGCAACGGCATCCGCAACGAGACCAACCGGACGGACGGCGCGCGCACGCCCGTGCTCACTATTGGCAATGGCTTCCCGCAGACCGCCGAGACGGGCTTCCCGAGCTACTACGGGCTCGACCCGCGCGCGCGCACTCCTTACATGCAGCACTGGACGGCCAGTCTGCAATATCAGCTTCCGGCCCGCATCCTCTTCGAAGCCGCCTACATCGGCTCCAAGGGGACCAAGCTCGGCAAGTCGCGCATCTTCAA
>Ga0075421_100004477_pt1 | contig 16869 bp, 19 predicted proteins | sample SoiMetdeltSBSDD5_FD_75292 | JGI IMG/M metagenome (GOLD analysis project Ga0075421, IMG submission 75292) | Bulk soil microbial communities from a Populus tree surrounding site in Tennessee, USA - Soil MetaG P. deltoides SBSDD5 | ecosystem: Environmental > Terrestrial > Soil > Tree plantation...
AAAGTAGTCGTCTCGGTGTGGCCGACGGTCAATCGCTTGAGTCCCAACTACCAAGAGATGGCGATGAACGGCTACATGATCCGCAATACAAAGGGTACACCTGCCCATGCGTATTTTGTGGATAACCAATCTGAAGAAGGGATTTATATCCACTACTATGACTCCACCCATCCGGGTGCACGGCAGTACATCTGGGAGCGAGTCAAGCAGGGATATTACGCGCACGGGATCAAAGCCTACTGGCTGGATGCCTGCGAACCGGAAATCGTCCCCATGATGCCAGAAAACCTGCGCTTCTATGCGGGCGATGGTCAAGCCGTCGCGAACATCTATCCCCGTGAACATACGCGCGGCTTCTATGAGGCGATGAAGGCCGAAGGAGAGACCGAAATCGCATTTCTATCCCGATCAGGGTGGGCAGGCAGTCAGCGTTATGGTGCGATCATCTGGTCGGGCGATGTTTACTCAACGTTTGCGGCACTAAAAGCCCAGGTAAGGGCTGGCCTCAATATGGCGTTGAGTGGAATTCCCTGGTGGAACAGTGACATTGGCGGCTTTCGCGGTGGTAATCCCACCTCGCCTGAGTTCCGGGAACTGCTGATTCGCTGGTTTCAGTTCGGTGCTTTCTGCCCAATCTTTAGGCTGCATGGTCATCGCTTGCCAAACACCAATGATTTTGGCGGCGCTGACAACGAGGTTTGGTCATTTGGGGAAGAAGCCTACGGCATTCTCAAGCAGTATCTGTTTATCCGCGAACGGCTGCGCCCCTACATCATGGAGCAGATGCGCTGCGCACACGAAATTGGCCTTCCCCCGATGAGGCCCCTGTTTGTCGATTTTCCGTCGGACAGCAGCGCCTATCAGATCGAAGATCAGTATATGTTTGGGCCAGAGCTGCTCGTCGCGCCAGTCACGGACGCAGGCGCTCGCACCCGGAATGTCTATCTGCCTGCTGGAAGCACCTGGAAGCATGTTTGGACAGACAACATCTACGAGGGTGGGCAGCAAATTTCTATCGATGCCCCTCTGGAGCAGATTCCGTTATTTCTTCGCGATGATGCCTACCTGCCCATTCGCGAGGAGAGCGTGCCATGATTGGCTTCAATTTTGCATCTGATTTTACGCCGGATCATTGACAGGAGGATCGCCTTGTCTAGTTATGCACCTAAGCCTGAACACAAATTCACTTTCGGACTATGGACTGTCGGAAATATCGGTCGAGATCCGTTTGGCGGGCCAGTGCGTGATGCGCTGTCACCTGTCGAGATCGTGCATTCGCTGGCTGAGGTCGGCGCTTATGGGGTCAATCTACACGACAATGATCTGGTTCCCATTGATGCAACCTCCGCCGAACGCGACAACATCGTGCGGGGTTTCAAAGCCGCGCTCCAAGAGACGGGTCTGGTCGTGCCGATGGCAACCACCAACCTTTTCAGCGATCCTGCGTTCAAAGATGGCGCGTTCACATCGAACGATTCGAGGGTGCGTGCATACGCGCTGCAAAAGACAATGGGGGCGATTGATCTGGGGGTCGAGTTAGGCGCGTCGATTTATGTGTTCTGGGGTGGGCGCGAGGGCACTGAAACCGATGCCGCCAAAGACCCGATCACTGCAATCAAGCGCACACGCGAAGCAATGAACTTCCTGTGTGAGTATGTGCTAAGTCAGGGGTATGACCTGAAATTCGCTTTAGAAGCCAAGCCCAACGAGCCGCGCGGAGACATCTACAACGCTACAACGGGTCATATGCTTGCCTTCATCGAAACGCTGGATCACCGGGAAATGGTCGGGGTCAATCCAGAGGTCGCTCATGAACACATGGCTGGCCTAAACTTTACGCATGGGGTTGCTCAAGCAATCGAAGCAGGCAAGCTGTTTCATATTGACTTGAATGATCAGGCTTTTGGACGCTATGACCAGGACTTTCGATTCGGCGCTGTCAACCTCAAGAGTGCTTTCTTTCTGGTGAAGCTGCTGGAAGATAACGGGTATGCGGGCAGCCGTCACTTTGATGCTCATGCCTACCGGACTGAAGACTATGATGGGGTCAAGGATTTTGCCTGTGGCTGCATGAGAACCTATCTCATTCTCGCAGAGAAAGCGGCGCAATGGAATACAGACTCTGAAATTCAAGCGCTGGTACGTGAAATTAATTGGGACGATGGGAGCACAACTTCCTTACTAGGGACTTTCAGCGCGGAAAAAGCGAACAATCTGAAAGACTACACCTTTGATCGTGCTGCGTTGGGCAGACGTGGTATGGGATACGAACGCCTCGATCAACTGACAGTCGAACTCTTGCTGGGAGTCCGTTAGCGCTGCGACCTGACAGGTCAGCCGTGAGGAATGATATGGTGTATTTTCTGGGGATTGATGTCTCGACGACTGGCAGCAAAGCGCTGATCATCAACGAATCCGGGACTGTCGTCGCCACCGCCTCGACCCCGCATACGCTGTCTACGCCCAAGCCGCTTTGGTCGGAGCAGCATCCTCAGGAGTGGTGGGATGCTGCTTTTGCCAGCATCCGAAAAGTGCTGGCAGCGGCGGGTATCTTAGGCGAGCAGGTTGCGGCGATTGGGCTAACCGGGCAGATGCATGGCCTTGTTCTGCTGGATGAGGCCGGGAATGTCTTGCGCCCCGCCATCCTGTGGAACGATCAGAGAACCGAGGCTCAATGTGAGGAAATTCATGCGCGCATTGGGCGAGATCGCCTGATCAGCATCACGGGAAATGTGGCGCTTACAGGCTTCACGGCTCCAAAAATCCTATGGGTGCGAGAGAATGAGCCGGACACCTATCAAAGGATAAGACATATCCTTCTCCCAAAGGATTATGTCCGTTTGCGGTTGACTGGCGACTATGCGATGGACAAAGCCGATGGGTCGGGAACGATCTTGTTTGACTTGAAAACACGGAGTTGGTCGTCTGAGGTGCTTGATGAGTTGGGGATTAACGCTGAATGGATGCCCCCAACATTTGAAGGGCCGCAATTTACGGGGCGGGTTACACCAGAGGCCGCCACAGTGACAGGACTAAAGGCGGGTACACCTGTTGCCGCAGGGGGCGGCGATCAAGCGGCTGGTGCGGTCGGTGTTGGTGCAGTTGAAACTGGAGTCATTGCGCTGGCGTTAGGAACCTCTGGTGTCGTGTTTGCGACGACTCCCTCCGCGCTGGTCGAGTCACAAGGCCGCTTGCACGCCTTCTGCCATGCCGTGCCAGACAGATGGCATTTCATGGGTGTGATGCTTTCTGCTGCGGGCAGTCTCCAATGGTATCGAGATATGATAGCACCGGAGATGAGCTTTGATGAATTGGTTGCGGAAGCGGAGCTAGCACCCGCAGGTTGTGAAGGACTGCTGTTCTTGCCTTATCTAAGCGGCGAACGCACCCCGCACCCCGATCCTTTAGCGCGTGGGGCATTTGTGGGCTTAACGCTCCGGCACACTCGCGCCCACCTGACTCGTGCAGTCCTGGAAGGTGTGGCTTTCGGATTGAAAGACTCGCTTGGACTCCTTCAGGCTGCGAACGTCGGAGAAGCGCATCAGGTGCGCGTATCGGGCGGCGGCGCAAAGAGCCGTTTATGGCGGCAAATCCTGGCGGATGTCTTGCAAACGGAATTGGTCACAGTCAATACCACCGAAGGCGCGGCTTATGGCGCAGCGCTGCTCGCCGCCGTTGGCGCAAAGGCATGGCCGGATATTACGACTGCCTGCCGCATCACCATCCAGATCACTGGCAGCGCCGTGCCTGATGTCAGTAAGCTCCGAATTTATCAACATATCTATTCAATCTATCGTGATCTTTACCCGGCATTGACTTCGAGCTTTAGCCAGATGGCTTTGCAATCTGAACTGAGCGTGCAAATCGGTAGTGCCAGCGAATCGAACAAAATCCTCCGTCAGGGATTCAATCGCGGTTAACCCTGACGGAGGTTTGCGGTACTACGCTTGAGCTTGGGTGGCGAGCCAGGGTGGGGTATAGGCTCCAACCCCATACACGAAAGCCAGCAGGTCATCTGCTGCCCACTCCTCGGCGATCTTTCCGTCTACCACGCGGTACACATCGACCGCATCCCAGCGGACATGTCTGCCCGATGCGGGAATACCGAGGAGATCGCCCTTGTGAGTTCCCTCAACCACCGCGCGCACGGCCACGATGTCTCGTTCTGCGATGATGTCCTGCTCGACGTTGTGCAGGTCTGGAAGAGCCGTCACAATGGCGCTGATCAGCCCAGCAAAATTCTCGCGACCCTCGACAGTTCCCAGCGTGCCACCGTGCCACTTGATGTCGGGTGTCATGTATTCGGCTGCGCGATCCGCCTGATGCTGGTTGAAGGCCGTTTCGATGAATGCGCGAACGACCCGCTTGTTTTCTTCAATCGTATTTTGGGTAGTCATGATCTTTCCTTTAGTTAAGCACAATAGTCCAGCTATGGGAGGCCAAAGTCACAGTACAACAGGTGACATTTGCACTTCCAGTTTCTTACTGATCTGTTCGACTGGTTTAGACAAGAGAGGACGACATCACAGGCCCGTGATAAACACAGCATAATCGACAAGCAGTTGCTTTGTCTAGTACGCACTTTCAAGTACAATACTTTCTTCGAGGAAAGTAAAGAGAGGTATCCTACGATGGCAAGTGATCTATCCACCGACTACAACAGACGACACAATATTGTGGGCGTTGTTTACGACAAATGGACAGTGCAAGTCGTCGTGGCTCTATCGGCTGGAACGCGGCGTTACGGTGAGATACAACGCGAACTAGGCGAAGTCACGCCAAAAGTATTGACAGCAACCCTGCGCCAATTGGAACATGATGGATTGGTGCAGCGCACAGTCTATCCCGTTGTCCCGCCCAAAGTTGAATATTCACTTACAGCGCTTGGGAGAACATTGCGTGATGCGCTCGACAACCTTTGCGAATGGGCACTAGAGCATAAAACTGATGTTGAAGAAGCACGAAAGCGATTTGAGGCATCACAGGAGTGAGACTTACCACAACCAGCCGAACATGTAGCAAATCCCGATTATCAGATGATCGGGATTTTTTGTAGTCAAAATCGAAGGTTGAGATTGCCTTCCGTGCAGGCCAATTGCAGAAACGCTTGGCCGGTGAATCGGCATGATCGATTGGGCGGTACTATTGGGGTTTCTCTGGAAAGGATATGGGGCCGAGGTAGTATCCGAGTTGGAGTTCGAAGTCATCTCCAGCTTGGATGGCGCGCTTCCGAAGAAGATCCCTGCGTTTCGCGGTCGAAGGCCAGTTCAAAGATGTGGCGAGCACGCCAAGCGTTTCGCGGAAAAGCTCGGAGTTAGGTTCAGTCCTACGACTGATTATTCGTTTCACCTCACGTAGGGGTTGCGGGTCAAAGGAGGCAAGCCGTCGAGCAAGGGAGTCAACGAAGTCATCGAGTTCCGAGTCAGGGATAGCTCGATTGATCCATCCGTATTTCTCGGCTGTGATGGCATTGTAGTCATTGCTGCTAAGGATGATCTCTAATGCACGGGCGCGTCCAACGAGGGCGGGCAATCGTTCTATCGCACCACCACCTGGAAGGAAGCCTGCACCGACTTCAGGTTGACCAAGACTCGCCTTCTCGATGCTGGCGAAGCGCAAGTCGCAGGCAAGGGCAAGCTCGCTTCCGCCACCGCGAGCGCGCCCGCGAATAGAGGCGATGCTTATGACGGATGACCGCGAAAGGCGAACGGTAAAGTCAAGGAACGGCGGCAGGCCGGTCGGACCGGGAGATGGTGGTGCGGCAGCCTGTCCAGAGATGTCGTAGCGCCCTAGAAAAAAGCCTTCGACAGCACTATCGAAAACGATGACACGGAGATTGTCATTGGCTTCGATGCGGCTGATGAGTTCCTGCAACTCATCAATAGTGTGCGGATCGAGCATATTGAAGGGAGGGTTAGAGTAGGTAGCGCGCCAGAATCCTTCGGTGGGTTCAGTGATTGTGAAGCGACCAATTGTGAATGTCATAACCGTGTAGTCTTGTTTTCTCTGGCACTGGCGGGCAAATTGTTTTGATTTACTTCCATGCGCCAAGTCCAGGAGCACATGGAAGTAATAGCAGAGCGCTGTTGTTAGCCCTTAAGTTTTGCAATTTCTGCCCGAGCGGCGCTGACCAACTCTTCATTCGTATGGGCATGACCCCACAATCCCCAACCTCCGGGGGCTGCTTCAGTGAGCAAGACCCATGTGCGTTCCTTGAGTGACGGATCGCCTGCTGCGTCGGCCACAAGCTCAGTGAGTTTTTCGACGACAGCGATTTGCTTGGGTCGGTCAAGTGCCCCTTGGTTAGTCAATACCTGCACACGTACATAGTTACTGTCCCCATCCACATTCGATATTGCACCTATTGGCAAATCATGCACAAATGCGGCAGTGTTCTTTTTGAACATGGGAATATCGGGCACGGCTTCGATTGTTTTCACAGTGGCTGCGGCATCAGCAGCGAGCTTATGTGGATCGCTAAAGGTTCCGGCAGTGGCATAGATGTCAATCATTGGCATGGGTGTTTTTCCTTGTATTAGATTCGAAACATCATCACACAGAATGATGGAGATGCAAGATATGAGGTGATTTCAGATAGTCCACATTATAATTTTGGTTTGCATTGAAATCAGCTAACATCAGTTGGAAGATTGGCTGACATCGGTTGGCAATCTGAGATTTCGTGTGTCGTTAAAGAGGCGTGAGTGGCGCGCAACTCGTACCCGGAACACGACTATGCCTTCGGTCAGGTCATGCTGACACTGCGAACATCGCTTGGTCTGACGCAATCAGGGTTGGCGAGTGTTCTGAGAGTGTCTCGAAATTCGGTTGCCGACTGGGAAGGGGGCAACAAGTATCCAAAGCCCGAACACCTCAAAGCGCTGATCACCTTTGCCGTCCAGCATCAGGCTTTTCCTGCTGGGCGTGAAGCCGAAGCGATCCGATCCCTCTGGAAAAATTCGCATCAAAAGGTGCTGTTGGATCAAGAGTGGCTCGCATCCCTAGTAGGAACGGCACAGGAAACTTCGTCAGACAGCCACGAGCCAATCATCCGTCTGCCTGCCCAGACAACTCACCTCATCGGTCGCAATGCTGAACTAAAAGAAATCGCCCGTACTCTGCGGGACACTTCATGCCGCCTGATGACGCTGCTTGGCCCCGGCGGTATTGGGAAAACCCGCCTCGCGTTGGCCGCTGCAACGGAGCAGGTCTCGCGCTTCCGGGATGGCGCGGTGTTCGTCCCGTTGGAAGCAGTTAATACATCCAGCGAGATTATTGCAGCCATAGGGGATGCGTTGAAATTCTCGTTTGTAGAGGTAAAAAATCCTGAAACTGCGCTGATGAGCCACCTTCAACAGCAAGAGCTGCTGCTCATTCTGGATAACTTTGAACACTTGGTAGAGAGCGGTGACCTTGTCACCCATCTCTTACAAAAGGCTCCGCTAATCACCATCCTCGTCACTTCTCAGTCGCGGCTCAACTTGCGTTCGGAATGGCTGTTCGATGTGGGTGGTCTGTCATACCCAGCGGCGGATCAGCCAGACAACACTCAGGATGCTGTCAACAGCACGGCGGTACAACTGTTTATTCAGCGTGCGACTCAGGTTCAGCCGACATTTTCCCCATCCGAAGACACAATGGTGAGCATTGTCCGCATCTGCCAGCAGGTCTCCGGGATTCCTCTGGCGATTGAGCTGGCGGCAGCCAGTGTACGGATGCTGCCCGTTGTCGAGATTGAGCAGCAAATTCGCGCAAATCTCGATCTGTTGTCGGTGAATTTTCTGGACAGCCCGATACGCCAGCGCAGCCTGCGCGCCACGTTTAACTATTCCTGGGCGCTGCTGAACGAGCCTGAGCAATCGCTACTGAGCCGTTTGGCGGTCTTTCGTGGCGGGTGTACGGCGCGAGCAGCTCACGAGGTTGCGGGCGCATCGGGTTCATTGCTTCAATCACTGATCGACAAATCACTGCTCCATCAGCGCAGTGCCGCCAAGTCTTCAACCTCACAGCGCTATTTTCTGCTGGAGCCAACCCGTGAGTACGCGCTGGAAAAGCTGGAGGCGTCGGGCGAAGCGGATAAGCTGCGGCAAGATCTTGCCGCATATTATTTGAAGCGCATCGAAGAAATCGGGGCGCAGCGGGCGAGCCTCAATGCGGATTCAATCCGAGAGACATTTGAACAGGAACACAACAATGTACGTGCGGCGCTCCAATGGGCGCGCGACAGCGGCAGGAGTCTCTTAGGATTGCAGCTTGGCGGTGCTCTGTGGGGCTTCTGGCGCAATGGCGCATACATCCATGAGGCGCGACTCTTGCTAGATGAACTCCTTGCACTAGACGACGGCAGCACCGATCCTGCCGCAGTCAGCGCACGACAGCGTGTCATCGATGGCGCGGCCTGGCTTGCCAATCACGATCCCCAACGTACCCTTGAATGAGGATTTATGACCGCTGCTCCTTCCAATCAGACCATCCCTGAACGCACCTATGAGGTCACCGCACTGGAGATTTTCTTCGATCTCGTGTTCGCGGTTTCGCAGCTTTCAAGCCATCTGCTCGAACACCTGTCATGGCGCGGCGCTGCCGAGACGCTGGTGATGCTGCTGGCGGTATTCGTCGTGTGGTCGTACACCAGTTGGGCAGCCACGATGTTCCCGGCGGACCAACCCCGAACCAAGTGGCTGATGCTGTCGTAATGCTGGTTGGCCTGTTCATGAATGCTGCGATAACCGGGGCTTTTACCACATCTGGATGGGCATTCGCCGTTCCCTATCTGGCGATTCAACTGGGGCGGGGCATCTGGACTTTCGCAAATTCAACCGATAGCGTGAATCGAAACCATTCCTTTCGGGTACTTCTCTGGTGGGTTGCCACGACTCCGTTATGGATTGCAGGCGCTGCGGCGAACGCGGAAACCCGTTTGTGGTGGTGGCTGCTGGCTGCTGGGGTTGATCTGACCGGGACATGGCTGGCGCACCCGATCCCCGGTCAAACTCTCTACTCCGAGAATGTCGGGTTCGACGCAACGCATATGCTGGAACGCTGCCGCCTGTTCCTGGTTATCGCCCTGGGCGAAACGGTGCTTCGGATCGGCACAGCCATTGCCGAGGCTCCCTTGACGCTGATGACGTCGTTACAGGCACAGTCGCGCTGGTGGGGACTACAGCACTGTGGGCGCTGAACAATGGACGCGCCGTGCGCGTGACCGAACAGTATCGGGCGGAAAGACGTGATCCCATTCGCATAGGTCGCTACGCTGTGAACGTTCTAATTGTGCTGATCGCGGGCCTCATTGCAGTCGCGGTCGGGAATGAAATAGTGATTGCGCATCCCGATGGAAAGACCTCTGCCACGCTGATCTTCCTGCTGTACGGCGGCTCGATCCTCTTCCTGCTTGGCTACAGTTGGTATCTACGGGTCGTGGCTGGGGACTCACCGCGACTGAGCCTCATTGGCTGCGTTGTACTGGTGCTGGCAGGCGTTGCTGCTCTGGTTGCACCATCCTATGTTGCTCTGATCTTGGTCGGCGCAATCCTAGTGACTTTGGCTGTTCTCGACAGTCAGATGAGCCAATCATAAGTTTGATGCCAGATCAACGATCTGGCATCAAAGTTTTGGAGATAGTTCTTGTGGCGCTCAGAGGCAACCGCTAGGGTATGGTCGAAGTAGGATCAGCCGCCCGCGCCTTTAGCACAGCCTGCCCGCGCTCTGACTGCGGAAAGCGGTCGATCATGGCACGCAGCGCATCAGCGCTGACATTGGCTCCAAAAGGCTCCTCAGTCCCTGCTTCGAGCCTTACCCCTTCTGCCAGCGGCCCCGCAATGACGGGATCAAAGCCGAAGGCGTTGACAAGACCTGCTACAGTATCGAGATCATCAGGACGATCCCCAGCAATTGCAATCGCCTTGCGTCCCGGTGTTCCGGCGGGTCGGGCCTCGTCCTCAAGATCATGGTAGCCCATGTGGTTGAATGCCTTGACGATGCGTGCTTCGGGCAGGAATGCCTGCACGATTTCGCTCGATGACGTGCGGGGATCGGTGAGGTCATCGCGGATGCCATCGACCTCCCACCAATAGTTCATCGCATCGATCACGAGTTTGCCTTGCAGCGCTTCGGCGGGAATACTGCGGTACTTTCCCAGTGGAAGGGCGAGGATGATAACGTCGGCTTGAGCCGCCGCATCTTCCGCAGTCACAGCAACCGCGCCCGGTGTGAGCACTTCGATGGTAAGCGCAATCTTAGCGGGATCGCCCGATCCGGCAATCAGAACTTTGTAGTCTGCTGCCAGAGCCAATCGTGCGAGCACTGTGCCGACTTTCCCTGCGCCCAGAATGCCGATTGTCTGAATAGGTGTAGTATGGGACTTATTTCCGTTCATCGTGTCAGCCTCCGAGGATGTCACGGACCATCGGGATTACTTTGGTCCCGTACAACTCGACGGCGCGCAGGCGGGCGCTGATTGGCTGTGCGCCCGCAGTGTAGATCAGATCGAATCTGCCAACATCGAGGGCTTTGATGGCGTTAGCGATCTTGCGGGCGACTGTCTCAGGTGAGCCAATGTAGAGGGAGCCGTGTTCGATTTCGCTTTCGTACTCCTCCCGCCGTATCGGCGGCCAGCCCCGCAGCGCGCCAATGCGATCTCGGATGACCCGATAGCGCGGCCAGAACACTTGCTGGGCCTCCTCATCCGTATCAGCGATGAAACCCGGTGAGTGCATCCCGACTGGGTGAGCGGTCGTGCCGAACTGCTCGGCAGCACGTCGGTAAAGGTCTACATAGGATGCGAAGCGCTTCGGGTTGCCGCCAATGATGGCGAGCATGAGCGGAAACCCGTAGTGCGCAGTGCGGATAACTGATTGGGGTGTACCGCCGACACCCACCCAAGTGGTGAGTCGCCTGGACTCGGTCTTGGGGAAGACATCGGCGTTCTCCAATGGTGCTCGCATGGTTCCGCTCCAAGTGACAGGCTTCTCCTCAAGCAGCTTTGCGAACAGATCGATCTTCTCCTCGAACAGCTTGTCGTAGTCGCGTAGGTCGTATCCAAAGAGGGGGAATGACTCCGTAAAGGAGCCGCGCCCAAGGATGACCTCGGCTCGACCCTGCGAGAGAGCGTCCAGAGTCGCAAACCGCTGGAACACGCGGACGGGATCATCGGAACTCAGCACCGTCACGCCGGACGCGAGATGGATACGGCTGGTACGGGTGGCGATGCCAGCGAGAACCGTCTCCGGGGTCGAGATCGAGTACTCCGGGCGGTGATGCTCGCCAAGGGCGATGACATCCACACCGATTTCGTCGGCGAGAACAGCCTCCTCGACGACCTGTCGGATCGCCTTCGCATAGGACACGGGAGTACCAGAGTCATCCTCTGGCACATCGCCAAATGTGTCCAAGCCAAAAATGATGTTGCTTGCGTTTGCCATAAGTGTTTCCTAAACCGTATCTTCTTCAGCATCAGTTGATTAATCAACAACTGTTGCATATAATGCTAATGTAGAGAAGTGTTGAGTTCAATGAGCAAAGAGTAGATTTTGTTGATTAATCAACATAGAGGCAAAAATGTCGATTAACGAGATGGAAGCGAAAGTAGATCGGCGAGTGAAGCGCACTCGCAAGATGATCCTCGATGCGTTCTGCGAACTGCGGGCCGCCAAGGATTTCAACAGCATCACCGTGCAGGATATTGCCGAGCGGGCTGACATCAATCGGGCGACCTTTTACCTGCACTATGTAGACAAGTATGCGCTGCTCACAGAGAGCGTGCGGGAAGCGCTGCGAGAGATGCTCAATGAGCGGCTGCCAGAATCTGAGATACTTACCATGACGAATTTACAACTGCTGACCATTGCTGTGGGCGAGTTCATGGCGCAGTTTTCTGGGACGTGCTATCCAAGCACCCGCACAGAGGATCATCCGATGACACTCATTATTACCCAAGTGCAGCAGTATCTGGAGGAGATTCTGCTAGCCTGGATAAAGCGTTCGCAGCAGCACAGTGCCGCCTCGAAGCCCGTCTCGCCCGAAGAAGCTGCCTCGGCTCTAAGCTGGGTGATCTTTGGGACGGCATTTCCACCTCCCAATAGAGATCGCAATCTGAGGCTCGAAGCGCGTGTAGAACAGACACTGGCGTTTCTTGCGCCCAGCCTTGAAGTATATCTTGAGGAGTTGAGTAGATAAACAGACAGTGCCAATCGTCGTGGTCGGCCCTAGTGAATTTCCGATTACTTCTTGCTTAGGTTCGATTGATTGGCTTGCAGCCTATGACTGGCAAAACCTTCCTGTTACTACGACCATTCCCTAGATAGTTCGCAGTATCGAAGTTGGCATCGATGCGGGTTTCGTCGTCCATATGATGCTGCTTGCGTGGCTAATCCCGCTTCGACTCGCGCTCGGCCTCTTCGCGCATCTGCATGATTTTCTCGTAGCGCTCTGGATCACTCTCCCGGATACGCTGGAGCAGTTCGTCACGTTTCGCGTTGAGTTCTTCGTTGCTCGGCCAGTGCTCGGCTTGATAAGCGTACTCTTCATCGAGGAAGGAATCGATCTCGTCGCGGTGGTCATAATAGTAGGCAAGCGCCGCATGGATTTGTGCAAACGTCAGGTTATAAGAGTCGGCTATTTCTTCAATAGAAGCGCCTAACCGGATGTGGAGATTTACCACATCAGATACGCCGATCCGCCGCCCTTCGATACGTGCCCGTCCACCCAGATTCCCCGGCGTCTTAACAATATAGTTTGTACCAACCTGCAATGTTTCTGCCATCCTATACCTCTATCCATATTGTACCTAAATCCGAAAGATTGTGTTGGTCACGTCCACATCAGATAGAAGTTCCAGCCATTCAGCGATCAGATAACTGCTGCGATTGTGCTTAGACTGGATCAGAACAAGTCCCTGATGATCCTTGCCAGTTTCCGCATATTTGTAAAACTGCCATTCAAAGTCGCGGTTGTTCCCTATGACAAGCACATAGTTGTGTTCGATAGCGTATTGGAACAGACATTGATCATCGTCGTCAATGTCGCAGGGCACATCAGTATCTACATCACGGATGACGACAACGCTTTTCGCAAAGGCAATGCTGATCGCAGGCCCATCGACATTCTCATCTGTGATGAATTTTTGCGGTGAGGTGGATCGCTCATAGCCCGCTAACGCTTCATGAGGAAGTAGACCAGCACCGCCGCCGTGATCGCCAGATCGATGGCAATCACCGCCGCAATCACGTAGAGACGAACGTTGACCGTCGATTTGGGCGGCGCAAAGGGATCATACGCCTGTGGGGAGATCGGCTGCTTCTGATACGGATCGGGGTAGGAGGCGGCGGGCGTTTTCTTCTGGTAGAAGGGGTCGTTCTGGAATTCCTTGTCTTTTTCCGGCGGTTCTTCCTCGAAACCCTCTTTCGGTGTTTCCTCGCGCGCACCACCTTCGATGGCATCTGCGACATGGCTCAACGTATCGAAGATGCGGTAAAGCAGGTCGGCATCGGTGTTCAGCCCGGTTTGCTTGTAGAGGATCGTAGAGCCGCCGTAGGTGATGTTCACGTTGGGAATCGCGGCGATTATGCTGCGCAGGTTGCTATCCATACCCAATAGATCGCGCGCCAGCGATTCGGGCTGGCTCTTGATCAGGAACTGCCTATCGAAATCCTCGACACCGATCTGCACATCCTGCGCGCCGAGCGCCTTGCCGATGCTATCGAATAGATTTTCCCGGCGGACTTCGAAGACTAGCGAGCCGGGATTCTTCACCTGAAGCGAAGCGGCGGTGTAGCGCGTCGAGCTTCTGCCGTGACTGACCGTGTAGGTGTAGACTCTGGCGGGGCGTCCTTGAAACGTGCCGGAGATACTCGGCATGGTCATGAAGCTGCCCGGCTCCATCACTAACCCGGTGCGGGAGGCCAGCATCCTCCAATTTTCGGTGATGCGGCGGCGCTGAATCTGGTTCGCTACAAACGCGATCCCGATGACAAGGACTGGGGCCGCGCAGAAAAATAAGACGGGGAGTGCATCTTCGAGTCGCATAGGTTCCTCAACGGCGGCTACTGGCAGTTGGCAACTGGCATCTGGCTAAACAACAGCAGCAGAAAAGCAAACTACAAAGGCAAATTGAACCACAGAGTCGCAGAGGTGCGGCACAGAGCAAGATAGGAATAATTGCTATGATTACTCAACTGCCGGGAGTGAGATGGTGAAAGTGCTCCCTAGATTGGGGACACTTTCAACCGATATGGAGCCATTGTGTGCCTGAATCAAGCCGCTTGCAATTGCCAGCCCCATGCCCGCTCCCTGCTGCTCCATTGTTTCTCGATCAACTTGCTGGAACCGCCGAAATAGATTGCTCTGCTGGATCGGATCGATCCCGATGCCCGTATCGCTCACCGAGAGCAGGATTTGATCGCCATCCTGTCTCCCAGTAATCCTGACTTCGCCGCCCTGCACCTTCGAAAATTTTAAGGCGTTATCTAGCAGCCGACCAACAGCATCCTGCAAGTGTGGGGTTACGCAATAGACGATTAAGTCATCAGGCACATCGACTATAAGCTCAACGTTTTGTTCCGCTGCCTTGAGACTCTGCGCAGCGACGATATCTGCTACCAGGAGGTAGAGTTCAGAGTGCGCGCGATACCGCTTGATCTCAAGATCAATTGTCCCGCTATCGATGCGCATCAGCACCATGAGGTCTTCCACGAGGCGCATCAACCGCTTTGCGCCGCGCTCCATGCCAGACAGCATATCGGTGATGTCATCGTCACTCAGTTGATCCCGGTCTTCTTGCAGCAGACGCAGATAACCGTAAATGAAGGTGAGAGGCGTCCGTAGTTCATGGCCGAATACGGTCATCAACTGCTGCTTCATCTGCTCGATGTCATCCCGTGCCGCCGTTTGAATTTCCCCGATGCGCTGAAGGCGGGATTGGACGGCAATCTGCAAATCTTCTATGTCAAAGGGTTTGATCAGGTAAGCATCGACCCCCATCCCATACCCCAACCGAAGATCGTACTGCTGCCCTTTGGCTGACATAAAGATGAACGGGATGGTGCTCCAGGCGGGGTTCTGGCGGATTCGTTCGTAGAACTGATAGCCGTCCACATCCGGCATCATGATGTCAGACAGCACCAGATCAGGTGGATGCTGGTGCATGGCTTGCAGGCCCTCATTGCCGTTGGTGGCGGTCACGACATCATAGCCACTTAGCGCAAGGAACTCTGACACCGTTTCGAGGATGGATGGCTCGTCATCGACAACAAGGATTCTCTGCCGTGTTCCAGTCATACCGATTGCGCTCCCTCGCATCAGAATTTCCAGTATCGACCAGCATTACGATAACACATTCTATGATAGGTACTTGCTACGGTCAATCGGCGCGGATTTCGCCCGTTTCGAGCACATCAACGGGGATGCCCTCGATTTCGCGCGGGAGCACATCTTTGGGATCAAGTTGATCGAGGGGGTGTTTCTTCTCGACCATGATGACAATAGAAACCTCATCAGTCGGCTGCCCGCCCTTCTGACGCATCCCAACGCCCACGCCGACCACGCCGGGATGCTGCATCAGGGACTCTTCGTGCCGCGTCTTGATCTCGACGGCGCGCTGGATTTGGCTGGGAGTATCGGACATTGGCGGTTCCTTGAATAAGCGTGTCAGCTAGTCAGCATCTCAGCAACGGCAGCAGAAAAGCAGGAAAGCAAAAAGCAGAACAGCAACGGCAAAGGCACAACTGCATATTCAATGGTACACGGATTTCATAGGATTACATCGGAAGGGCGCGCTACAATGAGAGCGGCATTCTATTCAAGTAGGAGTGTAAATAGGCGTGAGTGAGAATTCGATGCAAGGCAAGTTAGTTCTGATCACTGGGGCAACAGCCGGGATCGGGAAGGAAACGGCATTTGGGCTGGCGAAGCTCGGCGCGCATGTGGTCATGGTTGGGCGCAATCAGCAGCGCAGTGAGGCAGCGCAGGCGGAAGTCAAGCAGCGAAGCGGCAATGAACACGTAGACCTGCTGCTGGCCGATCTTTCCTCGCAGGATCATATTCGCAAGCTGGCTGCCGAGTTCAAATCGCGCTATGACCGACTTGATGTATTGGTGAACAACGCCGGGGCGCTCAACTTCAATCGACTGATCACAGTGGATGGCTACGAGGTGACCTTCGCGGTCAACCATCTAGCGTACTTTCTGCTGACCAACCTACTGCTCGATGTGCTCAAGGGAAGCGCTCCGGCGCGGATCATCAATATATCATCCAATGCACACGAAGGAGGCCACTTGAGTTTCGACGATCTGATGGGTGAGCGAGGTTATACGGGGATGCGCGCCTACAGCCAGTCCAAGCTGGCGAATATTGTATTCAGCTACGATCTGGCGGAGCGGCTCAATGGGACGGGCGTTACGGTCAATGCGGTGCATCCGGGATTTGTCGGATCGGAGTTTGCCAAGAACAATGGGCTGTTGTACCGCATCGGGATGAACATCCTGCGACCCTTTATCCGAACGGTGCAGCAAGGGGCGGATACGATCACCTACCTTGCTTCTGCGCCTGAAGTTGAGGGAATCACCGGGAAGTACTGGTATGAGCGGCAGCCGATCCAATCGATCCGCGAATCGCATGATGCTAATGTGCAGCAGAAGTTGTGGGAAGTCAGCGAGAAGCTGACGGGGTTGGCGTGATTCTCCTGTGGGCGAGCCAGGTATAAATATAGTCGAGGCGTGGAAGCACCTCGGCTTTCTTCGGTTCTTATTCTTCGCTGGGCTGCCAGTTCTTGACATCCCGATTTAACTCTTCGAGTGTGCGCCAGTGGGATGCAATGGCGTCGCGGCCTTCCGGTGTTAGCCCAACCGTTGTCCTGGTGACTTTACCGACAAA
>Ga0075421_100004478_pt1 | contig 16868 bp, 13 predicted proteins | sample SoiMetdeltSBSDD5_FD_75292 | JGI IMG/M metagenome (GOLD analysis project Ga0075421, IMG submission 75292) | Bulk soil microbial communities from a Populus tree surrounding site in Tennessee, USA - Soil MetaG P. deltoides SBSDD5 | ecosystem: Environmental > Terrestrial > Soil > Tree plantation...
GTCGCCCCCATGTTCTCGGCATAGAGCGACTTCTCCGCGTCGCGAAGATTGGCAATCTCGCTCTCCAGGGAGGCGGCGAACGCGTGGAATTCCTGACCCACCGTCATGGGCACCGCATCCTGCATTTCCGTCCGGCCCATCTTGACCACGGTAAGGTACTCGTTCCCCTTCGCGCGGAACGAGGCCACGAGCTGCTGCAGCTCTTCGATGAGCTTGTCATTCCGGAGCAGAACGGCCACCTTGATCGCGGTGGGATAGGAATCATTCGTGGACTGCGACATGTTGAGGTCATCGTGCGGCTCGAGATACTGATACTCGCCCTTCTTATGACCCATCATCTCGAGCCCGATGTTGGCCAGGACCTCGTTCGCGTTCATGTTCGTGGACGTGCCCGCGCCGCCCTGATACCAGTCGACCACAAATTGATCGTGGTATTTGCCATCCAGGACCGCCTGGCAAGCCTTCTCAATGCCGGCCAGGCGTTCCGGCTTCATGGCCCCCACCTCTGTGTTGGCTCGAGCGGCGGCCAGCTTCACGATGGCCCATGCCTCCACGAATCCCGGATAGTGGTTGATCAACACCCCGGAAAGCTGGAAGTTCTCCATCCCCCGCGCCGCCTGTACTCCGTAGTAAGCATCTGCCGGGATTTGCTTGTCACCGAGCAGGTCATGCTCAGTGCGCGTCGCGGCTTTCTTACCTTTGGGAGCCGCGGCCAACGCCAAGGATGCGGCACCGGTGGCGATGAGGGTCAGAGCCATGGCGAGGATGGCCGCTCGGGCCATCCTGTTTCTTTTTTTCATGATCGTTTTCCTGTCCCGAGGGAGCCCATCAACCCCGTACGTCCTTACATAACCTTCGAGAAGTTGTAACGCGCCGAGAACTGGAACTTGACGTCATCGGTAGTAAAGCCGTCGTTGAAGTTCTCGCGTTTTCCATATTGCACTTCGCCGCCGACCATCACGTTGGGAACCGGGTAATAGAGCAGGTTCCCGAGCGCGTAGTGACCCTTGTTGAACGCGTTGGCCAGCTGGTCACTGGAATTATCGATGTCGATCATCGAATAACCGATCGAAGTGCTGAACTTCTCGTTCCAGTTGTGATCGAGGAAAACCACGACGCCGAGCACGGGAAGGGCTTCTCCTGTGAAGGGCGTCACCGCGTTCCCCGGCTGAGCCTTAACGGCGACATCTTCGGGGGCGTCGTTCATATAGTTCTCGACCCCCTCGCCGTAGAGAACCGACAACCGCGCTACGTTTTGCGAAAACTTGAGATTGGAACTTAGATTGAGTCCCCAGCCGGTTACGGATCCGTCCAGATCCAATGCATCAGCTGCATCGGTATCCTTCCATTCGATCTGCCGCACAATTCCGGCTCCCTCGATGTATCCCCAGCTTCCACCCAAGCGGTATTCCGCGGAGAGATCGGGCAAGGGAAAATGCGGGGCTACACCCTGCAACTCGATGCGATCCGCATAGGGGCCCTGGTCGGCGCTCGCGCCCGGCCGCTCGAGGGCGATCGTCGCGCGTGAGTACTCGCCCTGAAGGGGCATGAAGCGGACCTGCACATTGCGGAAGAAGGCCATCCCGCTCGGACCCCAGTACTCGATGGAATTCGGGAAGACATCGATGTCCATGAAGGGGCTCCAGTACTGGCCTGCGCCGAACTTGCCCAGCTCGCCATAGGCATGACGCAACCGGATCGTGGTCTGGCCGGCGTCGACACCCGTTCCGAACATTTCGAATTCGAATTGCGTCTTCAGGGCACCAAGATCTGTCGGGGTATTGGTCTTCACACCCAGGCGTGTCTGACGCACGCTAAAGAACGCGTTTCCATTCGGGCCAAACTCGCCATCGACGGAGGGAAGTTTGGTTGGACGCATGGTGTCGAACCAATCGGGATGAACGCGTTTGGTGTCGTATCCGGAATCCAACATCACGAAGCCATAGACTTCGAGACTCGAGGAGTCGTCTGCCAACACCTTGCCCGGTTGAAAGAACAGCACCAGCAACAAACAAAACCAGCGTTTCATATGGTCACCACCGATACCTTTCTCACACGGTCACTCGCCCGTCCCGGCGACTTGCGAACTTCCCGTATGGTGTCCATGAAATGACCCGAACTTGCGAAGCCTAGCCAAGGCTTAGGCGGGAGAGATACTGCCCTTAGGGGAAGCCCCCTGCAAGTAGGAAAAGTGACGTTCTCAGTTGGGCTTGGCGGGGACGGCGCCCTTCTCACGGGATCCCCGGGCAATGCGAGACACCGGTCCTCGAACGAGCAGGTAAGGAAGGATGGCAAGGACGAACGCCACAATCAGGGTCTGCAAGATGCGGAATTGATGTAACGCAATGATCTGATACACGGTGTCCAGCAGAATGGCGATTATGAATACCTTGCCTACATCTTTCCACGCCGATGCGATGAGCCGCCCGCGTGATTCCGGATTCTTGATGAAGGTCGACAAGAATGGCGACTGTCCTTGCCGGGCATCTCGCAACCCGGCCCGAACGGCAAAGATCGTTGCCATCAAAGGCTGCATGATGAGACGAAGATGCATGGGACCACCCGCTCGCCCCAGAAGTTCGTCGACGGCACGCTTCAGTGCGTCCAGAACCGTGTCCACGCAGTCATACCTCCCCTCATCAAACCGACCACAATGTAGCCACCGAACCGGATCCAGCGCTACTGCCCTTTGGGGCAGCGGGATCGATCGGATTCATGGCGGTAATTGCCTCTGAGGAGTACAATTTTGCCAGTTCCGGGGAGACGTAACGTTTGGCCGCTCAAGCCTCCAGAAGGGCGGGGTGATCATGCCCCGATTCCACGCATGGATTGCCGCACTGTTGGGGGTCCTGGCCCTAGCAGCGGCGCCTGGTATCTGCAACGCCGATTCATCACGCCCACTCAGACGCGTGTTCATGCTGCATTCGTTCGGGCAGCAATTCGAGCCGTTCCACACTATTGGCACCACGTTCAGAACCGAACTATCGCTTCACTCTCCAGGTCCGATTGAATATTACGAGGTTTCTCTTGAAACGGCGCGATTCGCGGAAGGTGAAGTCGATCAGCCCCTGGCCGATTACGTTCGCGCGCTTTGCGCGAAACAGCCGATGGATCTCATCGTGCCAATCGGGGCCCCCGCCTTCCGTTTTGCGGCACGCCACCAGGGAGACATCTTTTCAAACGTTCCCATCCTGGTCGCCGGCATCGAAGAACGTCATCTGAAGGGTACGTTTCTCGGCAGCCGTACAGCAGTGGTCACGTTTTCGCTCGATCTAGTCCGTTTCGTCGAAGATATCCTGCACATCCTGCCTGGGACCACGTACGTGAGCATCGCGCTCGGGAGCTCTCCCTTGGAGACGTACTGGGCCGCGGAGATGCGCAAGGCTTGGCAAGGATTCACGGAACGGATCGAGTTCAGCTGGCTCGATGACCAGTCCCTGGCCGGAATGCAGGCTCGAGTTGCCAAGATGCCCGCCCATTCCGCCATCGTATTCGGATTTATCGGTGTCGATGCGATGAAGGTTCCGTACGAGCAAGCTGGGGCACTAGATGCCCTCTCCGCCGCGGCAACGGCTCCGATGTTCGGCTTTTTTGAGCCCGAGCTGGGTCATGGGATCGTGGGTGGGCGCATGATCGATGTGCGGAGGGTAGGAACAACTTCGGCCCAAGTAGCGATTCGGATATTGGGCGGCGAGCCGGCCGAGTCGATCGCGATCATTCCCGTCGCGCCGGCTAAGCCCATTTTTGATGGCAACGAGCTGAACCGCTGGGGAATTCATTCGTCTCAACTTCCCGCGGGAAGCGAGGTCCGTTTTTCTCGTCCTACGTTATGGCAGGCGCATCGCTGGAAGCTCACCGCCCTGGTCAGTTTGATCGCCTTTGAAGCCGGTCTCATCCTTCTCCTCATGAAGAACCGCCAGCGGTTACGCACGACGCGAGCCGAGCTCTTGAAAAATGAAGAGAACATCCGCCTGGCTGCCCGCGCGGCGCGGCTGGGCTTCTGGACGCTGGACATCGATCGAGATCGCCTCTGGATCACTGATGAAGGACGTGACCTGTTCGGTTGGAGTAAGACCGAGCCGGTGGGTTTTGAGCGGTTTCTCGAAACACTGCGGCCCAAGGATCGTGAGCCGGCTAAACGCGAGATGCGGCGCGCCTTGTCGGGGGGCGTTGACTTCGAGCGGGAGCACCAGATCGTTCTCGCCGATGGCCGCGAACGCTGGATCGCGACTCGAGGGCGCGCACAAAAGAATGGCGAAGGAAAACCATTCCTTTTGAGCGGCGTCTCCATGGATATCACCTCGAGGCAGCGAGCCATCCATGAAGCTCAGGAGCTCCGCCGCGAGCTCAGCCACACCAGCCGTTTGTCTCTGCTCAGCCAGTTCACCACTTCACTGGCTCATGAGCTGGGACAGCCTCTGGGAGCGATCCAGCGCAACGCCGATGCCGCGGAGCTTTTCCTCAAGGCCCACCCTCCGGACCTGGTCGAGATCCACAGCATCGTGACCGATGTTCGTAACGATTGCCAGCGCGCGGGGTTGATTATCGAACGGTTGCATGCCATGCTCGGGCACCGCGAAATCGCGGTGCAGAATCTGGTTTGGAACGAAGTGGCGCATGAAGCAGCGAACATCGTGCGCGCCGATTCCCAAGCCCGCGGTATCTCGCTCGAGATCGAAACGCCCCTCGGCCTCCCTCACCTCAAGGGTGATCGCGTACACATCGAGCAAGTTCTCATCAATCTCATTGCCAATGCCATGGACGCCATCGATACGAGCCCCAACGGCGAGCGGCGGGTGACGATTTCCGCCCGTGCCAAGAGCAATGGAACCGTCGAATGTTCGGTCCACGATACCGGTCCCGGCATTCCCGCCCAGTGCCTTTCCGGTATTTTCGATCCCTTCGTTTCCACGAAAGCGAATGGGATGGGCATGGGTCTTCCCATCTCCCAGACCCTCATCGAGACGATGGGCGGACGGCTGTGGGCGGATGACCACTCCGGAAAAGGGGCTACCTTCCGCTTCACGATTCCGGTGGCCGATTCATGAACGATTCCGTCCCGCTAATTCACGTTGTGGACGATGATCCCTCATTCTTGAAGGCATTGTCACGGTTTTTGGGAGCAGCGGGATTCTCGGTAAAGAAATACGAATCGGCGTCCGAGTTTCTGTCTCTCCGTCCGCTCGGCATACCGGGCTGCGTGGTAGCCGATCTTCGGATGCCGGAGCAAAGCGGTTTGGATTTGCAAACTGCTCTGGCCGACTCCCCGGACCCGTTACCCGTCGTGTTCTTGAGCGCGCACGGAGACGTTCCCTCCACGGTGCGGGCGATGAAGCAAGGAGCGGAAGATTTCCTAACCAAGCGGGCACCCAAGGAAGACTTGCTCCTCGCGGTACGGCGGGCTCTGGATCGGGATGCGCGTGAGCGCCGGGAGCGCGAGCGGCAACAGGACCTGCACCATCGATTGAGCGGCTTGACCCAGCGGGAGCGGGAGGTGTTCGCCCAGGTCGTGGAGGGCAAGCTCAACAAGCAAATCGCGGCCGAGCTGGGCATACATGAGCGAACGGTAAAGCTTCACCGCACGTCCATTACGAACAAGCTCGGCCTGCGCTCAGTGGCTGAGCTGACTCGCCTGGCCAAGGACGCCGGCCTCCTGCCCTAAGAGGCAGTGGCGAGCCGGTTCTGCCCGTGATTACAGTCGGTCGTGTTTGCCAAACCCCCTCCCCAGACCATCTATGTTGCCGTGGTGGATGACGATGAGAGCTACTCCCGCTCCCTGGCCCGGTTGCTGCGCGCGGTGGATTACCAGCCCGTCACGTACAGCTCGGCCGAGGCGTTTCTCGCCGACCGCAAGCATCCTCGATTCGACTGCTTGGTTCTCGATATAGCTCTGGGGGCAGGCATTTCGGGGCTGGAACTGGCTCGCCGCCTGGCGTTGGTGGGCTCACCGACTCCCATCGTCTATGTGTCGGCCCACGATGATCAAAAAACACGTGACGAGGCGAGCGGTACAGGCTGCAAGGCCTTCGTGAGCAAAGTCGAATCGAGCGATATCTTGCTCAAAGCCATTGAGGCCGCGCTGGTTTAAGCCGTCAAGGCGTCCAAATTCTTCCTCAGCTTCCCACCTTCTTGTAACCGGTGTTCTCGATCGAGATGGCCAGCTTCTGGGACGCGACATCCAGTTGCACCTGGGCGGGATAGACGATGCCGTCCGGGAAGGCCCCAAACGTCACCTTGAGCCCGACCGGGTCTTTCTCTTTATCGATGAACGTGGCCACGGTGAGGCCCGAGATCCGGTCGGAAGCGGCGTTCACGTCCAGGGTGAGCGAGTCTCCGGCCTTCAGATAATCCTTGATGACCAGACGGACCTGCCCCGCCGCATCGGGCGGCGTCACGGCGAGCCGTCCCGCCTCCTTGGCCGCCTGGATGCGAGCCGGATCGGGCGGCACGTACTGTTTCACCAGGGCAACCGCCTCTTTCGTTGCCTCGGATATGTCCTCCTTCTTGTTCTCCACGACTTTCCCCCTCACGCCTCTCTTCTTCTTTTCCGGAGCTGGAGCCACGAGGGAGGTCTTCTGTACCTTGCCGTCGGCTCCATAGACGCAGCTGTTCTGCGTCCGCGACTTCTCTTCGCCCTTCAGGGAGACCACCGTGGTCTCGAGCCACTGATACTGGCGGAGCGCGGCCATGCTTTCCTGGAGAGACTGCTTCACCGCCGCCGCGTGGTCCTTCTCGCCGGCAGCTGCGGGAGGCGTTACCGGCTCTGCGGCAGGGGCTTCCGGCTTTGGGGCAGTGGTGTCCGGTGCTGCGGCAGTGGTGTCCTGAGCCAGTGCAGGCGGAACCAAACAGAACGAAAGTAATGCGACGATGCGGACCGTGCGACCTAACATTGAAACCTCCTTAACGAGCCGTAACATTCAGCTATTGAATCGGCAAAGCGAAGCGTGATCGATGGTGCTCATTTCGGCAAGGAATATATCAGACATCCACGCAGCGGGAAAAATAGTTTAAGTTGCCGCTCTCCGAGGCAATAGTCAAATTCCCGGCATGGCTTTCTTGAGCGGTCTTAGCAAAAACAGCAGCACGACCCCCATCAGCGCCGCCGCGCACGAGAGCATGATCCAGAACGTGGAATGCGGTATGTCGTCCCAGAGTTCTCCGATTTGCGTCAATTTGTTGCCGATGGCCGTGGCCACGAACCATCCGCCCATCATGATGCCGCGATAGCGGCGGGGCGCCACCTTGGACACCAGAGACAAGCCCATGGGAGAGAGCATCAGCTCTCCGATCGTCAGCACGCCGACCGCCCCCAAAAGCCACAACGGGGAGACTCGGTAGGCGTAAATATCCGAACCGTTTGTCTGCGATTCCCCCACCTTGGCGGCCAGGAAGAAGATGAAAAATGCGAGTGCGGTGAAGAACATACCGAACGCCATCTTCAGCGGAGTGGAGGGTTCACGCCCACGCCGATCGAGCCAGCGCCAGAACGCGACCAAGGGAAAGGTAAGCAGAATGACCCACATCGGGTTGGTGGCGTTCGAAATGATCCCGCTCACCTTCCAGTTCGTGTTCTCGTTGGCCCAGTAGGTTATCGTGGAACCGTTCTGATGAAAGACCATCCAGAACACGATGATGATGAGATAAATCGCGATGAGTGCGCCAATGCGCCGCCTTACCGGAACCGCATCGATGGGCTGCGGCCGGTCGGCATGAGCTATGGTTGAGACGGGCCGATCAGCCTGCTCGATATGCGTCTTGAATCGCCAGAGAATACCGACCGAGATCGCCATCCCGAATGCGGCCACCGCAAACGCAGGATGAAATCCAAATTTGTTGTGCACGATCTCAGCAATGACCGGAGCCAGAAAGGCGCCGACGTTGATGCCCATGTAGAAGATGTTGTAAGCGCGATCTTTGAGATGGCTTCCTTCCGGGTAGAGATTTCCCACCATCGTCGACACGTTGGGCTTGAAGAATCCGTTTCCAATGACCAGGCAAGTGAGAGCGGCATACACGACCGGAATGGAGCGGATCGAGAGCAGCAAGTGTCCGGCCATGAAAAAGAGCCCGCCGATCATGACCGCCCGCCGGTAGCCTAGCTTCTTGTCGGCCAACCACCCACCCACCAGGGGGCTGGCATACACGAACATCAGGTAGTTCGCGTAAAGGTGGGTTGCTTGATCGGAGGTCCATGCAAAGCCCTGGCCGGTGCCGTCCCGCAGATAGAGCGTGAACATGGCCAGCATGGTGTAGAAGCTGAATCGCTCCCACATCTCGGTGGCAAAAAGAACGTACAGACCCTTGGGATGTTTGTCCGTACCTGTAGCGACGGTGGCGGGGGTCGAGCTTGGTGGGCCCATGATGGGGGCAACTTATACCAGATCAGCCGCCCGAGTGGGATTAGAGGACGTTCATGGGATCGCCCACATTATGTATGATCCCGGCCGCATGAATGCGCTCCGCATTGTGCAAGGTTTCGAGGAGGACTCGTGAAACCTAGAGAACTGACCCTTCGCGGCCTGATCCTTGGTGCGGTCATCACCACCCTGTTCACCGCGGCCAACATCTATCTCGGGTTGAAGGTCGGACTCACCTTCGCCTCCTCGATCCCCGCCGCAGTCATTTCCATGGCCATCCTTAGCCGGGTCAAGGACTCCTCGATCCTCGAAAACAACATAGTCCAAACCGTTGCCTCCGCGGCAGGCACGCTATCGGCAATTATTTTCGTTCTTCCTGGCCTGGTGATCATCGGCTGGTGGACCGGGTTTCCGTTTTGGCAATCCTTTTTGATTTGCGTAAGCGGAGGTGTACTCGGCGTACTGTTCACGATTCCTCTTCGACGCGCGCTCGTCACCACCTCCGACCTTCCCTATCCCGAAGGGGTCGCGGCGGCGGAAGTTTTGAAGGTTGGATCGGGCACGCGCGGTGAAACTCAGGACGACACGGGCGAAGCCCGCGAAGGGCTTCTGGCGGTGATCCTGGGATCTGTCGCGTCAGCAGGATTAGCGATTGTGACTGCCACCCGTATTGCCGCGGCTGAAGTAACGAAATTCTTCCCTCTCGGGGGCACCGCTTCGAGCGGATACAACGTCGCCTGGTCGCTCGCGCTCGTCGGGGCCGGACACCTGGTTGGACTCTCCGTCGGCATGGCGATGTTGATGGGCCTCGTGATCTCGTGGGGCATCGCGGTGCCGATTCTGACCTCGATGCATCCGCCGGCGGCGGGCGTGGAGCTCGCAACCCACACCCTCACGATCTGGCGCACTCAGGTGCGATTCATCGGCGCGGGCGCAATTGCTGTCGCCGCAATCTATACGCTCGCAACGTTGGCCAAACCCGTGGTGGGTGGACTGGTCAGCACATTGGCTGCGTCACGCGCCAAGGGCATCCGGGATGATCGGGATCGTGATCTTTCACCACGGTGGATTGGGGTTCTCACCGCTCTGTGTTTGATCGTATCCGCCTGGCTTGCTTTCAGCTTTGCCCGCTCCACTCCGCTTGCAGGGCATGCGCTTGGCCTTACGATCTTCACCATTCCCTTCGTGCTGCTGGTCGGGTTCTTGATTGCCGGAATTTGCGGCTACATGGCGGGCCTGATCGGCGCCTCGAACAGCCCCATCTCCGGGGTGGGCATTCTCTCCATCGTTATATGTGCATCGACGCTGGTGCTCGTTGTACCCCCCACGCCGGATGTGCAAGCACCACTCGTTGCGTTCGCGCTTTTTATCACTGCGATCGTGTTCGCCTGCGCGACGATCTCGAACGACAACCTGCAGGACTTGAAAACCGGTCAGCTCGTCGGCGCCTCGCCGATGCGCCAGCAGATCGCGTTGATCGTGGGCGTGGTTGCCGGCGCGTCCGTCATCCCGTGGGTGCTCAACTTGCTTGCCAGGGCCTACGGGTTCGCCGGAGCTCCGAACCTCAATGTCGTCGCCCCCAATCCATTACCTGCACCGCAGGCGACGTTGATTTCCGCACTCGCCCAAGGAGTGATTGGCAGCCATCTAGAATGGAGAATGCTCGGGATCGGCGCAGGGGTCGGGGTGGGACTCATCGTGTTGGACGCGACCCTTGGCGCATTGAAGAAGCTGCGGATTCCGCCCTTGGCGGTGGGAATCGGGATCTATCTCCCGATGTCGGCCACGTTCGCCGTGGTCGTGGGAGCGGTGATCGGCCATTGGTACAACAACCGAGTGCGTTCCCGGCCCGACCGTGAGCGTGCCGAGCGTTTAGGTACGCTGGTGGCGTCGGGACTCATCGTCGGCGAGAGCCTGTGGGGGGTACTGAACGCCGGGCTCATCGTGGGTCTTACGAAAGACGCGCCGATTGCGCTCGTACCCGAGAATTTCGGGCTCGCACCATGGCTCGGGCTGCTCGGATTCGCGGGGCTTATCGTGTTGCTCTACGGCTGGATGCTGCGGAGAGCTGCCCAGGCCACGTAAACGTTACTTGGTGACCTCCGCCAAGAAGTCCAGGGCGGTCTTCCACGAACGCTTGTCGGCTTCTTCGTTGTAGGCCAGCCCCGGGATCCCGTGCGTGTCCGCGCCCGGATTGGTGAACGAGTGCTTGGCGTTCCCGTAGGCGATGAACTCCCAGTCCGCGCCCGCGTCAGCCAGGTTCTTCTGGAAGGTCTGGATCTGCTCCGAGGTGGCCATAGCGTCCGCGGCCCCGTGGCAAACGAGAATGCTGGCTTTGATCTTCCCTGTGGCTGGCTCGGTGGGCAGCCCGGCGTGAAAGCTCACCACCCCATCGAGATCGGCGCCACTCATGGCCATGCCGAGCACGACCGAACCGCCGAAGCAATAACCGATCGCAGCAATGTGCCCGGGATCGACGTGGGAATTCGCCTTGAGCTGGGCTACCGCCGCGTTGAAACGCGCTGTGGCCACTTCGTGGTTGGCGCCCACGGCCCCGGACCACTCGCCTGCTTCTTTGGGGTGGTCGGTCATCTTGCCGTCCCCGTACATGTCGGCGGCAAAGGCGACGTAACCGGCCTCAGCCAGCATGCGCGCTCGCGTCTTCGTGTAATCGTTGAGCCCCCACCATTCGTGCACGACGACCACCCCCGGCCGTTTGCCCTTGGCCGCAGTGTCGTAAGCGATCCACCCACGAAGGGTGGTGTCCCCTGCCTTGTACTCGACGGGATCGAGCCGGACCTCAGCGGTTGCAATGGGGACGAGGCTCCCGAAGTTGGCTATCACCAAACCGACGAGGGCTGTAGAAAAGCGAGATAAGGGCTTCATGATCAACCTCCAGAATGGGGGTGTAAGCGTGAGAACTCGAGCTCCCCTCCGTGTCAGCGTCGATGCAGCGTTTCGACGATCCCTCCGAGCATCTTCTCGAACATCCCCAGCCGGTAGCTGCGGCGATAGTCGTGCGTGCCGTTGACGACCGCCGGCAGAGGATCGAGCGGCGCGAAGGTCGTCGTCGGGGTCACGGCAATACCCGTGGGCCCAGCGCGCTGGATCAGTAAGGTGAGTTCGTTGATGTGGGTAAGGAAGTCCGGCGACAAGGGTTGCGACCTGCCCTCTTGGATCGCCCGCACCATTTCCGCGATGCCCAGGAACTTGTCTTGAGCATAGATCTCGCGGCGACGGAGCCAACTCACTAGCTTCTGCTTGGGGGAGTGCCCCACACCCCGCTCCGCCTCCACCGCGTGCGATTTCCAGTGGCGCACCAACGGTACCTTACGCCCGCCGACCCCGAACATGTGGCCGAGCCATGGCTGCGTTCGCACGGTATAGGCCTTGCGCGCATGAAGACTGACGTCGGAAAAGCGTTCCAGCCGGACCGGAGACTGGTCATGGCAGTAGCTGTCCGCGTAAATCTCCCCGCCATCGCCGATGATGCGTAGGCGATGGTCTCGGGGCGCGATGACGCTGCATGTAATTCGCGCCGCGACTCCGCCCCCGAAATCAAGGCACGCGACCGAATAGTCCGGTGTATCGGGTCGCCCGAGCGGCGTATCGGTCTTGCGTTGGATCAACGACTTGGAAAAGGCGGTGACGGAGGTCGCCGGTCCGAACATCGCGCAGATCCATACGAGGTGGTAACCGACGTGTTCGAATGTACAGCCTTCCTCGAACTCCTCAACATAGGGAAACGGAGCGCCCGTGGGGCTCTCTACTTTCTCGAAGTGCATTAGGTGTGCAGGATTGTCGTCGAGCTCGGCATAGACGAGCACCGGCTTCCCGATCGCGCCGTCGCGGACGGCCTTCCACAGGGTGCAGACGGCGTCGGTGTAGATGTTGCACGGAGCCCCCGTGAACCCCAGTCCGCGCGACGTCGCGAGCGCGAAGAGCTCCCGAGTGTGGGCGAGATCGTCGGTCAGCGGCTTCTCCGAATAGACGTGCTTCCCGGCTTCCAGCGCGCGCTTCGTGACTTCGAAATGCGCTCCGATATTGGTGAGGTTGACGACGATCTCAACCCTCGGATCGGCAAGCAGCGACTCGTAGTCGGGGTATACGTGAAGACCGTAGTACTGGCCGACGGCTTTTGCGCGCGCGGTGTCGATATCGAAGACTCCGCTGATTTCCAGCTCCGGATACGCCCACTTCGTGCGCATGTAGATGTCGAACACGAATCCACAGCCGACGAAAGCGATGTTCATGGCGAGCCGTGCCTTGAGGTGTGGCTTTCCTGAATGGCTCGACGGATCCGCTCCGCCGTTTCGGCTACCGCGATGCTGTCGGCGAGCGGCATCACGCGGCTTTCGATGGCACCTTCTTCGACACAGGCACGCACCGCGTCCGCCTCGTAGTTAAAACCGTTGCCATCATAGTGGTAGTGCATTCGCTCGCCGCGCCCGCTCGAACGTCCGGTCAACTGCGCGACCCGGTGGACCAGACCGTATTGCCGGATCCGCGAGCGCCAATCGAAGGTCGGCCCCTCGAGGTGTAGCGGCGCCTGGTGCAAGACGTGGAGGCCATAGGGGCGGACGATAGGACCATGGAAGCCGATCATGCCCTCGGTACCCATGACATAAAAATCATTCGGTGCCCAGGCGCGCAGACTCACGAAGAAGGATCCGATCACGCCCACGGGGTAGCGAAGCTGGAACGCCGCATCCTCGTCGATTCCGGTGGCACCAATCGAGCCCATTGCTTGCAGGAGTTGCGGGGCACCGAACAACCATTGCCCCAAGGACAACGGATAAGCACCCAGATGCGCGATCGCTCCGCCTCCGCGTGCGGGATCGAAGTTACCGTTGGCAAGGTCCGGGGCTTGCGAACTTCCGAAGTTACCGGCCATCACGCGCGCCTCGCCGATCACGCCGTCCGCCACGGCCTTCTTCAGCGCTTGCGCGGCAGGTAGAAAGCGCGTCCACATCCCCTCCATGATGAACACTGATTTCAGGCGACCGGCATCGGCGATCCGCGCCGCCTCGGCTGGGCCTGTAGCGAAGGGCTTCTCGACGAGCACCGGGATGCCCGCCTCGATGCAGAGCATCGCATGTGCTGCATGCTCGGATGGCGGAGTGGCGACATAGATAGCGTCGACGCCGCCCGCCGCTGCCGCTTCAGCATAGCCCTCGATCGCCCGCCCGATGCCCATTCCCGCCGCGAATCTCTGCGCCTTCGAGAGTGAACGAGAGGCGACAAAGCTAGCCTCGGCGCCGCGGGCGGCGCGGAGTCCGGCCACGAACTTGGCCGAGATATCGCCGGTACCGAATATGCCCCAACGAAAGCGTGTCACGGCAAGCCGCCTTCCTTGGCCAGACGACGAACAGCCTCGAGCTTCTCCGGATTCCCAACGTCCGTCCAGTAGTCGCCGTCGGCTCTGAACGCTCGGATGTTGGCGCCCTCGCTGGCGAGCCGCAGATATGCGCTCACGATCGAGAACTTGCCCGACTCGCTGAGCTGGCCCAAGAGCGCCGGACTCACCGCGTGGATGCCGCAGAACCCAAGTCGTTCGACGTCGTGAACGGGAGGTCCGGCCCACTCCCGCCGACCGCCGGGGGACTCCTCCCACCCGGCCAGGCGCCCACTCCGTTCGAACAGGAAGGCACGGCCCGACGGGCGCGGCTGCACGGCCACCGTGGCCAGTGCGCCGCTCTTCGTGTGCTGCGCGTACACGAGTCCGAGGTCGATCGCGCTCAGCACGTCCACGTTATGGATGATGAAGGACTCCTCTCCGGCAAGAAGCGGGGCCGCTTTCTTGAGTCCCCCTCCGGTGTCCAGAAGCTCGATCTCCCGAGAAATCGCAATCGGTATCTTGATACGCGCCGTTCGCAGATAGGCCTCGATCTGGTCCGGCTGATGGTGGACATTGACCACCACGGAATCGACCCCGAAGCGCATCAACCGATCCAGAACCAGTTCGAGCAGAGGCCGCCCGCCCACCTCGATCAGGGCTTTCGGAGTCCGGTCGGTCAGAGGTCGCAGTCGGCTCCCTACGCCGGCTGCGAACACCATGGCCTTCAGGATCTCCCCCCGATCTCGCGATGCCGGAGTTCCACGGCCACACCGCGACGCCGCAAATGTTCCGCCAGGCGCTCCGCACAAAAGACCGATCGGTGCCGGCCGCCGGTGCAGCCGAAGGCGACGCTCAGATCGGTGAAATTGCGACTGCGATAATTGTCCACCGCCTCGTCCACCAGTGTCCGCACCCGTTCCAGAAACGCTCCGACCGACGGCTCGGCCTCGAGGTACGCGGCAACCGCCTCATCGCGGCCGGTCATGGGTGCGAAACGTTCCTCCCGGCCGGGGTTGGGAAGGAAACGGCAGTCGAAGACCCATCCCCCGCCATGGCCCGATTCATCGCCGGGCAATCCGTCACGATAGGAAAAACTCAGCACCCGTACGGTCAGCTCCAAGGACGCATTCCCGATCTGCCGCAGAGCCGAGGAGCCGACGAGCCGCCGCACGACCTCGCCCAGCGCGGGAAGCTCGGGGGGAAGCGGCGACTCGATCGAGAGGCGTTCGAGATTCCGGATCGCATACGGAATGCTCATCAGGAACCGCGTCTTGCGTTCATAGTAGCCTCGGAGGCCATAGGCCCCGAGCGCTTGGAAGATCCGGATGTAGGCGAACAAAGGATAAAGGGCCATGAAGGCGCCGCGATCGATCGGCGCGATCCGCTCGACCGCTTGTATATATTCCTCGAGCAGACTGTCGCGAAGATCGAAGGGAAGATCGGCCTTCCCGTCGAAGAGGATCGAGGCCACGTCGTACTGGAGCGCACCACGACGGCCTCCCTGGTAGTCGATGAACCACGGCTTGCCATCCCGGACCATGATGTTCCGCGATTGAAAATCGCGATACAGGAAGTGCTCGCGTGAAGCGGCGAGCAGGAGTTCCGCGAAGCGTTCGAAGTCGTCCTCCAGTGCCTGCTCGTCGAACGGGATTTCGGCCAGCTTGAGGAAGTAGTACTTGAAGTAGTTCAGGTCCCAGAGCATGGATTGACGGTCGAAACTCGCCCGTGGATAGCAGACGGTGTAATCCAGATTCCGACCCGCCTCGACCTGGAACCGCGGCAAGAGCCGCATGGCCTCCCGGTAGACCGCGACCGTCGCGGCGTCGAGTGTCGGACCCCGACGCCCGGCTCCCAGGATGTCGAAGAGCGTCGACCCGCCGAGGTCTTCCTCCAAGTAGACCCCCGCCGTGGCATCATCGCCGTAGATCTCCGGCACAGGAAGGCCGGCCGCGCGGAAACTACGCGAGAAGGACAAGAAGGCTCGGTTCTCGAGCGGATCCGGGCCGTGCACGCCGACTACCGTACCCACCGCACCGTGGAGACGGAAAAGGCGGCGCTTGGAGGCGTCACCGTGTAGAGAGACCACCCGGTCGGGTAGGGCGCCGAAGCAACGCCGGTACAAATCGCGGAGAGCGGTATCTACACGTGAGTCCATGCCGCGATTGTGCTACATGGCGCGAAAAACTGCCTTCGCTTTGCGACCTTTGGACGTAGGATCCAAATACAGGTTGGCCATGAGGGGGTGGTTCATGTTCGTTCTTCCCACGGTCACGATCGCCGAGGGCGACCGGGCTTGCTCCGGCTTTTCGTACTCGTTCCCTCGCGGGCGGGCTTCCCTTCTCCTTGTCCTTGTCTTCCCGATTTTCCTGACCGCCGCAGCGGACGGGGTGCCCTTCACGAACGTTGAGAGCCTGGCGGGCGTTTACGGTTCGTCGGTGGCGTGGGGGGATTATGACAATGATGGGGATCTCGACATCCTGCTCACGGGAACCGACGGGCCCAACTTCATCGCCTTGGTATACCAACAGGAATCAGCGGGCATCTTCTTTATGGCCTTCGCGGGGCTGACGGGGGTCGGGAATTCCTCCGCGGCGTGGGGGGATTACGACAGGGATGGGGATCTCGACATCCTGCTCACGGGAGCAACCGCCTCCAGTTACATCTCCCGGGTCTACCGGAACGACGGAGCCTGCCCTTTCCATGACATCTCCGCCAGTCTGCCGGGGGTTGCGAGCTCATCCGCGGCGTGGGGGGATTATGACAACGATGGGGATCTCGACATTCTGCTCACGGGCGCAAGCGCCTCCGGTTCGATCTCCCGGGTATATCGGAACGACGGGGCGGGCGCCTTCCAGGACATCTCCGCGGGGCTGCTGGGCGTCTCGAACTCTTCCGTGGCGTGGGGGGATTATGACAAGGACGGGGATCTCGACATCCTGCTCACGGGAACAAGCGCCTCCGGTTCGATCTCCCGGGTGTACCGGAACGACGGGGCGGGCGCCTTCCAGGACATCTCCGCGGGCCTGCTAGGTGTCTCGAGCTCTTCTGTGGCGTGGGGAGACCAAGATAACGACGGGGATCTCGATTTCCTGCTCACCGGAGCAAGCGCTTCCGGTCCCATCTCCCGGGTGTACAGGAACGATGGGGCGGGCGCCTTCCATGACATCTCCGCC
>Ga0075421_100004480_pt1 | contig 16867 bp, 20 predicted proteins | sample SoiMetdeltSBSDD5_FD_75292 | JGI IMG/M metagenome (GOLD analysis project Ga0075421, IMG submission 75292) | Bulk soil microbial communities from a Populus tree surrounding site in Tennessee, USA - Soil MetaG P. deltoides SBSDD5 | ecosystem: Environmental > Terrestrial > Soil > Tree plantation...
TGAGGTCGTGGTCGCCGGAGGAGATCCAGCACTTGGTGCCGCTGATCGCGTAGACGTTGTCGCCGAGCGCGCGCGCCCGCGTGCGGGTGGCGCCGACGTCGGAGCCGGCGTGCGGCTCCGACAGGCACATGGTGCCGCCGAAGCGGCCGTCCAGCATGGCGGGCAGAAAGCGCTTCTTGTCCTCCTCGCGCGCGAAGCCCTCGATGAGGTCGGCGGCGCCGTGCGTGAGCCCCGCGTACATCTGGAAGGCCGTGTTGGCGCCGCTCTGCAGCTCCTGGAGGATCACGCCGATGGCGTTGGGCCCGCCGAACCCGCCTGCTTCGTCGGCGATCGTGAACGGCATGAGCCCGAGCTCGAACAGCTTGCGCCACGCCTCCCGGAATCCGGCCGGCGTCGAGACCTTGCCGCCCTCCAGATGGGCGCCGGCACGGTCCCCGGGTGAATTGAGCGGGCCGGTGACCTCCGTGGCGAAGCGGTACGCCTGATCGATGACGGCGTCGCACTCCTCGCGCGACAGGTGCACGAACTTCTTCAGCGCGAAGAGGCGATCGACCTTCAGGTGGTCGTAGAGCGTGAAGCGGATGGCGCGAAGGTCGGCCTTGTAGTGGGTCGCCGGCGCCAGCGTCATCCGTCGATCCCGGCCACGGCCAGCACGTGCCGCATGCGCGCGGCGGCCCGGTCCGGATCGCGCAGCAGGGCCGCCTGGTCCATGAGGACGAACTGCTCGCTCAGGTGCGCCACCGAGCGCGCGCTCTCGAGCCCGCCCACCATGCGGAAGTGCGACTGGTGGCCGTTCAGGTAGGCGGCGAACACGACGCCCGTCTTGTAGAAGCGCGTGGGCGCGCCGAAGACGTGGCGCGACAGCGGCAGCGTCGGCGCGAGGATCCGGTCGAAGGCCGCGCGATCCCCACCGTCGAGCGCGTGCAGGGCCGCCGAGGCCGCCGGCGCGATGACGTCGAAGATGCCGAGCAGCGCGTCGCTGTGGCCGTGCGCGTCGCCGCCGATCGTGGTCGGGTAGTCGAAGTCATCGCCCGTGTACATGCGGACCGACTTCGGAAAGCGCCGGCGCATCGCGATCTCGCGCTTCTGGTCGAGGAGCGAGATCTTCACGCCGTCGATCTTGGGGGCGTAGTCGTGCACGATGGCCAGCAGCGTCTCGGTGGCGCGATCGAGATCCGGCGAGCCCCAGTAGCCGGCCAGCGCGGGGTCGAACATGTCGCCGAGCCAGTGGACGATCACGGGCTCTCTCACCTGCCCGAGAATCCGGCCATACACCTTCAGGTAGTCGTCGGGCCCCTTCGCGCACGCGGCCAGCGCGCGGCTCGCCATCAGGATGATCCGCCCGCCGACGCCTTCGATGAACGCGCAGGACTCCTCGTAGGCGGCCTCCACGTCCGCGATGGTGACGCGCGGGCCCGGCTGCAGATCATCGGTGCCGGCCCCGGAGGCGAGCACCGCGCCCGGAATCGTCTTGGCGTCGGCGACCGAGCGCGCGATCAGCTCCTTGGCCGAGGACCACGGAAAGCCCATGCCGCGCTGGGAGGTGTCCATCGCCTCGGCGACGGCGAGTCCCAGCGAGTAGAGGTGACGCCGGAAGGCCAGCGTCGCCTCCCAGTCCACGGCCACGTCGAGAGTGGGATTGATCGGCGCCAGCGGGTCGGCGACGACGTGGACGGCAGCCATCCCGATGCGGCTCTTGATCGGGCCGGCGGGCGGGACGACGGGCGCACGGCCCGAGAGAGTGTAGCGGGTGAGCGTTCCGTTCGCGCGCGGCAGCGTCAGCGTCGGCGGCATGCAGCCATTGTAGCGGGTGACGCGTGCCCGGTTCAATTGCGCGACTGAGCCACGTCGACGGAGCCACGCCGCTTCTCGGGCAGGCCACCCGCGGATCGAACCGGTCTCGCCGCCGTCGCTACAATTGACAGCGCGCGGCGCGAACGGCTACTGTTGGCGGCACTTTCCGAGGCCCGCCCACGCAGCACAAGGAGGCCGGCATGGCAGCCAAGGCGACCGACACGAACCGGACGAAGTTCCTCCTGGACGAGAAGGACCTTCCGACGAAGTGGTACAACATCCAGGCGGACTTCAAGACTCCGGCGCCGCCGGTGCTCCATCCGGGCACGGGCAACCCCATCGGCCCGCAAGATCTCGCGCCCCTCTTTCCGATGGAGCTGATCAAGCAGGAGGTCAGCCAGGAGCGCTGGATCGAGATCCCGGACGAGATCCGCGACATTCTCCGGCTCTGGCGGCCGTCGCCGCTGTACCGCGCGCGCCGGCTCGAGAAGGCGCTCGGCGTCTCCTCGCGCATCTACTACAAGTACGAGGGCGTGAGCCCCGCCGGCAGCCACAAGCCGAACACGGCGGTCGCCCAGGCCTACTACAACAAGAAGGAGAAGGTCACGCGCATCAGCACGGAGACGGGCGCCGGCCAGTGGGGCTCGGCGCTGTCGATGGCGTGCGCGTTCTTCGGGCTGCAGTGCAAGGTGTACATGGTGAAGGTCTCGTATCAGCAGAAGCCGTATCGTCGGATCATGATGGAGACGTGGGGCGCGCAGGTCGTGGCCAGCCCCAGCCCCGACACCCAGTCCGGCAAGAAAATCCTCGAGCAGGACCCGAACTCTCCGGGCAGCCTCGGCATCGCGATCAGCGAGGCCGTCGAGGACGCGGCCACGCGCGACGACACCAAGTACTCGCTCGGTAGCGTGCTCAACCACGTGCTGATGCATCAGACGGTCATCGGCCTCGAGACGAAGAAGCAGCTCGAGAAGGCCGACGACGAGGCGGACATCGTCATCGGCTGCGCGGGCGGCGGCTCGAACTTCGCCGGCCTCGCGTTTCCCTTCGCCGCCGACAAGCTGACCGGCCGCAACAAGAAGACGCGCATCATCGCCGTGGAGCCGAGCGCCTGCCCGAGCCTCACCAAGGGCACCTACACCTACGACTTCGGCGACACCGTCGGCCTCACTCCGCTCGTCAAGATGCACACGCTCGGCCACAGCTTCGTGCCGGCGCCGCTGCACGCAGGCGGGCTGCGGTACCACGGCATGGCGCCGCTCGTCTGCAAGCTCTACGACGAGAAGGTCATCGAGGCGATGGCGGTGCCGCAGATCGCGACGTTCCAGGCGGCCATCCAGTTCGCCCGAAGCGAGGCCATCATCCCCGCCCCCGAGTCGGCGCACGCCATCCGCGTGGCCATCGACGAGGCGCTGCGAGCCAAGAAGGAAGGCAAGCGCCGGACGATCGTCTTCAACCTCTCGGGGCACGGGAACTTCGACCTCGCCGCCTACGAGGCGCACCTGGGCGGCAAGCTGCAGGATTTCGAGTATCCCGCCGACAAGATCGCCGAGGCACTGCGCGGCGTGCCGCAGCTCAAGGGCTGACGCCGATGCGACGGCGTGACTTTCTCGCGGGCGGCGCGGCCGGGGTGGCCGTGCTCGGCGCGCCGGCCGTGCTGCGCGCGCAAGCTTCGAAGGGCAAGGTGCGCTTCGCGTATCTGCAGCTCGGCTGGGCGGGGCCGGAGATCATCCACAAGGAAGACCTGCTCGGCAAGCACGGCTGGCAGGCGGAGTATTCCGTGGTGCCGGGCTCGCCGGTGCCCCTGCTGAACCAGCTCACCAGCAAGAACGTGGACGCCATCGACATGTCGTTCGCGCTCGCCGCCAAGGCCTTCGAGGACGGCGCCCCCGTCAAGGTCACCGGCGTCGCCACCGCCGTGCTCGGCGCGATCGTCGCGCGCAAGGACGCCGGCCTCGGCAAGGTTGAAGACCTCAAGGGCAAGAAGGTCGCGGCCGTCGTCGGTACGTCGACGTTTTTCGACGTGCGCGCGCTGACCCTCAAGGGCTACGGCTTCGACATCCAGAAGGACACGCAGATCGTCACCGCCACCGCGCCGCCCGACATGGCCACGCTCCTGGCCAAGAAGGACGTCGACGCGATCATCGCGTGGCAGCCGATCAGCGACTCCGTCGTGCTCTCCGGCCAGGGCGTGTATCTCGCCAAGCAGATCGATCTCTGGCGGAAAGCCACCGGCCGGTCGGCGGGCTTTCCGGTCCACGTCTGCTACCTGGTGCACAACGACTTCATCGCGAAAAACGCCTCGTTTCCGGCCGACCTCAACGCCGCGCAGAAGGACGCCGTCGACGTCTGGTACGGCAAGCCGGCGCGCGCCAAAGAGATCATGAGCGAGGTCACGAAGCTGCCCAAAGACGTGATCGACGTCGCATACAAGGAAACCGTCCGCATGCTGTCGGGTCTTCCGGAGGAGCAAGTCGAGACGTTGATCGCGCAGCTCAAGATCAACAAGGAATTCGGCTTCCTGAAGTCGGACATCTGGGAGCAGCCCGACCGGATCCGCCGGGAGTTCTTCCACCGCGCGTGAGCGCGCCCCGCTGGGCGAGCCGGCTGCATCTGCCCACGCTCGGCGTCGCCGCCGTCATCCTCCTCGGTTGGATCATGCTCTCGTGGCGGTACGGCGCCTACGTGCTGCCGTCACCGCTGGCCGTCGCCCGCGGCTTCGCGGACATCGTGGCCACCGGCGAGATCTGGCGGCATACCGCGGCGTCGCTCGGCCGCATCCTCGTCGGCTTCGGCGGCGCGGTGGTGGTCGCGCTGCTCGCGGGCCTCGCCGGCTTCGTCTCGCGCACGGCGCGCGGGGTCATCCACGACTTCCTCTCGGTGCTCAACTCGACGTCGGTCTTCGTGTGGATCGTGATCTCGATCATCTGGTTCGGGCTCTCCAATTGGGCGCCCATCTTCACCACCTTCATGATCACGCTGCCGGTGGTGGCCTCGAACATCGTGGAAGGCGTCGCGAACGTCGACCGCCGGCTGCTCGAGATGGGCGACGTCTACCGGCTCTCCGGCCGGCAGAAGTTCACGGCGATCGTCGTCCCGTCCACCCTGCCCTATCTGGTGGCCGGCATGAAGGTGGGTTTCGGGCTCGCGTTGAAGGTCTCCGTGGTCGCCGAGATCTTCGGCGTCACCTCCGGCATCGGGTACGTCATGAATTATTCGCGCGAGATCCTCGCCACGCAGATGGTGTTCGTCTGGGCGCTCGTCATGATCCTCGTGATGACCGCCACCGACACGCTCGTGTTCGACACGGTTTCGCGGCGGCTCGAGCGATGGCGGTAACGCTCGAGGTCAGCGGCGTCGGCAAGGACTTCCTGATCCCCGTCATCGACTCCGTGTCGTTCACGGTCGAGGCGGGCGAGTTCGTGTGTTTGCTCGGTCCCAACGGCTGCGGCAAGACGACGCTCTTACGCATCGTCGGCGGGCTCGAGCCGCCTACCCGCGGGCGCGTCCTGCTGGGTGGCGAGCCGGTCGCGGGCAGCGGCCGTCACACGAAGAAGGTCGGCGTCGTCTTCCAGGAGGATCGGCTCCTGCCGTGGATGACGCTGCGCCAGAACGTGGAGCTGGTGCTGATCCCGCTCGGCGTGGGCGCCCACGCGCGCCGCGGGACCGCGGATCGCTATCTGCGCCTGGCCGGGCTCGGCGGGTTCGAGGAGTACTACCCGGCGCGCGTCTCGGGCGGCATGCGACAGCGCGCGGCCATCGCGCGCGCGCTCGCCATCGAACCCGACCTGCTGTTGATGGACGAGCCGTTCGGCGCGCTCGACGCTCAGAACCGCCGGATCATGCAGACCGAGGTGCGCCGCATGTGGCGGGAGACGGGCCGCACGATTCTCTTCGTCACGCACGCCATCGATGAGGCGGTCGCCATCGGCACGACCCTCATCATGCTGTCCGCGCGCCCGTCGCGGATCCGCGTCCAGGTCCGCAACGACGGCGAGCGCGATCGCGCCACGCTCGTCGACGATCTCAACGCGCTGATCATGGAAGAGGTCGAGCGCCAGCAGGGCGCGTCGTCAGCCTCCTGACGCTTCGGGCGGCCTGCCCGATCACCCCGCACGCTCGGCGCCGCGACATCGCTACGGTTTTTTCTGCAACTCCGCCCGTCCCTCCCGCGTCTCAAACTGTGAGATAGGAGGTGACGAGACATGAAGCGTACGGCAATCGCAGTCCTGCTGGCCCTCACCGCCCTGACGGGCGTGGCCGCCCGCGTGGCGTGGGCCGATTCGAGCGACAGCAACATCAGCACGACCGAGGCTCCCGATTCGAGCGACAGCAGCATCAGCACGACCGAGGCTCCTTAATGGGAGTCCCTGACCGAGCGCAGACGGGCGGGAGCCCTCTCCCGCCCGTCGCGCATTGAGAGAGGAATCAGCGATGCTCGAACCAATCGTGGCGGGCGTGTTCTTGCTGGCGGCCAGCGGGGTGGCGATGCTGGACGCGGCGCCGGTCCGCGCGGTGCTCTATGCCGTCGCACAGCGCCGCCGCCGGCGCCGTTCGCTCAGACCAGCCGCGTGCGAATCTTGATCTCCGACGTCAGCGTCCGGTGCACCGGACACTTGTCGGCGATCTCGGCCAGCCGTTTGCGCTGCTCCTCATCGAGCCGGCCCGACAGCACCAGCTCAAGCTCGATCTGATCGAGCTTGCCGTCCTTCGTCTCGCAGTCGGCGCAATCCTGCGCGTGAACCCGGGAATGCGTGAGTCGCACCGTGACGCCGTCGAGTGGCCAGCCCTTCGTTCGCGCGTACAGCGCGAGCGTCATCGACGTTCAGGCGCCGAGCGCGATCAGCAGATGATCGTAGGGTGAGGGACCGGCGTCGGTCCCGCCGCTCTCCACGGGCTCGTCGGCGACGAGCCGATGCTTGCCGACGAGGATCTCCTGAACGAACCCCGTCCCACCACCGTGAACGGTCACCCTGGCCATGGCCACCCCCTCACGCCCCCAGGATTCGGTCCCAGCGTCCGTATTCTCGCGCCGCCTCCATGAACCACCGCACGCAGTCCGGGTTGGCGCGCGGCGGCAGCTCGCAGGAGGTCGAAAGCACGAAGCGCGACCGGCTGCCGGCGGTGTCGATGCAACGACGCACCTCGGCCTCGATCTCGGCCTTCGTCGCGCGCTCGAAGATCGTCACGTCGACGTTGCCGATGGCCACGACGTTCTTCTCGTTGCCGAGCGTGATGAGCCGGTCGAGCTGGTCGACGTAGAGCTTGGGATCGGCCTGCTGGTCGAGGTCGATGGTGATGGCGACGAAGCCGACGTCGACCAGATCCTCGTGGATCTGGTGCGTGGTGCCGCAGATGTGCACGGTCGTTCCGACCTTCTTGCCCTTGAAGTAGTCCACCAGCTCCTTGTGATAGGGCTTGATGAACTCTCGATACGTGTCGGGGCCGACGAGTGAGCACGACGCCGTCGGGTCCGAATACGACAGGCCGATCTTGGTAGCCAGCACGGCATCGCCCATGCGCTTGGCGAACTCCGTGGCGAAGCGCATCAGATCGTGCACGAATTCAGGATCCTCGAGCGTGTCCAGGCACATCAGCTCGGGATTGCGCATGAGCATCGCGATGGTCCACGGTCCCACGAGCACCGCCCCCAGTGCGGACGGGAATTTCTGCGCCGACAGCGCTTCGCACTGCTCGAGGAAGGCCGGCAGCCGCCCGTGCACGCGCGGCTCGGGCACCTCCAGGCGGGCCAGCAGCCCCTTGTCGTCCTGCAGCACGTGCTGATCGATCGAGGGCACGACGTAGTCCGAGTACTTCACGTGACAGCCGACGGCCTCCGCCTCCTTGGCGAGGTCGTTGAAGGCGATCATGATGTCCGGCTGGTAGCGCTCGTAGTAATTGATCATCGCCTTGACGGCCTTCTTGGGATTCGTGCAGTACTCCTCGATCGACAGGCCGTCCAGGCAGCCGGCAAACGAGCCGGCGATCGGATACGCGGGCACGCGGTCGGCGCGCTGCCCTTTGTAGGCGGCGACGACCCGCTCGCGCGGCGTGATCGTAGGCTGCTCCATGGCTCGTCTCCTTTGCATCGAAGCGTTGCGTCCGCCTCGGCCGTGGGTGGCCCGAGAGCGACGCGCGAGGCTCCGTTCTGTATCGGAGCGTTGCGTCCGCCTCGGCCGTGGGTGGCCCGAGAGAGACGCGCGAGGCTCCGTTCTGTATCGGAGCGGTGCGTCCGCCTCGGCCGTGGGTGGCCCGAGAGAGACGCGCGGGGCTCCGTTCAGCGCAGCATGGGCGTGAAGGCCTCGAGCGTGCGGCGTGTCTGCTCCGGCGTGAGGCCGGCCCGCAGCAGTAACCCGGGCATCGCGCCACCCGCATCGTACCAGCGCTGCAGACGCCGCCGCGCCTCGGCCGGCGTCCCGAACACGATCAGCTGCTCCAGCAGCTCGTCCGCATCGGGCGGCACCGCGCCGGCGAACTTCGGCGCATTGGCGGCCACCACGGCCTCGATCTCCTTGGCGAATCCCCAGCGTACGAGCGAGTCTCGGTAGAACGTGCCCATCGCGGTCACGTAGAACGACACGAACCACGCCGCGCCTTCGCGCGCCTTGGCCGGATCGTCGTCGACGACGGTCGGCACGGAGGGGCACACGACCGGCAGCTCGCGCCGCTCGCCACGCCGGACGCCTTCGCGCAGCCGCTCGATGCCCTGCGGCAGCAGCCGTAGCGGGAAGAGGAACGGAATCCACCCATCGGCGATCTCACCGGCCAGACGAATCGACGCATCGCCGAGCGCGGCGAGATAGATCGGCACCTCGACGGCCGGGACGTTGAGGCGCAGCGCGCGTGCCGCGGTAGCCACCGCCAGCGGCACCCGCTCGCCCCGCAGGAGCGCGCGCACCTGGTGGACGGTGCGGCGCATGCGCGGCAGCGGCGGCTCGAAGGGGATGTCGTGCAGTCCCTCCACCAGCTGCGGCGTGCTCGCCCCGAGCCCGAGGATGAACCGCCCGTTCGACTGCGACGCCAGAGTGGCGGCGGCCATCGCGATGGTCGCCGCACTGCGGTTCCAGACGCCCAGGATGCCGGTGCCGAGCCGCACGCGCCGGGTCTTCACGGCAAGCTCGGCGAGCAGCACGGTGATGTCGTACGACCACGTTTCAGGGAACATGACGCCGTCGTAGCCGAGCTCGTCGGCGAGCGTCGCGAGCGTCACGAACTGCTCGCGCCGGTTCTCCAGCGGCATGACCGCGGCGGACAGGGCGCGCGCCACGTCAGATGCTCGCGAGCGCCGGGCGGATCTTCGCGGCCACCAGGTCGAGCAGCTCCAGCATCCGCTTGGGATCCTCGCGTCGGAACACCACGGCCGCGTGCTGCACGCCGGCGCGCCCGTACTCGCCGAGGCGGTCGATCACGGCCTGCGTCCCATCGGCCAGCACGGCCTCGCTCATCTCGAAGCGCATCGAGATCTCGATCGTGTTCCACGCTCGCCCGGCGGCCGCGGCAAGGCGCTTGAGCTCGGCGACCGACGCGGCGAGCTCGGCGGGCGACTTCGACGACATCGCGTGCCAGCCGTCGCCGAGGGCGATCACACGGCGCAGCGCCGCCGGCGAGATGCCGCCGATCCAGATCGGCGGATGCGGTTTCTGCAGCGGCTTGGGCTCGGCGCCGGCGCCCGCGATCCGGTAAAACTCGCCCTCGAAGCGCGGCTCGCGCTCCGTCCACATGGCCTTGAAGACGCGCAGGGCCTCGTCGGCGGCGCGGCCGCGGCGCGCGAAATCCACGCCGAGGATCTCCAGCTCCTGACGCCACCAGCCCACGCCGACGCCGACGATCAGCCGGCCGCTCGAGAGCGCGTCGATCGTGGCGAGCATCTTCGCCATGGCGACGGGATGCCGATGGCCCAGGATGAACACCGAACAGCCGATGCGCGCTTTGCTCGTCAGCACGGCGAGCGCGCTCAGCATGGCCACCGGCTCGAGGTACGGCGTCTCTGGCGCAATCGGAAAGCGTCGGCCGCCGCCCGGATAGTCGGCGTCGGTCGTGGTCGGGATCACGATGTGATCGCTGACCCACAGCGAGGCGAAGTCGCGTACCTCCGCCTCGCGGGCAAACGTCAGCAGCGCCTCGCGCGTGACGCCGGGCGCGACGGTGGTTGGAACGTGAACGCCGATCTGCATTCGACCCTCCTCGGTCAGCCGCGCGCGACCGCCTCCAGCCGCGCCCGCGTGCGCTCGCGCAGCGCGCTGACGATGTGTGGCGGCGCCGTTTCGGGCGAGCCGGCCCGGAACGGCGGCTGGGGATCGTACTCGATTCCGAGCTGGATCGTCTGCGCGAGCTCGTCCCCCGCGATGCGCGCGACCAGCGTCAATGCCATGTCGATCCCCGACGACACGCCGGCCGCGGTGACCACCTTGCCCTGCTCGACGACACGCTTGAGCGTGGGCTTGGCGCCGAGCTCGGCGAGCTGCTCGTGCGCGGCCCAGTGCGTGGTCGCCTCGAGCCCACGCAGGATGCCGGCGGCGCCGAGCAGCAGCGAGCCGGTGCACACGGACGTCGTCCACCGACTCGTCTCGTGCGCCGAGCGCAGCCAGTCCAAGAGCGGATTCGGCGCCATGAGCGCCCGCGTGCCGAAGCCGCCCGGGACCATGATGATCTCCGGATGCGGCACCGCGGAGAGCGGCTCGTCCGCGACCAGCGTCAGCTGGCGATTGTCGGTGCGGTACGCCCCCGGCGTGATGGCGACCCACCGGATCCGCGCGTCCGGCAGACGCGAGAGCACTTCGTAGGGGCCGATGGCGTCGAGCGCGGTGATCCGGTCGAAGATCGGAATGGCGATGTCCATGGCTCTCTCCTTGGCCACGCATTCTGCCATCTCCGAGGCTGTACGGGGTGCGCTGTCTGTGTTACCTCTGCTGCGGCCCGCGCACGTGGTGCGGGCGCACACTCGCAAGGAGGCGCGTGCATGATCAAGCCCTACACCGCCGTGGGTCTGATCCCGACCGTCCGCGGGATCCGACGACGCAAGGACATCAAGCTGAACCTCGAGCACCTCAAGCACCTCGTGAAGGCGGCGTCGTGGCTGTCGAGTCTCGATCTGCCGGTGCGCCTGATCGCGTTTCCCGAGGGCGCGCTGCAGGCCTTCAACGACGAGGTGCTCGATCTCGACCACGCCACCTTCGCGCGCGAGTGCGCGATCGACATTCCGGGCGAGGAGACGGACGAGCTCGGCAAGATCGCCAAGGAGTACAACACGTTCGTGATGGCGCAGGCGAAGGCGAAGCACCCGGACCTCAAGGACCGGTACTTCAACGTCGGCTTCATCATCAACCCGCGCGGCAAGGTGATCCTGAAGCACTACAAGGTCTCGCCGCTGTTCCCCGTCGAGCACTCCGTGTGTCCGCACGACGTCTACGACTGGTGGGTCGAAAAATACGGGCGCACGCTGGACGCGTTCTGGCCCGTCGCGGACACCGAGATCGGGCGTCTCGGCATCATGATGGCGAACGAGGGCAGCTACCCGGAGAACGCCCGGGCGCTGGCGCTGAACGGCGCCGAGGTGGTCTATCGCGCGTCGTATCCGCACCCCGCCACCGGCAACGAGATCTTCGAGATCCAGAGTCGCGCCCGCGCGCTCGACAACAACATGTACCTCGTGGCGCCCAACATGGGTACCTACTATCTGTTCCCGGAGGAGACCACGCCGATCGACACCTTCGGCGGGCGCTCGTTCATCATCGACTACAAGGGGCGCATCGTCGGCAAGCAGGACTACGGCGCCGGGTCGACGTACGTGGGCGGCGTCATCGACATCGAAGCGCTGCGCGATCATCGGGCGCGCGCGCAGTGGGACAACTGGATGAAGGATCTGCGCACGGAGCTCTATCAGATCCTCTACGAGAAGCCGATCTATCCCAAGAACCTCTACCTCAAGCGCGCGCCGATGAACCATGCGGAATACCGCAACGTGATCCGCCGGCAGATCCGGCTGATGCACGATCGAGGCATCTGGGCCAAGCCGGACCGGTGAGTCGATGCGGGCGATGGCCTCGTAGCCGCGCGTGATGCCGCTCTGGCTCAAGCTCGGCTACACGCTGATGGTGACGGCGATCGTGCCCGTCTACTTCGTGCACTACGGGCCGGCGAACTTTCTGTGGTTCTCCGACATCGCCCTCATCGCCACGGCCGTGGCGCTGTGGGCGGAGAGTCGGCTCCTGGCGAGCATGATGGCCGTGGCCGTGCTGCTGCCCGAGCTCCTGTGGAACATCAGCTTCTTCTCGCGGCTGCTCGTGCGCGTGCGCGTGTCGCCGCTGGCCGACTACATGTTCGACCGCGCGATCCCGCTGTGGATCCGCGCGCTGTCGCTGTTCCACATCCCCATGCCCCTCGTGCTGCTGTGGATGGTGCACACGCTCGGCTACGATGCGCGCGCACTGCCTGCCCAGACCGCGCTGGCGTGGGTGGTGTTTCCCGTCACCTACGCGGTGACCGACCCGAAGGAGAACATCAACTGGGTGTTCGGGCCGGGTGGCCAGCCACAGCGCCGGCTGCCGCCGCGTCTCTATCTGCTACTGGTGCTGCTCGTCTTCCCGCTGATCGTCTACGTCCCGACGCACGTTCTGCTGACCACGCTGTTCGGCCGCTGATACGCTACGGACGCCGGGCCAGACGGACGAGGAAGAGCAGTAACGCGGCGACGGCCACGACGACCCACACCGAGCCCTTCGGGAATCGAAACAGCTCGGCGAGCGCGATCGCGAAGCCCGCCGCGATGACGACGCCGCCGGCGGCGATCGTCGGCCACTGCCGCCTCATCGGATCACCGCCTCCAGCGCATTCCGCACGGCACGGACGTCGATCAACGTGGCGCGGTCCGTCGCGACCGTCAGGACGCGCGGTGCCGCCGCCCACGGGCGCCACGCGAGGTTCGCCGCCGTGAAGAGCACGACCGTCGGCGCCCCGACCGCCGCCGCCAGATGGCTTATCCCCGAATCGTTGCCGACGTACGCCGCACACCGCGCGAGCACGCCGGCGAGCACGGGCAATGCCGGCCCGCGCAGGACACGCGCCGACGGCACGAGTCGTGACAGCTGCGCCACCGGCTCGGCATCGGCCGGTCCCTCGTGCAGCACGATCTGGAGATTGTGCCGCGCGGCCAGGGGCACGAGCACCTCGGCGAACGCCGCCGGCGGCCAGCACTTGGCGCTCGAGCCCGCGCCCGGATGCACCACAACGACGCGGCGCGCGTCGTCCACACCGGCGGCGCTCAACGCCGCGCGGCCTTCGCCGATGAGGCCGTCGGCGAGGCGAATAACGTCACGGCGCGCGCCCATCGAGCTCTCGCCGAGCGTCGCGAGCAGGTGCTCCCAGACGTCGCGCCCCGGCGCGAACGAGAGCGCGACGGTCGAGCGCCGGCCGGTCGCGGCCAGCCGCCGGGCGAAGTCGAGATCACGCGCGCCGAACCAGGAGACGATGCGACCCACCGGCGGTAACCGCGCCTCGCCCTCACCTGCAAACAGCGCCCCGAGCCCGAGCGCATCGAAGTCTTGGGCCGCGTCGGCCTCGCCCAGCGCCGCGACCAGCGCGGCGATCCGCGGCTGCGCGGCGAGCGTGAGTCGCGCGCCGCCGGCACGTAGCGCGCGCAGGGCGGGAATCGCGAGCAGCACGTCGCCGAGCGCGCCCGGATGGATGGCGAGCGTGGCGCCCGCCACCGCGCGGCTCACCGGCCGGCGAGCAGCGCCAGGGCCGTGTCGTGCAGGCGGCCGTTGGTGGCGACCGCGTTGCCCGAGTAGATCGTCGGCGTGCCGGCAAGATCGGTGAAGCGGCCGCCCGCCTCTTCCACGACGATCTTGCAGGGGGCGAGGTCCCACGGCTTGAGGTCCACCTCGATGTACATCTCGGCCTTGCCCTCGGCGACGAGCGCATAGCCGAGGTAGTCGCCGAACCCGCGCTGGCGCTCGGTGGCGTCGACCAGCCGCAGGAGCCCGTCCCAGACGCCGGCCTTCCGATACAAGCGCAGTCCGGCGTGCAGCAGCGTCGCCGACCACATCTCGCCGACGTCCGAGACGGCAACGCGTCGGCCGTTGAGGCGCGCGCCGCCGCCCCGGCGCGCGGCGTAGAGCTCACCGGTGACCGGATTGTGGATGACACCCGCGACGACTTCGCCATGCGCCTCCAGGGCGAGCAGCGTCGCCCACACCGGAATGTGCCGCACGAAGTTCTTCGTGCCGTCGATCGGGTCGATGATCCAGCGCACGTCCGTCGCGCCCGTGGCGCCGAATTCCTCGCCGAGGAAGCCCCAGTCGGGAAACGCGCGGCCGAGCGCCGCGACGATCGCCTGCTCGGCCTCGCGATCCGCCTGGGTGACCGGCGTGTCATCGGGCTTGATCGTGACGTCGAAGCCGCCGGTGTAGTACTTCATCGCGATCTCGCCGGCGGCGCGGGCCGCGTCGATCGCGGCGGCCAGCGCCCGGTCGAGCGTGGGCGCGTCCAGCGGGGAGGTCATCGGGCGGCGTGTTCCTCGGCCGGAAACGGCTCGCCCCGCTCGCCGAGCACGCGCGCGTAGACGTCGAGCGCCTCGACGACGACGGGCATCCCGCCGTACGTCACCTGCTGGAAGATCACCTCGGCAACCTCCTGGCGCGTGGCGCCGACGTTGAGCGCGGCGTGGATGTGTGCGCGCAGCTCGTTGGCGCGCTCGAGCACGGTGAGTGAGGCCACGGCGCACAGCTCGCGCTGCTTCTGCGAGATGACCTCGCGGCTGTAGAGCGCGCCGGCGAAGAACATCGACAGCTGCCGCGCGAGGTCCTTGTCGAACTTCTTCCACTGCTCGTAGCCCGCGCCGCCCTTGAGCGTGTGGAACAGCTTGCGGGCCGTGTCGCGCGTCTTCTGCTTGAGCTCTGCCTCGTTCATCGGGTCCTCGTCTTTCGCTACGGGATCTTCTCCAGCACGCGCACCAGGTCGTCGAGCACCGACAGCGCCTCCGCAGCTTCGCGTCATCATCGCACGGCGTGGTACGCTCGGTCTCAACGGTCGCCATGCTCAATCCCCACATTTTCCGCGCCTATGACGTCCGCGGGCGCATCGGCTCCGACATCAATCCCGAGGTGTTCCGCCTCGTCGGCCGCGCGTACGGCACGCTGATCCGCGGCCGTGGCGGGCGCGCGGTCGCGGTCGGCCAGGATAATCGCGAGTCGTCGGCGGCGCTCAACGCGGGCTTCGTCGAGGGCGTGCGCGCGGCCGGCATCGACGTCGTCGACATCGGCGTCGTCACCACACCGATCCTGTATTTCGCGACCGCGCACTGGAAGCTCGACGGCGGCGCCAACATCACCGGCAGCCACAATCCCGTCGACTACAACGGCGTGAAGATGGTGCATCCGGGCGCCGCGCCGCTGACCGAGCAGGAGATCCAGGGGCTGCGCGAGACGATCGAGCGCGGCGCGTTCGCGACCGGCGCCGGAGGGCTCAGGACGCGCAGCCCGCGCGACGACTACTTCGACACGGTGGCGGCCATCGTGCGCCTCGAGCGTCCGCTGAAGGTCGTCGCCGACGCCGGCAACGGCATCGCGGGTGTGTACGGACCGCCGTTGCTGCGCCGGCTCGGGTGCGAGGTCATCGAGCTGCATTGCGACTCCGACGGGCGATTTCCCAATCACCTGCCCGACCCGGAGGATCCCGAGAACGTCGTCGACCTCCAGCAGAAGGTCGTGGAGACCGGCGCCGATCTCGGCCTCGCCTGGGACGGTGACGCCGACCGCGTCGGGGTGATCGACGAGCGCGGCCGGCGCCACGAGGCCGACCTGATCCTCGTGCTGCTCGCGCGCGACCTGCTGGCCCGGCGCCCCGGCGCCAAGATCGTCTTCGACGTGAAGTCCTCGCAGGTGCTGGTGGACGAGGTGCGCCGGCACGGCGGCGTGCCCGTGATGTGGAAGACAGGCCACTCGCATCTCAAGCGGAAGATGCGCGAGGACGGCATTCTCCTCGGCGGCGAGGTCAGCGGTCACATGTTCTTCGCCGAGGGCTATTACGGCGTCGACGACGGCATCCTCGCCGCATGCAAGGTCGCGGAGATCGCGGCGCGGCACCGCGCGCCGATCTCCACGCTCTTCGACTCGGTGCCGCATCTGCACGCCACGCCCGAGCTGAAGGCGCCCTGTCCCGACGGCGAGAAGTTCAGGGTCATCGACGAGCTGGCCCGCGAGCTCAGGGCACGCTTCGACACCATCGACATCGATGGGGCGCGCGTGCTCTTCCCCGGCGGCGGCTGGGGCCTGGTGCGCGCGTCGAACACGAATCCATACCTGACGCTCCGGTTCGAGGCGACCACCGAGCGCGCGATCGAGGACATGAAGCGCGTCATCTACGACGCGCTCCGCCGCTATCCCTTCGTCACGCTGCCGTCGTAAGCCGCCGCCGCCGCGCGGCGCGGAAGCCGGGACGGACGATGAGTCTCGACGCCGTGATGTTCGATCTCGACGGGACGCTGGTCGACACCCTACCCGTGTGCTATCTGGCATTCCGCCGTGCGCTCGAACGGGCGGGAGCGCCGACCCTGACAGACGCCGAGATCCACGCGCTGTTCGGTCCGAGCGAGGAAGGCATGCTCCAGCGCGTGCTGCCGCGCGACTGGGAGCGCGCGCTGCCGTCGTACTTCGCCGAGTACGAGCAGCTGCTCCCGATGTGCCCCGCCGTGATCCCTGAGCTGAGCGCCGGGCTTGCGATGCTCCGCTCCCGCGGCGTTCGCACCGCTCTCGTCACGGGCAAATCCCGCGTTACGGCCCTCATGTCCGTTCGCCATTTCGGGCTCGACGACGCGTTCGATGCGCTGGAGCCCGGATCGCCTCAGGGCGTCGTCAAGGCCGCCGCGATCCAGCGGCTTCTCGAGAGCTGGCGGCTGGCACCCGAGCGCGCGATCTATGTCGGCGACGGCGCGGCCGACATGGTGGCGGCGCGCGAGAGCGGCGTCATGGCGGTCGGCGCCGCCTGGGCCCAGGGCGCCCGGATGAGCGAGCTGCAGGCGGCAGGGGCACATGTGATCTTCTCCGACGCGGCGGTCTTCCTCGGCTGGCTCGACCGC
>Ga0075421_100004481_pt1 | contig 16866 bp, 8 predicted proteins | sample SoiMetdeltSBSDD5_FD_75292 | JGI IMG/M metagenome (GOLD analysis project Ga0075421, IMG submission 75292) | Bulk soil microbial communities from a Populus tree surrounding site in Tennessee, USA - Soil MetaG P. deltoides SBSDD5 | ecosystem: Environmental > Terrestrial > Soil > Tree plantation...
CCGCGACGTGAACTGGCTGTCGATCGCGCCGCCCGCGGAAGCGCTGCGCGCCGACGTGAAGATCCGCTACCGGGCGGCCGAGGCCGCGGCCACGCTGCGGCCGAAGGGAGACCGCCGGGTGGAGGTAAGGTTCGACGCGCCCCAGCGCGCGGTCACCCCCGGCCAGGCTGCCGTCTTCTACCAGGGCGACGTCTGCCTGGGCGGCGGCTGGATCGATTCCGCGCTGTCCTGAGCCGCCGGTCAGGCCCCGGCCACGACCTCGTCTTTCACCCGCACGCCCGCGACCAGCGTCTTGTGCACGGGGCACTTCGCCGCGATCTCGGCCAGCCGGGCCCGCTGCGCCGCGTCGAGCGCGCCCTGCAGCGTGAGGCGTCGCGTGATCTGGTCGACCATCGCGCGCGGGTCCTCGCGGTGGGCGCAGTCCTCGGCGTAGACGCGGCCGATGTCCAGCTCCACCACGACCTCGCGCAGGTCCCAGCCCTTGCGGGCCGCGTACAGGCGCAGCGTCATCGACGTGCAGGCCCCGAGAGCGGCGAGAAGGAGCGCATAGGGATCGGGCCCCGCGTCCGTACCCCCGGCCGCCACCGGCTCGTCGGCGCTCAGCTCGTGCGCGCCCGCCTGGATCTGCTGTTGCAGGCCCGCTCCGGATCGCACGGTCACCCTGGCCATCGCGCCCTCCTTCAGGCTCACGGCTCCGGGCCGCGCACCAGGGGCAAGGCGCGCCGCGCCGCCTCCTGCTGCGCCGCCTTCTTCGAATAGCCCTGGCCTTCGGCCACGAGGGCGCCGCCGATCAGGCATTGCACGCGGAACGATCGCCGGTGCCGCGGCCCCTCCTCCGCCACCGTCACGTATTCGGGCACGGCCTCGCCGCGCGCCTGCAGCAGCTCCTGCAGCGCGCTCTTGTAGTCGCCGGGCTCCGGGAGCTGCGGCGAGGAAAGATCCGGCGCGAACTCGCTGGACACGAACCGCGCGGCCGCCTCCAGTCCGCCGTCGAGGTACAACGCGGCCACCAGCGCCTCGTAGGCGTCCGCCCACAAGGCCGACTTCTGGCGTCCGCCCGTCTTCTCTTCCCCGCGCCCCAGGAGAAGAAGATCGGGCAGCCCCAGGGCAGAGGCGCGCCGGGCCAGGCTGGGCGCGGCCACCAGATGGGCGCGGGCCTTGCTCTTGCCCCCCTCCGAGCCTTCGGGATCCCGTCGGTGCAGGAGCTCCGCGACCACGAACCCGATCACGGCGTCGCCCAGGAACTCGAGGGGCTCGTTGTGCCGCGGGGAGAGGGTGGCGTTCTCGTGGGCGTGGCTCGTATGGGTGAGCGCACGATCGAGCAGGGCGAGGTCGGCGAACCGGTGGCCGAGGCGCTCCTCGAGCGCGCGCAAGGCCTCCGTCCGCTCTCGGTTCACGTGCCCTCTTACCGTGCGGGCCCGGACTCCCCCGCCGCGCGATCGAACACGACGCGTCCGCCGGCGACGGTGAAGTCCACGGGCGTGGTGAGGATCTGCCGCGGCGGGACCTTGAACAGGTCGGCCCCGAAGACCACGAGGTCGGCGAGCATGCCCGGGACCAGCGTGCCCTTCTCCTTCTCCGCGAACTCGGCGTAGGCCGACCCGCGCGTGTAGAGGTCGAGGGCGTCCTCGAGCGCGATCTTCTCCTCGGGGAACCAGCCTCCCTCGGGACCTCCCTCCGGCCGCTCCCGCGTCACCGCGGCGTAAAGGCCGAGACGGGGATCGAGAGGCTCCACGAACCAGTCCGTCCCGAAGGCGACGGGGATCCCGGCCGCGGTGAACGAGCGGACGTTGTACGAGTCCCGCGCGCGCTCGGTGCCGATGCGCCTCTCCGCCCAGCGCATGTCGTCGATGGCGTGCGAGGGCTGGATGGACGCGATCACGCCCAGCCGCCGGTAGCGCGCCAGGTCCGCCTTGCGCACGACCTGCGCGTGCTCGATGCGGAAGCGCCGATCCCGCGGCGGGTTGGCCGCGGCCGCCTTCTCGAAGGCGTCCAGGACCAGGCTGTTCGCGCGATCGCCGATCGCATGCACCGCGAGCTGGAAGTCGGCGGCGTCGGCCTCCCGGATGAGCCGCTCCAGCTCCGGTATCGGGTACAGCAGGAGCCCGCTCGTCTTGGGGTCGTCGGTATAGGGGTCGAAGAACGCGGCCGTGCCCGATCCCATGGACCCGTCGGAGAGGATCTTCAGCGCGCCCAGCCGGATCCACTCGTCGCCCAGGCCCGTGCGGAGCCCCGCCTTCTCCAGCGGCTCGCGCGCCGAGATGTAGCGCCAGACGTAGAAGCGCGCGGTCAGCTCGCCCGTCGCGCGCAGGTCCTGGTACGTGCCCAGGGCGTCGACGGACGAGTTGTCCTGGATGGTGGTGACGCCCACGCGGGCGGCCTCCTTCAGGGCGGCGCGCGCGGCCCGCAGGTTCATCTCCCGCGAGGGCTCGGGGATGACGCGCGTGACGAGCCCCTCCGCGTTGTCCTTGAGGATCCCGGTGGGCTCGCCGGCGGCGTCGCGCACGATCGTGCCCCCGTCCGGATCCCGGGTCTCGCGCGTGACCCCGGCCAGGCGCAGGGCGAGGGAGTTGGCCAGGGCCATGTGGCCGTCGAGGCGCTGCACGAACACGGGGTGGTCGGGCGTGAGCGCGTCGATGAGCTGGCGCGTGGGCAGGGTCTTGGAGGGCCAGGCCTCATGGTCCCAGTTCCCTTCCTGGATCCAGGTGCCCTTGGGCAGCGTGCGCGCATGGGCGCCGATGCGCGCGGCGAAGTCCTGCTCGTCGCGGGCATCGCGCAGGTCGACGGAGAGGAGGCCGAAGCCGCCGCTCAGGAAGTGCACGTGCGCGTCGTTGAAACCCGGCACGACCAGCCGGCCGCGCAGCTCCACGACGCGCGTGCCCGGTCCGATCAGGGGCTGCACGTCGGCGTCGCGGCCGAGCGCGGCCACGCGGCCGTCCTTCAACGCGATCGCGCTGGCCGCGGGGAGCCCCTTCCCCGCCCACACGCGTCCGCCGCGCAGGACGAGATCGGCGGTGGGCGCGGCCATCGCCTCACTGGACACGAGAGCCGCCGCCAGGAACAGCCATGGGAGCCGCATCATTCATACCACCTTGAGGATCACCATCGTCATGTCGTCGTTCTGGGCGGCATCGCCCACGAAGTCGCGGATGGCGGCCAGGATGCGGTCCTTCAGGACCGAAGCCTCCTCGCCCTCGCCCTCCGCGGACTCGATCACGTCGCGCAGGCGGCGCTCGCCGAAGAGCTCGGCGCGCCCGTTCATGGCCTCGGAGAGGCCGTCCGTGAAGAACAGGAACAGGTCACCGCTCTGCAGCCGGACCTCCGCCTCCTCCAGGATCTGGTCGAAGCGCGCGCCCTCGTCGATGCCGAGGCCCAGTCCGGCCGGCGTCAGCACGCGCGTGCGGCCGGTGCCCGCCTCGAGGTGGATCATCGGATTGTGGCCCGCGCGCGCGTAGCGCATGGTCTGGGTGGCCGTGTCGACGATCGCGTAGGTCATGGTGATGAACGAGCGCGGGTCGAGGGTGGCGGCCAGGATGCGATTGGCTTCGGAGAGCAGGCGCGCGGGCGAGTCGTGGATGCGCGAAAGGGAGAGCACGAGGCCCTTGAGCTCCGCCATGTAGAGGGCGGCCGAGGTGCCCTTGCCCGAGACGTCCGCCACCAGCACCCCCATGCGCGTGGGCGAGAGGGGCAAGAGGTCGTAGTAGTCGCCGCCCACCTCCGCCGCCGGGAGGCAGAGCGCGGAGACGCGCAGGCCGGGCAGGGTCACCGCCCCCTGGGGCAGGAGGCTCATCTGGATCTGGCGGGCGATGCGCAGCTCCTCCTCCAGGCGCTGCTTCTCCGCCTGCTCCATGAGCAGGCCCTGCATGCTCGCCGCCATCACGTTGAACGATTCCGCGAGGTCGCCGAGCTGGTCCCGGCTCTGCACGCGGATGCGGTTGCCGAAGTCGCCCTGGCGGAGGCGCTCCGTCCCGCGATACAGCTCGTGGATGTTGCCGGTGATGGATCGGGCCAGGGCGAGGCCGAGGCCGAGGGCCACGAAGTACATGACCAGGAACACGCCCGCCACCGCGGCCAGCGCCTTCACGAGCACGTCGCCCAGGTTGAGGGTGCCGGGGGAGAGACGGCCGAGGAGCTCGTAGGGCTGGAAGTGGAACAGCATGGGAACGAGGTCGGACTTGCCGTCCGCCCAGTGCCGCACTTCCGGGGTCGCCGGGAACGAGATGCCGCCGACCTTTTCGTCGGCGGGGACGGCCCGCCGCCGCGCGCCCTCCCCGATGTGCACCTGCACGCCGTGGCCCTTCTGGCGCACGGTGCCGCCGGAGGTGACGAACCGGATGCCCATCCGCTGCTCCAGGGACGTGAACAGGCGCTCGTCCACCGGCACCTGCAACAGCAGCGCGCGGTCCCCGCGCCGGGCCAGACCGGTCAGCGTGGTCGCGTCGTCCTCGGGATTGGCGCGCACGAGTCCGGCATAGCCCTCCGGCCGCGTCCACTCGGGCAGGCGGGAGGGCGCATCGACACTGGCCGCGACGACCTTGTCTCCACGCCAGAGGGAGAAGACGAGGTCCGGGTTCGCCTCCCGCAGGGGCGCGAGGTGGCGCTCGAGGGAAGCGCGCGCCCCGGCGTCGTCGCCCGTCATGTCGGCCAGGGCCGCGTCGGCGGCGGTGCGGAGCAGCACCGCCCTGCGGTCCACCTCGGCGGTCACGATGTGCGAGGCCACCAGGCCGGAGAACAGGACGCCGGCGAGACCGAAGAGCAGGAGCAGGAGCACGACGGGCACGACCGCGATGAAGAGGTACGACACGAGCAGCTTGGTCCGGATCCGCCAGAGCAGGCGGCGGACGAGGTAGCGGCCCAGGCGCGCGAGGCCCCAGCAGGCGTACACGAACAAGCTGGCGCGGCAGAGGAAGCCGAGCCCGCAGGGAAGGGCGGCGCCGGCGCGGTCGGCCGCGTAGAGGGCGAGCGAGACGAGCAGGATCCGGCCCGACCAGCGCTCCAGGAAGAACCGCTTCATCCGCGCGAGGCGGCGATCCGGACGTTCGTACGGCGCAGGAAGGAAGCGGGGGCTCGACATGGTCGCGTGTCGCCGGCGGCGGGGAGCCCGCGGACTATAGCACGCGCCTCCGCCGTGGCCGCTATAATCGGGCCATGCTCGCCGCGCTCCTCGCCACGGTTCTCGCCGCCCCCCCCGCCGACCTCGCCGCCGTCGGGATCGTGGCCAGCCGCGACCCCGCCCATCGCGTGGTCCTCCTGCGCTCGGGGGGTCGCACCCGCATCGTGGGTATCGGCGAGAACGCGTTCGGGGGCCGCGTCTCCGCCATCGCGCCGGACGCCGTCACCATCGATTTCGAGGGTCGGCCCCTCGACCTGCGTCTGAGCGGCGAGGCGGCCGCGCCCGCGCGTGCCGCCGCCCCCGCACCCGGCGACCCGGGGGCGCATGTCCTGGCCCGTCGCGACGTGGAGCGCCGCATCGGCGAGGAGGCCCCGCGCATCCTGGCCGAGACCACGCTCATGCCCGCCGTCGACGCCGGCCGCGTGGCCGGCTTCACGCTCACGCGCGTCCCCGAGAACAGCCTGCTCACCGAAGCCGGCCTGCGCGCCGGCGACGTCCTCACCCAGATCAACGACATCCCGATCGACAGCATGGCCACCCTGATCGGCCTGTGGCCCAAGCTGCAGGGCGAGAGCACGCTCACCGCGGTCGTGCTGCGCAACGGACAGCCCGTCTCCCTCACCGTGAGCTTGAGGTAGCCGCCGCGTGACGGCTGTCCATGCTCGGCTGCGGCCGCGCGCCGCCCGGCCGGTGCGGCGCCGCGCCCTGGCCCTTCTGGCCCTCGCCTTTGCCCTCCTTCCCGTGCCCGCGGGTGCCTGGGGCTTCACCGGGCACCGCATGGTCGGGCGCAAGGCGGTGCGCACGCTGCCCGATCCCCTGCGCCGCGTGTTCGAAGCCAACGCCGCCTACCTGGCCGAGCAGGCCATCACACCCGACCTGCAGCGCTCCGGGCCCAGCGACCCGGATCATTTCCTCGACATGGACGCCTTCGGCGGCGCCTATCCGTTCGAGGCGATCTCGCGCGTCGAGTCCGAGAACGTCGCCCGCCTCGGCCCGGAGATCACGGCCAAGGGCCGCCTGCCCTGGAAGGTCGAGGAGGTCTACCGCGGCCTCGTCCAGGCCTTCCGCGACCGCGACCTCCCGCGCGCGCTCGAACGGGCCGGGGTCCTCTGCCACCTCGTCGCGGACGCGCACGTGCCCCTGCACGCCACCGACAACTACGACGGGCAGCTCAGCGGCCAGCGCGGCCTGCACTCCCGCTGGGAGTCGGACCTGGTCGAGCGCAACCGCGTGCAGCTGGAGGCGGCGGCGGAGCCGGGAGCGGCCCAGCGCGTCGCCGATCCCGTGGCCTACGCCTTCGCCGTCCTGCGCGAGTCGTATCTTCATTCATTGCAGGTCCTCGCCTCCGACCGCGAGTCGGTCACGGGACGCGACCTCGCGGAGACGCCGGAGGACGAGCGCTACGACGACGAGTACTTCTCCCGCCTGTACGCACGGGAGGCCTCCCGCCTCGCCGCCCGGCTCGGCGCCTCCGCCTCCGCCACCGGCTCCTTGTGGCTGAGCGCGTGGGAGGACGCGGGCCGCCCCGCCCTCGACGAGGCCTACCGGGTCCCCTACGTCCGCCACGGGGCGCGCGCCATCCTGCTCAGCCTCGACGCCTCCTCCGCCCCCCTCCTCGACGACGCCGTCGCCCGCGGGGTGATGCCGAACCTGGCCGCGCTGCGACGCCGGGGCGCGACCGCGCGCGGATCGCTCACGACCATGCCGAGCAAGACCGCCCCCGGACACGCCGCGCTCTACACCGGCGCCTGGAGCGATCGGAACGGGATCACCGGCAACGACGTGGTCCTTCCGGGGGCGGCCATCACCGAAGGCACGAGCGGCTACAGCTCGCAGCTCCTGAAGGCGGAGCCGATCTGGGCGGCGGCGGCACGGCAGGACCTGGACGTGAGCGTCGTCTCCGCCACCCACGTCTACCCGTTCAGCACGTATCTGGCCGACCATCGCTTCCCCGGCTACTACGGCCGCCATCTCACGATGTTCGACGGCTACCAGAGCCTGGACGCGCGCGACCGTGTCTACGGCGCGGCCGACCTCAAGCCCGGAGTGGTGGACTGGCTGGGCCCGCTGCCCGCGCACGAGGGGGAAGCGCGCGCGGCCGTCATCGAAGACCTCGGCCTGCGCCTGGAGGCCCTCCTCTACGACGACCCGCGGGATCCCGCGCACGGGTTCGACACCCTGCTCCTCACTCTCGACGGCGATCCGGGCGGGGGGGTCACCCTCAAGCCCGCGGCCCTGCGAAAGGACGGGTCCGCCTTCGCCGGCCTCGCCCTTCCGATGGCCGGAGGCGACGCCGCCGTCTACTTCCGTCTCTTCGAGCTGGCCGCGGACGGGTCGGCCGTCACCCTCTATCGCACCGCTCCGCACGTCCTGCGCTCGAACAAGCCGCGGCTGGAGGCGGCCGCCTTCGAGGCCAGCGGCGGGTTCGTGGGCAACGCCGCCGCCTGGACCTACGAGCACGGCGACCTCGGCCGGCCGCTCTGGGACGGCGGGGACGGCACCGCGGAGAGGCGCTACCTCGAGAGCGTGGCCCTGGTGGTGCGCCAGATGTCACGCCTCAACGACTTCGCGTTCGATCGCACGGGATGGGAGCTGCTGCTGACCTACCTGCCCTTTCCCGACGAGGCCGTGCACCTCTGGTACGGGTACCTCGACCCCGGTCTCCCCTCCCACGATCCGGCCCTGGCCTCGCGCCTGCGTCCGTACCTCGACGAGGTCTTGCGCCTGGCCGACGCCGAGATCGGCCATCTCGTCCGCCGCGGAGGGAAGGACACGATCGTGGCCGTGGGTGGCGACCACGGCGTGATGGGAGTCGACCGCGAGATCAAGCCCAACGTCCTCCTGAGGCAGGCGGGGCTCCTGGCCCTGGACGCGGGCGGCCGCGTGGACCTCGCGCGGACGCGCGCGTACTACGCACCGGGACAATACGTGTTCATCAACCGGATCGCGCGCGCGGGCGGCATCGTGAAGCCCGAGGAGGAGGACGCGGTGCGGCGCGCCATCGTCCAGGCCCTGCGCGACGTGCGCGACCCCGCCGCCCGGGCGCCCATCAAGATCGACGTGCTCGATCCGCGCACCGCCCACGTCCCCTCTTTCGGCGGGCCCGCGGGGGGCGACCTCTACCTGTCCGTCTCTCCCGGCTACAACGTGTCCGCGCGGCTCGACGGGGAGGCGGTCGACAAGATCCGCCCCCGCGGCGAGCACTTCCTCGATCCGGAACAGCCGGCCATGCACGCGGGTTTCGCGCTGGCCGGGCCCGGCGTGGCGGAGGGGGCACAGCTCGGGGTCATCCGGCAGATCGACGTGGCGCCGACCCTCTGCCTGCTCCTCGGTATCGAGCCGCCGGCGCAGGCCACCGGGATGGTCCTGAGCGCGGCGCGGGGGCGCCCGGCGCCCATGCCTCCCTTCCGCTGACCGGTCCTACTTCACGAGGATCGTCGTCTCTTCCCTCGATTGCCCGTCGCTGACCGCCACCGTGTGCTCGCCGCGGGCGAGCGGCCAGTCCAGCGCGCGGTCCGCGGCCGAGGTCCCGACGGCGCGCCCGTCCACTTCCCAGGCCAGGCGGGCGGCGCTCGCCTCCGTGACCGCGCGCAGGGGCAGGGTCTGGAACTCCGCGCGCAGGGTCGGATCGAAGAGATAGGTCGCGCCCGGAGGCGGGTTGACGATGCGCAGGCGCTCGGCGCGCGGGCGCGGGCCTGATCGCACCGTGTTCGTGACCAGGACGGGGCGCTCTGTCGATGCCGCCGGCGCGGTGGACACGAGCAGCCCCTGCTCTCGCGCCCAGGCGCGATAGGCGGGCGGCCAGGCGACGACCACGCGATCACCCAGGCGGCGATGCCATCGACACGGCGCGGACGGACGGTCGATGGGAATCCACTCCGTCTCCAGCCGGGGGCAGTACTCCGTCGCCTCCCGGCCCGAGAGCGCGCAGATGACCCGTGGCGCGAGGTCGGGCGGCCGGTCGACGAGCGGCTCGTCCGCCCCCGGCACCCGCCCGGAGATCCGCGCCTGCGCGGCCAGCATCACGTCGTGGAAGATGGGGGCGGCGCCCGTCACCCCGGACGAGCTGCGCAGCGGCGTGCGGTCGAAGTTGCCCACCCAGACTCCCACCGTGACGTCACGCGTGAAGCCGATCGTCCAGTTGTCGTGGTAGGCCTGGGACGTCCCCGTCTTCACCGCCACCGGGAACGGGAAGTCGAGGCTGCCCCCGGTGCCGAAGATGTAGGCGCGCGCCGCGTCGTCGGACAGGACGTCGGCCAGCCAGAAGGCCGCGCGCGGCGAAAGGACGCGCTCCTCGCAGGCGGGGCCGACGCTTCGGACCGCCGTGGGCCGGCGCCACGACCCGCCGCGGGCGATCGAGGCATAGGCGGCCACGAGCTCGTCGAGGCGCACCTCGGCGTCGCCCATGGTGAGCGCGAAGCCGTAGTAGTCGGGCGTCTTCGCGAGGGTGGTGAGGCCGACGCGCCGCAGGACGCGCAGCAGATCCGGCACTCCCGTGCGGGAAAGGAGCCAGACCGCGGGCACGTTCTCGGATCCGGCCAGGGCCGCCCGCGCGCGCAGGGGACCACGAAAGACGCCGTCGTAGTTCCGCGGGCTGTAGAGGACGCCGTCGACGGCGGTCGGGAAGTGCGCGGGCAGGTCGGGCAGGACGGAGGCCGGCGTGTAGCCCTGCTCGAAGGCCAGGGCGTACGTGAACGGCTTGAGGGCCGAGCCCGGCTGACGAGGCGTGACCACGCCGTCGATGGCGCCGCCGTGTTCCTGGTCGAGGTAGTCGCCGGACCCTTCCCAGGCCCGCCACTCGGAGGTACGGTTGTCGAGCACGGCCACCGCGACGTTGTAGGCGCCGTGGCCGATCAGGCGTGCGCGATGCCGGTCGACGATGCCGGCCACCTCGCGCTGGAGGGCGGCATCGAGGGTGGTCTCGATCCGCGGTGGGGGCGCGCCGGAGACCCCGGCCAGGACGCGCTCCACGAAGTGAGGAGCCAGGAACGCGCGCTCCGTGCGCACGATGCGCAGGCGCTCGTGCCGCGCCGTCTCGTAGTCCTCCGCGGAGAGGAGGCCCAGCGACCGCATGCGCTGCAGCACCCACTGCTGCCGCCGCCGCGCCGCGTCTTCGTGACGATAGGGGTCGAGCGCGGTCGGCCGCTGCGGCAGCGCGGCCAGCAGCGCGGCCTGGGCGGCGGTGAGGTTCTCCGCGGAGGTGTCGAAGTAGGCGCGGCTGGCCGCCTCCGCGCCCTGGAGCTGGTTCCCATAGGGCGCGACGCTCAGGTAGAGGGCCAGGATCTCGCGCTTGGAGAGCCGGTGCTCGAGGCGCAGGGCCAGCACCGCCTCCCGCAGCTTGCCCGCCGCGGAGCGGTCGCGATGGATGAGGACCTTGACCGCCTGCTGGGTCAGCGTCGAGCCGCCCTCGATCATCCGCCGCGCGCGGACGTCGTGCCAGAGGGCGCGCACGATCGCGATGGGATCGATCCCCGGGTGATGGAAGAACCGCGCGTCCTCCGCGGCCAGGGTGGCGCGGACGAGGGCGTCGGGAAGCCGGTCCGGATCGAGGCGACGGCTGCGCTGGCCCTCGGCGGACAGCGACTCCCGCAGCGGCTCGCCGCCGCGCGCGACGACCTCGGTCGACGTGTGCTCGTCCAGCACGAGGAGTCCGGCGGGCAGGGGCCCCAGCCGCACCCACGCTCCCCCGGCGAGGATCAACGCGGCCGTGGCCGTCGCGACCGTGCGGCGCCGCGGCCTCTTCACGGCTGCACCGTCACCACGGCGGAGCCGGTGCGGCCGAAGACCTCCGGCTCGTACATCTCCTCGACGTGCGTGGGCGCGGTCCGGAACGTGCCCGAGGTGGTGGCCCGCGCCACGTAGGTGAAGCGGTGCTCGCCCTCGGAGAGCCGGGTGGCGAAGAGCAGCACGCGATCGTCGTGGCGCTCCACGCGGTCGAAGCCGCCGCGCCGCCAGAAGGCCCAGTCGTCCCCCGAGGTCTCCTGCTCGTCCTGGGCGCGCGAGAGGTCGGAAGCGGTGGTGGCGAACCAGGACTCGACGGGCTCGAACCCGGCGGGAAGCGGATCGGTCACGGCGACGTAGCGGCGCTCCTTGGTCAGGCGCAGCGTCAACGTCACCCGGATGAGGTCGCCGGCCTTGAACGACGTGAGGGGCTCGCCCGCCTCCGCTCCCGCCGCCGTCGCCGGCGCGTACGCGCGCTCGATGCGGAATCCCTGATCCAGGCCGTCCGGCCGGAGCGCGTCCACCGCGTACTTGAGACGGGCGGTGTAGAAGAGCGTGCCCGCGGTCCCCTCGCGGCGCAGGGAGAGATCCAGCCGCTCTCCCGGCGAGCCTTTGGCGGCCAGCGTCCGCATGGGCAGGTCCACTGCCTGCGCCGTCGTCGTGCGGCCGTGGAACTCGTGCCGGGCCAGCGTGTCCCGGCCGAGGCCGACCACCGCGCGAAAGTCCGGAGGCTCCGCCTCCGCCCGCTTGTAGTAGTCGACGAGCGCTTCCAGCGCGACCCCGTTCTCCTGGGTGTTGCTCCAGCGTCCCTGCTTGCGCGCGGCGAGCAGCCAACGGACGAGCCCGGGGACGAGGGGGTCGCCGGGGGCGCGCCGGACGAGGCTGCCCAGCACGACCGCCGTCGAGCGCACGTTCGAGTTCCAGAACCACAGCAGATACGGGTCCGCGAGCTCTTCCACGTGCGCGGATCCGCCCTCGCTGGCCACGGCGTTGCGGATGCGGCGCTCCAGCTCGGCCGCGCGGGGGCCGCCGTCGCCGCTGGCGGTCAGCGCGTCGAGGAGGTAGCTCAAGGCAAAGACGGGCATGCGGTCGGCGAACCCGTAGAGGCGCGTGAGATGGCTGTCCGGCTTCCGGCCACCCTCGGCCAGGACCTTCACCGCGAAGGCCTGCCAGGCCGTGTAGGCAGGCCACCAGCTCTCGTTCGCGGGGCGGTCGCCGCCCAGCTTCTCCTCGAGATACGTATAGGCCCGAGGCAGCACCCCCGGCGTCACCGGGTGACCCAGCGCTTCTCCGCGCTGGAGCACGTGGGTGACGTAGCTCGTCAGGTAGGGAGACGCCGTGTGGCACTCGCCCTTCCAGAACGCGAACCCGCCGTCCGCGCACTGGAAGCCCTCGAGCTCCTTGAATGTCGCTCCCGCCACGTCCTTGAGCTTCGCGGGATCGATGCCGGGCAGGCGGAAGGCGTCGCCCAGGTCCGCGGCCAGGGCCAGGGCGAGCGCCGTGGAGGAGCGCTGCTCCGCGCAGCCGTACGGATACTCGACGAGGTAGCGCGCGCCTTCTCCGAGGCCGACGAGCGCGGTGGAGGCGGTGTCGACGTGCAACCCGCCGAAGGCCGGCACCACCCCCGCGGGCAGCTCGAGTGTCTCGTGGGCCTGGTCGCGCGTCTGCCCGTAGGCCGCGACGACCTCGGGCGAGACGAGGACCTCGACCGGCACCGACTCCTCGAAGGCATCCATCTCGCCCAGCAGCTTCGCCGTCATCTGGAGCCGCGCGCGGCCGACCGCGCGGGCGCGGAGGTCGAAGCGCACCTCGCTCGCCCCGCCGCCGGTCATGGGCACCGTCTTCTTCGCCTCTCCCACGACCTCGAGCAGGGACGGATCGAGGCTGCGCATGGTCACGATGGCCGTGCCCTTGTCCTTGAGCTGGTTGTGGAGGACGGCGCCGAAGCGGGCGGTGTCCCCGAGGGCCAGGAAGCGCGGGAAGGCCGCGCGCAGCAGCACGGGCTTGCTGATGCGGATCTCGCGCTCGCCACGTCCGAACCGCGACGTCTTGTCCGCCGCCACCGCCATGATGCGGTAGGTGGTCAGGCTCTCGGGCAGCGTGACCTCGGCGCGGCCGCCGCCGGAGGCATCGGTGACGAGCGAGCCCAGCCAGAAGGCGAGCACGCGGAAGTCCTTCCGCACGGGCGTGCCCGGGCCTGCGTCCGCTCCCCCGCCGCCGCCCTCGTCGCCCCCCTTGGACACGAGGACGCGGCGGCTGATGATGTTCTGGCGCGAGTCCTCGGTCAGGACCTGGAGCGCCTTGTCCACCCACACCGACTCGAGGACGTCCGGCGTCTTGTAGCCGGTGAGCGAGAGCACGCCGTAGTCCACGGCCCACAGCGTGACCTCGGCGGACGCCCCACGTCCCTGGCCGTCCTTCACGCCCACCTCGATGCGCGCCTTGGCCGCCGGCCGGTACTCCTCGCGGTCCGCCTTCACCGTCACCTCGAGCCGCTTGGCCGCGTCCTCGACGTTCAGCTCCGCATAGCCCACGCGGAAGGCGGGTTTGCCGGGGTCTCCCTTGTCGTCCGCGGTGTAGGCGCCGCTGCGGCCCTTGAGCAGGACGACGGACACGAAGACGTTGGGAATGTCCTGCTCGGTGATCGGCACCGTCACCGTCTCCTGGGTGGAGGCGAGCCGGAGCGTGCGGTGGGTGCGCACGCCCTCGCGCTCCGTGGTGAGCAGGGCGAGCGCGCCCTCCCAAGGGGACTTGATCATGAGGCGCGCGGATTCGCCCGGCCGGTACGTCTTCTTCTCCGGCACGAGGTCGATGCGGTTGTGGTCGTAGCGCTCCCACGCGGTATAGCCCGAGCCGAGGACGTAGAACGAGGTCGCGCTGGTCGTGGAGCGTCCCTCCGCGTCCCGCGCCGTCGCCCGGACGACGAAGTAGCCTCCGGCCTCGACGGGCACGTGCAGGGGGACAGGAGACTCCGCGGTCGTGACCTCCCAGCGGCCGGCTTCGGTCTCCTTGCGCTCGGTCTCCCAGGTGTAGAACCCCTGGCCCTCGGCCCGGCGCACGGAATGCCACTGGACCTGGGTGAGAACCACGGTGACGGGGACTCCGGCCGCGGGCTTTCCCGCGAGGTCCACGGCCACGATCTCGGTGTCCACGCCCGTCTTGACGTCCGCGAAGTAGGCGGGACGCCGCAGGCCGACGTACCAGGGGGCGGGATCGACGCGGAAGGAGGCACGGCCCGCGATCGTCTGCCGCGAGACGTCGGTGACTTCGCCTTCCACCGTGTACTGGTAGGGCCGCCCCGCCTTGAGGTCGGTGTCGAGGTCCAGCTCGATCTGTCCCTGCGCGTCGAGCTTGCCCTCGCGCGCGAGCAGTGTCTCCGCCGAGCGGTCACCGCGGTCCTCGCGCTCTTCGTCGAGGAAGACGTAGCGGTCGAGGGGAAAGCCGTCCGTGACCACCGCGGGCACGGTGGCCAGGGGCAGGCGCGTGTACGTCCAGCGGACGTCGCGGGCGGCCATGGGAGCCCCGAAGAGGTAGCGCCCGGTGACCACGCCCTTGAGCTTGACGCCGGCCAGCGAGCTCTCGCCGGCCAGGTTCGCGTCCACGCGGAAATCCGGACGCCGGTAGGCGGCGACGAGGAAGGACCCGGCCACCGAGGACTTCTGCCCGGCCACCGTCGCCCGGACTTCGTAGGTGCCCAGAGGCGCCTCCTCGGGCAGGCGATACGTCCAGTCCGCGCTGCTCCACTCCGAGAGGGGAAGCGTGCGCTTGTCCCGCTCCTCGTTCTGGGTGTCGCGGACGACGATCTCGACCGCCGTCCCCGGGTCGACCAGGCGCATCCCCTCCGCGGTGTCGCTGCGCAGGATGGCCTTCAGGTGGACCTCCTCGCCCAGGCGATAGACCCCGCGGTCGCTGAACACGGCGCCGCGGAGCTGCGGCTGCGCCTCCTCCAGGCGGTAGGAGATCCCGAAGTTCCAGGGCTCGAGGCCTTCCGTCCAATCGCTGCCCACGTAGGCGACGTCGCCGTCCTTCTCGGCCGTGACCAGGAAGCTCAGCTCCCAGAGCCGCTCGGGGTCGCGCAGCGCGGTGCGCGGGGCCACGGCCATGCCCTCCCGGTCGGTGAAGCCGCTCCAGAAGACGGCGTTGTCCGTGGTGCGGATGGAAACGCGCGCGCCCTCCACGGGCTCGGCGTCGTCGAGCCGCGTGACCATCACGACGGTGTTGAGCGGGCTGTCCTTGACCGTGAGCCCGAGGTTCGTGACCTGGACGACGGATGAGCGCGCCTTGGGATCCCTCGCATGCGGGGTGCGGGCCAGCGAACGCCCGTCCTTCAGCGCCGCCCACACGAGCCCGGTGCCCGCATCCGAGAGCACGGGCCGCAGGTCGATGCCGAAGGACTGGATGGCGTCGGCCTTGGGAGTGAGACGCCGGACCACGGGCTCGCCCGGCGGGCTCAGCACGAACGACTTCTCCTGGAGCGCGCGCACCGCGGGCATGAGGTCGGAAACGGCCAGGGGCGAGAGCCACTGCGAGACGTCGGTCAGGTTGCGCGCGTAGAACGGGAGCCGGGGGCCACCCGCCTTCTCCCAGACCCCGTGGCCGGCGCCGAAGCTGGTGAAGGCGCGCTGATGCCAGTTCTCGACGCGGCCCGTCCACGTGTAGCCGAGCGCCTGGCCGTCGGCGGCGGTGGTGGCCGCGTCCACCGTCACCGCGTACGTTCGCGCCGGCCCGAGAGTGAAGCCGAGGTCTTCCAGGGTCACGTTCGAGGCGCGGTCGTACGGGTCCTCCTCCTCCGGCTCGTCCTCCTCCGCGCCGGCGCGCCGCGCGGTCGGCACCAGCGGCCGCGGATGGGCGGGGTCGGTCACGTCCACCACCTTGACGAACCGGCGCAGGGCACGCACGGCCACGCGGCCGCGCAGCACGAGCGGGTTGTAGTCGTCGGGATCGCACCCCTGCCGGCAGCGCGGTCCCTCCACGAAGAGCGCGGGCTCGAGCTGCACCGTGTAGTCCTGCACCTTGCCCGGGATGGCGCTTCCCTCCACGCCGCGCGCGGAAGCGCCCACGGCCACGCGGAGCCAGGCCTCCGGCGGAGGCGCCTCGGCGGTCTCGAAGGCCAGGAGGTCCTCCGCGGGCGGGTACGTCTTCTTGTCCCAATCCGCGGTGGGCCGCACCGCGACGGGCGCGGACCGAGCGGCGCTCTCCCTCGCCTGCGCGACCCTGGCCGCGAAGGCCTGGAGGGCGGCGGGGTCGGCGGGCACGACCTCGTCCCCGGGCGGCGCCGGCGGCTTGAAGGCATGGGGCTGGAACGAAACCGTCAGGTGCGGGTCCACGGTGGCGTGCGCGACGGGCTGGTTGAAGCGGAGGAGCAGCACCACCGGGCGGTCGTAACGGCCCTCGCGCCGCGACCACGTCGTCTGGAGCAGGCGCAGCGTCGGCGTGGTGAACGAGAACGTGTACGGCTGGCCCAGGACCGCCCCGCTGGCCGAGGTCGCGGCCGCGTCGATGGTGACGTCGTAGCGCGTGGCGTACGGGAGGTGCGCGGGGTCCGCGAACGTGAAGATGAGCGTTCGCGTGCCCGACCAGCGGAAGGACCCCGGGGCGGCGGGCGCGATGTGGAAGAAGGGCGCGCTCACGGTGGCCGGGATGCGGCCGAGCACCACCATGGGCTCGGAGAACACCACCCGCACCTCCGCCGCCTCCGCCCGCGTGTCCACCTCGCCCTGGGGGGCGGCCTGGACGACGGAGAGCCGCGAGGCGGGCTGCGCGCGCGCCGCCGCCGGGACGAGCACGCACACGACCGCCAGGAGCAAGGCCGCCGGACGCTTCATGAGTGGGGTCACCTCGGGCAAGGAGCGGAGTCTACCGCGCCGCCTCCGTCCTGGAGCAAGACCGGTGCCGCGTGAAAACCCCCGGCTTGCGGCCCTCCAGGCCGCGGCCGGCGCGGGCGCCCGGACACGCGGCGTGGGCCCGCGGACACGGACCTCGATCGATGCCCCGGACGTCAAATCGAAGTACACTGTGCCGCTTTCCGGCGT
>Ga0075421_100004483_pt1 | contig 16861 bp, 15 predicted proteins | sample SoiMetdeltSBSDD5_FD_75292 | JGI IMG/M metagenome (GOLD analysis project Ga0075421, IMG submission 75292) | Bulk soil microbial communities from a Populus tree surrounding site in Tennessee, USA - Soil MetaG P. deltoides SBSDD5 | ecosystem: Environmental > Terrestrial > Soil > Tree plantation...
CACTCAAGCCACTCGGAGCACTCGTGGCACCCTTGGCACTCGTGGCACCCATGGCACTCGTGGCACCCATGGACCCTTGCCACTCGTGGCACCCATTCAAATACAATTAAGGATCTTGGAAGGATTTCATCGCCTCAACAATGCGCTTCACTGCGAAGGCGTGTCCCTGGTGGAGCTCGCAGATGCCGAAGGTACCCCGCTGTACGTTTACAGCGCCAGTACGATCGCCGCCCGGTATCGCGCCATTGACGAAGCGTTCCGAGGGTATCCCCACTCGATCCACTATGCGCTGAAGGCGAACTCGACATTGGGCATCGCCCGCCTTCTTCGCAGCCTCGGCGCTGCCGCCGATGCGAACTCAGGGGGCGAAATCGACGTCGCGCTGCGCGCCGGCTTCATCCCCGAACAGATTGTTTTCACCGGTGTCGGCAAGACGCCAGCCGAGCTGGCGCAGGCGATCGATCTAGGCGTCAGCACGATCAACGCCGAATCGGAAGGGGAGCTGGATCGGATCGATCGTCTCGCTCGCGAGCGCGGCACACGCGTGCGTGTGGCCCTGCGCGTCAATCCTGACATCGATGCTCGCAGCCATCCGCACATTTCAACCGGTTTGAAGGTGAACAAGTTCGGCGTTCCCGCTGATGCGGTGCGCGACATTTGCCGTCGATTCGCGGCCCGCGAGGGGCTCGAGTTTGCCGGTCTCCACACTCACGTCGGATCGCAAATTACCGACCTCGATCCCCTCAAGCGCGCCGCCACGACAATCGTCGGACTCGCGAAAGAATTGAAAGACGACGGAATCACGATCGATCATCTCGACCTCGGCGGGGGCCTGGGGGTCTCGTACGATGGCGCCGAGGTGCCGTCCGCGCAGGACTACGCGACGGCTCTGCTGCCAATTGTTCGTGATTCAGGTCTCGCGCTGATCCTCGAACCCGGGCGCCACATTGTCGGACCCGCAGGGGCTCTCCTGTCGCGTGTCGTAGACATCAAGGATCGCCCCGACGGCAAGGCGTTTGTCATCATCGATGCTGGCATGACAGAGCTGATGCGTCCCATGCTTTACGGGGCGTTTCACCGCATCGAGCCGGTGCTCTGTGCGCCCTCTTCTGATCAAATCGTCGCCGACATCGTCGGACCTCTCTGTGAGAGCAGCGACACGCTCGGAAAAGATCGCCGCCTGGCGCGTCCCCAGCCGGGCGACCTGTTTGCGGTGCTCGATGCGGGCGCCTACGGCGCTGTGATGGCTTCCAACTACAACCGCCGAACGATGCCCGCGGAGGTCCTCGTCCACGGCGGGCACTGGTCGGTGATCCGGAGGCGCCAAACGATCGACGATCTCCTGGCGCTGGAGATCTGACGGGTGTCGGGCGGTTTCCTGATTGCCTTTGAAGGTCTCGATCAGAGCGGAAAGCAGACGCAAGCCGAACGCGTCCAGGAGTTTGTGCTGAAACGCGGTGGCGATTGCCGACTGGTCTCCTTTCCCGACTACACCACTGCAATCGGCGGCGAAATCTCGAAAGCTCTTCATGGCGAACGCGACTACGGTCCCGACGTGATGCAATTGATGTACGTCGCCAATCGTTATGAACGCCGCGCGGAGATGACGAGCTGGCTCGAACAAGAGACGGTCCTCGTGTGCGATCGCTATCGCGCGTCGAGCGTGGCGTACGGCGAGGCGCAGGGACTCGACCCCGTCTGGCTGCGTGACATGCAGCGCTATCTTCCGAATACCGACTTGACGATCCTGCTTGATATCGCTCCTGAAACGGCGGTGCAGCGGAAAGCGAAGGGGCGAGACCGCTACGAGCGGGACCTCGCGCTCCTGTCCCGCGTGCGCGAAAGCTATCGTCGTCAAGCGGCGCAGGAGGGGTGGTTAACGTTGAATGGAGAGCGTCCTCGCGACGACGTCTCAGCCGACGTTCTCAACGCAGTCGAGAAACTACTCGCGCGGCCGTAAGTGCGCGCACTTCACGCGCTCCGGCATCCAGTAACACCTGCGCGCACGCCTCGAGCGTCGCACCGGTCGTGCTGACATCATCGACCAACACAAGTACTCGCCCTTTCACCTCAACGCCCCGACGAAGGGTGAATGCATTTCTGACGTTGGCGTGTCGCGCTTCGGCAGGCAGGTCGGTTTGAGAGGTTGTCGCGCGCGTGCGCTTCAGGGCTGGAATGGCCGGAATTGCCAGATACCTGGCGATCTCGGCTGCCTGGTTGAATCCGCGCGTTCGTTTCCTCGATCGATGAAGCGGCACTGGCACTGCCACATCCGCGTCGCGCAGCACACTCGCCCCTGCGACGGTCATCAGCCGAGCAAGCGGCCGAGCGAGCGATCGATGGCCGTCGTATTTCAAGGCGTGAATGACCGCTCGCAGTGTGCCGTCGTATTCACCGACGGCGCGGGCACGCGAAACCAGATGCTGACGGTGGTGACATCGTGGACATATGTTGAACTCGACGCTCATGGTTCGCCACGATTGCCGCGGATCACCACAGACGTCGCACAGAGGAGGCGTGAACGGTTTGATCTGCTGCCAGCACGACTGACAGACAGGTCCGCGGGTTGGTTCGTCGAGCGGGTGATCGCATGCCGCGCAGACTGGCGCGAGAACTATGGAGAGGAAAGAATCGATGATCTTCCGACTAAAGGCGGAAGCCACAATGTTTTGCATTTGGTTCCCGCGGCTTCCGCCTTTAGGCGGAAGTCCTAGGGTCCGTCTTCTGAGATTTCGATCCTTTCCGCGTCCCCCCAGAGCCGTTCCAGCGAGTAGAACAGACGCGTCTGAGGCGTGAACACGTGGACGATGAATGTGAAGTAGTCCATCAGCACCCACTCGCCGCGGTCGTATCCCTCCGTATGCGAGGGGCGGACTTTTGCAACCCGCAGCGCCTCCTCGACCGCATCCGCAATTGCCTTGACCTGCCTGGTGCTCTGTCCCGAACAGAGCACGAAGAAATCCGTAAAGGCCGGCGTGTTGCGCAGATCAAGCAGAACGATGTCGGATGCCTTCTTGTCGAGCGCCGCGCGAATGGCGCGGCCAACATCTCCCGTGATCCGCTTCTTGCCACCGACAGGGACTCGTCGCTTTTCAGTTTTCGTCATGCAATTGATCTGCCGTCTACTAAAACTCAAAACCTAAAACTAACCAATCCAATCAACCATAGAGCCCATGCTGCGCAATGTGCCGCTCGACAGTCGCTGGAACAAGGCCGGCAATGGATTGATGTGCCATCAAGCGCTGTCGAATGTCAGACGACGACACGTCGGGTGTTGTTGCATTTACGAGAAAGATCGCGCCGTTTTTGGCGGCGGGTGATTGGTGGTTGGCGGCTGGCTGTACGGCATCCGGCACAATCATGCGATCAACTAGCCTGGGCAGTCGTTCGCTCAACTTCTCAACAGCGAAGCCAGGGCGTGACACCACGATGAAGTTCGCGAGATCGAGGACGTCGGGATATCTGTGCCACGTTTCAATTTCTGCAAAGGCGTCGGCGCCGGTAATGAAAAAAATCTGCGACGCAGCGAGACCGGTCGCGCGCGAGAAACGCGCAAGCGTGTCGGCGGTGTAAGACGGCCCAGGTGTCGACAGTTCGATGTCGCTCGTCCGAAGGCCATCGATTCCGTTAACCGCGAACGCGGTCATCGCGAACCGATGGTGGCTCGATGCGACTGGCTGTTGCACTCGATGCGGCGGCACGTTCGAGGGCAGCACATGAACGCAATCGAGCTGCAAAGCTCGACGCGCGGCACTCGCGGTTTCAAGGTGTCCGATATGAATGGGATCGAATGTCCCCCCGAGCAGGCCGATGCGCCGTTCCGCACTCATTCCGTTACCGAGTCGATCTGCGCGCGTGCCGCGGTGCGCTCCCGCGCCGCGGCGAGTTCGCGCCACACCGCCTCGAGCAGCGCATCCACGCCGTCACCGGTCGCGGCGGAGACGGCAAACAACGGCACGCCGAGCGTGTCGAGATGCGCCTGAAGTCGCCGGAGTCGATCGCGGTCATCGAGGGCGTCGATCTTGTTGGCCGCGACGACCACCGGTTTTTGCGAGAGACGTTCGCCTGAACTGTCGCGACCCGGAAAGAGCTCCAACTCGCGCGTGATGACGTCGAAGTCCTCCACCGGATCCCGCCCGCTTGCCGACGAGACGTCCACCATGTGCACGAGCACCTTCGTTCGTTCCAGGTGACTCAGAAAGCGGTGTCCGAGGCCATGACCGGCATGCGCACCTTCAATCAGTCCCGGCACGTCGGCGACGACGAACGAGCGATCACCGGAGAGGCCGACCACACCAAGATTGGGAACCAGCGTCGTGAACGGATAGTCGGCAATTTTGGGTCGCGCGGCGGAGATGCGCGAAATCATCGTCGACTTGCCGGCGTTTGGAAAGCCCACGAGGCCGACGTCGGCGAGCAGCTTCAGCTGGAGCCGCAGATCCTTTTCTTCACCAGGCAGCCCTGGCTGCGTCTTGCGCGGCGCGCGATTGGTCGAAGTCGCAAACGACGCGTTCCCGTGTCCGCCGAGTCCGCCCTTTGCAATCAGAACGCGCTGGCCGTCCTCGGTGAGATCCGCGACGAGTACATGTCGGCCGTCCACTGTGGGTTCGTAGACAGACGTACCGGTTGGGACGCGAAGCTCGATGTCGCCGCCGTTCTTGCCGGTGCGGTTCGAGCCCTCACCATGGCCACCGCGGCCCGCCGTGAAGACTTTCTGGAAACGATAGTTGAGAAGCGTGTTCAGGTTCGCGTCGGCGACGAGGAAGACCGACCCGCCGGGACCACCGTCGCCGCCGCTCGGCCCGCCGCGCGGCACGAACTTTTCGCGGCGAAAGGCCATGGCGCCCCGGCCACCGTGACCAGCCGTGACGTGGATATCGACTTCGTCTACGAACACGCCAAGGGAAATCTTACCCCTCGAGCGGGACTACGCTGATCACGCGGCCGCGGGCGCCGTGATCCTCGAACTTGACCTTACCGTCGATCTTCGCAAAGAGCGTATCGTCTTTGCCGAGACCGACGTTCAGGCCGGGTCTGAAGCGACGCCCGCGCTGCCGCACGAGAATCGATCCGCCGGTGACGATGTTGCCGTCGTGCCGCTTCACGCCAAGCCGCTGCGAATTGCTGTCGCGGCCGTTGCGTGAGCTGCCCTGACCTTTTTTGTGTGCCATGACTCTTCTCTTCGATGCCGGGATCCGGGATCCGTTGTCCGGGATCCGATATCTTCAGATCACAATGTCCGTGACTCTGACGCGGGTGTATGTGCTTCGGTGCCCGCGCGTCTTGCGGAACCCCTTACGGCGCTTCTTCCGGAACACCCGGATCTTGGGGCCACGCGATTCTCCGTCGACGACACCGACGACTTTTGCGTTGGCCACGAATGGCGCGCCCGCGAGCACCTCGCCGCCGTCCTTTTCCAGGAACAGCACCTGCTCAAACGTGATTTCCTTGCCGACCTCGGCGTCAACACGGTCGAGCGTGACCACGGACCCCGGATTAACCTTCACCTGGCGGCCGCCGGCCTGAATGATTGCGAACACGATTCCCACCCTTCGCCGGCCCTAGGAAAGGGCCTTTGTCGTTCTGAACAAAGGAATTAGTGTAGCAGGTTTCGCGCGCCTCCCGCAACCGACGGGGTGGCGGAACAGGGTTGAAATGCCCGTTTAGCGAAGCAATACGCGGGTGCCGCGGATCTTCTGGGTGCTCAGGGTGCCGAGGAACATCGGGATCACCTTGTCCATCAGCTCGAAGTAGGAGGACAACGCTGGAGTGTTCTGCTGTGCGTTGTACAGAATCTCTTCGCGCGTGGACTCGGTGTGCAGGGTCGCGCCCGTGCGCCCATCAATGAAGATGAACTTTGGAGCAATCGCGAATCCCTTCCGCTCCATGTAGAGGCGTTGCGGCACAACGGTGCGGCGTCCGAGGTTGTCGTACTGCTCGACGTTGCGAGTGACGAATCCGGCGGTCTGAAGCGGAGTGAACAGGATCGTTCCCGTGACGATTAACGGGTTCTCGTATTCCTCTCCGATCTTTTTCCAGAACGCGACGTCGGAAAAGATCGACTGGTACTTTTCCAAATCCTTCGCGTTGCGAATCTTTTCAGGCGCCGCCGCGGCACCGGGCGCTGGCTGTTGGGCAGGCGGCGCGGCAGGGCCGGGGGGCGCCGCGGTCTGAACGTCGGCGGCGACTTTCGGCAACCCACCGTTTGTTTCGCCGATGACGGCTGGTGTGGCCACAGCCTTCGCTTTGTCTGCCGCGAGTTCCGCGAGCGGAAGGACGTCCGCTTCGATCACGCGGAGTCCAGACTTTGTGCGCAGCTGGCTGCGGAGCAGCCGCACCGTCTCGAGGTTCGCATCCACGTCGTCGGTTCCGCCGCTGATGAATCCGGCAACGAGCACACGGCGGAATGCCGTGACGTCCATCTTCGGCGAGAGAGGCGTCTCGATGGGCACCTCGAAGAAATTGGTGCACGCGCTCGTAAACGTGAGCAGGACGAGACTAGCGATCGTTGCGACGCTTCGCGCGGTCATTGATTTCTTTGAACAGATCGTAGTTCTGACGAATCAGGACGTTCTTCGGATCGAGCGCGACAGCCTTCTCGTACGCCTTCCGTGCCTCTTCGAATCGTCCTTCGTGCTCGTATCCGATCCCGAGATTGTTCCAGGCTGCTGCATACGTGGGATCGATCTCGACGGCTTTTTCCCAGCGATACGTGGCTTCCTTCCAGAGACCGTTCTGCGCAACCTTGATGCCGAAGTCTACCTGTGCCTTTGCATTCGAACGCGCATCCGCGAAGGCGGGCGGTGCAGCCCAGACCAGAAGTGCAGCAACAGCGGCGGCTCGAGCAAGAAGCAGAGCTCGCGTTTTCATGGGTGTTCCGACCACTATAGTCACCCGCTTCAGGCACCGCAAGCTGTTTCGACGGTCACAGCACACAGCGGCATCCGTTCAGCGCGAGCAATGGCCGTACCATGAATTTTGCGCCGGGAATCGACGGCGGTTCATTGAAACATTAGCCTTTTCCGTAAGCCGTCGACGCGCCTCGTAACCGCCACACATTGCAGCGGAGACACTGCTCACCTATAATGGGGACAAAGGGGTCGGGCCGTACGGCTGCAATGCAGTCGTAGCTGGCGCCGGCCCTTTTGCTTTGACGTGGACCCAACGATCTTCCGGGGACGACCGGTCAGGGCGGCGGCGCAGAAGGAGAATCCTGGTGGACCTCCGGACCGCGATCGCCGTTTCGATGTTACCTGTCTCCCGTCTTCGCGCCTGCGCGGTGTTCCGCGAGCTGCGCCAGCAAGACCCTCACACAACCGTGGCGCACGTACTCGATGCGTTGCGCCTACCGGTCAACGAGCGGAGCCGCCTCGAGGGCGAGGCGTGGTCACGCACCGACGTGGCGCTCGTCGTGGGCGCCACGAGTGGAATGGAGGTCGTTGCGTGGTTTGATCCGCGGTTTCCGGCCCTTCTGAACTGTGTCGAGGATCCGCCGCCGGTTCTCTGGGTGCGCGGCGCGGTCCCGGTGCTCTCCGAACCCGCCGTGGCGGTCGTCGGTTCACGCGCAGCAACCACATACGCGCTGGATGTTGGAGCGAGACTCGGTGGCGAGTTGGCCGAGCGAGGCGTCGTAGTCACCAGCGGTCTGGCGCGAGGGGTCGATTCAGCGGCCCATCGTGGATGCCTCGACCAGGGCGGACGGACCGTCGCCGTCCTCGGTTCGGGAGTCGATCGAATCTATCCCCCGGAACATGAAGATTTGGCCGAACTAATTGCAGCGAATGGGGTTCTCGTCAGCGAACTGGGTCCAGGCGGGATCCCGATCCCGGAAAACTTTCCGCTGCGAAACCGGATCATCAGTGGGATCTCTCTCGCCGTTGTCGTCGTCGAAGCGTCGGAGAAGAGTGGATCCCTGATAACGGCCCGATGTGCTTTGGAGCAGGGTCGCGATGTCCTGGCGGTTCCGGGCAGCGTTCTTACCGGCCGTAACCGTGGCTCCCACAGTCTCTTAAAGGACGGGGCAAAGGTCGTCGAGACAGCGGACGATATTCTTGACGAGCTCGGGTGGCCGGGGGCGCTGGCGGCGGCCAATACCGCTAAGCACTTGAGCGCCGACCCCTTACTGGCGGCGATGGAGCCCGGGGAGGTTTACAGGCTCGAGGAGCTGGTCGAAAAGACGGCGACTCTGGCCTCGAAGCTGCTGCCGCGGTTGATGGAACTCGAACTGCAGGGGCAGGTGGCCGCCGTCGGCGGCGGACGATTTACCCGCTCGTCGTTGCGGCGATGATAAGGTTTGAACAGGTATGGCAAAGGCACTGGTCGTGGTGGAGTCGCCGGCGAAGGCGAAAACCATCAACAAATATTTAGGACGAAACTACAAGGTCATCGCATCGATGGGCCACGTCCGCGATCTGCCCAAGAGCAAGCTGGGTGTCGATATTCGCGAGGACTTCGAGCCATCGTACGAGGTCATTGCAAGCCGGAAGAAGGTTCTGAAAGACCTGAAGGACGCCGCCAAGGAGTCCGAGGACATCTACATCGCGACCGACCCTGACCGCGAAGGAGAGGCGATCGGCTGGCATCTGGCCGAGGAGCTTGGTGCGACGAATCGCAAGAAGATTCGCCGGTTGATGTTCAACGAGATCACGAAACGAGGGATTCTCTCAGCGCTCGAGCACCCGACGTCGATTAACAAGCAGATGGTCGATGCGCAACAGGCCCGCCGGGTTGTCGATCGTCTTGTCGGCTACAAAATCAGTCCGATCCTTTGGGACAAGGTGCGTCGCGGGTTGAGCGCCGGACGCGTGCAGTCGGTCGCCTTGAAGCTGGTCTGCGATCGCGAACGTGAAATCGACGCGTTCGTGCCGGAAGAGTACTGGAACATCACCGCGCGCCTGGCCGCCGCCATTCCGCCGGAGTTTGACGCGCGGCTGCAGAAGCGCGACGGCGCCACGATCAAAGTCGGAAACCAGGCGGAAGCGGACGCCGTCCTCGCCGACCTGAAACAGGCCGACTGGATTGTGGCCTCGGTCACGACCAGGGAACGGAAGAAGAATGCCGTTCCGCCTTTCATCACGAGCAAACTTCAGCAGGCGGCGAGATTTCCGGTCAAGAAGACGATGATGCTCGCGCAGCAGCTATACGAAGGCATAGAACTGCCGGGCGAAGGATCGGTCGGTCTCATTACTTACATGCGAACCGACTCGACGCGCGTGTCGGAGCAAGCGATCACCGAAGCGCGCGAGCACATCGGGATCAAATACGGACCCGACTTCGTTCCCGAGAAGCCCAATGTCTACAAAACGAAGGCTGACGCACAGGACGCCCACGAAGCCATTCGCCCGACCTCGATGCAGTACGACCCGGACACGGTGCGTCCGCATCTCGCGCCCGATCAGTTGTATCTCTACCGGCTGATCTGGAATCGCTTCGTCGCATCACAGATGCCACCGGCCACATTCGACGAGACGACGGTCGATATCGATGCCGCGCAATATGTTTTTCGTGTCAAGGGCTCCGTTCCAAAGTTTGCCGGCTGGATGGCCGTCTACAACCAGGAAACCGTCGAAGCAAAGACGGAAGGGCCCGGGCCTGATGCCGTCACGCCCGAGGACGAAGACGGAAGCGGGATCCTTCCACCGATGCAGGAGGGGGACAGGCTCGAGTTGCGCGAATTGAAACCCGAGCAGAAGTTCACGCAGCCGCCGCCGCGCTACAGCGAGGCGACACTCGTGAAAGCGCTCGAGGAGAACGGGATCGGCCGCCCCAGCACGTATGCGTCGATCATCAGCGTCATTCAGGCGCGCGATTACGTGAACAAGATCGAGGGGCGCTTCAAGCCGACCATGCTGGGACGGATGCTCGTCGATCGACTCTTGAGCCCGGCGTTCGACGACATTCTCGACGTCGAGTACACAAGGAACCTCGAGGAGGATCTCGACAAGATCGAGGAAGGCACGTCGAACTACAAGAAGACGCTGGGCAGCTTCTACAAGAAGTTCGAGAAAGACTTGAAGCGCGCGTCAAAGGAGATGATCAACCTCAAGGAAGGGGTTGAACCGGATCCGCCCGTCACCTGCGACAAGTGCGGGAAACCCATGGTCATCAAGGCGGGAAAGTTCGGTTTGTTTCTCGCCTGTAGCGGTTATCCCGAGTGCGAGAACACGCGCGAGCTGGAGACGCCCGAGCCGGGCGCCGAAGGGGAAGGTCTCGACGAGACCTGCGAGAACTGCGGCCGGCCGATGGCGATGAAGCGCGGCCGGTTCGGTCAGTTCCTCGCGTGCACCGGTTATCCGGAATGCAAGACGACGAGAAAGATCATTACGACGAAGCAGGGCATGACCGCTGCAAGGCCGGATCAGATTCTCGAGGAGAAGTGCCCGAAGTGCGAATCGAACCTGGTCCTGAAGCACGGACGCTTCGGCGAATTCACGGCGTGCAGCAATTATCCGGCGTGCAAGTACGTCAAGCAGAAGTCAACCGGTCTCGTCTGTCCGAAGGACGGCGGCGACGTCGTGGAGCGCAAGTCGAAACGCGGGAAAGCGTTTTACGGCTGCGCCAACTATCCGGATTGCGACTTCGTCCTGTGGAACAAGCCTATTCTCGAACCGTGCCCGCAGTGCGGCGAGAAGTTTCTGATTGAGAAGATCACGAAACGACACGGTCGTCAGCTCCTCTGTCATAAAGAAGATTGCGACTATGTCAGGAGCGAGGAGCTGACGACGGTTTAGAAAGGGAAAACGGAGAAGGGAAAAGGGAAAAGGAAAGGCTGAAGGCCTCACCTGCCCTTGTCCCTTTTCCCTTGTCCCTTTTCCCTTGATCATGATCCATATCATCGGCGGCGGTCTCGCCGGAAGCGAAGCGGCCTGGCAAGCCGCCGAACGGGGCGTTGCCGTCACGCTTCACGAGATGCGGCCGGTACGCCCCACCGCGGTGCACAAGACCGATCAACTCGCCGAACTCGTCTGCAGCAACTCGTTTCGCGGCGATAAGCTCGATAACGCCGTCGGCCTCCTCAAGGAGGAAATGCGGCGACTAGGCTCGGTCGTGATGCGCGCGGCGGATGCGGCACGCGTCCCCGCCGGTGCGGCACTTGCCGTCGATCGCGAACAGTTCTCACGAGGCGTGACGGACGCGATCTCGTCGCACCGGCGCATCACCGTCGTGCGCGAGGAAATCCCGCGCGTGCCGCAATCGCTCGGCGCTCCTGTGATCATTGCCACCGGCCCCCTCACGTCGGATTCGCTGTCGGCCGATATTGCAGCAATGGTGGGCAGCGACCATCTCTACTTCTACGACGCGATAAGCCCGATCGTGCTTGCCGAGACGATCGATATGTCGAAGGTCTTTCGCGCCTCCCGCTGGGGCAGGAGCTTGCGGGGTGCCAAGGATGCTACGAGTGCCAAGGATGCCACGACTGCCAAGGGTGCCACGAGTGCCGAGGGTGCCACGAGTGCCACGAGTGCCGAGGGTGCCGTAGGTGCAACGTGCGCCGTGGACGACGGGGAAGGGGATTACCTGAACTGCCCTTTCACCAAGGTCGAATACGAACGTTTCTACGAGGCGCTCATGTCGGCCGAGCGCGCTCCGCTTCACGAATTCGATCAGGCAAAGTTCTTCGAAGGCTGCCTGCCAATCGAGGTGATGGCCTCGCGCGGTGTGGACACCCTGAGGTTCGGGCCGATGAAGCCGGTGGGCCTTGTCGATCCACGCACCGGACGCGAGCCATATGCGGCCGTGCAATTGCGCCAGGACAACCTTGCTGGCGATCACTTCAGCCTCGTGGGATTTCAAACCCAGATGAAGTGGGGCGAGCAGGGGCGGGTGCTGAAGATGATTCCCGGCCTCGAACACGCGGAGTTTGTTCGTTTCGGAATGATCCATCGCAACACCTACATCAATGGTCCGACGGTCCTCCGCGAGACGTGGCAGACCAGGACGCGCGACGATCTCTTCTTTGCCGGACAGATTTCGGGTGTTGAAGGATACGTGGAATCAGCGGCGTCCGGCTTGATCGCCGGACGTAACGCGGCGGCGCTCGTGCACGGCGAACCCGTTTCAACGCCGCCGCGAACGACGGCTATCGGAGCGCTGGCGTACTACGTGTCCCACGCCGAGCCGCGCAACTATCAACCGACGAACATTACGTTCGGGATCATCGCACCGCTGCAGGCGACCGAAAAGCGCAAGGTTCCGAAGAAGAAAGCGGAGCGCAACGTCGCGTTGTCCGAGCGCGCTCTAGCGGATCTGGAAACGTGGATGCAGGCAACGCAATTCACCAATGCACCAATTCACGAATTCACCACTGAATGAAAGATCAGCTGGCTGACTTTCTCGATCACCTTCGTTTCAACGAGAACGCGTCAGCGCACACCGTGCGCGCGTACGACAGCGATCTATCCCAGTTCATCACCTTCGTTGCCGCGCATCTCCATCGTCGTCGTCCCGATCTGGTGGTGTCGGACTTCAACCACTTGAACATCCGCGCATTTCTCGGCGACCTTCACAAGCGAGGCAACACCAGGGCATCCGCGGCACGAAAGCTGGCAGCAATCCGCACGTTCGGCAAGTATTTGCGCCGCGAAGGTGCGATTGAGGGGGATCCGGCCGCGCTCGTCGGCACGCCCAAGCGCGAAGAACGCCTTCCAGCACATCTTGCCGAGGCAGAAATGTCGCGCTTGCTCGACATGCCCGACACCTCGTCTCCACTGGGGCGCCGAGACCGCGCCATCCTCGAATTGTTCTACGCGTCCGGGCTGCGCCTGAGCGAGCTTGTGGGCGTCGGCCTCGAGGACGTAAACCTGAGCGGCCGCGTCGTGCGTGTGCTCGGCAAGGGCGGAAAAGAACGGATCGTGCCGTTCAATCGATCGACGGAGGCGGCGATCAGGATCTGGTTGAAGGATCGCGAATTGATTATTGCCGGGATCCGGGATCCGGGATCCGGGATCCGTCGGACCGCTGGCCCCAAAATCATCAAGTCGCGGCGCTCGACCGAGCCACTCTTTCTCAACTATCAAGGGGGGCGGCTATCGACCCGGAGTGTTGATCGGCTCGTCAGGAAGTACGTCGCCGCGTGCAGCACTCGGTTCGGCATCAGTCCGCATGCGCTCCGCCATTCGTTCGCCACACACCTGCTCGAACGAGGCGCTGATCTCCGAGTGATTCAGGAACTACTTGGTCATGCGCGCCTGAGCACCACGCAGCGTTACACCCACGTGAACGCCGCGCAGCTGCTCGACGCGTATCGAAAGGCTCATCCAAAAGCCTGATCCGCCGCAGGCGGACTCAGCTTGCGACCGCGCTCTCCAATGGCGGCGCCAAGGGCCGGCGTCCGCCGCGAGAGTAGTCAATCCCGAGCGTCTTGATTTTGTAGTTCATGACGCGCGGGCTGATCGCGAGCAGTTCCGCGGCATCCTTTTGCACCCAGTTCGACATCTTGAGCGCTTCGATGATCGCCTGGCGCTCGATCTCTTCCAGCGCTATCCCCGTCGGTGGGATCTTCACGACCGGACTTGGATCACCCGAGGGTTGTCCCGTCGTCAATTCGCCGAGCGAGAGATCCGTCGCTGAAAGTTGTGGACCTTCCGTCAACAGAACCGCGCGCTCGATCGCGTTCTCGAGCTCGCGGATGTTCCCCGGCCAGTTGTAACGCATCAGGAGCTTCTGGGCGTCGGTGGCGAGGCCGTCGACGCGCTTCTTCAGTTCTCCGGCGAAGCGGCGAAGGAAGAACGTCGCCAGCTGCTGGATGTCTTCTTTCCGCTCCCGCAGGGCCGGCATCTCGATCGACACGACGTTGAGCCGGTAATACAGGTCTTCACGGAACAGTCCATTCGTGACCATTTGCGGCAGGTTGCGATTTGTCGCCGCGATCAGTCGAACGTCGACGCGGAGGGTTCGCGTGCCGCCGAGGCGTTCGAACTCGTGTTCCTGCAGAACGCGCAGGATCTTGGCCTGCGTGTTGGCGCTCATGTCGCCGATCTCATCGAGGAACAGCGTGCCGCCGTCCGCCTGCTCGAAGCGGCCGACGCGCTGCTTGTCTGCGCCCGTGAAGGCTCCCTTCTCGTGCCCGAAGAGTTCCGACTCGAGCAGGTTCTCCTGGAGCGCCGCGCAGTTCACCTTGACGAAATTGCGCGCCGAGCGAAGCGAGTTGTGGTGAATCGCACCGGCGATGAGCTCTTTGCCGGTGCCCGTTTCGCCGCGAATCAGCACGGTCGTATTGCTCTTCGCAACTTTCTTCACGATCGAGAGCACGTTCTGCAGCGCCCCGCTGGCGCCCACGATTCGATCGAAGTCGTAGATATCCTGCTGGGTGTGACGGAGGTACTCGATCTCGTGCCGGAGCCGGCGGTGCTCGATCGCTTTGGCGATCTTCAGCTCCATCTCTTCGATCTCGAACGGCTTCTGCACGTAGTCGAAAGCGCCAATCTTCATCGCTTCGACCGCGGTGTGGATCGAGCCAAATGCCGTCATCAGGATGACCGCCGTGTTCGGCTGCAGCGACTTGGCCGTGCGCAGCACGTCCATCCCGTCACTGCCGCCCATCTTGAGGTCGCTCAGGACGACGTCGTATTGCCCCTCGTGGAGCTTCTCGATGGCGACGTTTCCGTTCGGCGCCTCGTCGACCTCGTGATGCGCGTCCGACAACGCCCGCACGATGCCGCGCCGAAGCGAGTCGTGATCGTCGGCTACCAGAATGCGACCCATACAGATGCTCCTAGTCCGTCTCTCTCGTTTTGTCTTCCGCCTAAAGGCGGAAAGCTACGTACTATCGAAACAGCTCGTGGCTGCCGCTGACCGGCAGCGTGACCCTGAAGCGCGTGCCCCCCTGGGCAGGGGCGCTGACGTCGATCCGACCATCGTGCGCATCGACGATTTTCCGGACGATTGCCAGACCCAGTCCGGAGCCTTGTGGTTTGGTCGTGAAGAACGGGCTGAAGATGCGGTCCATCAGATCGGCCGGCACTCCTGGCCCGTTATCAGCGACTTCTACCTGAATCATCGGCACGGCATGCGTTTCGGTGCCCGCGGTCGGTTCTTCCTCTGCCGGCAACTGCTGTGCGGCAAGACGCACGAGCCCTTTGCCGGTCATCGCTTCGAACGCATTCGTGAACAAGTTGGTGAACAGCTGACGCAGCTGGTGCGGATCGCCTTGAATCGGTGCGAGGTCTTCCGGCACGACCACCTCGACGCGGACTTCGCCACGCGGGACGTGGCTCTCGGCCATCGAGATGGCGTCGCGGACGACATCGCTCAACGAGATGCGCTCGACCTGCAGCCGAATCGGCCGCACGAAGTCGAGGACCTCGAGGACGATGGCGTTGGCCATCTTTGCTTCTTTGATGATGTCGCGAAGAATCGATTGCGCGTCTTCGGATTCCGCAAGCTGGCGCTTGAGGATTCCGGCCATCACTTCAATGCCGGCGAGCGGGTTCTTGACCTCGTGGGCAATTGCCGCGGCCATTTCCCCGAGCGCAGCCAGGCGATCGCGAAGTCGCTCCCGTTCCTCGAGTTGTTCGACGCGCGTCAGGTCTTTGAAGAACAGCGTCGCGCCGGTGATCTCCCCCACGTGGTTTCTGACCTGTGACAGCGTGTAGCCGATCACCTTGCCCGTGCTTTTCAATCGCAGCTCGGCGCGGTTCGGCAGATGCGAGAGATCGAAGGCGCCGGCGACGATCCGGCAGACGTCGGGACGCTCTTTGAGCACCTGGGCGTACGGCAGACCAATATCCGTTTCCTGCGGCGTCAGCCCGAGAATCCGGTAAGCGACATCGTTCATGACGGCGATGCGGCTGTCGCGAGTCACGGCCAGGACGCCGTTCCGCAGGTTCCAGACGAGGTCGCGGTAGAAGCCGTCCGGGACTCCCGCCACGGCTTCGCTCGGCCGGGCGCCCTTTGGCCGCGTCTTGCCCCGTGAGCTCACGACGACGTGAGACGCACGTCGAGCCGCAGCCCGGGGTTTTCGGATCGGCATAGTGGATGTCGCCGGCTCGTACGGGCCTGGCTCGGACCCCAATATTGTAATCGCGCGATCTTCGTCAGCCAATGTCTTGTGCATCTGTAGCTTAGAGGAGGTCTGTCACGCGTCGGGGCCGAATGGACAGGGATTCCCCAAGGCAGAGGCACACCTCGACCGCATCGGGGGCAAACGGTGTGCCCCGACGTACCTATCCAAACAGGGCTGAAATGTTGGGAAAACCTTGAGGGCTGTACGGGTTGTGCGGCTGAGGTGATTACAAGTCTTACACCCGATTACAAATCTGTACGGTGGAGTTCCTCCCACTGATGCATGAGATCTCCCACCTCCCACATGAGCGCCTGATGCTTGTCGATGATGGGTTTAGCCTCGTCGCGGTTGTCGTAGAAACCTGGAGCAGCCATCGTGGCCTCGATGTCGCGGATGGCCTGTTCGCGGTCAGCTATGCGGGTTTCGAGGTCGTCGATCCGCTTCCGGCGCGCATCGAGCACCTTCTTCGCCTTCCGCGCCTCGGATTCGAGCTTTTTCCGCTCTTCGTAGGAAACGACCGCTGACGGTGCCTGAGCCTCCGCGGGCTTCGGACCCTGCCGGCTCCCATCCCTGCGAACCAGGCGAGGACCGTCCTCGGAAGGGGCACCCGGTTCTTTTTGCGATTGCCGCGCTGCCGCTGATGGCGGGGTCTGAAGACCCCGCCCTACATTGTCTGCGCGTAGAGCCAAGGTCTTCTCGGCACTCTTGGCACGCTCGGCACCCTCACCACCGGTGGCACTCTTGGCACCCTTGGCACTCGTGGCACCCCTGGCACCCTGGGCACCCCTGGCACCCTGGGCACCCCTGGCACCCTGGGCACCCCTGGCACCCTGGGCACCCCTGGCACCCTGGGCACCC
>Ga0075421_100004486_pt1 | contig 16857 bp, 8 predicted proteins | sample SoiMetdeltSBSDD5_FD_75292 | JGI IMG/M metagenome (GOLD analysis project Ga0075421, IMG submission 75292) | Bulk soil microbial communities from a Populus tree surrounding site in Tennessee, USA - Soil MetaG P. deltoides SBSDD5 | ecosystem: Environmental > Terrestrial > Soil > Tree plantation...
CACGCAGGACTCGGCGCATGATCTTGCCACTGCGAGTCTTGGGCAGCTTATCGACTGCTTCGATTCGGGACGGAACGGCAATCGGCCCCATCTCATGCCGGACATGCGCCTTTAGCTCATCTTCGAGTGTATCGCGCGGCTGCGCGGCTGCACGAAGAATCACGTAAGCGTAAATCGCTTGGCCTTTGATCTCATCAGGGATACCGATGACGGCGGCCTCAGCCACATCCTGATGACTAACCAGCGCGCTTTCGATCTCGGCTGTGCCAAGACGATAGCCGGAGACCTTGATCACGTCGTCAATACGACCGATGATCCAGTAGTAGCCGTCCTCATCGCGGCGCGCTGAGTCGCCAGCCAGATACCATCCCTGTTTGGCATACTGAGTCCAGTACTGCTTCACATAGCGATCCGGATCGCCGTACACAGTGCGGAGCATCCCCGGCCAGGGGTGCTTGATCACCAGATAGCCATCGGTATTTGCGCCGACCGGGTTGCCTTCCTCATCCACAATATCGACCACAATACCGGGGAATGGGAACGTCGCAGAGCCGGCTTTGAGTGGTGTCACCGGGAGGGGAGTGATCATAAAATTGCCTGTCTCAGTCTGCCACCATGTATCAATGATTGGGCAGCGCTCTTTGCCAATGACGCGGTTATACCAGCGCCACGCTTCCGGGTTGATTGGCTCACCAACCGTGCCGAGCAGACGCAGGCTAGAGAGATCGTGCTTCTCCGGCCATGTATCACCGAAGCGCATCAGGCCGCGAATGGCGGTCGGGGCAGTGTAGAGTACAGTGATCCCATAGCGGGCAACAAGACTCCACCAGCGATCCGCTGCCGGGAAGTCGGGAGCACCTTCGTAGATGAAGCTGGTTGCGCCGAGGATCAGGGGGCCGTAGACGATGTAAGAATGTCCAGTGATCCAGCCGGGGTCGGCGGCACACCACCAACGATCTTCTTCTTTCAGGTCGAAAGCCCACTTGAGCGTTGTCGAGATGCCAACTTGATAGCCGCCGTGCGTGTGGAGAACCCCCTTCGGCTTACCAGTTGTGCCGGACGTATAGAGGATGAAGAGTGGGTCTTCCGCATCCATCTGCTCGGTTTCACAGACGGCCCTCATACCGGGAAGTTCTTGTAGATCATGCAGCCAGAAGTCACGGCCCGACTGCATGTTGATATCCTGATCGGTGCGCTTGACGACAATGATAGTCTTGACGACAGGTTCACGTTTGGCGGCTTCGTCGGCAATGTCTTTCAAAGCGACGATCTTGCCACGAAGCCAAGCACCATCTGCGGTAAGAAGAACGTTGCTCTGGGCATCCTCAATGCGGTCGGCCAGCGCTTCGACGCTGAACCCGCCGTATACAACGGAGTGCATCGCACCGATCTTGGCGCACGCCAGCATCGCAATCGGAAGTTCGGGGATGCGGCCCATGTAGATCGTCACACGGTCGCCGCGCTTCACACCCTTTGATTTCAGGATATTGGCAAAGGTATTGACTTCCTGCCAGAGATCAAAATAAGAGAAGGTGCGGACATCACCCGGCTCACCCTCCCAGATGATCGCCAGCTTGTTTTTGCGCCAGGTGTTGACATGGCGATCTACTGCGTTATAGGCGATGTTAGTCTTCGCGCCAACAAACCACTTGAAAAAAGGTGGATTGCTGTTATCTAAAACCTTTTCCCAGGGCTGGAACCAATCCACCATCTCACGGGCACGATCCTCCCAGAAGCCCACAGGGTCCTGCGTGCCCTTCTGTCGATAGGCTTCATAATCGCTTGGGCTTACATTGGCGGTTTGGTTGACATGCTCTGGCGGAGGATAAACTTCATGGACTGCTTTGAGGATTTCCTCCTCACGCTGCTTATCTGTAGGTTCGATACTGGTCATTTGCTGTCATCTCCCTGACACTCAATGAGTACACTGAATCAGCCTGCTCCAGCGTATCGCAGGTACTTCCATCAAAAATTCCTGTTACGGAGGTCAATGCTCATATAGTTGGCGTGAACTCAGGTCATTGTAGCATAGGTCGTGTCTTACGAGTCAAGTATGTTAGGTGAAGTTACTTAGTCACCGGAACGGGAAGAAGAATGGGATCAGTAGAAACACCCCAATCGCTGAGACAAATACAAGCGGCAGTCCGAGGCGCGCGTAATCACGAAAGCGGTAGCCTCCTGGCCCCATCACCATGAGATTAGCGGCGTGGGCTACCGGGGATAGGAAAGCCGTCGATGCACCAACTGCGACTGCCATTGCCAATGATGCGGGATTCAGCCCATTCTGCTGCGCGACAGCAATCGCTACTGGGCCAATAACGAGCGTTGAGGCAGGGCCAGAGGCAAGCTGTGTCAGCAGCATAGTCGAAGCAAATGTGAGCAGCAACAGCCCACGTGGGCCAATTGCATACAGCAAATTTGGAAGCTGCTGCGCAAATAGCTGCGTAAGGCCCGTTTGATCGAAGGCTTTAGCAAGTGGAAGCATCCCGGCTATCAAGAACATTGCCTGCCATTGTATGCTATGGCGAGCCTCTTCAATAGTCTCGCAGCCCGTTAGCACGACAGCAATCCCGCCCATGAGGGCTGCGACGGCGACCGGGAGTAGATTCAGGGTAACGCTGATTAAGAAGGCAAACAGGATAGCAATCGCAATCGGAGCACGAGCGCTGCGCCGAGGAATCTCAGGGAGGTGGGTCAGCACTAGAAAATCAGGCTCATGGCTGAGGATGCTCAGGCGATCAGGCGAACCCTGCACTAGCAGCGCGTCGCCGCGTTCCAACCTGATTTCGCTGAGATGAGAGCGAACCGCGCGCCCCTGATGCCATACCGCGAGCACGTTCAATCGGTACTTCTCGCGGAACTTAATATCGCCCAATGTTTGCCCCGCCAATGCTGTATGCGGCGAGAGCGCGACTTCAGCCAGTTCGCTCTCGTTCGCAAACAGTTTTTGATCCTGCACAGCCGCAGGATCGCAGGCGAGAACCAACTCTCCGCAGGCTTTTTCTACGTCATCAGGGCGGCCTGCCAGCAGCATCAGGTCTTTCGGCTCTATGCAGGTAGATGGTTCAGGAGGGACAAAGCTCTGCCGTCCCCTGACCAGTGCCGCAACGGTGATCCCGTAATTTCGCCCCAAATGACTTTCCGCCAGCGTGCGGCCTGCAAGCGGTGATTCACCAGTCACCTGCGCCTCGAACAGCCGTGTCCCAAGTATGTAAGTTTTCGTTAGCTCCTGCCGAGTTTGTTGAAGGGCTGTCCATTGATCCATTGGAGATCGATCTGGCAATGCCCTCGATCCGAGCCAAGTGAGATAGAGAATGCCGACCAGCGCTATTGGCCCGCCGACGGGCATAAAGGCGAACAGGTGAAAGGGCGGTAGGTGTCGCTCAGTCATCAAGGTGCTCAGGAGAAGATTGCTGGTCGTAAGCAGCGTTGCCATGCCGCCGAGCAGCGCACCATAAGCAACGGGCATGAGCAGTTTGGAAGGGCTGACATTGCGGCGAAACGCTACGCTGCGGGCAACAGGTGCAATCAGTGCGGCAGAAGCAACAGTGTTCATCAGCAGAGAGCAAATCGCAGCCGACAACGAAAGCAGTCCAATTAAGCTGTTCTGAGCGCGAGTTTCTGTAACTCTCAGAAGAAGATGACTCAGACGCGCGGTAACGCCGGTATGGCGCAACGCTGATGTAATCATAAACAGCCCAATTAAACTAACGACAACAGGGCTGCTGAAACCACTTAACAAGGTGGGAAGGTCAAGAATGCCGCTTATCCCAATGGCGCAGAGCACCATCAGCGCTACGATGTCAGGGGAAATCCACTCAGTGATAAAGAAAAGGAGCGCGATAGCTGTAACTGCCAGAACGAAAATCGCTGCGCTGCTCAATATGGTTTCCTCGAAAATAAGTGCTGAATGATCAGAATTATATCTCTCTGCGAGGTAGTGCTCACGGAAATCCTACACTCGGTGATTATAGTCACTGTTGATATTGGATTGATAAGCAGTTACACGAGTCGAGGGAATATGTCCGATCAAACCCCGCTAAATCCGCCACAGGTTCCGCACTTGCCCGAACCCGAGCCTGTATGGACGTATCGTGGATACCAACTCCGAGCCAGTGATTTTACCACCGCCATGATTCACCTGTTCCGTGCTGAGATCACCCGCGCGAACGTGTGGCGTCAGCGCCTCGACACAACGACAAATTGGGCAGTGGTTGCGACAGGCGCGGCGATCTCTATTGCATTTAGCTCAGAACTGTCGATCACTCATGCAATCATTATTCTCAACACGCTACTGGTGACTCTATTTCTATTCATCGAAGCAAGACGGTATCGCTATTACGAATTATGGAGCTATCGCGTTCGGTTGATGGAGACTGACTTCTTCGCAGCGATGCTCGTCCCTCCCTTCAAACCGGATGCCAATTGGGCCGAGAGTCTGGCTGCAAACCTGCTGCAACCCCGCTTCCCGATTTCGCTGTGGGAGGCAGTAGGTCGGCGCTTACGCCGGAACTATGTCTGGATTTATCTTGTACTGACGGGGGTGTGGCTGATCAATATCTGGACGCATCCAATCAGAACTCATTCCTGGCAAGAGTTTTTCCAACGTGCATCAATGGGGCCTGTTCCGGGACAAATTGTTCTGGCAATCGGATTGCTCGTGAACGGTATGCTGATCGCATTTGGATTACTCACCCAGAATCTTCGGCAGTCGGCGGGAGAAATTCTGCCCCGATATTCGGCAGGGAAAGAAGAACCCGAATCGATCTTTGATCTAAGTGACGAGATTCAGACAGTGCGGTCGTGGTTCCGGCGGAATACCAAGAACGAGCAGATGATGGCCTTCATCGTGACAGATCAGTGGTCAGAGATTGCAGATCGCGTGTTGAAAACTATCAAACGGGCTGCGACTCATCTAAGCGGCACAGGCATGGATACAGGGCAGCCGCACGGAGTCTTAATGTGTGCACTGAACATCACAGAAGTGCCGCAGTTAAAGACGATTGTTCAGGACATTGATCCAAACAGCTTTGTGGTGATCACAAATGCACGTGAGGTGATGGGGCCACATTACGCTCCAATGGCTGCATAAGCCAGACCTAGTTTGATGGCTTACTTAATTTCGCGGTTTGAGAACCTGTTGTATGATGGCAGCATTCTCGTTATGCCGGGTTATCGGGAAGCCAAACCATGTCTGATCAAGGGCCATCATCTAACACCGTTCATGCCCAGGAGATTTCATCGACGGAACCTGTCTGGACGTATCGCGGCTACCAGCTTCGAGCGAGTGATTTTACAACCTCGATGAATCATCTGTTCCGGGGGGAAATCACCCGCGCGAACGCATGGCGGCAGCGTCTCGATGCGACAACCAACTGGGCAGTGATCACCACAGGAGCCGTTATTTCCTTCGCCTTCAATAACCAGACCTCGCAAAGCCACGCCGTCATCATTCTGAACACACTGCTCGTGACGCTATTTCTCGTGATTGAGACCAGACGGTACCGCTATTACGAATTGTGGAGCTATCGCGTCCGGCTCATGGAAACGGATTTCTTTGCGGCGATGCTGGTTCCCCCCTTCCGTCCGGCTGCGGATTGGGCGGAAAGTCTTGCCGCGAATCTACTGCATCCACGATTCCCTGTCTCATTCTGGGAAGCCTTCGGACGCAGGATGCGGCGCAATTATATGTGGATTTATGCGCTGCTCGGAACCGTGTGGCTGCTGAAAGTCTGGACACATCCTACCGCAGCAGCTTCATGGGCAGAGTTTTTGGATCGTGCGGCAATTGGTGGGATTCCGGGTGCTGTAGTACTGACTGCTGGCTTGCTGTTTAATGGCACAATCATGCTCATCGGTTTCCTCACCTACAGTATGCGGCAGGCATCGGGTGAAGTGCTGCCCCTGTATGGCGAAGGATTCAATTTTGGATCAATGCTGCACCTCGACTCGAGTGTTGATAAGGTGCGGGCATGGTTCCGCCATACCCGGCAGCGCCAGCAGATTTTTACCCACATCATCACCGATTTACCCAATGAGGTCTCCGAACGCATCATACATGAGATGCATCGCGGTGTCACTCGCCTGAACGGGACAGGAATGTATACTGGCAAAGAGCACAGTGTATTGATCATTGCCCTAATGGTGACCGAAGTTCCCCAATTGAAGGCCATCGTAAGTGAGATTGATCCGCATGGATTTGTTGTGGTGACACCTGCTCAGGAAATCCTCGGCGGGGGCTTTATGCCCCTCAAAAAGTAGGCCATTCATCGACTATCTATGATCTAAACATTCGTTGACGCCCATCTCACAAATGTGTTAGCATCTCGCCATTAGCAGATTTATTGGGGCCTTTTGTGAATAAGAAGCGTTGGAACATCGCGCCACTTGCTCCAGAAATGTACATCAAAGCGATGGAGCAGAATGGCATCCATCCCGTATTGGGACAGGTTTTCTACGGGCGCGGGTATCAAACCCCTGATTCTGCGCTTGAATTCCTCGGCGTGTATTCCCATAGCCAAGACCCATTTCTGATGAAGGGTATGGAACAGGCGGCTGATCGCCTGCTCAGTGCCGCTCGGAACGGTGAGCGTATCGCCGTTTACGGTGACTTCGACTGTGATGGAGTAACTGCGACAGTCTTGCTGACTGAGGCACTGCGGCGGTTGTGCGGTAATAGTGAGGGCGTCAAGAAGCAGATTACCCCATATATCCCGAATCGAGTCGATGAAGGGTACGGCCTCAACAGCCCAGCGCTGAGGGACCTTGCTGACAAGGGCTATAAGGTTGTTGTGACGGTTGACTGCGGAATACGATCTGTGCAAGAAGTGATCGACGGCAACGCCTGCGGGCTAGATATGATTGTGAGCGATCACCACAGCGTAGGCGCAGAAGTTCCACCTGCCCTCGCGGTCATCAATCCCAAGCAGCAGGGATGCGCCTATCCCGAAAAGATGCTGGCCGGTGTGGGGCTTGCCTATAAGATCACACAGGCGCTTCATACAAAAGCAGAGGAGCGCGGCTTCACAGGGTTAGAAGAATGGCATCCTGAGGATTGGCTCGATCTTGTGGCGATTGGTACAGTGGCAGACATTGCACCCCTGCATGGTGAAAATCGGGTGCTTGTTCAGAAGGGACTTAAGAAGCTCAACACCCCAAAGCGAATCGGGCTGCGCGCGCTGTATGGGATCGCCGGGATTCGTCCGGGCAATATCAACACCGTGACAATCGGCTTTATGATTGGCCCCCGCATCAATGCGGCAGGGCGCTTGAAATCGGCATACGACGCTGCCAGACTTCTCACATCGGACAATACTCAGCAAGCAGGACAACTCGCGCAGGAACTCGAATCCCTCAATGCGGTACGGCAGCAGAAAACGCGCGAGATGCAGGAGTGGGCCGAAGAGAGTATGCCCGAAGTCGCACAGATGCCTTTGCTATTTGCGACAGATGGACGCTTTGAACAGGGCGTGGTGGGGCTGGTCGCCAGCCGCCTTACCGAGCAATATTATCGACCATCGGCGGTGGTGCAGATTGGTGAAGATGAAAGTCATGGCTCGTGCCGCAGCATCCCGGAATTTCACATCACCGAAGCACTTGACCAGTGCGCCGATTTACTAGAACGCTATGGCGGCCACGCTCAGGCTGCGGGGTTCACGGTGCGAAATGAGAATATCGAGGCACTGCGTGACCGATTGATTGAAGTAGCAGGGCAAGAACTTCGCGGCAAGGAGCTTTATCCCGCGTTGAACATCGACGCGGAGCTGCCTTTGCGCCAATGCACTCTTGAATTGGCAGGCGAGCTAGCGAAACTGGAGCCATGTGGAGAAGCTAATCCTGCCCCTGTATTCATGACGCGGAATGTGACGCTTCACGAAGTCCAGAGGGTTGGCAAAGATGGTAAGCATCTAAAACTGCTGGTTGGTGATGGCGGCCCGCCCATCGAGGCGATTGCATTCCGCCGGGGCGAAGAGGCCGATCAACTTTCCTTATGTGCTGATCTTGTCTACACACTCGAAGCGAACGAGTGGAACGGACATCAACGCCTCCAATTGAATATTCAAGATTTTCGATCCGTTGAGAATTGATAGGATTATGACATTAACTGGTAAGACGATTCTCGTCACCGGAGGGGCTGGATTCATTGGCAGCCATCTCGTTGATAAGCTGCTGGCGCGCGGCGACCGCGTGATATGCCTGGACAACTTCAATGAATACTACGATCCGACGCTCAAGCGGCACAATATCATTGAGCATCTTAAACATCCCAATTACACACTCATCGAAGGTGATCTGCGAGAGCGTGAAGGGATTGACCGCCTCTTTGCCGAGCATCGTCCGCAACGGGTGGTACATCTGGCGGCGATGGCAGGTGTGCGCTACTCGATTGAGCGTGCGCCTCTATACACCGAGGTCAACGTTCAGGGGTCGATCAACATGCTCGACGCCGCGCGCAAGTACGGCGTGGAGAATTTCGTGCAGGCATCAACCTCCTCCATCTATGGCTCAACTAAGGAGATCCCTTTCCGCGAGGAGCAATCGACGGACAAGCCATTGGCTCCTTATCCAGCTACTAAAAAGGCCAATGAAGTAATCGGGTATGCCTATCATAATATGTTTAAGCTGCCATTCATCGCGCTGCGCTTCTTCACGGTCTACGGACCGCGAGCACGCCCCGATATGATGGCTTATATCGTGATGGACAGCATTGTGAATGATAGAGAAGTGATTGTTTACGACGATGGCAACCTCCACCGCGATTGGACGTATGTGGACGACATCGTGCAAGGAGTTGCCGCAGCACTGGACAAGCCTCTCGGCTATGAAATCATGAATATCGGGCGGGGCGAGCCTGTGCGACTCGGCGATTTTGTGGATATTATTCAAGACCTTGTGGGGAAAGAAGCACGGGTGAAGCATATCAAGGCTCCTGTGAGCGAACCACCGATTACATATGCCAACGTCGATAAAGCTCGCAACCTGCTTGGCTATCAACCTCACACCTCTGTTCGAGAAGGACTGGCTCACACATGGGAATGGTTCCAGACTCTCGACGGCATCAAACCATTCGCAGGCTAACTGGATGAGACAAACCCTATCATCGAAACACTTTGCTGGTCGAGCGCTTATGCGCTCCTTTTTACGTTCCCTGATCGTTCTCTCAATCTTGATCGTGGGAACGGCATGGCCTACGTTAGGAACGGCTCAGGCTCCCTCAGATAATGCTCGCTTTGGCATTGTCAACGCTTCACGCAATCCTGAGGCGGCGAATGACTCTGGCGCAGGCTGGGAAATTGTGACACTGCATTGGGATCAGATTCAGTCATCCGGTCCAACCGATTGGAATACCGATCCACAGCTTGATCAGTGGCTAGCTACGGCACGGAGCCAGAGCCGCGAAGTAGTTGCGGTAGTAATTGGGACACCCGCATGGGCGACAAGCGGCAGCCCTGTGATCGGCGTGCCGCGCGGTTTGTATCTACCAGTGAATGACCCCGGCAATACATGGGCAGGATTCATGGGTCGGGCTGCTACCTACTATGGGGCACAAGGGATCAATCGCTGGGTGATTTGGCGAAATCCTGATGATTCTTCAAATGATCCCAATACGACCTGGGAAGGCAGCATCGAAGAGTACTATCAACTTGTCAAGGATGCCTACCTAACTGCGAAGGTGGCAAATCCAAATGCTCTCATCCATCTGGCAGGTGTGGGGAATTTTGATCCAAATTGGTTTAGCCAATTCATCGAGATTGCGCTGGATGATCCAACTGGGCCTGCCAATAACTATTACTTCGATGTTGCCACATTGCATATTTATGATTCACCAGACGAAGTCTTTACACTGATGCAAAATGATTTCTTCGTGATGAATCAGAAGGGATTCCCGCCTAAGGAAGTCTGGATCAATGAGATGAATGCGCGCCCGGCAGTCGATCCGGCCTACCCAGCAGATCAGGTTTTCCGCTCGCATTCAAAGATTACACAGGAACAGCAGGCATCATTTATTATTCAGGGCTACGCACTGGCTTTCGCTGCGAACCGAGGTGCGCGTGTAGCAGTATATCAACTTGCAGACGATTTCGAAGCAGATAAGGGTGAAGCGTTTGGCTTGGTACGAAAAGATGGCTCTGAGCGTCCTGCCTTCCACGCTTATCAACTAGCGGCAGAACAATTCAATGGCTTTGTCTTTGCCAGGAGGATTGAAGACCCAACGCACCCACTTATTGACTATGTGCGGCTCACATTCCAATCCAAAGTGACCCATATCGCGTGGGCATTAACGGAACAGACGGCTACTTTAATCATCCCTGCGCGGACGACACAGGCAACCCTGATTGATGTCAATGGCAATCGCTGGACAGTAGAGGCAGAAGGTGGGGTCTATCGACTGGTGGTTGGTGGTGCAGATTGCAACGATCCCGCAACAGGCTGTTTGATCGGTGGTGCGCCCTGGATGCTGGTCGAAGATGGGATTCAAGATGCAGTCAATGCCGAGCCACCAGATGTAACTGTGGAACAGGGGGGCACGCTACCTACTCCTGATCCCAATGCGGCATTGACTGCTGCACCGAGTGCAACCCCGACTCTAACGCCGAGCGAAACTCCAACTGAGGCCCCTGCAACAATCGCTGCGACTGAAGAATCAACGAAACAAGCAACCGCAGAACTCGTCACCGCAACACAGGAATCGACAGCAGTTGCCGAGATAACAGGGCCACAGCCGACGGAGCAAGTATCCGGGCCGAAATTACCTAGCCCTCGTGATCTGCGCCCACGCGGTTTTGGGGCAATTCTCCCCTTTATCCTGATGGGACTCGGTGCGTTGGTAATCGGCGGCGGAGCATGGTATTTCTTTGCAGGCCATCAACAGATTTCAGACCCGACTGCTTGGGAACACCTCAAAGTAACCCAAGAGAATGAGCGAATCGCGTTTAGCGGTGAGGTTGAGGAGTCATTAATCAGCACTGGGCTGCATGAATACCCTGAGTTTCCAGAAGAAGCTGATCACGATCAGCAGATCACCGCAGAGCATGAACCGCCCGATCTGCCGGATGTGGAAGAATGTAACGATCAGGACAACGAAGAATAGACACCATCAACAAATTCCCTCTCTGTCAACGAACAATGGAGAGGGAATTTTATTTTTGGGATTACTCTAAAAGTTTCCTAACATCTTTGGCGATATTGTCAAGCGGAATAATGAAACGCTCACTCCTATTACGCCATTTCGCTTCGACACCGCCGCTTTCCAAGCTGCGAGGGCTGATGGTCAAGCGGAGGGGGATGCCGATTAAATCTGCGTCGGCGAACATCACGCCGGGGCTTAGAGCGCGATCATCGTAGAGCACCTCTATCTGCGCTGAACGCAGGGTCTCGTAAAGCGCTTCGGTCTCTTGTGCAGCAGCCTCATTCTTACTAATTGCAACAAGATGCACGTCGAAGGGAGCAGTTTCGCGCGGCCAGATAATTCCATCCTCGTCGTGATGGCGCTCGATGATCGCTGCCAGCAGCCGATCTAAACCGATCCCGTAGCTACCCATGATGACAGGATGTGAATCGCCGTTTTCATCAACAAAGCTTACTCCGACTGCTTCACTATAGCGCGTGCCTAGCTTGAAACAGTGTCCCAATTCGATAGCGCGCTCGATGTGCAGTTTACTCTCACAGTGAGCGCACGGAGCGCCTTCGTAGGCTTCAGCAATATCGGCGAGCTTACTAACCGAAAAATCACGCGGATAATTGACGTTGACCATGTGGTAGCCTGCCTCGTTAGCCCCAGTCACAAAGTTTGCCATCCGTTCCAGTGAGCTATCTCCGATTATCAATGCATCACTTCGTAAGCCAATAGGACTGGCATAGCCGGGTTCTGCACCAAGCCGCGTGCGAATTTCGTTCTCAGTGGCAGGTTCAAGACTCAAGGCATTGGCGGCTTTAAGCAGCTTGGCCTCGGTGACATCCAGATCGCCGCGCAGCATGGTGATCATAGTGCGCTCGTTTTCGCTTCCCTTATCTAGCGTATAGAAGACTGCTTTCAAAGTTTGCTCCGGCGTGATGTTGAGGAACGCACATAGATCAGCAATTGTCTTGCAGTTGGGCGTCGCAACTTTTTCTATCGACAGTAACTTGGTCTGTGATACTGCCCCCCGATCAAACTCGGCTGTTTCGAAGTTAGCCGCATAACCACACTGCTCACAGCGCACAAAACGATCCTCCCCTTCGGGATGAGGCAGGGCGAACTCGTGCGAAGTCCTACCTCCCATCAGCCCGGTATCAGCTTCGATAGGGATCGCCTCTAGCCCACAGTGCTCAAATATGTTCAAGTACGCTTGGTACATTTTGTCATAATAAGCATCCAGATCGTCATAATCGGTATGGAGCGAGTAGGCATCTTTCATAATGAACTCGCGCAGCCGGATCAACCCGCCTCGCGCACGTACTTCATCACGAACTTTAGTCTGGATTTGGTAGATAGCGCGGGGTAAATCCTTGTAACTGGCAACTTCGCGCTTGGCGAGATCAGCTACAACTTCTTCATGCGTTGCGCCGAGGGCAAACCAGCGATTTTCTCGATTGCACAGCCGTTGAAGCGCATCGCCAAATGTGTCCCATCGGCCAGTGGCTTGCCATACTTCGGCGGGATGCAGCACAGGCATGCGCATTTCTTCGGAAATGGAGTCTAACTCGTCACGAAGAATCGACTCGATTCGGCGGATAACCCTCCAGCCAAGCGGTAGATAACTCCAAATGCCTGCTGCTAAAGGCCGAGCTAATCCTGCCCGCACGATCAGGCTGTGGCTGGTCATTGTTGCATCGGCGGGCGCATCACGAAGTGTTTTGCCAAAATGTTGTGATAGTCTCATGAGGAAGTATCTCCTGTTTGATCATGTGATTTTTCACCAAGTTCCTCCTAGAAATCGATGAAGCTACACGGTCGAAACATATTGCCTCCTGATCAAAAATAAAAGCGCGTGGACGATTGCCGCCCACGCGCTGCATTCGCCTGAAAATCTGGTTAATTATCGAACGGGAAAAGGATGGCGCACCGTTCCGGGTAGTTGCCAGTACTATTGACAACTACCAGACGGATCCAGTACTCGCCATCCGAATACTCCGTTGTGTTCAACTGAGCCAGCACGTCGTTTGTCACCTGCTGTTTCCCCATAAAGAACGTCACATAATTGGCGGCAGTTGATCCATCATTACGCCGGATTTCCAGTTTATAAAACGAGAAATCAGGTATACGCGCTGTGCCGCGAAATTCAACCAAACCATGCAACACTGCTCCTACATGAGGAAATGTAATCACGGAATCAGGATCCGTGCAAGCTCCATCAGTGGCGGTCTGAGTCCCGGTTGGCCCCACCGTCGAAGTTGGGAACGAGATACCTTCTCCTGTAGGAGTCACAGATGCACGACCACCGCTAGATGGAGTCACAGGCGGGACTCGGAGTAGATCGCCCACTTCAATTCTATCGCCTGTCAGGCAGTTGGCGCTCCTCATTCGAGTGGTTGTTACCCCATAACGAAGACCAATTAAAAAGATTGTATCGCCCGGTTGAACTACGTAACTCACCCAACCTGCCTGAGGAGTACAAAGTGTAGTGGTTGCGCTCGGTAAGATGGTTGGCTGTGCTTGTTTCGCAGTCGCTGTCAGAGTCGGCGCAGCAGGTCGCGGCGTGGTCGTAGGGATAGTGACTATCGTTGGCAGCACCGTTGGGACATGTGTCGGAGTAGGCCGTGCAGTGGTGATCGATGACGGTATAGTAACGATACGAAAGGTGGTTGCCGTCGGTCGCTCAACGTCTGCTTCGATACGGGCTCGATCTCCTAATGCAAGGATGACACCACCAATGATCGTTCCAACGACAGCAATCATGACAAGAAGGCCAATCAGGGCTTGCTGAACCGCGTTTTGCGGGCGCTTCACGCTTACTCCTGATACACTACTGGCTCGAAGGGAAGCAGCACATGGAACGTTGTTCCCGTTCCTCCCTCGCTGTCAAGCCAGATGCGTCCACTATGTGCATCCACCAGTGCCTTCGCCAGCGAGAGGCTAACGCCTGTATCGCCCAGCCCCTCAATAAGCGGATTATCCGCGCGATATTTCCGTGCAAACACCCGCTCGAAGTCTTCCTGTGCAATCCCTGATCCAGAATCCTTTACGGCAACGTATAAGCATGGTGCTTCAACACTGGTTCCGTTGACCGGAATTTCATCTCGGCGTGCGCTGACCATTAGATTAACTTCCCCCTCTACCGGAGAGGCCAGCGCAGCATTTGAGAGCAAATGACCGATCAATTGAAGCAGAGCATCTCGATCAGCAGTAAGTGGTGGCAGGTTTTCGGCCAGCGCAAGGCGTAAGACAAGCCCCTTTTCGCGGTATTGGTTAGCAACATTCATTACCGCTTCTTCGACAGCATAGGTTACGTCGATTCGCTCTGGCTCAAGGTCAAGGCGGCCTGTATCCAGCGCGGTAATGCGTATCAAGTCGTCGAGGAGCGCGCCCATGCGCTCGGTATTCGCCTTGACGCGCTGCAAGAATTTGCGCTGCAAAGAGCCAAGGATGCCAATCGATTCACGCAGCAGCAGATCGGTGTAGCCCATGATCGAACTCATGGGCGTGCGAAGCTCCTGCGCAATGGAAGCAATCACTTCATCGTGTGAGTCAACTTGCTGTGCTCCGGTTATAGCTTCATCAACCGCACGATGAGTCTCGGCAAGCTGCTGCTCCAACAAGTACATTGCTTCTCGTGATTTTTCAACCTGCTGCTCAAGTACCTGAACTGCTGTTGATTTCTCAGCAAGCTCGGCTTCGAGGGCTGCAACCTGTGCTCTATCCATCTCAGCGCTAGCACCGCGTGCGGCTTCAAGCGCAGCAATACGTTCCTGCGCTTGGGCGCGCGCATCGGCGAGGCTGGCTTGCAGCTCTGCAACCTCATCGGTTTTGCTGGAAAATTGGTGCTCAAGATTACGCAGTGAGGATTCTACGTCCGCCATGTGAGCGCGAAGCTCCGTAATGGCACGGGCTTTCTCGGAAAGCTGCTGTTCCAATGCATCAACGAGCGCACTGCGATCCCGTAGCTGTGCCTCTAATTGAGACATAGCCTCACGGTCAGCCTGATCCATTGCAGCCTGCGCACGGAGCGCTTCGGGATCGATGCGGGCGGCTTCGGCCTCGGATAGCTGTGTGCGGAGTGCCGCGATCTGTGCGGCCTGCTGCGCGACACGTGCCTGCATCATTTCGAGTTCGCGGGTACTGTTGACTCCTCCGGCAAGTTGCTCACGCAGGGCTTCTGCGACCGCCTGTGCCTCGGTGAAACGAGTTTGCAGGCCGATTACTTCACGGGCCTTGAGAGCGATCTGCTCCTGCATGAAGCCGATTTCCTGTTGACTAATTGTTGCTTGAGCAAGGCGGGCACGCAGCGAGGCGATCTCTGCCTGTGCTGCCAGCCGCGAATCTTCCCACTGGCGGTCATAATAGACCTGCTCCCCAGCAGACAGGTTCCCCGCCGGACGACTGTTCAATTGCTCTAGCTCTTGCTGTAAAGCGTCAACTTTGGCGGCTTCTTCGCGCAGCCGAGCATTTTCAGCTTGTAGCTGCTCGATACGGCTGGCATCGCCACCTTGCTTGGTTTCAAGGGCTGTTTGCAGGAGCCGTTCGTTCGCTTGCCGCAGGCGCTCCAACTCAATAGTTGCTTGGTCAAGTTCCTTCTGAAGACTTGCTTCTGCATCGGACTGCTGCCGCAGCCGCTCTATTTCAGCCAGTAACACTTCGATCTGCTCTTTTGAGGCTTCTTCCTGCTTTGGCTGCGAATCAAGTTGATGGTGGAGGTCACGGATATAACCCTTCATCTCTTCGTTCTGGCGGCGTGCATCATTTAACTCGGCGGATCGCGCGGTTAGCTCATCGGCCAGCGCAACCATCCGCGCAGACTCCTGCCCGATGTCTCGCTGGGCCTCTTCTTTCATCGATTCGTGCTTCTCGACGTTGAGCAGCGCGGCGGTGATGAGGGGGGCGAGGCGATCAAGGAGATTACGTTCCTCGTTGCTGAATTGACGTTCCGAATATGGCGAGCCGACGATGAGCACTCCGAGGCGTTCTTCACCGTTGACAAGCGGTTGAATGTACGCAGGCCCATCGTGAACGATGCCAAGCCGTAGATACATGTCGCGAAGTTCTTTCCCATCGCGATCTGGCGTCAGGCGGATTTGTCGCAGCCTGCCGAGTGCATTGACAATGCCGGGATGATCAGCCAGTTCGAGAAGGGCACGCGGCAGATAGGCTTGTGTAATGTTATCGTAGCCGCCTACTATGCCTGCCTGCTGCTGTTCTTCATCGACAATCGCTAGCACAGCCATATCGGCACGTAGTGCTGTTGCGGCTGCTTTCGGAGCCTGCTTCACAATCTCTGGCTGTTCCAGCGTGCTAAGTAAAGTCCCAAGCGCGTCGATAACTTCAAAAATTTGCGGGGTTGTAACTTTCTGCTTGGACGGGGCTGGCTGCGGCGCGCGAACAGTCTCTTGCAAGGTTTCGGGCGGCGGAGGTGCTGCGACGACAGCAGGCTTCGAAGGGCCGATAGGTTCCGGCGGTGCGGTCGCAGGAGCTGGGGTTTCCGTTAAGCGGCTCGGCTCGAACTCATCCCAGTGGAGAAGCTGCTCGACGACGTGGCGATAAGCAACGGCAGCCAGCATTGGCATCACAACAACCTGGCCGACGCGCATCGCTGCGGCGACATCACCGAGCATAGGTTGCACGATGTGGTATGCAGCAGCCCCGCCGAGAAAGATCAGCATGGCAGCTTTGAGGAACGGATCGTAAATGTAGCGGATGCGTGTAATCATCCACACCAGTCC
>Ga0075421_100004487_pt1 | contig 16855 bp, 14 predicted proteins | sample SoiMetdeltSBSDD5_FD_75292 | JGI IMG/M metagenome (GOLD analysis project Ga0075421, IMG submission 75292) | Bulk soil microbial communities from a Populus tree surrounding site in Tennessee, USA - Soil MetaG P. deltoides SBSDD5 | ecosystem: Environmental > Terrestrial > Soil > Tree plantation...
CTGTAAATCACCTTTCCTTTACGCAATCTCCTTGCCACTGATTTATAACAACGTTTTGAGCAAAAACGTTTATTGGCGTTGGCCGGATTGAAATTGAATCCTTTGCCGCATCGCGCACACCTGCGCCGATTCTCCCGCCAGTGTTTATTACGACAGGCATTTGAACAAAATCGCTGATGCTTGTATTCCGAGGTGTAGGGCTTGCCACAATGATCACAAACCTTGAGAGGCAGGCCAAGCTGCATCCGCACCGCGACCTGAGGACTTAGCTCAGAAGCAGCAAACGCGCCGAGGCCGTTCCACACCGCCCGGTTGTGGGCGGTCAGCGCCGCCCGGCACTTGGGCGAGCAGGTCTCGTTAGACGATCCCGGCAGCGAAGGATGATAAGTCCGCTTGCACACCTGACACCACGAGACCGGAACCCCTATCCCCAACCGCACAAGAATCAATTTCCGCCACGTGCCATCAGGATCGACAAGGCCAGTCGTGCGCTCAATGCGGCGAAGCTCACGTTCGGCGCGGCGGTTCCGTTTATCACGGGCGAGTGGCTGAAGGTAGCCGATCACATCGGTGCGACACCAGCGCTGGCGGCAGCGATCCGAGCAATACTTGCGCGGCCTGCCAATAGGCTTGATGTCAAGACGCCGATGGCACACATGGCACCATTCAGGGCGATAGGCGGGTTGTCGATTACGCTTCTTCATGGGAGTATTATAGAACAGATGTGCTAGAGAGTCTATTGATCATCTGATCAAGAGGATTGGGTGTTCTTGCGTGATCCCCCTCCCGGACGGGCCGCCGTCAGCCCGTCCGACCTCCCCCGATGGGGCGGTGAGACCTCACCCCCGGCCCTCTCCCCACTGTGGGGAGAGGGGAGATTCGGTCTATAATAGATGGATGGTTGGGTATCGAGGATGGTAGGGACAGATTATGCTCATCGTGATGAAACCGGGCGCGACCGCCAAAGAAATATCTGGGGTGGTGGCGCGGATCACTGCGAACGGGTACGAGCCGCATCTCTCTGAAAACGGCGACCGGACGTTGATCGGCATCGTGGGGACGGGATCGACGCCGCTGCGGGAAGAAGATTATGAAACGCTGGCGGGGGTCGAGCGGGCGGTGCGGGTCAGTGCGCCGTATAAGCGCGCCAGCCGAGAGTTTCATCCCGCCGATACCTTGATCCCGCTCAATGGGATCAAGGTGGGTGGGCCGAGGATTGCGATCATCGCGGGGCCGTGCTCGGTGGAAAGCCGAGAGCAGATCATTGAGACGGCGTGCGCGGTCAAGGAGGCAGGAGCGGTGGCGCTGCGCGGCGGGGCGTTCAAGCCGCGATCTTCGCCGTACAGCTTTCAGGGTCATGGGGAACAGGGACTCGAATGGCTGGCGGAAGCACGCGAACGCACCGGACTGCCTATCGTGACTGAAGTTATGGACACTGGACTCGTGTCTTTGGTGGCGAAGTTCGCGGACGTGCTCCAGATCGGCGCGAGGAACATGCAGAACTTCGCGCTGCTCCACGTGGTCGGAGAGAGCCAACAGCCTGTGCTACTGAAACGCGGACTCAGCGCTACGATGGAAGAACTGTTGATGGCGGCAGAATACATAATGTCTCACGGCAACACGCGGGTGATGGTGTGCGAGCGGGGAATCCGCACATTTGAGACGTACACACGGAACACGTTCGATGTGAATGCGATCCCTGTGCTGAAATCGCTGACACATCTACCTGTGATTGCAGACCCATCCCACGCGGTCGGGAAGTGGGAATATGTCGAGGCGGTGGCTCGGAGCGCTATCGCTGCTGGCGCGGATGGGTTGATCGTCGAGGTGCACATGGAGCCGGAGAAGGCACTCAGCGATGGGCGTCAGAGCCTGGACCCAGAGAAGTTCGCGCAGATGGTACAGTCGGTGCGGCGGATCGCAGAGGCGGTGGATCGGACTGTTTGAGGCAAGAATCAAATTGGCTCTTGACACGGTTTGCCAAGCCATGCTACTCTCTAACCCAATACGGAGGCAGTAACTTTGCTCGTTTCTTCGGCGTCCAGGCAGCACACACAATCACATGACCCAATGGGCCAATGTGCGTGTATGTTTGCCTACTTTTATTACTACGCGGAGATCAGGGACGAGCGAGGCTCTTAACACCCTGCGCGAATGCGTAGGGACTGACAAGCGGAAGTCAGGGCGGGGAGCTTAGCTCCCCGCCCTTTTGTTTCTTGAGGAGGAGACCATTTTGTCATCATCACGATTTACTTCGTCCAGCCCGGTATGCCGGGGCGTGCGCGGCGCAACTACCGCGACAGCGAATACACAGGAGGCGATTCTTTCGGCAACACGTGCGCTGCTAGAGGAGATCGCGGCAGCAAACGAGTTGTTTCCAGAGGAGGTAGCCAGCATCTTTTTTACGCTCACACCGGATTTGAACGCGGAGTATCCGGCGTTGGCTGCGCGGCAGATGGGCTGGATCGATGTGCCGCTTCTGTGCGCGCAGGAGATCAACAAACCAGAGGCACTACCGCGCACCATCCGTGTGCTGCTGCACTGGAACACGACCGTGCCGCAAGATGAGATTCGGCATATTTATATCAATGGCGCGGAAGTGCTGCGCCCTGATCAAGCCACTAAAGAATCGATTAGACAGGGAGGTGCAGCATGATTATCGTGATGAAGCCCGGAGCCGGGCAGATGGAGCTAGCGACCGTGATTAAATGGGTGGAGGACCAAGGTTATCGGACGCATGTCTCACAGGGTGAGGAGCGCACCATCGTTGGCGTGATTGGCAATGAGCGTCCGCTCGAATCGGATCAGGTGCAGCGTCTGGATGGCGTGGAGCGCATCGTACCGATCCTTGCGCCGTACAAGCTGGCAAGCCTGGAGATGCAACAGACTCCGACTCTGGTTGCGCTGAACGGGTTGCAAGTGGGGTCGGATCAGATTGCGGTGATCGCGGGGCCGTGCTCCGTAGAAAGCCGCGAGCAAATCCTCGAAACCGCCCACGCGGTCAAGGCGGCAGGCGCGACAGCACTGCGCGGCGGAGCGTTCAAGCCACGCACCTCACCCTACAGCTTTCAGGGGTTGGGGCTGGCGGGGTTAGAATTACTGGCAGAAGCGCGGAAAGAGACGGGCCTCCCAGTAGTAACTGAGGTGATGGCTCCCGATCAGGTTTCGATGGTGGCTCAGTATGCCAACGTGTTGCAGATCGGCGCGCGGAATATGCAAAATTACAATTTACTGCGGGCCGTTGGGGAAACTCGACATCCAGTGCTGCTGAAACGCGGTATGATGAATACGCTGGAAGAACTGCTGATGTCGGCGGAGTACATCCTCTCATCGGGTAATCCGAACGTGATGCTGTGCGAGCGCGGAATCCGCACCTTCGAGACGTACACGCGCAATACATTCGACGTGAACGCGATCCCGGCGCTAAAAGCCCGGACGCATCTACCCGTGGTGGTCGATCCATCCCATGCGACAGGGCATTGGCAGTATGTTGCCTCGGCAGCACTGGCGGGCATCGCAGCAGGGGCAGACGGGTTGATTCTAGAAGTGCATCCGTGCCCGGAGCAGGCGAAGTCTGATGGGCTGCAATCGCTGAGGCCGGAGCGCTTCGCCGATCTGATGGTGAAGATGCGTGCTGTCGCGGAAGCGGTGGGACGAACGCTGTAAATGTTTATAACGGAGAGAATAATGAAGTGGCATCCAATTCAAGATTTGCCCTCAGATTGGTCCAAGATGGTCGATGAACAGCTTAATGTTCTTCAACAAGTCTGGAAAGACCAATCTGATGAGCTACAGGAAATTGGAGCCTACAAGAACTTTCTCTCTAAGCTGAATCGTAAGATGGCTATCGAGACCGGGATCATTGAACGCCTTTATACGCTTGATAGAGGCATTACTTTAATATTGATTGAGAACGGGATAGATGAAGCTCTAATACAACATGGTTCTACAGATCGACCCGTTTCTGAAGTTGTATCGCTTATCAGGGATCAAGAGAGGGCCATCGAAGGTTTATTCAGCTTTGTAAAGGGGCAGCGCCAGTTATCCACATCTTACATTCGAGAACTGCATCAAGTTTTAACGGAACATCAAGAGTTTGTTGATGCAGTTGATAATACTGGTCAACCTATTAAGGCTCGACTAGTTAAGGGAGACTGGAAAAAATTTTCTAATAATCCGACTCGTCCGGATGGTACGATCCATCAATATGCTCCTCCTGAACAGGTAAGTTCTGAAATAGACAAGCTTATTGAGTGGCATCGAAGCCATCTGGAGCAAGGCGTTTCTCCTGAAGTTGAAGCCGCTTGGCTCCATCATCGTTTTACACAAATCCATCCCTTTCAAGATGGCAATGGTCGGGTTGCACGCCTACTAGCCAGTCTTGTCTTTATCCGGGCGGGGTGGTTTCCCCTAGTTGTGACAAGGGATGAGAGAACTGACTATATCAGGGCACTGGAAGAAGCAGATCAAGGCGATTTAAGTTCATTGGTAAATATCTTTGCTCGTGCTCAGATCAGGGCTTTTAGAGGAGCACTTAGCCTATCGGAACAGGCAATTTCCGAGCGTGAAAACGTACAGAGTATCGTTCAGTCGGTGCTTTATAAGCTGCGACTGGAACGTGCTAAAGAGGCTGAATTAGAAAAGAATGTTGAACAATATGCTTCAATCCTGCATAAACTGGCTATTGAGCGGTTAGAAGAGGTCGCATCTGAAATACGAACGGCTCTTAAAGGCGAAACTAGAAGTCTTAATGTTAATGTTAGATACCCATTAGACGAGGAGCAACTGGGTTGGTATCGGTATCAGACTATCGCGGTAGCTAAAAAGCTGGATTACTTCGCGAACCTTAGTGGGTTTAAGACTTGGGCAGTTCTAAGGATTGAACTAAATGGTCTACGTACTGAGATTCTTATTTCCTTTCATCATACTGGTCGTGAGATTCGAGGTTTGATGGCAGCTTCCGCTTGTGCTTACCATCGCGTGCCGTCTGAAGAATTCGAATTATCACTTGCACAAGATATTGAAGTGCTCACTGTTGAACCATTCGACTTCAGCTATCTGGATGATTCGACAAAACTAAGAGCTCGTTTCAGAGCTTGGCTCGAAGAAGTTGTTGTGGCTGGCCTTGAATATTGGCGTAAGGGGATATGAGTTAGAAGTAGATGCCTGACTTTGCCCTGAAAAACGCCCGTATATGTGTCATTGGCCTCGGTCTGATGGGTGGATCGCTGGCGATGGCCTTGAAGAATCAGGTGGCGGGAATCAGCGCGGTCGATGTGAATCCGAAAAGCCGGGATCAGGCTGTGGCGTGGGGGATTGTAGGCAAGGCCAGCGACGATCTCAAAGTGGCGGGTGAGGCTAATCTAGTTGTATTGGCAACACCTGTCCGCACACTCATCGGGCAAATCAGGGAATTAGCGGGGATACTCACACCGGGGGCAGTGGTGATCGATCTAGGTAGTGTCAAGGCCCCGGTGGTCGAAGCGATGAATACGCTTCCAGAGACCATTGGGGCCGTGGCTGGGCATCCGATGTGTGGCAAGGAAGTATCAGGGTTAGAGCATGCAGACTCCGCGCTGTTCCATATGGCGCGGTTCGTCTTGTGCAGAACTGAGCGCACTACCCCCGAAGCGTGGAAGATTGCACGCGAATTAGTCGAGGCGGTGGGTGCGCAGGTCATGGAGATGGATGCGGTGCAGCATGATCGAGTGGCGGCGGGGACAAGCCACCTGCCTTACCTGCTCTCGGCAGCGCTGACTCTCACAACCGGGATGCACGCTGCTCATGACGAAATGGTCTGGATGTTAGCCGCATCGGGGTTCCGAGATACCTCGCGGCTAGCAGGGTCTGATCCGGCGATGATGCGGGATATTCTCTTATCGAACAGAGATGAAGTGCTGGATCGGATCAGCGAGGCGCAAAGCCATATGAATGAGATTGCTGACCTTATGGCAAACAATGATGGTGATGGACTTCTAAGGCTGTTATGCGAGGCACAGAATTTCCGGCACGAATGGGAAGATAATCATTGAGCACCATGACTTTGACCGTTAAGCCCTCAGTGGGATTGCGTGGGGAAACGACTGTCCCCGGAGACAAATCGATCAGCCACCGGGCGCTGCTGCTTGGATCATTGGCGCAGGGCGAGACCCATGTGCGCGGCTGGCTGGCGGCGGGTGATACGCTGGCGACACTCGGCGTAGTGCGGGCGTTGGGCATCGATGTGCGGCGTGACGGGGATCGACTTACCTTCACGGGCGGCACTTTGCGAGAACCATCCGGGCCGATTGATTGCGTCAATGCGGGCACGCTGATCCGGTTGATTGCGGGATTGCTGGCAGGCCAACCCTTCCCCACAGTGTTGGACGGATCAGAGCAGCTACGCAAGCGCCCGATGCGACGGGTGACAGAGCCGCTTCGGACAATGGGCGCGGACATCGAAGATACAAATGATCGACCGCCTATCCGAATCAAGCCTGCGAATCTCGAAGGCACGACACACATCTTGAAGATCGCCAGCGCGCAGGTGAAGAGTGCGCTGCTGCTCGCGGGGCTGTTTGCCGATGGTGAAACAACTGTGATCGAGCCGGGACCGGGGCGCGATCATACAGAGCGGATGCTCGCCGCGATGGGTGCGCCGATCAATGTGGATGGCGCGTCTGTGTCAATCAAAGGGCAACGACAAGGGTTGCCCCTACAAGCGCTTGATTTAGTAATCCCCGGTGATCCTTCCTCCGCCGCTTTCCTGATTGTTGCCGCCTCGATTGTTCCTAATTCCGATATTCGCGTCACGGGTGTGGGATTGAATCCAACGCGGACGGGGCTGATCGATGCGCTGCGGCGGATGGGCGCGGAGATAGAGGTTGAGGATCAATCCCAGCAAGGCGGGGAGCCTGTCGGGACATTGCGCATCAACGGTAGGGGCGAGAAGCCTCTCGCCCCTACGAAGGAGTTTGGGGAAGAGGTTGTACGGGCGATTGACGAAATCCCGATTCTTGCGGTGGCGGCGACGCAGGCCACCGGCGAGACGGTGATCTCTGATGCCTCAGAGTTACGAGTCAAGGAAGTAGATCGCATCGCATTGTTAGCGGCGGAACTGCGCAAGATGGGAGCGCAGATTGAGGAACGGCCTGACGGCATGGCGATCTATGGGCCAACACCGCTCAAGGGTGCGCTGGTGAACAGTCATGGCGATCACCGTTTAGCGATGGCGCTGGCTGTGGCGGGATTAGTCGCAGAAGGGGATACACGAATCGAAGATGCGGGGTGCATCGACGACTCATTCCCCGGTTTCGCGGAAACGTTAGTAAGTCTGGGAGCAGACTTTTCATGACGAATAAAGTCGGGTTGATCGGGTGGCCGGTGGAGCACAGTGTTTCCCCGGCGATGCATAACGCGGCCTTCAAGGAGTTGGGCCTGGATTGGCGATACGATCCACTGCCTGTGCTGCCGAGTGAAGTAAAACGCAGGATGGATGGATTGATCGAAGCGGGCTACTGCGGCTTCAATGTGACTGTGCCACACAAGCAGGATGTGCTAAGGCTGCCCTACATCCGAGAGACGGAAGATGCAGTGACACAGATTGGGGCGGCAAACACACTTACTCAACTACGCGATGGTGGACTGCGCGCAAGCAACACCGATTGGCGGGGTTTCACAGATGATCTTGCGGCAAATAGAATTAATTTGCGGGGGATGGACTGCATCATCCTCGGCACAGGCGGCGCGTCGATGGCAGTGATGTACGCTCTGCAACAGGGGGGCGCGAACTCGATGATCCGGGTGAGCCGGAACAAAGGCGATTATGATGCGGTGATCGGCTACGATGATTTAGAAACGATTCTGTACCTCGCACCATCGCAAGGGCCAGAGAAGACGCTGATCATCAACTGCACGCCAATCGGGATGTGGCCCAACGTCGAAGCATCTCCGTGGCCTGAAGGGGTTCCCTTCCCCGCAGGCGTGACGCTGTATGACCTGATCTACAACCCGCCAATTACGCTGCTGATGCGCCAAGCGGAGACAGCAGGCGCGAGGGCGGTTGGCGGGTTAGGGATGCTGGTTCGGCAAGGGGCGCTGAGTTTCGAGCAGTGGACGGGAATCGCGCCACCGTTGGATGTCATGGAGAACGCGGCGCGGCAGAAGCTGGGCGTGGTGGAGTAAAAGCAGAACAGCAAAAGAGCAGTAGAGCAGAAAAGTAAACTGCAAATTGAGGATCAGAGAGTCTATGAATGTTGTGGATGAATTTCGCTGGCGTGACATGCTCTTCGAGATAACGGAGGGCGGAGAAGAAGCACTGGCGAAAACGAAAATCACTTTTTACAACGGGTTTGATGTACAGGGGCCGAGCCTACACGTTGGTCACTTGATTCCGATCATGGGGATGGTGCACCTACAACGCTATGGGCATACTCCTATCGCGCTGGTCGGCGGCGGCACAAGCATGATCGGCGACCCAAGCGGCAAATCGAAGGAACGGGCGCTGCTCTCCGAGGACACAATCCGCGCCAATGCAGAGAATATCCGCGAACAGTTGAGCCACTTCCTCGACTTCAACGCGAAGGGTAATGCCGCCCGGATGATCAACAATGCGGAATGGCTCATGCCGATGGGCATGATGGAATTTCTGCGCGATGTGGGCAAGCACTTCACGATCCAGCAGATGACGGCGAAGGAATCGGTGAAGAAGCGGCTTGAGCAGGAGGAAGGGCTTTCCTTCACCGAGTTCAGCTATATGCTGCTGCAAGCCTATGACTTCCTGACCCTGTTCCGGCGCGAAGGTGCGACCTTCCAGACGGGGGGCAGCGATCAGTGGGGAAATATCCTCGCGGGCACGGATTTGATCCGCAAGGCGGACGGGGCGCAGGCTCATGGTGTTGTATTCCCCCTGCTGACAACCGCTTCTGGTGAGAAGTTTGGGAAGACGGCGAACATCACAGGCGGCATGGATTCGGTGTGGCTTGACCCAACCATGACATCGCCGTACAAGTTCTACCAATTCTGGTTCAACGCCGAGGACGCAGATGTAATCAAGTACCTCAAGTTCTTCACGCTGCTGGATCAGGGTGAGATTGCAGAATTAGAGCGCCAGGTGAAGGAAGCCCCAGAACGACGTGAAGCACAGCGCCGACTGGCTGAGGAAGTCACGCGGACGGTGCATGGCGAAGCGGGAGTCCGCAGCGCGCAGCAAGCAACCGAGGTGTTATTCGGCGGCGATGTAAGTGGTCTGAGTGCAAATGATCTGCTCGGCATCTTTGCCGATGTGCCGTCAGTGGATGTGAGCCGCGATCAGTTGCATGATGGCGGGCTTGCGCTGGTCGATCTAGTGGTGGCGGCAGGATTGGAACAATCGAAGGGACGCGCCCGCACGCTGATTGAGGGCGGTGGAGTCTCGGTGAACAATCAGAAGGTGACCGATAAGGATGCCTCGGTGCGGCTGGCGGATGCCATCGAGGGTAAGCTACTGATTCTGCGCAAGGGCAAGAAGGAATATCGGGTCGTGAAGGTTGGCTGACAATTTCCATCTAGGGGCAAGAAAACTCTCGCCCCTACAACACAATCATTCAATAAATCGCGCTCTCGCTAGCCTGACGCATCCAATCACTCTGGTTGCACTGGCGATTATGCTGATCAACGATCATGTGCTGCGGGTGGTAGCTCCTTCGTGGATCACAGGGAAGCTCAGCGATGCGGCGTGGTTGGTAATTGTTGCACCGCTGGTCGCGATTATTTTCGCGCCACTCTTCCCACATAATGAGAAGTCGGTTGGCAGGATAGCTCTAATCGTAACCGGGGCCGGGTTTGTGCTGATTAAACTCTCGCCCGTCCCTGTACGGTTCGGGGTATTCGGCACACTGAACGATCCAACCGACTTGCTGATGCTGCCCGCGCTGGGGGTCGCGTGGTTCGTGTGGCGGCGAAGCGAGGCAATACGCGCGCGGCATGTATGGTGGATCGTTGTTCCACTAGCAGCCTTGACCTTGATGGCGGATGCGCCTAGAGGACAGAATGGAGTTGAGTCTATAGGGCGCATAGATGGGGCAATTGTTGCGAGCGGATACAGCTACGCATTCGATGATATGTACTACGAGAGCACAGATGGCGGTTTGAGTTGGAAAGAAGTATCTATCCCAAACTCAGTTGAGTGGAGTCAGTACGGTGAAGAGATCGTTGATCCGCGCGACAGTTCTATCCGCTATCGCTTCACGTTTGAAAGCATTGAACGCTCAACAGACAGTGGGGAAACATGGACTACAGCCTTTGATTTTTCGCCGGAAGAATCACAATTCTTGTATTCCAGAAAGGTGAACGTGCAATCAAATGCTGGCCCACGAATGGGTTTGATCGATCTGGATACGGGAAATCTCGTCATAGCGATGGGATTCCAAGGAGTGCTCGTACAAACACCCGATGGAACTTGGCATTGGGTAGCGGTAGGCCCCTACGCGCGACATGAGATGACATTCGATGAGCGATTGGGCCTGATCTGGGGTGAGCTACTATTATCATTTCTTCTTGTGGGTGTAATGATCACAATCCTCGCCGTCTGGTTCCCCGGAAAGCGAGTCTTATCGATTTTCCTAGCCGTAATCGGATCGCTTTTCTGGGCCCTCACAATTCTTGTCGCACCTGCGTCTGCCGCAAATGTCGGAGAATTGGGTAATCTTGTTCTCATCATCACAGTAGTTTCTATAATCGTAATTCTTCTCGTTAGTGTTGGTGGTATTTATAGATTCATAGATCAAGGCACATCTGTTTCCCTTCGTCGGGCTGCGCTTATTGGCGCGATCTCAGGAATTTTGATTGCAAGTGTCTACATCCTATGGGTCTTTACCGGGGTTATCCGATATCAAGTAGCAATGATTTTCGCGCTGGCGGCTGCTCTAGCAGGAATAATCACAGGATTTATGATGTTACGTGGTCTGCCGGGCGAACAACCTACACCATCCAGTTCCACTAATGAACCTAAAAAGCAATCTGAAACGAAACAGTCATAAGGGATTTTCATGCCACTCCGCTACCTAACCGCAGGTGAATCACATGGCCCGATGCTGACCGCGATCCTCGAAGGGATGCCCGCCGGGATGCCCTTGTGCGAGGAAGACATCGCTGATGATCTTGCACGGCGGCAAACCGGATACGGTCGCGGCGGGCGTATGTCCATCGAGAAAGACACCGCGCGGATCACAAGTGGGGTGATGGCGGGGCAGACGACAGGCGGGCCTATTGCGCTGATCGTAGAGAACCGCGATTGGCAGAACTGGCGCGAGAAGGACATTACCCCGTTCACCATACCCCGCCCCGGTCATGCCGACTTAACGGGCGCGATCAAGTACGGCTACCGCGATCTGCGGCTGTCACTGGAGCGAGCATCGGCACGAGAAACGGCGGCGCGGGGCGCGGTCGCGGCGATCTGTCGCTTATTCCTCGAACAATTCGGCATCAGGATCGGGAGCTACGTCACGATGATCGGCGGGGTAACTGCGATACTTCCCCCGATCATGACCGACGATGAATACCTCGCCCGCTTCCGAGCGGCGGAAGAATCGGATGTGCGCTGCCCCGCGCCGCAGGCATCAGAGGCGATGCACGCTCGAATCCGCGAGGCGATTCAGGAGAAAGATACGCTCGGCGGGATCATCGAAGTTGTTGCGATTGGCGTTCCGCCCGGACTCGGCAGCTACGTTTCGGCGGATCGGCGGCTTGATGCGCGGCTGCTCGGCGCGATGGGCACGATCCCGGCAGTGAAGGGTGCAGAGATCGGCGCGGCATTTGATCAGGCGGCAATGCAGGGCACACAGGTTCACGACCCAATCATCGTGGACGAGCAAGGAAATCTGACTCGTGCCAGCAACCGCGCTGGGGGACTCGAAGGGGGGATCACGACTGGGCAGCCGATCATCGTGCGGGGCGCGATGAAGCCGATCAGCACTACATTGACCCCGATTCCAAGCGTTGATCTGGCTACGGGCGAACGTGCCGATACAGTCTACGAGCGGTCGGATTTTTGCGCTGTGCCTCGCGCGGCGGTGGTTGGGGAGGGTGTCGTAGCAACCGTGCTGGCAGACGCACTCATCGAGAAGCTGGGTGGCGATAGTATTGGCGAGATGCGGCCTCGCTTCGAGGCACTCCGCAAAAGTCGTCTCAGCGATGTGCCGATGGATAACGAGGCGTGGCGGTTCGGGTTCAGCGACTAGAAGTTAAGCAAGATTCCCGTATCAACGGTGACCTGCGACCTCAGCCTCGAACCGGTCATAGAAGGCAAGCATGAAAGCATGACGCACCTCGGCAATACTTCGCCCGCTCTGTGTGTACAAGCGATCCTTGATGTACTTCAATTTGATGTGAAATTCGTGGACGGGGGTGTGCTGATCGCCGTCTTCGCCGGGACGGTAGGACTCGGTATACTGACCCCATAACTGCATCCCCTGAGCGCCTGCGAAGGCAAAGGCGCGCGCAATGCCAATCGCGCCAATGGCATCCAGCTTATCGGCATCGAAAAGAACTTTGGCTTCAATTGTGCGTGGCTCAATCTCATTGCGGAAGCGGTGAGCTTCGATGGCATGTGCTACCGCTTCGATAAAGGCTGGATCGTTCCTGGCGAGAATACGCCGTGCCTCCTGCGCCGCCAGGACAGCATGATCAACTTCCGCATCGACCTGGATAGAAAATCCCTGATCGGAATTGTTGTCGTCGGCGCGGGAAATATCGTGGAGCAGCGCGGCGGCACGCACAATTTCGCGGTCAGCGCCCTCTAGCTCGGCTAGATGTTCAGCCATAGCGAGCACGCGCAGAACGTGAGCGAAATCGTGTACGGGATCGGTGGATTGATACAGGGCGCGAGCATCATCAATGGTAAGCAAGGGGCAGGTTTCTCCGATAGAGAGGTAAAAAGCCCGATAAGTATAGCGCTTGGAACTAGCAATTGAAGCTTACTGCTTGGATGGAACTTTGATTTTGCCCCAATATCTGAGCAGGGTGCTGCCATCAGTGAATCCAAGCGGCAAGAGCGAACCGATGAAGAAGAAAAAGAGATTATCGACAAAGGCAAATGCAGCCAGATAATAGGCAAGCCCGCCAATAGCAGCCAGCAGCAGGGCAACCACTCCGGTGACGGTGGTAACAATCAGGCTGATGAGCGGGCCGCCAAGCGCGCGCCGAACGTGCGTCGCAGGAGGTAATTCGGATTCATCGGAAGGGTAGATAGATTGAGCGAGTATCCACCAAAAGCGCATCCCCTTCATTGGGTGGCCTGTGCGCTGCGCGGCAGCAGCGTGGCCGAACTGATGAATGATCTCCGAGGCGAAGTGCATTAAGGCAGCGATTAGCCCACCAATGATCGCGGCGGGAATCGGCAGGTGGAGGAAAGCCCATCCAAGCCCTGCCAAGATGATCCAGAGTAAGGCAAGGCCAATAAAGGCGTTTGGCTTGGCGCTGAGGGTCAGGTCGCCGAGTTTGCCGAGCATAATCGTTTTCATATTCTGTTCCTAACAGGGCAGACACGTGGGTTTGCCCCTACAATGTAATCACGCGATCTGCTTTCCACATGGCTTCAATGATATTTGTGATGCTGCTGACAACCCCGACACGGACAAGATCGGTAATGCCGTATGCATCGAGGCTGGATTTGCAGATGATCAAATCAACGCCGCGCCGCTCCATCCAACGGAGATGCTCAAGGATGGGGGAGCCTTCGATAGTCAGCTTCACGCCGTCAGTATAGAAGCAGATCGCTAGAGGGATCATATTCGAATTGCTAAGGAACTCAAAGAAGGTGTTGGTCAACTGCTGTTGGAGGGAAAGATCGTCTGTCTTGCCGATTCCGTCAGTCGTAAAGAGAAGGACTACCGCATTGGCGTAATCGTCGGACATGTGGAGACTCCGATGGTAAGAGTACGGGCGCAGATGCTCAAATTCGCACATGCGCCCCGAAGACTTGATCAGACTAACGATTACTCTCCAGTAGGAACCCAGATATTCTGCACCTGCGTCGATTCGCGCAGGAACTCTTCGCCTTCGCCCTGCTCGCGGCTCAACCAATCCCGCTTTTCGCCGTAGCCCACCCAGGTCCGCTTCATATTGCTGGCAGACAAATATTCGACGTGGTAGCTGCCTTCTGCGCTGCCGAAGTACCAGATTGCGTCGATGTCGTCATGCTCGGCAAGGGTCTTGACCAGATGGTCGCGCGCGCCAGTGACAATATTCACGACGCCGCCAGGGAGATCAGAGGTTTCGAGAATCTGGTAGAAGTCGGTAGCACTGAGCGGATGAATCTCAGACGGAATAATCACGACGGTGTTGCCGCGCGCAATCGCAGGGGCAAGCAGGGATACGAAGGCTAAGAGCGGGAAATCATCAGGACAGGCAATCCCGACCGCGCCAATATATTCGTTCACGCCCAGGACAACACCACGCAGTCCGGTCTCTTGAATCGCGCCGCCATACTTATCGGCATAAGCGGCGTAGGTGAACAAGCGCGAGACGGAGAGATCAACCTCTTGCAGGGCGGACTCTTTCGACTGTCCGGTCATGCGGATAAGGGTATCCGCGAACTCGTCACGGCGTGTATGAAGATTCTCGGCAATGTAATAGAGAATCTGGGCGCGGGCATGAGGGGCACGGTCGGCCCAACCTTTGGCAGCGTGGGCGGCTTCGACTGCATCACGGATGTCTTTACGGTTGCCATCGCCTACTTCAGCAATCTCTTTATCATCAGGGCCACAGATGGGTCGGCTGTAGGCTCCATCAGGGCGAACTTGCTTGCCGCCGATATAGAGTTTATAGGTACGGTCGATGGGCGGGAGAGGCTCAGAACCGGATTCGTGCTTGCCATTCCCCTGCTTGAGCACCTTACTCGCCGCGACAGGCTTGCCGTTGAGAAGGGCGGGGCGTCCGGGGATGGCTTTGGCCCAATTTGAGGCGGCCTTCTTACCCTTACCGTTTTCGGGAATATTGATTGAGGGGCGAGGGCGTTCTTCCCACTTCGGGCGGACGTACTCGTAGAGTCCCTCGCGGCCCCCTTCACGACCGAAGCCGCTCTCTCGATACCCACCGAAGCCGGAAGCCGCATCGAACTGGTTGGTGCAGTTCACCCACACGGAGCCTGCTTTGATCTTATGGGCGACTTCGAGGGCGAGATTGATATTCTCGCTCCATACACTGGCAGCGAGGCCATAGCGGGTATTGTTCGCCAGCGCAACAGCCTCCTCATGAGTGCGGAAGGTCATGGCGACGACGACTGGGCCGAAAATTTCTTCCTGTGCGACGGTGGAAGACGGAGCAACATTGGTCAAGAGAGTCGGACGGAAGAAGAAGCCATCGGCGGGAATCTCACACTGGGCCTGATACATCTCCGCGCCTTCGGCAAGTCCCGTCTTGACCCACTTATCGACGGTCTCATATTGCACTTTAGCAACTAGCGCCCCAATATCGATAGCCTTGTCGAGCGGATCGCCAACACGCAAGGTATCCATGCGGCGACGCAGCTTGGCGAGGAAGCGATCTGCGACACTTTCCTGAATCAGCAGACGAGAACCCGCGCAGCAAACCTGCCCCTGATTGAACCAGATGGCATCGACCACGCCTTCGACGGCGCTGTCGAGATCGGCATCATCGAAGATTACAAAGGGAGATTTGCCGCCCAATTCAAGGGAGAGGCGCTTGCCTGTGCCTGCCGTTGCGCGGCGGATAATACGACCTACGGCGGTTGATCCGGTAAACGCGATCTTGTCGAGATCGGGATGGTTGACGATGGCAACACCTGTCTCATCACCGCCAGGAACGAGGTTCACAACACCGGGAGGCAAGCCAACCTCTGCTAGAATTTCCGCGAACAAGACAGCGCTAAGCGGCGTGTATGGTGCGGGCTTAAGTACTACGGTATTGCCCATCGCAATAGCGGGAGCGATCTTCCACGCCAGCATCAGCAGGGGGAAGTTCCAGGGGATGATTTGGCCGACCACCCCAACAGGTTGAAAGTCGCGGAACTCCGTCTCGAATAACTGCGCCCAACCTGCGTGATAGTAAAAATGGCGGATTACCAGTGGCACATCAATATCGCGCGACTCACGGATCGGCTTACCGTTATCCAGAGACTCGATCACCGCCAACAAGCGATGATGCTTCTGCAAGTGGCGGGCTATCGCGTAGAGCCAACGGGCGCGTTCATGGCCGCTCGTTTTACTCCATGACTCGAAGGCGCGGCGCGCCGCTTGAACAGCAATATCTACATCTTCGGTGTTTGCATCCGCAACTTCTGCAAGCGGCTTACCACTGGCTGGGTTGATAACTTCCATGTAACTCTTGCTGGTTGGCTCAACCCACTGGTTATTGATGAACAGGCCAAATTTACGCTTGTGATCATCTAGCCACGCATAGGCAGCATCGGGGGATTCGGGAGCGGGGCCGTAGGGCATCGTCTTGAACAGTTCGGGGATCGTCATGGGAAACTCCCTACAAAGACAAAGACTCTTAAGAGTCGTGGGTGATAGGTGATGAGTAAAAACAAATGGGTTATCCACTCAAATCTGAATAACAAGGTTGCCTAAATTGTAGCAGATTATTCGGGAAGGAGATTCAGGAGATATAAAGGCCAACACGCGGGTCGGCTCCTACAAAATATGAATGAGAGTTAGAAACCCTCAAGCTGAGAGAAGTCGGCAACACCATCGGCAAGGGTGACAATGCGCTGGAGCAATCCTAGGCGGTTCTCACGAATGGCTTTGTTCTGGTGCATGACCAGCACCCCGCCCTCTGAGGCAGGGGCGAAGAATGTGGTAATCGCAGGGATGAGAGGGAGGAAGGCAGTAAGAAACTCATCGACATCGGGATTCTGACTGAGTGACTTCGATGCTGT
>Ga0075421_100004488_pt1 | contig 16855 bp, 12 predicted proteins | sample SoiMetdeltSBSDD5_FD_75292 | JGI IMG/M metagenome (GOLD analysis project Ga0075421, IMG submission 75292) | Bulk soil microbial communities from a Populus tree surrounding site in Tennessee, USA - Soil MetaG P. deltoides SBSDD5 | ecosystem: Environmental > Terrestrial > Soil > Tree plantation...
TCGCCGACCACGCGATGGTTCCGATTGGATGGGTCGCGGTCGGTGCGCCGGCGGTCATCCTGCCTCCCGACCAGCACGACGCGATCTGGGCCGTACAGAAGCCGCTCGATTTCCCCCGCTTCGTTTACGGAGTCGCGCGAGCGGGCGAAGGTCAGAGCAACTTGCCCGAGATCACCAGGCGTCGATCGGAGTCACTCGGCCGGCACCGTGGTGACGAGCCGATCGACGAGCGATGAACGTGACGGGCTACTCGTATCTCAGCGCGACGATAGGATTCACGCCCACTGCGCGCTTTGCCGGAATCATGCACGCCACCAGCGCCACGATCAGCAGGACGAGCGTCGACACGACGAACGTCGCCAGGTCCGAGGTGGACACACCGTAGAGAAAGCTGGCCAGCGATCGCGCGGCGATGAATCCTGCCGTCATGCCGATCGCCACGCCCACTCCGACCAGCATCATCCCGTCGCGGATGACGAGGAGAAAGATCTGACCCACCTTTGCGCCCAGCGCAAAGCGGATCCCCATCTCACGGGTACGGCGCGCGATTGAGAAGGAGAGCACACCGTACACGCCAATCGCGGCAAGCAGCAGCGCCAGGCCGCCGAAGAGTGCGATGAGCCATGCGCCCAGCCGCGCGGCGAAGAGCGAGGTCGCGACCGTCTCGCTCATCGTCGCGATGTCGGGGACGGGGAGGTTGGGCTCGAGCGCCTGGATTTCGCGTCGCACGCTGCCGATCACCGTCTCGGGCGGTATCGACGTGCGCACGTAGAGCGTCATGCCGGTCTCGTGATTCTGAGCGATGGGCATGAACACCATGCGGGCGTCCTCCTCACCGATCGTCGCGTACTTGCTGTCGCGGACGACGCCGACAACTTCGTACCATGGTCCTCGCTGTCCGCGGAAGCTCACCCGCGCGCCCAGCGGATTGGCGCTGCCGAAGTGCGCTTTGGCGGCCGCCTCGTTGATGATCACCACCCGCGGGCTGTTCACGGCGTCCTGATCGCCGAAGTCCCGCCCCGTCATGAGCGGAATCCCCATCGTCTTGAAGAATCCCGGACTGACGACATTGGCGTTGATCTGATTGCGGTTTCTGGTGATGGCGCCGCCTTCGCTGAACACGAAGTCGGCCTCCGGCCCCGGCTGTCCCTCGACCATGAAGCCGAGCATGCGCGCCGTGGCGTTCAGGATTGGTACTCGTGCCACGCTGGCGGCTTCGACGCCCGGCACGCGCTCGGCGCGCTCGATGATCTGCCGGTAGAACTCGCGTCCCTGCGCGCTCGTGTAACGCAGGAGATTGATCGACAGCGGCGCCGATACGATCCGGTCGACGTCGAATCCCGGATCGATCGAGCGCGCGGCCTGCAGGCTGCGCACGAACAGCCCCGCCGGGATGAGCAGCAGCATCGAGAGTGCCACCTCGGCGACGACGAGCGTCTTCTGCAGGCTCAAACGCCGGCCGTGCTCGGTGCTGTCGGCCGCCGCATCTTTGAGGGCTGGCACCATGCTCGGTTTCGTGGCGCGCCTGGCCGGTACCGCACCAAAGATGATGCCGGTGAGTACCGACAATCCGAATGAGAACAGCAGCACGCGCATGTCGATCGCGAAGTCCACCGCAAGCGGGAGTGCGCCTCGAGGCGGCGGCGCTCCGGCCACCGCGCGGGCCACGGCCCACGCCAGTCCGAGACCGAGCAGTCCGCCGACGAGCGACAGGAGCACGCTCTCGGTGAGCAGTTGACGGAACAGCCGGCCGGCACTCGCGCCCAGCGCGAGCCGCACAGCGAGCTCACGCCGGCGCGCGGCAGCGCGGGCGAGGAGCATGTTGGCGATGTTGGCGCATGCGATCAGCAGCACGGCGCCGACGACGCCGCCGAGCAAGAGTGCCACCATTCGCATGCGTTGACGCTGCGCCGGATTCCCCTCGTCTACGGGCAGCACCGAGACGCCAGTCGCGCGGGCTCCAGGCCCCACCGTACTGGCGTAGGCGGCCTCGATCGGAGTCAGATCCGCCAGGGCCTGTTCCGGCGTGAAGCCGGGCTTCAGGCGCGCGACACCGAACAGCCAGCTGTTGGTCCGATTGTTCAGCAAGTCCGGGTTCATCTCGCCCGAATAGGCGGCGCGCGGTGGACGCATGATGGCTTGCATCATCATCGGCACGTACAGACCAGGCTGCCCGCCAACCTGAGGCCCGCGGAATTCGGGCGGTGTCACGCCAACGATCGTGAACGAGTGGCCGTTCAACAGGATCTCGTGACCAATGATGTCGGACCGTCCCGCGAACCGCGCTTGCCAGAGTCCATGACTGATCACGGCGACAGGGTGCCCGCCAACGGTGGTGTCATCCGCGCGCGACAGGAGTCGCCCGCGCTCGGCACGAACACCGAGGATGTCGAAGAGGTTGCCGGTGACGATGACTCCCTGCACCAGATCCGTGACGTTGTCGGCGTTCAGGCTGGCGGCGATGCCACCCCATACGGCGAAGCCGTCGAACACGCGATTGTTGTCGCGGAGGGACGCATAAAGGGGGTACGGGAACACGCCGCCGACGTTGCCCCGCCACACGTAGACCAGCCGATCGCGATTGGCGACCGGCAGCCGCTGTAGCAGCGTGGCGTTGATCAAGCTGAAGATCGCGGTGTTCGCGCCGATGCCCAGTGCCAGCGTGATCACGGCGGCCGCGGTGAATCCCGGCTGCTTGCGCAGCACACGCGCGGCATAGCGGACGTCCTGCCAGAGATCGGCGAGGGCGAACCGCTGCCGCCGCACGCCAGGCGTGATGGGCGGCGGCACGTTCGCCTGCCGGAGCGGTCGCATCAAATGGGCCAGGGTCTCAGGCTCGCGCAGTTCCTCGATCGCCAGCCGCCGCGCCTCATCCTCGCTGACGCCGGTCCCGATCAACTCCTCGTACCGGTTGTCGAGATGCTGCGAGAGCTCCTCGATGATTTCTGCTTCACGCGCCGGGCTGAGACGAAGGCTGGCGAGCCGCTGCCGCAGGTCGGCGGTCCAGGACGCGCGGCTGGTCGAATGGTCAGGCATGGTCCACTCCAGTGATGAGCCGCATTGCATCCACGAATGCCTTCCACGTATCGCGCTGGCGCGCCAGCACGCTGCGGCCTTCGGCTGTGAGGCTGTAGAAGCGGCGGCGGCGCTGTCCCGGCTTTTCTACCCATTTGCCCTGCAGCCACCCGCGCTCTTCGAGGCGATAGAGCAGGGGATAGAGGGACGCGACGTGAAACTTCAACCGCCCGCTCGATTGCGTCTCGATCAGCTTGCTGATCTCGTAGCCATGGCGGGGGCGGGGTTCGACGATCGACAGGATGATCAGCTCCGCCGATCCTTTTTTGAGCTCGCGGTCCAGCATGCGCCGGTCTATAGCTGTCATAGCCACATATGCTATAGACGGATGAACCGTTTGACAAGTTGGCAGGACATCGGCGTTCTGATCGGCGAGCCGATCGCTCTGATGCGGCGAGTGGCGTTTCTCTACCATGCGGACTTCGGCATGCGCCCGCTCCCGAGGCCGCCGGATACGTTCTTCGGGACGTGTGAGGCTCACGCGATCAACGAGCGCAACACGCAGACCGGGCGTGTGCAGCTGGCCGGATACTGCCAGACGGGCGGTGGCGCGCGACACGCGGTGCGTTGGGACGTGACGGTGTCGATCGTCTCTACAGCTCCGCCGAGCACGACGCCCTAGATGAACCGCCGCGCACGAGGCCGTGTTCAATTCGTGACGTTTGCGCGTTGTTCCTGGTAGCCGTGTCACCTGCACATTTCTGGTGGCCGACGGCCGGACCGGCGTCGTCGACGCCCGGCCGCACAAGGGAGGCTAACGACCATGCCAAGCGTCCATTTCGGAACCAAGCAGGAGCCTGCATTTCAGCTGAAGGAGAGCTCGGACCTGATCGCCGTCCGCTCTCGCAGCGGCGGCTCGCTGGCGCGGATGACGGGCGTGCCCAGTCCGGCGCTCGCGGCGCTCGCCGATGCGACGCTCGTGCTCTCGTACCCGGAGGCGGGCGTCGAGGTGTTCCGGGTCCCACCGAACGGCAAATCGAGGTCGATCGCGGCGCGGAAGGAAGCACTCCGGCAGGACAGGGATGTCCGCTTTGCGGGAAGCGTCCTCCTCGACCCCGCGACGAAGGAGCCCGTCATCTACACCGAAAACCTGTTCGTGAAGTTCAAGGACGACGTGGACCCTGAGGACTGCGAGGCGGTGCTTCGAGAGGCCGGGCTGCAGGTGAAAGAGCAGGTCACCTTCGCCTCCAACGCCTACTTCGTCAGCGCGCCGGAAGGAACCGGCCAGAAAGTGTTCGACATTGCCAATGCGCTGCTGGCGCGAAACGATGTGGAGTACTCGCACCCCGAGCTGGTGCGGCCGCGTTCACGCAAGCAGGTCTTCGCACAGCAGTGGCACCTGAAGAAGACCGTGGTGGCGGGAGTATCGGTGGACGCCCACGCCAACGTCGAGGCCGCCCATGTGATTTCCCGCGGTGCGGGGGTGACCATCGCCATCATCGATGACGGCATCGATATCGATCACCCCGAGTTCGTCGGTACCGGCAAGGTCGTGTCGCCGCGGGACGCCACCGACCAGACCAGCAACCCTCGCCCTCAGGATTCGTTCGGCACCGGGCCTGCGCGCGGCGACAATCACGGGACGGCGTGTGCCGGTGTGGCCTGCGCGAATGGAACGCTGGGTGCGTCTGGCGTCGCCCCCGAAGCGCGGTTGATGCCGATTCGCCTGCAGTCGGGTCTTGGCTCGGTTCGCGAAGCGCAGGCGTTCGAATGGGCGGTGTCGCATGGAGCCGACATCATCTCGTGCAGCTGGGGGCCCGAGGACGGCGCCTGGTTCGACCCTGCCGATCCGCTCCACAATCGCGTCGATCCACTGCCGGCCAGCACACGGTTGGCGATCGAGAACGCGGTGAACAACGGCCGGGGTGGCAAGGGATGCGTGGTGTTGTTCGCGGCCGGCAATGGCAACGAATCCGTCGATAACGATGGCTACGCGAGCAATCCCAAGGTGATCGCGGTGGCCGCCTGCAACGACCGCGGGAAGCGCAGCGTGTACAGCGACTTCGGCAACGCCGTGTGGTGCGCGTTTCCGAGCAACGACATCGGCCATGCGCCGTTCAGTCAGCCGGCCCCACTGACGAGCGGGATCTGGACCGTGGATCGCCACGGCACCGCCGGCTACAACAACGTGACCAACGGTCAGGGTGATCCGTCGGGTAATTTCACCAACAACTTCGGCGGCACGTCCAGCGCATGTCCCGGCGCGGCTGGTGTCGCGGCACTCGTGCTCGCCGTGAATCCTGACCTCAAGTGGCACGAGGTGAAGGACATCTTCAAGCGCGCGAGCGACAAGATCGACCCGCAGGGTGGCGCCTACGATGTCGCGGGACACAGCGCCAGATACGGCTTCGGCAGGCTGAACGCGCTGACCGCGGTGCAGCTGGCACAGCCGCAACCGCGCAACGAGCTGGTGGTCGGCCGGCAATTCGACGCCCCCATACCGGACCTGCAGACGGTTCGATTCTCGCTCGACGTGACGGAAGCGGCGGCGGTGGAGGCGATCGCGGTGTCGATTGATCTCAAGCACACGTTCATCGGCGACCTGGTGATCCGCCTGCTGCCTCCCTCGGTGAACGGCACGGGAGCCGTGACGCTGCACAATCGTACCGGCGGATCGACGGACGATCTGAAGAAGACTTACGATGCAGCCATGGTGCCGGGACTTGGCGCGTTCAGCGGCAAGTCGGCCAAGGGACGCTGGACGCTGGAAATCAGGGACGCGGCGGCTGTGGATACTGGAAGGCTGGTGTCGTTCGCGCTGCGGCTCTCGTTCCCGCACCCCGATCGCGTGGCCGTGGGCCCGAGACTGGTTCGTTCGAAGGCGGTGGGCGAGCGCCGGAGTCGCCCGAGACACTGAGGGCCGCGTCAGGCGTGCAGTGGTCCTGCGACTGTGAAGAACGCTGACGCGGTCGGCGTTCTTCCTGAACTATTCCGGCCGGCGCGTGGTGGGAAAGTTCATGCATGATACCGCTGCCAGCGATCTGCCTCGGGCAACTGCCGCCATCCTGAAGCGGCAGTGGTCCCATGCGCTCTTTGGCTACGACGTTTTCATCTCCTACACCCGTCTCAGTGCCGACGGCACGGCGACACCGATCATCCAGGACGGCAGTGCACAGGCGGTACGGCTGTCGAGCGCGCGTGCTGGTGGCCGGTTCGCGATGCACGCTGCGAGCAGCGACACGGACATTGCGCAATACTCCGGCCTCAGCCGCGTCCTCGTGAAGGATGGTGACACGTCGAAGCGCCCCTTCATCCATCGCCTGACGGGGGAAAAGGTCACGGCGCTGGCGCTCGATGCGAAGGGCGAGCGCCTGGCCATTGCCACGAGCGCTGGCCTGATTCGTATCGTCGACAGTGTCAGCGGGAATGTGCCAACCGAGGTGTCGGCCGACAAGGATATTGCAGCGATTGCCTTCGATTCGAGTGGGGAACATCTGGCCGTGCTGTCGAAGGCCGGCCGGGCATCAGTGCAATTGTCGCAGCCGCCGCGGCCCTTGCCGGTTGCCAAGGCCGACTACGGAGATCCGCCGCTCTTCCGCGTGCGCGGATTCCGTGCACAGGGCGACGTCGTGATCTACACGTGGAGTGCTCTCGTGGACGATTCCCTGGGATTGAATATCGTCCTCGACCGGCGCACGGGTCGGCCGCTTCAGAGCGAGCCGTTCTACTACTCGGCCGACTTCCTGGATGGGGCGCACCGTCCTGAGGTCGTCTACACCGACATTCTCGCAGGCGTCGCGGGAGTGGCGGGGCAGCGGGAGTGGCTGGTCAACCTCAATTTCGGGCACCTTGACTGGTCTCGCATCGGAGAACGGCGATCTCCCGTCGAGGGTCAGCAGATCGATCCTCATGAGAGCGATGGCCGGCGCGAGGACAGCCGCCGGCTGGAGGTCTCGCCTGACGGGCGCCAGCTCGCCGTCATTCGCTATTCGGGTCCCCCTGATCCCAGCGTGCTCGACCATCCGACGCGTGAGGACGAAGGACCGTGGACGCTCGAGATCGTCGACGTCAAGGATCCGAGAATCGTCAAGACGATGTGGACTGGAAACGGGTATCCATCCGATCTTGCGTGGTCATCTGATGGAACACGACTGGCCATGGCTCTCGCCGCCGGCGGCATTCGTATCTGGCGTCGAAACGACTGGGCGCTGGCGACCGCCGTTCCGAGCGGAGCTCGAACGCGCCTCTCCTTCGCACGCGACGGCACGCTCGCGGCAACCTGGCAATTCCAGCCGGCGATGGCAATGCTCGCTGTCATCGACTCGAGCTCGGGGCGCATCGCCACCGACGTGGCGATTCCGACGGCCGGCATCGACGTCGTGCTCACGCTGTCTGATTCGCGCGTCGCGCTCGGGCACCGCGATGGCCGTGTCACGATCGTCGATACGACGCGGGAAGACATTCGAACTGCAGGCGCCCCCGGCGACTCGCGCGTCGTCCGGCTGGAAGTATCTGACGACGGGAAGACGCTTCTCGTGACACGACTTCGCGCCGACGATCAACCGCTGTGCTCACTGGCCGACGCCGAGTTCGGCCACGACCTGCTCGAGCTCCAGATCAACGGCGCACCCGCACGAGCGGCCGCGTTTCTCTCCGAGCGCCGCGGAGTGGTGATGGCCTCCGACGACCAGCTCTATGTGTGGTTGGCTCGATCGCCCCGGTGAAGACGGCCGGCGCGTGTTGTGTCGTCTGCTATGTAGAATATTATCTAAGTAGTGTGGTATATAGGTTGGCGAAGGCTCCATGCGTCGAGTTCGTCCATCGTCACTCACCGGCTCGAGAGCGGCCGCACTCGCGGTGCTGCTCGCCTGGATCGTGGCATCGGGCACACACGCTGCCGCGCAGTCCCGTGGAGCGGGACGTACGCCGCCACCGGCGACGACAGTGTGGGGCGATCCCGATCTCCAGGGCATATGGCCTGGTGGATCTGTGTATTCGGTGCCGTTCGAGCGGGATCCGGAGCTGGGTACGCGAGCCACGCTCACCGAAGCGGAAGCGGCGAAACGCAACCTCGACATCGATGCGCAGAGCGTGTGGGTATTGGCCAACTACTGGCCCGAGCTCGGACACGCGCCGCCGCTGGCGTCGCTGATTGTCGAGCCCGAGAACGGCCGGCTTCCATCGATGACCGAAGACGGCGCCCGGCGCGCCGAGGAATGGCGCACCAAGACTGCCGACGGATACTACCCGCGTGGCTATCCCGCCTACATGGCCGCCGGTCCCGCGGACTTGAGACCCTACGATCGCTGCATCACGCGAGGCGTGCTCGGATCGGCGTTTCCGAACCAGTACGGCTCCGGTATGCAGATCCATCAGGCGCCAGGGTTTGTCGTCATCCGCTACGAGATGGTGCACGAGGCCAGAATCATTCCGCTCGACGCGCGGCCGCACATCTCCTCGGCGATTCGGTCGTACATGGGGGATTCGCGAGGTCGATGGGAGGGAGACACGCTGGTCGTCGAGACGACCAACTTCAATGGCCGCACCGGCTCCTACGCGCGCAATGGCAACGGCAATCCGACGAGCGTTGCGCTGCGGCTCGTCGAACGGTTTCGACTGCGCGACCGGGACACGCTGCACTATGAAGTGCTCGTCGAGGATCCGCGCACGTGGGTGCGCCCCTGGAAGGTCGCGTTTCCGCTACGTCGCGACGACCGCTCCGTTCTCTACGAGTACGCGTGCCACGAGGGCAACTACGCGATGCGCAACATCTTGAGCGCGGCGCGCAGTGCCGAGCGGTGATCTCCGAGAGACGCCGCTCCGACACCCACATTCCGACTTGCTCAGCTGGTGACTGGTGGCTCTGACTTCGCGCCAACCGTGTATCAGTGCGCGCCTGTGTCAGATCTCCGACAGTAGCTCACGAATCCCCGACAGTCTTAATACGTGATTCTGGTGCTTCGGGTGCGTCCGCGCTCTCGTCAGCGTGCGGACATTTCTGGCACGAATTGCGCAGCTGTGTTCGCGCCTTCCACTCCAAAACCCATTTCTCCTGGCGGCGTCCCGAACGCCGCATGAGGTTATTCATGTCTGTGCCCCGGGTCCCGTTTCTTGTCCTTGTTCTGTCCAGCGCTGCAGTTCTCGCCATTTCGAACGTGATCTCCGCCCGTGCAGCAGCACTGCCGGAGGGGATGGCTTCTACGCCGCCGATGGGCTGGAACAGCTGGAACGAGTTCGGATGCGAAATCAACGAACAGTTGATTCGAGAAACGGCCGACGCGCTGGTGGCATCGGGCATGGTGGCAGCGGGATACGAGTACATCAACATCGACGATTGCTGGATGGCCCACGAGCGCGACGCCGAGGGCAACTTGCAGGCGGATCCCTCGACCTTTCCCAGTGGCATCGCCGCGATCGCGGACTACGTTCATGCGCGCGGTTTGAAGCTCGGCATCTACTCATCTGCTGGAACGCTCACGTGCGCGGGCCGTCCCGGCAGCATCGGCTACGAAGTCCGAGATGCGGCCCGCTTCGCCGAATGGGGCGTCGACTACCTCAAGTACGACAACTGTGGCGACTATCTTGGCCGGACCGCGATTGAACGTTACACGGCGATGCGCGATGCCCTGATGGCCACCGGCAGGCCGATCATGTTCAGCATCTGCAATTGGGGGTACGAGGACGTCCACTCCTGGGGCGCAGAGATCGGCCATCTCTGGCGCACCACGGAGGACATCATGGACAACTGGGATCGCGTCATGTGGATCCTGGATGAACAGGTCGGTCTTGAATCGTACTCGGGGCCGGGCGGCTGGAACGACCCCGACATGCTTGAAGTCGGGAACTCTGGCCTCACGTCCATCGAGTCCCGTGCCCACTTCAGCCTGTGGGCGATTCTGAATGCGCCGCTCATTGCCGGCAACGATGTGCGCACGATGAGCGCCGGGACGCGGGCGATTCTCAGCGACTCCGACGTCATTGCCGTGAATCAGGACTGGGGCGGAATCCAGGGTCATCGAATCCGCGACGACGGCGAACAGGAAGTCTGGTACAAGCCGATGTCGGACGGCTCGTCCGCCGTCGTGCTCCTCAACCGGTCCTCGTCCATCGCTCCCATAGCAATCACACCGTCAGAAACCAACCTGGCCCCGTCTCCCGAATATGCCGTCAAGGATCTGTGGACCAACGAGATCGTTCTGATTCGAGAACGGTTCGAGGCCACGGTCCCTGCGCACGGAGCCGTGATGATTCTCGTATCGCCGCAGGACACCGCCGGCGCGATGTATCTCTCCGACCTCGCGGCGACTCCCGTGGCGAACGGCTGGGGCCCGGTCGAGCGGGACCGCTCCAACGGCGAGGACCGGGCCGGCGACGGCGCGCCCTTGAGCATCAATGGCACGAGCTACACGAAGGGCCTCGGCGTCCACGCCTACTCGGAAATACGGTTTGCGCTCAATCGCCGGTGTACCGCGTTCACGGCAAACGTCGGCATCGACGACGAGGTCGGCTCACGTGGAAGCGTCGTGTTCCACGTGATCGTCGACGGCATCGAGCGCTATACCAGTCCTGTCATGACCGGCGGTCGCGCACCCGAGTCCGTGTCGGTAAGCCTGGCGGGCGCCTCGGCGCTCGCGCTGATCGTCACCGACGCCGGCGACGGCCCCTACTTCGATCACGCCGACTGGGCCGGCGCTCACATTCAATGCAACGAAACGTCGTCGACGTCGTATCTCAGCGATCGATCCTGGATTTCGACGAAGAACGGATGGGGGCCCGTGGAGCGCGATCGCAGCAACGGCGAGCTCGGCACCGGCGATGGGGGAGCCTTGATGCTCGATGGCACGCGCTACACCAAGGGCCTTGGCGTCCACCCGTACTCGGAGGTGCGGTACTGGCTCGGCGGCCGATGCAGCACGTTCGAGGCGAGAGTCGGCGTCGATGACGAAGTCGGCGCCCTCGGAAGCGTGGTGTTTCGCGTCTTTGTCGACGGGGTGGAACGCTACACGAGCCGCGTGATGACCGGTGCCGCCGCGTCCGAGCCGGTGCTGGTCAGCGTGACAGGCGCTGGTATGCTCGCCCTCGTCGTGACCGATGGTGGCGACGGCCCCTCCTTCGACCATGCCGACTGGGCCGATGCCCGGCTGCATTGCACCGCCAACGGATCCTGAGACGCGCCGATCTTCGGCGCCCCCGTGTTAACCGCGCTTTTTGCGCCGGCGTCTAATCGACAGGGGAAGATTGAGCCGCCCCGCGACGTGGATGCGAGCGATGAGCCGGTGAGATGAACGACGGCGATGTGGAAGTGTTCTTGTCGCTCGTCGAGCGTCATCGGAGATATCTGTACAACCTCGCCCTTCGCATCACCGGCAACGAACAGGATGCGAAGGATGTCGTTCAGGACAGTCTGCTCAACGCGTTCGTGCACCTTCAGGAATTCGAACGGCGCGCCGACCTGCGGACGTGGCTCAATCGCATCCTCGTGAACTGCGCGCTGGACCATCTGCGCGCGCGCCGCAGGCGGCCGGACCTGAACGATCCGCAGCCGATAGCGGACGTCGCCGACACCGTCGCGTCGTCGTTGCCCGATCCTGAACGTCTTGCCGTGAGCGCCGATTGCCATCGTCAGGTATCGGAGGTCATGAATACGATGAGCCCTCTCGAGCGCGTGACGTTTGCGCTTCGGCATTTCGAAGGACGCTCGATCAACGAAATCGCGCAGACACTCGGCATTGGCAACAATGCGGCCAAGCAGCACATCTTCCGGGCGGTCCGGAAGATTCGCCTTGCGCTCGAGACTCTCGGGAGCGGCCGGTGAGTCACCTGAGCGACGACGATCTCGTCTTGCACTACTACGGGGAAGACGGGGCACGCATGGTCGCCGTCGAGCGTCATCTCAGATCGTGCGCGCAATGTTCCCGTGGCTACGAGGAGCTCGCGCGGACGCTGAACGCCGTCACGCCTCCCGAACTCGTCGAGCCGGCAGACGACACGCTGGAAATCCGTCGACTGATTCGCGATCGGATGAGTGGCCGAGTCTCGCCCCGGGTCTCGGGCCTGACGGGCCTCGAGCAAGAGGCTGGTGTCATCGCGCTCGTGTGGCTCGTACTTCTTGCCTACCCCTGGGCGCTGCAAGCGCTGTTCAGCAGCGGTCGATGGGCACAGGACCACGTCGCCTTCGTTCCCCTCGTGGTGCTGACGTTGATCTGGGCCTGCGCCGGGCCGTTTGTCGCGGTCTTTGCAGTCAATCGCATGGCGGCCGATCGCGGTCGTGAGCGCGCATCGACGCGCGTGCTCGTCGCTGGTGCGTTGCTGGCCGCGATCAGCCCGGCACTGTTTCTGCTCGTCTCGCGCATGAACGCGATCCTGTCGCTGAATCTTGGTATGTGGTCGTGGTACGGCGTCGTTGCCCTGGGATCACTCGTGTCGCTCGTCCGCTGGCCGAGCACGTTTCGCTCAACGGCGCGTTTCTCGTTGGTTCATCGGCTTTCGGCTCTGGTGCTCACCGTCTTCGTGCTGGGCCACGTGATCAACCAGGCACTCGCGTTCGTCAGTGTCCCGGCATATACCGCGATGAGAAGCGTCATGCGTGCCGCGTCTCATCAGCCGGCCATCTACACACTGATCGTCGCCGCGGTTGCCATTCAAATCGTGACTGGAGCCGCCATCGGCATGAAGAACGTTCGGGCTGGAGCTGTCGCCAGGAATCTTCAGGCCGTGTCCGGCTGGTATCTCGCCGCGTTCCTCTTGATTCACGTGTTGTCAGGGCTGTTCGCGAGTCAGCCTCAAGCGGCGGCAGCGACGACGGCGAGGGCGGTGAATGAGCTGAACCTGCTCGCGAGTCCTCGCGCCGCCGCGGCGCTGCCATTTCTCCTGCTCGGCGTCGCGGCATTTCTCTTTCACGTTGGCGTCTACGCACGGCTGGCTGCCCTGGCGTATCTGGCCGAGGCGTCGGTTCGCCGGTTGTCGTACGCGGGAGCATTCGTCGGGACGACGGTGGTGGTGACCGTTGGCCTGGCGTTGTTCGGCATTCACCTGGTTCTGTAAAGAACGGATCGATTCACGAGCAAAGGAGCACTCATGACGACGCACGATCGACGGACGTTTCTTGGAGTGGCGGCAGCGTCGCTGTTGCCGATCGCTCTCGACGCACAGACATCGGCAGCGCAAACCGCGGCGCCTCGAACTCCCGCCCCCGAATTGGCTCGACATGCGTTGTCAGGCCCGTTCGAAGGCTGGGACGTGGTGCTCGTCGAGCTCAACATCCCGCCCGGCCGCACTTCCCCAGGACCTGGGCACCGCCATCCAGGCGCCGTGCTCGGCTACGTGGTGGAAGGGCAGATGCGTTTCGCTATCAATAAGGAGCCGGAGAAAGTGTTGCCGGCAGGCAGCACGTTCTTCGAGCCATCTGGTGCCGTGCACACCACGAACGGTTCCGCGAGATCCGACGGACCGACGCGCGCGGTGGTGTTCATGCTGGTGCCGAAGGGTGCGCCACTCACATCGCCGGCCTGAGGTGAGCATGACGGTGCGGACGGTGCTGCTGATCGCTCTCTGTGTCGCTCCAGCCCTTGCGCAAACTCCGGCTGGCATGTTGCCGTACACGGCAATTCACAAGCCGGAGTTCGTTTCGGCGTCTGACGCGACGTTCCTTCAGGACGATGACATTTTGCTCGGCGTTGCCAATGGGAAAGTGGCGAAGGCGTTCCCGGCAGCCGACCTCACGCAGCATGGAGCGGTGTCCGATCATCTGCCAGACGGCCCGATCTCGGTGACATGGTGTGGCGTCTGCAATACCGGTCTCGTCTTTCGCGCTGACGTGAAGGGCCGTACGCTGCACTTCCAGTTCGATCGGATGGTTGGCGGCAACGAAGTTCAGAAGGATCTCGAAACAGGCAGCAGCTGGCAACAGGCCACGGGTGAAGCGATCGACGGTCCCCTCAAGGGCACGCGACTGAAGCTCTATCCGGTCGTGCGCACGACGTGGGCAGAGTGGCGCAAGCAGTATCCGCAGACGATGGTGCTGAAGCCGCTGCCGGGCTACATCGATCGGATGCCGGCCGCGGCCAAACGCATCAAGGACGTGACGCGCGTGGGACTCGAAGGAGCCCCACGCGGCGCGAAGGCTCTCGACCACCGCTTGCCGCCGAGGGAGACCGTCGCCGGGCTCGAGGTCGGCCACGAAGCGGTCGCGTTTCCTTTCTCTCAGTTGCGCATCGCCCGAGTGGTGAACGAGCGCATCGGTGGTCTGCCGGTGGTCATCGTCCATCAGCCATCGTCCGACACCACGACGGCGTTCGAGGCACGCGTCAAAGGTAAGGTCCTCAGGTTCCAGGCGGCGAACGCCGACGCCAGCGCGGTCGTCGATCTCGACACGCGCTCGACGTGGAATGCGTACGGGCTCGCACTCGATGGGCCGATGAAGGGCACGCAGCTCGCGCAGGTCGTACTCGTGCCCCAGTTCTGGTTCGCGTGGTCTCAGTTCCGGCCAGGCACGCGCGTATTCACGGCGGCGACGGCGAAGACGTCGACGCCAGCGCGGCGCGTCGAATGGCAGACGTTGTCGCGGCTCCCGGTTCCAGACGAGATCGAGCCCGTGATCAGCGTGTCGAAATTCGAGCTCTCCGCCGCGTCGGAGGTTCCACGCCCGATTGGCCCCGGACACACGCATCAAGGTCCGGTGTTCGGCTACATCCTGCAGGGGAGGATCGAAAATCAGGTCGAACCGAATCCTTCCGCGTTCTACACGCCCGGCGAGTTCTTCTCTGAACCGGCGGGGCACCTGCACAAGTTCCTGCGCAACGTACGCACGACTGAACCCGCGGCGCTCCTGACCTTCCAATCAGGCAGCAGGGGACAGCCTGTTCCGTTCATCAAGCTGCTGCTCGAGGCGAAATATCCAGCCGCCAGGAACGAGGAGGCCAGCCTGCTTCGGATCAGGATCCCCGCGGGAGCGCGCTCCGAGCCACACGACCGATCAGGCCGTGGTCTCGTGTATGTGCTCGAGGGAAAAGTCGAAACGGCGACTGACACGAATCAGCTGCGCACCTACACGAGCGGCGAGACGCTCTTCCAGCCTGGAGTCGGAGCGGTGCTCACGTTCAGGAACGTCGGCACCGAGCCGGCGACGCTCCTGCTGTATCACGTCGGCCCGAAGGTGAACTGATGGACGCCCAAGCTTCCCCGTTATCAGCAGCGGAGACCGCTCCGCTCGGCATCATTGCCAGACACGCGTTGACCGGCGCGCTGGAAGGCTACGAGGTCGTGCTCAGGCGGAGCGCGATGCGGTTCTTCCCAGGGTCATCGACACCGGTGCACAGTCACCCGGGCATCGTGCTCGCCTACGTGCTCGAAGGTCGGGTGCGTTTCGCCATCAACAACGAGCCGGAGCGAATCGTGCCTGCGGGCGGTACCTTCTTCGAGCCGTTCGGCGCCGTGCACACGACGTCGGGCTCCGCCAATCCGGATGAGACAACCCGGATCCTTGTCTTCGAGGTTCGACCAAAGGAGCAGGCATGACGACGCGCATCATCGTCACGGTGCTCGCCTTGGCGATCGGCGTGACCGCGGCCGCACGGCTCGCCGCGCAATCGAACGACGCGAAGCCGGAGTGGGAAATCCTGGTGCGAACGCCGGTTTCCGAAGGGATCGATCCGGTCATCAGCGTCAACGGTCTCACGATGCCCGTGAAGCCGGTAGCCGAGCACTCGCACGCCGGCCAGACCATCGGCTACATCGTGCAGGGCGAGATCGAGAATCAGGTCGAGCCAGGTCCACTGGCCGCGTACAAGCCTGGTGGCTTCTTCTACGAGGCGCCGAGGCAAGTGCACAAGGTGATGCGCAGCCTGAGTGCCGAGCCCGCGAAGCTGGTCATCTTTCACGTTGGCCGCACTGGAGTGCCGGAGCCGCTGCTCAAGCCGCTTCAAGGCGAGACGAAACGCCTGTTCGTCGATTCCACGCAGTGGCAGGTGCAACTTCCCTCGAGCAAAGGTCAGGAACTACGCCTGCTGAGACTGACACTGCCGGCCGGCGCTCGCACTGAGGTTGCCGGGCACTCGGGTCCCGGCATGGTGTACGTGCTGGAAGGGTCGGTCTCGATCGTCGGAGGATCGGCGCAACCGCAGATCTACAACGCCGGCGACCTGTTTCTCGATCCGGCCAACAGGACGGGGCTCATCTACAGGAACCTGACCGGGAAAGAGCCCGCGAAGCTGTTGCTGTATCACGTCACCGACCCGCAAGCCCCGGCGCATCTGCCGCCGATGATGCCCTACGTCGCCGTTCACGAGCCGGTCTTCGTGCCGGCATCGGCGGCGTCGTTTGTCCTGGACGATGATCTCGTGATCGGCGTGGTGCACGGGAAGGCGGCCAAGGCGTACATGGCCGCGGACCTGACGCAGCACGGCTCGGTGGACGATCAGATGCCGGACGGTCCGATCGAAGTGACGTGGTGCAGCACGTGCGGCACCGGCGCCGTCTTTCGCGCCGAGATCAAGGGCCGCCGTCTGCACTTCGAATACGACAGCATGGTGAACGCAAACGAAGTGCATCGCGACGTCGAGACCGGCAGCCGCTGGCAGCAGTCCACTGGCGAAGCAATCTCGGGTCCGCTCAAAGGAAGCAAGCTCACTCTCTATCCGTTCCTCCTCACCACATGGAAGGCATGGCGCACGCGCTATCCCAGCACGATGGTGCTCAAGCCGTTGCCTGGCTATGCGGAACGCATCCCTGTCCTCAGACCACGCCAGAGGCAAAGCCTGACATCCGGCGAAGGTCCCGCGCCGGCAGGTTCGTTCAGCACCGATACGCGCCTCCGCCCGAGAGAGATGATCGCCGGACTTGC
>Ga0075421_100004489_pt1 | contig 16850 bp, 16 predicted proteins | sample SoiMetdeltSBSDD5_FD_75292 | JGI IMG/M metagenome (GOLD analysis project Ga0075421, IMG submission 75292) | Bulk soil microbial communities from a Populus tree surrounding site in Tennessee, USA - Soil MetaG P. deltoides SBSDD5 | ecosystem: Environmental > Terrestrial > Soil > Tree plantation...
CAGCGTCGCCGGCGCCGAACAACAACACGCGCTTTCCAGGGCGGATCGCCGCATACTCGACGAACACGCGACGCGCCATGCGTGCGCCGCCGAGCATCAGCAGGAGCAACGTCGCGTCAATGATGTAGATCGATCGGGGATATGTCTCTGGCCCGATCGGCGAATTCGCAACGGTGTAAAACGCGACGGTGCTGACTGCGATACCGCCGATGAGCGCCTTCAAATCGTAGAAGCTCGTGTAGCGCCAGAGTCCCTCGTAAAGACGAAATGGGAAGAAGGTCAGCGACCGTATCGCCACGAGCCACGGCAACATCTGCCAGAAAGCGGCGAGTGCCCAGCCTGGCACATCACTGTCGAATCGCAGCGTGAATGCCAGACGGTTTGCGACCATGACCAGCATCAGCTGAAACCCGAGCAGCAGTACTCTGCGAAGGTGCAGCAGCAACTCCCGACCGCTGATGTGCAGGTCACGCATGGGCGATGTGCAGCCGGGAGCGCCGGCCGGTCGTCGGCGTCGTGATGAATGCGTCGATCACGCGCGCCTGCTCGCCGCCTGTCAGGCTCGAGCCGCTCGGCAGGCAGAGGCCGCGTTCGAACAAGTCTTCAGAAACGGCGCCGCCTCGCATCGCAGCGCCGTTGAAGACGGGCTGCAGATGCATCGGCTTCCACAACGGCCGCGATTCGATGTTTTCGGACTCGAGTCGTCGCCGAATGTCATCGCAAGTGGCGCCAAACTCGCGTGGCGTCACCGTGACGCAGGTGAGCCAGGAATTCCCGGTGCCGTCGGGGGCGTCCGGCATGAAGTCAACGCCCGGCAGCGCGGCAAAGCCACGCCGATACTCCTGGCCGACTGCTCGCCGGCGGGCGAGCTTCTCGGGAAGCGACTTCAGCTGGCCGCGGCCGACGGCGGCAAGCAGGTTACTGAGCCGGTAGTTGTAGCCGACCTCCGAGTGTTGATAGTGGGGTGCGGCGTCGCGCGCCTGCGACGCAAGGTGTCGCGCGCGGTCGACGATGGCGCGCGATCGGGAGACCAGCATACCGCCTCCCGACGTGGTGATGATCTTGTTGCCGTTGAACGAAAACGCCGCGGCTTCGCCGAACGTGCCGGCGCTCGCTCCTCGATGCGTCGCACCCAGCGCTTCGGCCGCGTCCTCGAACAACGGAACGTTGAACCGGTTGCAGATCTCGGTCAACGCACCGTAGTCGGCACATTGTCCATACAAGTCCACTGCAATTACTGCGGCAGCCTGCTTGCCGCGGCGGGCGCGTTTCGAGAGCTCGTCCTCCAGCAGATTGGGATCGAGCGTCCAGGTATCGCGCGAGACGTCGATGAAAACAGGCCTCGCACCCACATACACAATCGCGTTCGCGGTGGCGGCAAACGTCAAGGTGGACGTCACGACCTCGTCATCCCGGCCGACGCCGAGCGTCAGCAGGCCGAGGTGCAACGCCGCCGTTCCACTGGCCAGCGCAACGGCATGCGGAACGCCGATCGCTCGAGCGAACTCAGACTCGAAGCAGTCGACGTGCGGCCCCAGCGGCGCGAGCCAGTTCGAGTCGAACGCCTCGAGCAGCAGCTGGCGCTCGTCGGGTCCGACGTCAGGGGGCGAGAGGTAGATGCGGTTGCTGGTCAGACTAGCCTCGAGGCGTCGATGTCACCTGCGGGCAACGGGTGCAGGAACCTTGATGGGGCGGGCAGGAACACCGACGACCATGGCGCCGGCATCCACTGAACCGATCACGCAGGCACCGGCCCCGATGATGGCGTCGCTGCCAATTGTCAGCGGCGACTCGGGAGTGCCGTTGATGATGTTCGCGCCAGTGCCGAGAAACGCACGCGCGCCGATTGTGACGGTGCCGGATATGTGAACGCCGGGCGCGAGCGTCACCAACTCGCCGAGTTCGACGTCGTGACTGATCGTGCAGGCGATATTGACCTGAACGTAATCGCCAATCACCACATTGGTGGTGACGATGCTTCCGGCGCAGATGACGCAGCCAGTGCCAATCGTCACCCAGCGGGATTTCACGACGCCAGGATGGACGAGTGTTGCAAACGGCAGACGGTGACGGATGGCCTGCGCCGCCGCGCGCCCGCGTGCGGCAGCATTGCCGATACCGAGAGCGACCTCGAGATCAGGAAATGTCTCCTTGGCCGAAGCAATCGACAACACGGGAAGGTCGTTGACGGTGCGACCGATTTTGGAAAGGTCGTCGTCGATGAAGCCGACGACCTCGCGGCCGCATTGTTCCGCTAGCCACGCCACCTCGCGGCCCGAGCCGCCAGATCCGTAGACCACGATCGGCGAGCTCACGAAATCGCTTCTCCCTTGAATTCCTCGGCGGTCGCGTGACCGGGCTGGCTGATGCCTCGTCGCGTCACGATCGTCCATAACGTCCGGCACACGATCCAGCAGTCGAGCAGCAATGATCGATGGTCGACGTACCACACGTCGTGCTGCAGTTTTTCCGGCCACGTCAACTCGTTGCGTCCGTTCACCTGTGCCCAGCCCGTGATGCCAGGCTTGACGTCGTGGCGGCGAGCCTGCTCGGCGGTGTAACGCGGCAAGTACTGCGGCAACAGCGGTCGTGGACCGACCAGACTCATGTCACCCCGCAGCACGTTGAACAGTTCCGGCAGCTCGTCAAGGCTCGTGCGCCGCAGGAATCGGCCGAAGGGCGTAAGCCGCTCTTCGTCCGTCTCAGGGGACCCGTCCGGATCCTCGGCCTCGAGCATCGTTCTGAACTTGAAGATACGAAACGGAATGCCCTGGAAGCCTGGACGAACCTGCGTGAAAAGGATTGGATGACCGAACCGCATCCACACGGCGAGGGCGCACGCGATCAGCAGCGGGGAGAGCGCAACGATTGCGAGCAGCGAGACGACGACGTCGAGGCTGCGCTTCACGCCACCTCTCGCACACCCGGGTCGCCCGGCGCTTGGCGCATCGCCGGCTCGCCGAACACAATTCGTCGATAGATTTGCGCCACTTCGGCGGCAGTGCGCCGCACGTCGAACAATTGGCGGGCGAGCTGCTGACCATTGCGGGCGCGTCCCCTGGCGGTCTGCTCGTCATGCAGCGCGCTCACAATGGCCTCTGACAACGCCACGGGATCTTTCGGCGGCACCAGCCAGCCGGTCTGGCCGTCCTGAATCAGATCGGGAAGACCACCGACGTTTGACGCAATCGTGGGCACCCCGCAGAGCAGCGACTCGACTGCTGCACCGACGTTCTCGGAATGCGACGGGCATACGGCAACGTCGACCGCACCGTACAAGTCGCGCACGTCGCGGCGCGTCCCGAGAAACACATTGTGGTACGCGTCTTTGCTGAGACCGTACGCGACCACTCGGTCGTAGTACCAGCGCGCGTTGTTCCACGCACCGCCGACGAAGACACCGACGAGATCCGGATGTCGCTCCCGGCAAATCTGGAGTGCGTCGATCAGGTCCTCATGCCCCTTGAGGCCGCGGCGCTGCGCCAGAAACCACTTGGGCGGATACATGTATGCGATGAGACCGACCACCTTCGAGCCGCGCGCGCGAATGTCCGCACAGGCCTGCTGTGCCGAAGCACCCGAGGACGCGCCTCCAAGATCAGTACCGTAGTACGACAGGAACACCCGATCGGCGCTGACTCCGGCGCGCCGGTAGGCTTCGCAGGTCCACCGACACGAACCGATCCAATAGTCCGGCGTGCCTGCGCTTGCCAGCTCGACGGATCGAAACAGCCGGTGTTCGAGGTGAAGCGGACCGGGGACCTGGAAGACGCGCGGAATCGTGTGGCGCTTGCCGAGCGCAACACGCATGGTCAAGGTCGTACCGACGAAGTGGCTGTGAATCAAATCGGGACCGACCTCATCGACGAGGCGAGCAAATCTTTTCTCGATTGCGCTCAGACGCCATGGCGCGTTGGCCGGGAAATCGACGTCGGCCAGATGAACGTTCACACCGGCCGCGCGATATGCGTCCTCCAGCCGTCCCGGCGGCATCGCGACATGGACCGTCAGTCCGAGCGTGACCAGCTCGCGCATCTGCCGCAGCGCCCACTCCGCGCCGACCGCCGTTTTCACGAGGTGGAGGACAATCACGATGCAGCCCACTCTTCGGTCACGCTGCGAACCTGGCGATAAAACGCGGTTCGTCTCAGACCCAGGGTCTCATCGCGATACTCCTGTGCTTTTTCCAGATTGCGTCGCGACATCTGCGCCCGGCGCCAGCCATCGCGAACCACTTCGGTGATGGCCGCGGCGAGCCGTTCTGACGACCCAGGCGGAACCATGTCCTCGGCGCTGAGAAGCTCCGGTATGCCGCCGACCTCGGAACCGATGCAGGGAAGGCCACGCGCCATCGCTTCGATCATCGCGCGCGGCAGCCCTTCGCAGCGGGATGCGAGCACGAAGACATCAGCCGCGTCGAGACTGTCGGTCAGCTCATATCGCGACAGCTGTCCAGCGAAACGCACGCGATTCGACACGCCGAGTCTTTCCGCACGCGCCTGCAGATCGCCGCGGTACTTGCCATCCCCCGCGACGATGGCGTGCACGTCCAGACCGTTCGACACGCAACGGTGGATCGCGTCGATCAGCACATCGATGCCCTTGTACATCTGCGACAACGTGGCGACGGAAATCAGCACGGGCCGCGCCAGTGGAAGCGGATCGAGCGCTCGCGGCGCAGCCACACAACCCGAGAGTGCGACGCTCGAGTAGTGCGTCGTAAAGACGGTCGTGGTTCGCGGAGGCACGAGGGCCAGCGCCACGTCCGAGACTCCGACCGAAAAACCATGACACGGATACCGCCCCTGGAGCGTGCGCTCCGTGACGTAAGCCGCCGCACTGGCCGCACGACACTCGCTGCGCTGCCGTCGGGTGAGCCACCACCGGAAGATTGGTCGTAGTGGATGGCGAAACGCGGCGGGCGACATGACGTCGTACGGATCGCCAATGACCTCGACGGCATACGGCTGATGGATGCGGTGCAGATGACTGACCAGACACGAACCAATTGGCGACGGGATCCTGAGGATGACGCTGCACGACGGGTCGTATGCGGCGATCGCGGCTCGACGAACAGCACGCCGGTTTTTCAGGAACTCCCACGGCCCCAGGTAGTCGGGGACCGGCGCAAAATCGACGACGTCGCTATCGCAGCGATGATAGCCATCCGACGGCGTCGCCACGTGTTTCAGGCGGGCAACAACCGTGACTGTCGCGAAGACGATGAGATAGCGAGACCAGAATGCGGGCCCGAATGTTCCGGGGCCCCACACGCAGCCGTCGGGGGTTCGCTCGAATCGTTGCTCGAGCACCACGAGCACTCGGCCGTGCGAATTTGCAAAACGCTCCGCTTTACGAACGGGCAGCATACCTGGTGTTCGCCGTCGGGCGGCCCGACAGACTCTTGCGCTATCGCTGATTGGCCGCGCGAATCGAGATGGGAAGTCGCACCGGCGACGTCCGCGGTACGAGCACGTGATGGACGTGCCGAGCCGCGATGCCGCTGTAGTGCCGCAGGCAGAACGCGAACCAGATGACAGCTACCGGCCAGAACGCGGCCAATTGCACCGCCATCAGCAGCGAACCGACGTTCACCGTCATATAACGAACGACTGGATCACCGGTTCCATCGCCAACGCGACAAAGCAGGGCGAGCGCCAGCGGACCGAGCAGGAACCCCGCCCATCCAAAGTTCGCAATCGACTCACCCAGCCAGCTGGTCGTCACACCCCAGCCAATCGAGGACGCGCGGTTGAGACCGAGCGCGCGAGCAGTGTCGTAGACCGCATACGGCCACGGCTTGTCTGGCCACACGGTTCTCGGAACGAACATCGCAAGGTTGAACAGCAGACTTTCACCGCGAAATTCGAGGATTCGATTCTCGGGTCCGTCGAGCTCCGCGCGAATGGCCTGCATGATGCCCGGATCGCGCCCGAAGTCGACGCGGACTCCCGTGTAATAGAGGTCGGATTCCCTGGGGGTCATCTCGCGAACCGTGCGCTGGTACACGAAGCTGGCCACGCCGATGCACAAGCCGCTGACGATGACGGCGAAGCCGAATCGTCTCGCTCCCAGTGCCGAACGCGACCACATCACGTACAGCACACCGAGAACGACAAGCGCAAGGATGAATCGCTTGCCGACAAGCCAACAGCTGGCAAACAGCCACGGTGTGATGAATGCGAAGCTGCGGAACGAGAGCTTTTCCGCCGTGAGCAAAAGACTGACCCCGCTGACGATCGAGAGAAGACACAACGCGTTGACGAACGCGTGGTATTGCTCCAGGTCGCCGAGCACTTGCAGCTGTGCGCCGTAAGAGAGATAGATGCTGCTGTCCGGCGCCAGCAATGCGGCCCCGACCGGCATGGCAACCGCGATCCCCAGCATCCGACGGGTTCGGCGGTTCACCCGTGGTGCCGACACGGCCACTTCATCATGACGGCTGGCGCTGGCGCGACCGAAGAGGTAAAGCACAACCGGTGTGAGCGCAACGTACGCGCAGAACAGCATTCTCGTGGTGGTGTCGCGCGACGCGGTATAGAAGCCCGGGAGGAAGCTGTAACTCGGCGGTCCGACGACCAAATCGACGATGAGCGGCAGTCCGCACAGCCCGAAATGCGTGAGCAGGAGAAAGAGGACGGAGTGGCGCTGCCTCTGCCCGAGGAGGACCGCCCCTGCGATCGCCCAGCCGAGCAACCAGATTGCAGTCAGCATTGAAAGCAGATCTGCAGGCGTCATCGTACGTTGATCGCTGTTTATGCGGCGTGCTGTCTTCCGAACGGCAGTTCAGCGACCGCCGCTTCGTAGACCTGCTGAAGATTCAACACGCTTCGGGAGATATTGAGGTCGCTGTCGGCGACAAGACGGCGTGCGCTTTCGCGAAGGCGCAGACTCCGAAGCTGAAGACAAGTGGTTGCCCACTCTTCGGGATTCTGCTCGACGTCAAGGCGACGAATTAGCTGCGGGACTACGTCAACTTCCTCGGAGACGCGATCGGAGAGCACGACCGGCAGACCCGCAGCCTGAGCTTCGATGACGGCCAGCGGCAGTCCTTCCCACAACGAAGGGAAGACCACAATATCGACCGCCCCCATCAAGAGTCGGACAACGTCTGACCTCTGGCCGGCGAACACCACGCGTTCGGCAAGTCCGCGCTGAACGACGGCGTCATTGATTGTGGCTCGCAGAGGTCCTTCGCCGACGAGTAGCAGGGCGGCACGTGCATCACGGCGGGCCACCGCCGCAAAGACCTCGATCAGAAACGCATGATTTTTGGCCTGGTTAAGATTCCCTACGTGTCCGATCACGAGCTGCTCGTCGCTGAACCCGAATTCGGCCCTGACTGCGCGGCTGTCGATGGGGGCGGCAAAGGGTTCGAGGTCGATGCCGTAATGCAGCAGCTGCCAACGGTGTCGTGGAAACAGATGTGGCGAAAACAGTGACGTGCCCGCCTTTTCGCTCGCCGCCAGTCGGACCGTCGCGTAGCGATCAATCAGCGCCTCTGTCAACCGCAAATACGCGCGGCGAGCGACTGAGGCTGCCCCCTGAAGTACCGAAGTGTCGGTGTGGCTGTGGGCGATCCGTACAGGAATTCCAGCCTTGTGCGCGGCTCTGGCAACGATGCCGCTGAAATGGTGGACATGACTGTGAACGATGTCATACGAGCCTTGCCGACGGATGGCCGCGCGAAATCGCCTTGCGTAGTTGAGCCCGGGTGTCGGTGACGGCAGAGGAATGATTTGTCCGCCGCCTGCGCAAATCTCGGCGTCGTAGCTGGCGGCACGATCGGTGTGCACGAGGAAATCGAAATGGAATCGTGAGCGATCGACGCGCCGAAGGACGTGCATCAGCCACGTCTCGACGCCGCCGCGGTCCATTCGTCCGACAACGTGCAGCACGCGGAGCGGTCTCCCGGTCACGATGCTGCCGCCGCCTGCGGTTTGCTGCCGGCCAGCACACCGTGGAGGAGCACTCCGCTTCCGATTGCCTGCGTCGCGGTGCCAGCCGTTGTCGCCCACGCTGCGCCGACGAGCCCGTAATGCGGGATGAGAAGAACGGACGCTGTCGCGGTCACACCGGTCACCAACGCGGCAAGCGGCGCCTGAATCGCGAACCGGCGAGCCGCCGTCAGGCCGTATCCAAGAACCGAGGCGATATAACCGACGGCGCCGGCCACCATAATCCAAGCGAGCACGTCGCTGGCGCCCGCATAGTCCTTCGTAAACAGCATCGTCAGGATCAATCGACCGGAGCTCGCTGCGATCAGAATGCCGATGAGCCCCATGGCGGCGGCAATCGCGAGAAGCGTTCGCATGAGCCCCCAATACGCCTGCAGGTTGCCGGCCGCGTAGTACTGGGCCAGGCGCGGGCTCGCCGATTGCCCGAGAGCGCCGATGGTGGTGGTCCCCGCCACCATCAGATAGGCCGCAACCGCAAACATGCCCAGCGCGCCTTCGCCACGATAGTGTTGGATCACGTAACGCGGAACGTTGACGTTCAGAGACAACAACATCACAACGATGCCGAGTGGAACCGCACTGACGGTCAGCATGGACAGACGCTGAACGCGGTCATCGGGTGACAGCGGCTGCGGGCGCCAGCGCGACTCCCTGGCCACGCGACACGCCTGCCGCAGGTCGAACACGGCGGCGATTGCCCAGCCGCCAGCCATCGCGAGCGACGCCACGGCGACGCTCTTCCAGAAGTAGACGCCTGCCCACAGCGCAAACAGGGCGATGACGCCACGCATCATCAGCGAACAGGCGATCCGATCCATGTGTTCCTGATGCTGCAGCACGCCGTAGCTGATGTCGCTGATGCTCTCGAAGCTCTTGGCCAGAGCGACCGCCAGCACGATCAATCCGGTCTCGCGGGCATAGCCGTTCAGAACCACAATCGCGGCGACGGCCACGAACGCGGCCGCCGTGGTGAGCATGCGAAGCGTCAGATACTCGCTGTAGTGATACTCGAGTCGCGCGTCGGTGGCGAGCGCGCCGCGCAACTGGAGGTTGCTCATCATGATCACCGGTGCGGTGACCGCGAGTCCCAGTGCGAACCGACCGACCGACTCGGGACTCGCGAGCTTTGCGAGCACGATCAGTATTCCCCACTGGCACGCGGCATACACCACGTTGCCGATGAAGCTCCAGGAGAAGTTCGCCCGCAACGAGAGCGCGCGAGGGCTCGCGCCTGGCTGCGTGAGCTGCAATTCGAGCACGGAGGATGGGGCCAAGTGTCAGCGTCGGGGCAGAGCCTGCTCCGCCACGGCTTGCCGGGAATTGGTGAAGGGGCGCCGCCGGACTACGCCGATGCGCACTTCTGATAATAGTCGGTGTATTCGCGACGGTAATAAGGCGCGTAGTAGTACGAATTGTGCTGCAGGTCGACTCTGTTCAACACCGCGCCGACAAACCTGGCTTTGGCGTTTTGGAGCTGCTCGACCGCGCGACGCGCCGCGTGATGGCTGGTCATTTCCGCGCCGACAACGAACACCACGCCGTTCGCCAGATGTGCGACCAGTGACGAATCGGTGACGGCCATCACCGGCGGCGTATCGAGGATGACCCAGTCAAAGTGCTGTTTGAGCGTCGACAGGAAATCCTTACAGCGCCTCGAACCAAGGAGCTCCGCGGGGTTCGGCGGCTGTTTTCCCGCAGGCAATACCCAGAGTTCCGGAACCGTGGTGGGGCGGAGGCCTTCCGAGACCTTGGCCGTGCCCACCAGCACGTTCGACAGACCGGGCTGCCGGGATTTGCCGAACACCGCGTGAACTCGCGGCCGCCTCATATCGCCGTCCACCAGAATCACTCGCTGTCCCGCCTGCGCGAGAGCGATCGCCAGGTTCGTGGCAACAAGCGTCTTGCCTTCACCGGGAGCCGTGCTGGTGACGACCAGACATCGGCCACCCTCCTCGGCATTCGAAAAGAGAATGTTCGTCCGAACGGCGCGGACGCTTTCGGAGAAATTGGCGGGAACGCCGTTGTTAATCAGCGGCGTCTCGCTGCCATGATCGAACAGCGCGGGAACCATTCCAAGGAACGGCAAGCCGAGATGCCGTTTGATTTCATCCGGACTCTTGATGCGATTGTCGACGTACTCGAAGAAGAACACGATGCCCAGCGCCAGCAAGGTGCCGGCAGACAGGCCAAACAGCGCGTTGTTTCGAATGTTGGGCGTCGCCGGTTCGCGGGGGGTCTCGGCGAGGTCGACAATCCGGATGTTGCTGGTTTTCAGCTCTCCGGATATCCCCGTCTCCCTGGTTCGCTGCAACAGACTTTCGAAGATCTGTTTGTTGGATGCCGCGTCTCGCGCGAGCGCGTTGTATTCGATGCCTTTGCGATTCAGATCGAGCGCCTCTTTCTTCTGCTGCTCGAGAGCGCCGTTGAGGCTCCGCTCCTGCGCGACGGCCTGCTGATAGTCGTTCCTCATCGCCAGGACGACCTTGTTGATTTCTCCCTGGACTTTTTCCTCGGCGGTCTGAAGCGCGAGTCCGAGCTTGAGCATTTCGGGGTGGCGCGGGCCGAGCTTTTCGGAGAGTTGCGCCTGCTGCCGCTGTAAGTCCGCAACTTCGGCCTTCTGCTGCTGGATGAAGACGTTCGACAGAATCGCCGGAAACGTGTCAAGCGCCGTACGGTTGGTCTGCAATGATCGAATCTGGTTGTACGCTTCTTCCTTTTGAATGCGCTCGGTCTTCGCGCGCGTGACCGCGGCGCTGAGGTCCGCAAGTTTCTGGACCACAATGTTTTGCTTGTCCTCGGGCGCAACGGCGTCCGTCCGCTCGCGGTAATGTTGAACCGCCTGCTCGCTCTGCTCGACGTGCTTGCGCTGTTCGGCAAGCTGACCCGCCAGCCAGTCCGAAGCGTCTTTCGACGCAGACAGCTTCACTTCCAGCGTTTGCTCGATGTAGCCGCGCGCCAGCGCGTTGGCGACGTTCGCGGACAGGACCCCGTCAGGCGACCGGAACTTGACGTCGACCAGCCGGCTGTTACGTATCGGCGCAATGACGACGTCTTTCAGAAAGCGATCGACGCTCTGCGACTGTTCCACGGTCTCGTCCTCAGCCGACAATTCAGCCGGGTTGCGGAACGGCAGCCAGGAGGACAGCCACTGCCATGACCCGGAAGCGAGTTTCCCGATACCCCAGCCGGACGGCGGATTGAACCGCGCATGATTCCACAGCTCTAACTCGTCGAGCACGCGCCGAGCCAGTGCCCTGCTCTGAAGGATCTTGTATTGCGTCTGGTAGTAGTCGTCTGCGATCTGGTTCTGCTCGAGCACTTCTTTGAACGTGACCACGTTGGAGTTTTCTTTCTCGATCAGGACCTGCGCGCGTGCCTCGTAAATTGGCGTCGTCGTAAACGTATACAGGCAGACTGACAGCATGATCACGCCAAACGCTGTGAGTGCCGTCCAGCGTCGTTTGTAAACGATCCGGAGGTAATCGCTCAGATGAGGGTCTTGACTGCCAAGGATGTTGGATCCGTATCCGTAGGACGCTGCAGCGGGCTGAGGCATCTGCTGCGTGCCGGCAATCGCTGAATCGAGTGCGGCCGACAGCTCAGCCAGCGCTGGTGCAGGGTCTTTCTTGACTTCGTACAGCGGCTTTCCGAAAAAGTCGTCCATTTTAGAAGAACCTCTCGGGAACCATGATCACGTCGCCGGGCTTGACACGGTCCGACAGCCTTACCGAGACGCTGACCTCTCTGCCGTTGACGGTGCGAAGAATGCGGAGGCCGGATCGACGTCCGCGGTCCGTCAACCCGCCGGCCAGCGAAAGCGCCTGAAGCACCGTGCTGTCCTTCTGCTGCAGCGCGTACGCGCCCGGATTCTTGACCTGCCCGTACACGTAAACGCTTTCGGCGCGCGGAATGAAGACGGTATCGCCGTCGCGGAGCGCGGCATTCTGTGACAACGCGCCGTTCTGCAGCTTCTGGAGATCGACCCGCACCAGATCCACGGCGTCCTGGTCCGCGGGCAGCGTCGGACCGTTCGCGCCGGTTGCGCGCACGATGATCGCCTCCCCGCTTGCCGTCGGCAGCGTCGAACCGGCCCGCGCCAGCACCTCGATCAGACTCATATCGCCCGACAGCGGATACGTGCCTGCCTGACGGACTTCGCCGACGATGAATACCTTCTGACTGCGGTAGGTGTCGACCGACGCCGTAATCTGCGGGTTCTTGAAAAACCCCTCGCTGACCAGTTGCTTCTTGAGCCGCTCCTCGAGCGCGCGCAGGGTGAGGCCGCCGGCTTTGACGCGGCCGATGAAGGGATAGGTAAATGTGCCGTCCGCCTCCACTGTGAATTTGCCCGACAGATCGACCTGGTCGTAGCAGTTCACGGTCAGCACGTCCTGAGGCCCGATCACGTAATCCGCCGACGCCGCGGGAGCTTCCTGTGCCGACACTTCCCGGATCATTGCGGCGTGTGTCATCGTCATCAACAGACTCACGACAAGGATCCTGAGGCGAGTCTTAGAGGCCATAAGTCACTGCCAAGCCGTAGCGAACACCGCTGTAATCGAGACTGAGGATGTCGGACTCTCGTTCCTGCCGGTCCACGTTGAAGCCGACGCGAAGATCGCGTCCCAATCGGTACCCGACTCCGCCGCCGACTGTCCGGATGTGATCGGTCCGACTCGGATTTCCGGACCCTCCGCGGTCGCGATACGCGAGCCCGTGCCGCCCGAAACGGGCCTCAACATCGACCGGACCGTAAATCTGTTGACCGGCCATCGCATCAAAGCCGGTCTGCACGTAGTACGGCTGGGCGAGATCGAAGGAGTACTGAACGTCTCTGAGGATTGAGAGATTCAGCTTCGTCGATCCGCGCGCGACGTGACTGAGGCTCACGTTCGCCGTTGATCCCCTGTACCCGGGAACCAGGGGGTCGCGGGGTGTGAAGCGCCGGTAGCCGAATTGAGCCGAGCCGCTGATGAGCGCGGCCGGCGCGAACGTCACCGACCCCGTCGCCTGCGTCGAATCGGAGTCGCGCGCAGTCGAGAATTCGAATCGATCTTCGGCTTTCGCGACCTCGAAGCCGATGGAGGTCAGTGGCGTGAGCTCATGACGAACCTTGAGGCCGCCTTCAGTCCGCGTGCGATTGAGCTCGTTCTGGAGATCGCGGCCGCGAAATTCCTCTCCCTGGTCGAACTCCACCTTCCGTCGCTGGCCGCGCCCGCCGATGAACGTCTTCGAGAAGGCGCGCAGCTCCACAACCCCGCCGCCAGCCAGTTCACGGCGCCGCGTGCGCGCGTCAATCTCGAATCCCGGACGCTCCTTCGCGTCCAGCCAATTCCCGCCTACGGAGACAGTGAGCCGGTTTAACGGAACAAGCCAGTAGAGGGTGTAATTCTGATTGGCCGATCGCTCATCGGTGAATTTCTGATACCAGATCAGGTCTTCCTTGAGCTGGCCGGTAGCCCACGTCCGGCCCATCCGCAGCCAGTAATCGCTCTGCGCGGTCACGGTGAGGGTGACGTCCCGCTCCGGCTTCAAGGCGTCCGGCTCGTAGAAGACGTTCGTATCGACGCCGGCATTTGTCAGCCCGATGCTTGGCCTCAGCCCCAACGGTCCGATTCGAACTCGTAAGGACGACGCATCGGGCTCGCGAGGCATCGTTTGAGCCGCAGCAGCTGCGACGTCGATGAAACACCACGCAACCAAAGCCAGACGAGTGGCCCTCACGAGTTTCATGGCTGAGCCATCCGGAGAGAGTGGATGTTCGACAAGGACATCTTTTTACGAACGACCGGGCACGGTCATCGTCGTGCGGTCCAGCTGAAGAGCGCGGATTTTTCGATACAGATTGGTCCGCTGAATGCCGAGCGCCTTTGCAGCCTCGCTGATGCGGCCGCGATGATGGGCGAGCGTCGCCGCGATGTACTCGCGCTCGAATCGTGCTCGCGCCTCGCGAAGCGTCGCGCCTTCAGGCAAGACGACCGTGCGCATCGCGGGCGGAAGCGGCTGCGGTTCTTCGGCAGCCAGCTTGCCGGTCACAGATTCGCGCTGCGCATCAACGAGCGGCTGATGTCCAGTGGCCATCGCCCGCCAGGTCAATTTGCACCTGCACTGTTCCGTCGGCGCGGTAGACGAGACGTCGATCGGGCGACCCACGATGTGTGGTATCGAATGCCACGGACGATAGACGGCCTGCGTCGTACGCCTCCCATTTGTCCATCCGGCCGTCGCCGTCGGTATCTTCCTCGGCACTCACCGGCATTTCCATTTCGTAGCGCTCGATCCGCGAGATGGTGCCGTCGCGCTTTGCTGAAATCTCGATTCGCGTGATCGTGCCGTCTGCTCCAGCGTACGACCAGGTGTCGACTTTGCCGTCGTTCGCGCGCGAGATCCCGACCTTCTCCAGCTTTTGATCCGGCCCGTAATACTCCCAGCGGTCGATCTTGCCGTCTTCGTCGTTGTCGATCTCGACGCGCAGCACTCGAGTGCCGTCCATGTAACCTTTTGTATCCGTCTTGCCGTTCTTGTTGCGGTCGTAGTCCAGTTCCTTCAGCTTGCCGGTCTGTTCGTCGTATTTCGGCTTGATGAACTGAGGCGACTCCCCGGATCGACACGCGACTACCGTGAGCGATATCGCCCAGACAACAGCCGCACCTGCAGCACGCTGATGAGATCGTATGAAATGCCGTCTTTCGAGACGCGAATCCTGATTCGATCGTGACATCGCAAAGAGAGCTTCGCCCTCTGACTTACAGTCAGGTCCCCCGGAACAAGAACCAGATGACTCTGGTTCGGCACCGCACGCTTGGCGGGATTGCACGGGACGTTACACCGTGACAGACGCGTGTCCGTCCCAACAGAGGGCGACGCGCTACCGATACGGACCTTATCGGTCTGCGAAAGACACCCGTCCAGTGTTCGTGGACGGGTGTTTATTGTTGTGCTGCTTGGCTGGCTGGCTTCCGCGGCGGACGACTACTCGGCGATGCGCACGAATGATTCAGCGCGAAGGACTTGCTTCCTCTTTGGTAGCGGACCAGACGCCAACGGCGCTCGCGGCACCTGCGGCGAGAAGCGTAATCAGCAGCGGTGTTCCAATGCTGCCACCGACTGTGGGTGTCACTGCAGTGATTGGCGCGATCGCGATGCTGCCGGCGCTCACTGAGGTGATGCCGCTCGTCGCCACCACTCGCCCGGTCGCGTCCGTTACTTCAACGACATAGCTTCCTGGAAGCACCTTCAAAAACTCGAAGCTCCCTGCCTGAGTGGTCGTAGTGGTCGCCGCAATGTCACCCGTGCGCACGTTGCGAAGCCGAGCCGCGTGATTCGAGAACGGCGCGCCACTCGACGCCTGCGCAACGCCAGTGACACCACCAGACTGTGGCGCCGCTCCCGCAATCGACGGCATGCCGTAGGTCGCGAGCGCAAGAGCCAACACGAGAGTTGCAATGGAACGCATACAGAAACCTCGTCGCACGGACCCAACTCGGGTCCGCACAGAAAATCTGCCGCTGAAATTACTATCGGCTGCTTTGCCTCTAACGTCAACATATGATTGGGGTTGTGTCTTTTTTGATACGTTCGGAAATTGGTCAGTACACAGTTCATCGCGCCTCTGCATTCGGCAGCACCAGCAGCGCCCAGGAACCGGCTTCGCGCCACGCGCGAGCGAATCGATCGATCCGGATTCGTCGAAACGGGCCGCGAGCCGGATCGTGAAGCACGATCGCTTCGCTCGTGAAGCCGACGGCCACGACGTAGTGAAAACGTTCGCCTCGTTCGTGAGTCAGCACGACAATCGGCTGTCCGGCGCGTAGCCGATCTTTGATCGCGTCGATTGATCCGCTGAACTGCACGGCGTTCCAACCGCGATCGCCAATCGCGCGCGCGAGTGTTTCGTTCGAAATGCCGCCGGCGCGACGATCCACGAACGGCGCGAACTCGCGAACGTCAGTCTGTCGATCGCTCCAGTACCTCAACACCATGGTCGCAGCGGCGCCGCCGCACAGTGCCTTCGGCTGCTTCACGTACGGGACCATCAGGCGGACCGAATCGTCGGCGCCCGCCGCGGGCCAGCTCGCGGCCACGATCACCGCGCCCATGATCAACCAGCGGGACACGTCACACCTTGATACTTCATCGGATCCGACAGCCGGATCCGTGAGCTCCGTCAGTGTTCAGTGTCGTGGTTCAGGATCGCGAAGTGAGAATCCAGTCAGCTGCGGCGGGAAGATCGCGGAGCTCGATGTCTGGCTCGACGCGAGTCTCTTCCACCATCGCGTTTACCAGAATCGTCTGGCAGCCGGCCGCCTTCCCCGCGCCGATGTCGCGCCACCGATCGCCGACCATGAAGCTCCTGGCCAGCACGATCTCACGGTCGACGGCAGCGGCGTAGATCAGTCCCGGTTTCGGCTTCCGGCAGGCGCAACCGTGATGGTCGTCGTGGTAGCAGACGCGAATCTCGTCGAGGGGCAGTCGCTGGCGCATGTGCTGGTGAATGGCATCCACAGCCGCCTTTTTTGCGTGACCACGGGCGACATCCGGCTGATTGGTGACAACGATCAACTGGAAGCCCGCGGCGCGAAGCGCGGCCAGCGCCTCAGGTACGCCGGGAAGAATCTCGAGCTCGTCGAGCGAGAATGGCGCCCACGGCTTCCCGTCGCGCGTGATCGCTCGGTTCAGGACGCCATCGCGATCAAGGAACACCGCCAGATTCACAAGGTGGCTGCTGGAATTTGAGAATGTGAGAATCTTAGGATGTGAGGATGTATGTGAGAATGTGAGGATGTGAGGATTTGAGAATCTATCTGAGGATTGTTGCTGATCACATTCTCAAATACATCCTCAGATTCTGACATCCTCAAATACACCGAAGAACCCCCCCACGATGTCGCG
>Ga0075421_100004490_pt1 | contig 16850 bp, 20 predicted proteins | sample SoiMetdeltSBSDD5_FD_75292 | JGI IMG/M metagenome (GOLD analysis project Ga0075421, IMG submission 75292) | Bulk soil microbial communities from a Populus tree surrounding site in Tennessee, USA - Soil MetaG P. deltoides SBSDD5 | ecosystem: Environmental > Terrestrial > Soil > Tree plantation...
AACACCGTCGTCCGGCGCACTTCGTCGAGCGCGGCCTCGAAGCTGGAGCCGCGCTCGCACAGGTCGCGAATACGCTGCAGCACGGCAAACGCCGCGTGTCCCTCGTTCAGATGAAACACGGCTGGTTCGATGCCGAGCGCCTTGAGCGCGCGAACCCCGCCGATGCCGAGCACGATTTCCTGCTGGACGCGCGTTTCGCGGTCGCCGCCGTACAGGCGCGCTGACAGGTCGCGATCCCACGGAGCGTTTTCCTCGAGGCCGGTGTCGAGCAGGAACAGATTCACCCGGCCGATCTGGACGCGCCATACCGCCACCAGCACTGTGCGATTGCCGAGCGGCACCGCTGTCACGCAGGGCTTGCCTTCAGGCGTCATCGCCGGTTCGATGGCTGTGTCCGGCCAGTGCAACTTCTCGTAGATTTCTTCCTGCCAGCCGTCAGCCGATACGCTCTGGTGGAAGTAGCCCTGCGGGTACATGAACCCGACGCCCACGAGCGGTACGCCAAGGTCGCTTGCCTCCTTGCAGTGGTCGCCGGCAAGCACTCCGAGACCCCCCGCGTAAATCGGCAGCGACTGGTGCAGCGCGAACTCGGCCGAGAAGTAGGCGATCGATTTGCCTCCCAGTCCGCCGAACTCGCGTTCGTACCAGGTGTTGTGCGCCGCACGCGCCGCGTCGAGCCGCCTGATAGCCTCGTCGTAGTCCGCGAGCCAGTGGGGATCGTTCAACGCGCGCGTCAGGATGTCGGGGGTTGCGAGCCTCAACATCCGCACGGGGTTGTGGGCGGTCAGCCGCCAGAGCGGGTAGTCGAGGCCGCGGAACACGCGGCGGGCGACAGGCGTCCAGCTCCACCAGAGGTCGTGCGCCAGCTCGTCGAGCCGGAGAATGCGATCAGGAAGGTCCGCCACGCCGTCAGTGCTCCTTGATGCAGGCGCCTACGACCGATGCAAATGTCTGCAGATCGATGTTGCCGCCCGATACGATGGCCACAATCTTTCCACGAACCCGCCCCGAAAGCGCAGCGGCGACGGCGCAGCCCGCTGCGCCTTCGGCAATCACGTGGCAGCGATCCGCCACGAGCGTGATCGCCGCCCTGACCTCGTCCAGTGTCACGACAATCGAACCCGCCAGCAGCCTCGACAGCAGTGGCCACATCGTCGGCAGTACGGAGCGGCCGCCGGCGCCGTCGACGAATGATTTCTGCCAGCCCTCGAACGCGCTCGCCCGGCCGTTTTTCAGCGACGTGTCGAACGGCGCTGCAGTTTCCGGCTCGGCTGCAAACAGCTGCACCGCGGGCCGCCTGGCGCGGATCGCGGTCGCCACGCCCGCCATCAGTCCACCGCCCCCGAGCGCCCCCACGACCACGTCGACGTCGGGAAGGTCTTCGAGGATCTCGAGTCCCATCGTTCCGTTGCCGGCGATGAATCGATCATCGTCGAAGGGATGCAGGAACAGCCCGCGCATCCGATCGGAACCGTGCTGCTCGACGGTGCGCCAGCATTCATCGTAGGTGGCGCGGACAATCGTCGCCCCGAGCTGTTCGATCGCATGCACTTTGATGGCAGGCGCGGTGTCCATCACCATCACCGAGCACGGCACGCCTGCCGTGCGCGCGGCGAGCGCGACGCCCTGCGCGGCGTTGCCGGCGCTCACCGTCCACACGCCGTCCGCGAGGGCCGAACGCGGCGTCTGCCGAATTACGTTCCATGCTCCGCGGATCTTGAACGATCCCACCGGCTGCAGCGTCTCGAGTTTGAGAAAAACTTCCGCCGGCGGGGCATCGCCGGAAGTGCGAGGCAGGTCGAGGCGGACCAGCGGGGTCCGTACGACGGGATTGTAAATCGTCCGCGCGGCATCCTCAACGGCGGCAAGCGAAATGTCGCGTGCCTTGGGCTCGAGCGGCATGTCGGCCACCGATCTCAGCGGATTGTCAGCCACCGGAAGATGGTATCCTGAGCCTGCCGCCGGAAGCTGAGCCCGCCTACTGCGCGTATCGGATTCGAGCCAGGTCGACTCGCATCTTGCGCTCACGAGCCAAGCCAAGGCGTCCTCAGGAGACGCACATGAGCCGCAAACTCTTCGTGGGCAATCTTCCGTACGAAACAATGGAGCAGGACCTCGAGACGCTGTTCGGGCAGGCCGGCCAGGTGGAGACCGTCACCGTCATGCGCGATCGCGTCACCGGACGCGCGCGCGGATTCGCCTTCGTCGAGATGGCGAGCGACGACGACGCGCAGAAGGCGATTACGCAGTTCAACGGTCACCAGCTCGGTGGACGCGCGCTCACGGTGAACGAAGCGCGGCCGCAGGCGGCGCGGCCGGGCGGCGGCGGCGGATTTGGCGGGGGTGGCGGCGGCGGCCGCGGCGGCAACCGCAGCGGCGGCGGCCGGCCCGGACGACGTTCCGACCCGCGCTGGTAAGATTAGAAAGGCACAAGTCACAAGGCTCAAGGCACAAGTCACAAACAAGCTCCAAATTGGTTGTGACTTGTGCCTTGTGCCTTGAGCCTTGTGCCTTGAAGGAGCAAGCCTATGGCCCGCAATGCACGACCGACAGCGGCAAAGCGCGAGCGCGAAAAGAACCTGAACGAACGGCGCCAGCAGAAGGCGGCGCGCCGCCAGGATGTCAAGCAGCGGAAGGCGACCGAAGCCCCGCGCCCTGACGGCGTCGACCCGGACATCGCCGACATCGTCCCGGGGCCACAGCCGCTCGCCGACTGGCAGCTCGAAGAGTAAGCCGCGCGGCGTCCCACCGCGCGGCTCGCTCGTCGTCGTCCCTCGGATCCCTCACCCAGATAAACGATTACCGGTCGATCATCTTGCGCCGCCGGAGGTCCGGATTGGAACAAGCCCTGCAGGCGCTCGCGGGTCACCACAAGGAGGCCGTTGATGAAGACGTCGCCCAGACCCGCCGACATGTCGTCTGCCCGGGCGCGCCGGCAGCGCGCGCAGACGCAGCCGGACGCGATCGAATCGCGTCCTGACGCGGATCGCGTCGCGCAAAGGGCCTACGAACGGTACGAGGCGCGCGGACGCGAGGACGGTCATGACCTGGAAGACTGGCTGGAAGCAGAGCGGGAGCTGCAGCAGAGCGTGTCGTCGGACGCTACAACCGCCGGCCGCAGAGATGTGAATTCAGACGAGGCTGCGTAATCCCCGGCGCCGACCCCGGCGCGTGGCGGCCGCTATTCTTGACGTCTTGCCATCCAGATCTCGTGGGTGAGTCTGCGAGACGGGCGCGTCCTGCGCGGCGCCGGGGCGACAATACTACGCCGCTCGTTTGCGCGCGCGCTTCGCCGTCCGCGCTGCGCCGCTGCGGCGTCCGCTGTTGCCTTCTTCTTCTGCTCCCGCTGACATGAGTGCGTCGCGATTCACCCTGGACTTGGCGATGTCGTTGAGCTTCCGATCGGCAGCCTTTTCTTCTTCCAGCGTCTCGCCGAGCAGTTCCTTCGCCCGATCGTTTCCAAGCAGGCCGGCGAAATACGCGAGCGTGCCGTAGGCGGCAATCTCGTAGTGTTCCACGCGCTGCGCGCCGGCGATCAGCGCTGCGTCGAGGACGGCGCCGTCGAGCTCTTCCATCGCCGACTTGCCTTCCTCGACGATGCCAATGATGCCGTCACATTTCTTGCCGCGCGGCTTCTCGCCGACGATGCGAAAGACCTGCTCGAGCCGCGCGATCTGCTGTTGCGTCTCTCTCAGGTGATCAGTAAACGCGGTCCGGAGTTCCGGGTGCTCCGCCGCTTTCGCCATCTTCGGTAGTGCCTTCGTGAGACGATTCTCGCCGTCATACGCGTCGCGGAGTTCTTCGACGAACAGTTCCTGTAACGATTTGGCAGCCATTGAACTCTCCTCAGATGCGACACCAGCTCATTGCTGGGGTCCGGGTCCTGAACACGTGATCACGCGATCAAGAGCAGGAAGAGTGCCACCCGTTACAATTCATCCGTGATGCGGCCAGACGCCACTGCCGGCGCGTCGTGGGTGGTGAACGCGGGGGATGCCGGCATCCGCCTCGATAAGTTTCTTGCATCGCCTCAGCGCCTTGGCTCGCGCGGCCGCGTGATCGAGGCGCTCGATAAAGGCAAGGTCTTCGTCAACGAGCAGGAAGCATCGCGACGCGACGCCGGTACGATGTTGCGCGCCGGAAACGTCGTCCGTGTCTGGATGGATCGGCCTGGCAGCGCGAAGCGGCGTCCGCGGGCATCGGTCGAGGCCGGCAACGTCGAGATTCTGTACGAAGACGATGCGTTGATGGTGGTGAACAAGCCGCCGGGCCTGTTGTCGGTGCCGCTGCCGCGGCAGCCGGACGCCGGATCCGCCTATGACGATCTCGAGGCGCACCTGCGGCCGCGCGGCAAGCGCAAGCCGCTCGTCGTCCACCGGATCGATCGCGACACGTCAGGGCTGGTCGTCTTTGCGCGGACGGTCCGTGCGCAGCAGGCGTTGAAGGATCAATTCAGGCGCCGTGAGCCGGAGCGCGTCTACCTCGCGGTGGTGTACGGGCATCCCGAGCCGCGCGAAGGGACCTGGCGCGATCACCTCGTATGGGACTCGAAGGCGCTCATTCAGAAGCGCACGCGCGCGGGCGACCCTGCAGCGAAGGAAGCGATCAGCCGCTACCGCGTCCTGGAGACGCTCGAGGGCGCGTCGCTCATCGAGGTGCGGCTCGTGACAGGCAAGCGCAACCAGATTCGGTTGCAGGCGAAGCTGCGGGGGCACACGCTGGTAGGGGAGCAGCGCTACGTCTATGGACCCGACGCGCTGCGATCGATCGAGTGTTCACGGCAGGCGCTGCACGCGCATCGCCTGTCGTTCCAGCATCCCGTCGACGGGCGGCCCCTCACGTTCGAGGCGCCGCTGCCGGCGGATCTCACTGCCCTGGTGAAGCGATTACGGTCAGCCTGCCGCGCCGAAGCGGAACGCGGAGGCGGGCCGGCTACGCCGGCTGGACGTTCTCGGCGCGCGGTCCCTTCGGTCCCTGTCCGACGGTAAAGCTCACCGTCTGGCCCTCCCGCATGTCGTCAAACCGCGTCGACGTGCAGGCCGACTGGTGGAAGAAGTATTCGGTACCATCCCCCGCCGCAATAAATCCGAACCCCTTGTCGTTGATCATCCGCTTGATCGTGCCGGTCATCGTAGCCATGAGCGTCTCTTTCGAAATGGGCGTCCCGTGCCCCTGTCCGCCGAAAATTTCATTCAAATCGTACACCGGCGGGGTCTGTCGAGGTGAACCGTTTTGGGGAAGGGCCAAGCCGGCTCGGCCGTAGCCGCGAACCGCCCAGCCAGGCGGGCTGCCCAAGGCTTAACGCCATATGGCCGGGCCCGAACTGAGCGGCCGCGAACGGGGGTGGAGGAGGGATTGATTTGCGGAAGCGGGGACTCGAACCCCGATGGCCTTGCGGCCACTAGCTCCTGAGGCTAGCGCGTCTGCCAATTCCGCCACTTCCGCATGCTGGATAGTCTGTGGGCAGCAGGACTCGTCATTTTACCACGCGGGTTTCACGACCACTGACGAGCGCGGCAATCACGAGATCGCCGCTGACGTTGACCGCCGTGCGGCACATGTCGAGGAAACGATCGACGCCGAGGATCAGCCCCATACCTTCCGCGGGGATGCCCACCGACTGCGCGACGATCATCACCATCGGCAGCGAGCCGCCGGGGACGCCGGCGGTGCCGATCCCCGCAAGGATCGACATCAGCATCACGCGCACCTGCTGCCCGACAGTCAGGTCGAGGCCGTAGACCTGCGCCAGGAACAGGACTGTCACACCCTCGAACAACGCCGTGCCGTTCTGGTTGGCGGTCGACCCGACGGTGAGCACGAACCGTGAGACGTCCGGCGGCAACCCGAGCTTGCGCTCGGCGACGTCGAGCGACAGCGGCAGCGTCGCATTCGACGAGGCGGTCGAGAACGCGTAGAGGTAGACCTCGCGGCAGTTTCTGAAGAACTCCATCGGCGAGCGCCGCGCGACCGACCACAGCACCGCCGCGTAGACGACGAACTGCTGGATCAGCAGGCCCGCCACGACCGTGACCACGTAGAAGAAGAGCGACGCGAACACGGCAGTGCCGAACGTGAAGGCCGTGTTGAAGACGATCGCGAACACGGCCAGCGGCGCCAGCAGCATCGCGAAGTGGACGATGCGCATGCACGCGTCGAAGATTTGCTGCAGGACGCGAATCAGCACGAGGTCGTCGCCGCGTGGCGCCATGGTGCTGAGCGCGACGCCGAAGATCAGGGCGAACACCATGAGCGGCAGCATCTCGCCGTCGAGTGCGCGAACGGCGGAATCAAGCGGATTGCGCGGCACAAGCTCGATGATGATGTCGCTCAGCGGCCGCGCGGCCGCCGCATTGGCCTGCAGCGCCTCGACGCCCGCGGCGCCCGGCAGCGCGGCGCCACCCAGCTCGAGTCCATCGCCAGGGCGCAGCGCGTTGACCAGCATCACTCCCACGAGCACCGACGCGGCGCTGAGGATCAGCGTGAACGCCAGCGTGCGGCCGGCGACGCCCTGAAGGTCGTGCCCCCGCCCGAGCTCATAGACGCCGATCACGAGCGCCGAGAACACCATCGGCACCACGATCATGAAAATCGAGCGGAGAAAAATCTGGCCGATCGGGCGCAACACGTGGGTGCTCAGCGTCACCAGCCAGGGCGTCGCGGCGTACGGATGCAGCAGCGCGCCGAGCGCGATGCCGGCGATCAGGGCGATCAGGAGTTTGTTATGGAGCTTCAAAGTCTCGCCGCGATGATACATCCGGCGGTGATTGACCTTCGACCGGCACGGGACCACAATGCCACGTCTTCATCCGGTCGGTGTTGTCTGTCAGGGAGGTTGGTATGAAGCTGCGATTCATCACCTCGGGTGCGATCGCGTTCGCGTTCGCGCTCGGAACTGCGCTGGCGCAGAACGTGCCGGCGCAGTTCGTCGTCAGTGGCAAGGCGGCCGAGCAGATCCACGATTTCACGACCATCAATCTCGCCACCGCCGAACGCATTGCCGAGACCTGCGAGCGCCTGGCCGCGGCAGAAGGGGTCGCGATCAGCATCATGGTGCTCGATAACGACGGCAACCATGTCTACATGGACCGCATGGACGGGCAGGGCTATCTGAACATCGTGACGGCGGACATGAAGGCGCGCACGGCGCTCCTCGGCCGCGAACCGAGCAAGACCCGGATGAACCGGGTGATCCAGGATCCGAACCAGGAATTGCAGCAGATCCAGCTGGGGCTCTTCACGAATTCCGGCGGCCTGCCCATCATCGTCAACAACCAGATGATCGGCGCTGTCGGGGTTGGAGGATCTGCGCCGCGCGTGCCCGTCTGGAGCGACGAGATTTGTGCGCACAAGGCGCTGGTGCAGGTGATCGGAACATCGGTACCGCCGCTCGTCGAGGATCTGCCGCCGCGGCAGAATCCCGCTCGCGGCAACGCACCCGTCCCGCGGTTTACGCCCGCCGCTCCTCCCAAGCCGTCACTGCCGGCCGAGTTCGTCATCAACCCGAAGGCCGCGGCCAGCGTCTTTGACGCGAATCAACTTTCGCTGGCCGCCGCCAGGAAGATCGCGCGCGTCTGCCGCGACTGGGCCGCCGCCAGAGGCGGCAGCATGTCTCTCTACATCATCAACACCGCTGGCGAGTTCATTCACATGGAACGGATGGACGGCCAGGTGTTCAATAACATCCGCACCGCGCTGCTGAAGGCGCAGACCTCGCTGCGCACCCGGCAGCCGACGTCGATCCGCGCGGCGCAACTGCGCAACGATCCCTCCGGGTTACCCCGGAGCACGATGTACTTTGACTTGTTCACCAATTCCGGCGGCATTCCGATCGTGGTCGACGGTCAGATGATCGGCGCGATCGGGGTCGGCGGCGGGGCGGGCGGGGGCGGCGACGAAAATTGCGCCGTCGAGGGGCTCAAGGCCGTGTTCGGCGATCGCGTCACGCTGCCGGTGTATCCGGCCGCGAGCGCCGCAAACTCCGGTCGCTGACGCTCTCCGGCCACAGGGCAACCGCCGACGGCGTAACTCGGCGGACGATGCGGAGGAGCGATGCGACTCGTGCGAGCGCGCGTTCGTGGCGCACGTTCCAGCTGAAGCCGTATCCGGTCCGGATGCGATCTGGCAGCAGTCCGATCGTGATCAGACGATTGATCCACGCCGCGGGCGCGACCACGAAGGCAAACGGCGGGGCCAGCACCGCTGACGCCAGCTCCAGCGCCTGGGCGCTGACGGCGATCGAGCCCGATGCGTACGTCCGCTCGAGATAGGCGCCCAGCGCTTCCCACGTGCGCGGAACTTGGTGATCGCGGGCGCCGAGATCGATGGCGATCGACGCCGCCTCGGCGCAATACGCGTCGCGTTCGGCTGTGGTCAGCGGCAGGACCAGGCGGTCGTAGATCAGAGGGATCGATTCGAGCAGCGTCGCGTGCACCCACAACACGAGGTCGGGGTCCTCGGCCGAGTACGGCGTCCCGGCGGGGAAGCGCCCCGCGGCGGCCGGCAGCTGGCCGTGGACGCGACGGTGAATGGCGAGAATGCCCTCGAGCGCGTCGGCGCGCCCCTGCGCGCCGCCGAAGGTCAGCGCGAGCATGGCCCGCACCGTGAGGTGAAGCCGCCGGGCGGCCGCCAGTCCGCCGTCGCGGAACGAACTGTGGTCCGCCACTCCCGCGGCCACGAGCGGGTGCGCGAGCTGAAGCAGGATCGCGCGCGACCATCCGAGCAGCACGATGCGCTCGGCATTGATGCGCCAGGAAATGGTGTTCGCGCGCATCTCGCAGCCCTTACCAGCGGCCGCTCGCGCCGCCTCCTCCAGAGGAACCGCCTCCGAAGTCGCTGCCGGACGAGGACGATCCTCCACCGTCAGACGATCCCCCGCTGTCGGACCATCCACCGCTCGACGCTACCGGCGCGCCACCCATGATCCAGTCAAATGTCTCGTCTCTTCTGGTGGAATCGGGCCGGCCCGTGCGCAGCATACCCATCCAGTATGCCGACAGTCCGCGCCGGTAGCCCAGAGCGAGCGCCGCGACGCCCATCGCGGCGAGAAATGCGATCCACCAGAGTGACGTCACTGCGAGCGCAAGCAAAAGCGGAATGCCAACGAACATCCCGCCTGCCGCCAGCGGTGCGTAGGTCTTCGTTCTCAGCCCGAGGCCTGCGGCGAAGGATCCAAACCCGACGAACGTGGCGAAGAACGGAATGATGAACCATGCAGGCGGAAGGCCGTTCGCCGGTGTCGGCGACAACCTTCTCGCCGCCTGCGGTTCGCCACGGATGATCTGCGAGATTCGGTTGAGGCCGCGCCCGATGCCGCGGGGCACATTGCCGGCGCGAAACTCGGGGAGGATCTCCGTTCGGATGATCTCGCCGACGAGGCCGTCGGGCAGAATCGGCTCGAGTCCGTATCCGACTTCGATGCGGAGCGCCCGGTCGCCGGGCGCGACCAGCAGCAACACGCCGTTGTCGTCCGCCGCCTGGCCGATGCCCCAGTCGGCGAACAGCCTGGTCGCGTATTCCTCGACCGTCATTCCCTCGAGCGAGGCCACTGTCGCGACGACGACCTCGGCGGTCGTGTCGCGCTCGAGCGCCTGCAGAAACTCATCGAGATATTGTTCTGCGGAGTCGTCCAGCGCGGAGGCGAAATCGTTCACGTATCCGCTGGGCGCGGGAAGCGCGGCGCGCAGCAGCACCGGCACGACCACCATCGAGCTCGCGAGCAGCAGTCGAACGCGCAGGTGCACGTTCCATCTATCGTGACGAGGAAACCCGTACGTTACCGCGGGCTTGCTGCCTGCTCGACACCTGTGCTTAAGTGCGCAGATGACCGTTCGTCTCCGAGCGCTGTTTTTCGCGGCCGTGCTGGCCGTCTCCACTTCCGGCCTGGCGCAGACACCTCAGGCCACCAATCCTCCCGTTCGCTTCGAGCTGCCGACCGTGATCGTGGCGGTGGAGAAGCGGCCGCAGGATGTGCTCAACGTCCCGGTCAGCGTGACGACGGTGCAGCGGGAGACGCTGCAGAACGCCGGGATGCGGTACGTCAACGACGCGGCGCGGCTCGCGCCCAATGTCTTCATCCATGAGTTCTCCGCCCGGAAGTTGAGCAATCCGCGGTTCCGCGGGATTGGCAGCGGCCCGAACAACCCCGGAGTGACGACGTACATAGACGGCGTGCCGCAGCTGAGCGCCAATTCATCGAGCCTCGAGCTGATCGACGTCCACCAGATCGAATTTGCCCGCGGGCCGCAGAGCGCGCTGTTCGGCCGCAACACTGTGGGAGGGCTGATCAACATCGCGAGCCGCGAGCCGTCGCGCACGGCCTGGACGGGCGAGGTGACGGCGCCGTTCGGGAACAGCAACCTCCGCGATGTTCGCGGGTCGGTGTCAGGACCTCTGATGAGCGATCGGGTCTCGGTCGGAATGGCCGCGGGCTACTCTGCGCGCGACGGCTACACCGTGAACGACCTGACCGGCCATACGCTCGACGACCGGTCGGCCGTCTTCGGCAAGGTGCAGCTGTTGTTCACGCCCGCTCCCTCCTGGGATGCGCGTCTCATCGTCAACGCGGAACGCGCCCGTGACGGCGACTACGCCCTGCAGGACCTGGCGGCGCTGCGCCAGAATCCATTTCATGTCTCGCGCAATTTCGAAGGCTTCACCCACCGCGATGTGGTCGCGCCGACGTTCCTGCTGGCGCATCGCGGCAGCAGGTTTGACGTGTCGAGCACAACCGGGCTTGTCCGCTGGAAGACGCGCGATCGGACGGATCTCGATTACAGCCCGCTGCCGTTGATCGTGCGCGACAACAGTGAAAAGGATGTGCAGTTTACCCAGGAAATTCGCCTCGCGTCGGCGGCCGCGTCGCCGGTGGCGCTCGCCCCGAACGTCAGCCTCCGGTGGCAGGCCGGCGTCTCGCTCTTTACCCAGAATTACGAGCAGGACGCCGTCAACAGCTTTTCGCCGTTTCTGCTCTCGCCCTTCATTCCCGTGCCCGTGTCACAGCACTCGCCACTCTCGACGCTCGACGACGTGGGGGTCGGCGCTTACGGGCAAGGGACATGGACCTTTCGCGATCGCGTCGACCTGAGCGCCGGAGCGCGATTCGATCACGAGACGAAGGAAGGGAACCTGAGCACGTTCTTCTCGCCCGCGATCGCGCCCGCGGCGACGGTTGCGGCGGAGGCGGACTTCACGCACGTATCCCCGCAGTTCTCGGCGACGTTTCACGCGACGCCGCGCGTGCGGGTGTACGGGACCGTGGCCGAAGGGTTCAAGGCCGGCGGCTTCAACGCCGCCTCGCCAGCGGGTCGCGAGGCGTACGGCGAAGAACAAAGCTGGAACTACGAGGGAGGCGTGAAGACGTCGCTGCTGAATCAGCGCCTCGCGATCAGCCTGGCCGTCTTCCGGATCGACTGGCACGACATCCAGCTCAACCTGCCCAATCCGGCGGTTCCGGCGCAATTCTTCATCAGCAACACGGGGCGTGCGCGCAGCGCGGGCGTCGAAGTCGAGCTCGCGGCGCGACCCTCGGCCGGCGTGGATCTGTTTGCCTCAGTCGGCTCGACCGCGGCGACCTTCAAGAGCGGCACCGCGTCTTCAGGAATTTCGGTGGGTGGCAACCGGCTGCCCGATACCCCGCGTTATACCGCCAACGCCGGCGGCGAGCTGTCGCACGCCGTGACGACGGGCGCGAGCCTGTTCCTGCGCGGCGACGTCACCGTCTACGGCGATCGCTTTTACGATGAACTCAATACCGCGTCGCAGGATACCTACGCGCTGACGAACGTGCAGTTCGGTATGCGAGGCACGCACCTGTTTGGTGAAGGCTGGGTGCGAAACGCGTTCGACACGCGCTACGTGCCGCTGGCGCTCGCGTATCCGGGGCTGGCGCCGTCAGGTTTCATCGGCGAACCCGGCGCACCGCGAACATTCGGCGTGCGTCTCGGGATGCGGTTCTAGCGCTAATTCACCGCGAAACAGTAGAACAATCCGACGCCGCCCCAGCTGACGAGATCCCGCGCACTGCAGCCATTCGTGCCGTGCGACGAGTTCCACGACTGGTTTCCGTTGCCGATGCGATCCGAATGGCCGACTTGTGCGGAGCCCGCGCCGTTGCTCGTCCAGTTGTTACACGTATGATCGGCGGCGTCAGTAAACGCGCGTCCATCGGTCTGCGAGCCGGTCAGGATGTCGTGGCGGGTCGGCAAGGGGTCGTCAATGCCGTTGACGAGCTCACCCTTTTCGGTGAGGGCAAACTCCTTCTGCATGTTGCTGCCGCGCCGTGCCTCGTCCAGCGTGTCTCCGTGTATTTCGGATTGGACCATGGGCCGGCTGAGCCGGCGGTTCAAGTAATCCGGAACCCTCTCCTTCGCGCTGTACCAAGGCCCCTTACCGATACGGTCGCGGGCGTTGACAGCGGGCTGACCGGGCCGGGCCTGTGTGCTGAGGTAGGCGCGCCACATTTTGCCGCCGGCGCCGACGGCGGCTGCCAGCTTCTGGCAGTGCGCATCGGCGCCTGCAAGTCCTCCCAGGTTTCCTCCATCGCCAATGGGCTCACTGGTGACGAAGAATGTCATCAGGCTCGAGGGAATGCGATCGGGCAGCTTGCTCGAATCCTGCGCGAGCGCGGTGCCCGCCCCGACGAGTGAAGCAATCAGTATCCACAGACAGGTTTTTTTCATGAGTGTAGGGGCCGATCTTGGTCGGCCCGAGTCCTCTAATTCGTCGCGAAGCAGTAAAACATGCCGACGCCGTGCGTCCTGTTCAGCGCGGTCTGACTGCACCCCGTCGTGCCATGCGATGAGTTCCACGAGCCGTTGCCGCCGCCGTTGCGATCGGGGAATCCGATTTGCGCATTCGGCCGGTTCGGACCGCCTTCCTGCCCCAGTTGCGCCTGCCCGGGAGCGGGGTCGGCGTTGCTCGTCCAGTTGCTGCAGGTGTAGTCGGTGCCGGGTGGATAGGCGCGGCCGTCGAGCTGCGAACCAGTCAGCATCTCGTGCCGGTTGGTATAAGGCGTTGTCTTGGTGTACTCCCAATCGCTATCCCGGGGAACCTGGTAGTCGTTGAGCCCCGGCACGATCTGACCCTTCTCCGTCAGTCCCGTGCGCTTGGTCAGGTTGTTGCCGAGCCTCGCGAGTTCGAGGGTATCGCCATGCAGGTGCGCAAGATCGCGGGCGATCATCACGCCCTCAAAGTTGTACCAGGGTCCCCTTCCGATCCGGTCGCGGGCGTTGACGGCCGGCTGACCGGCGCGGGCTTGTGTGCTGAGATAGGCGCGCCAGGTCCGGTTGCCGGCCCCGACGGCTTGCGCAAGCTTCTGGCAGTGCGCGTCTGCGCCGGCCAACCCGCCGAGATTGCCGCCGTCGCCGATGGGCTCGCTGGTGACGAAGAAAGTCATCGGCGTGCCGCCGGGCATGCCGTGCTGCGCCAGTGCCCCGGGGGGTGCCAGGCCAGACAAAGCCAGGACTGAGATCAGGACCGAGGCCGTTTTCATGCGCAGCTCCCTGTGATCATCGAGTGTTGAACGCCGTTCGGCGCGGATGAGCGCCGGTCGTAGCCGCATTCTACGGCAACAACTGTCCGATCAATCAGGAGAGTTGAGACTGTCTTGGAGTCACCAGGAGACGCGCGACCGCCGAAACCAGTTCATCTGGCAAACATGGCTTCGCGAGTACCTCATCGAAGCCGGCGTGCAGCGCCGTGAGCCTCTCGTCCTGCAGCGCGTGCGCCGTGAACGCGACGATCGGCACATGACTGAACGCCGCATCGCTGCGAAGCACCCGCATGGCCTCTGTTCCCGTCATTACCGCCATGCTCAGATCCATGAAGATGACGGCGGGCATGTACCTTCGAGCCGCGTCGATAGCCTCTTGTCCGCTGCGGGCGGTTATGACGTGATACCCCTTGAATGTGAGGTACTGCTGGTAGATATCGAGTGCGTCGTCGAAGTCATCAACGATAAGGACGATGGGAAGCGTCGGCGCGGCGTGGGGCATCGAAACGAGGTGGGGTAGGTTGAGGCGATCGCGATCTACTTGCGGTCTCTGAGACGTTTGGGTGCGTTCGCGAGCAGGTTGTTGAGCCGTTGGCGGGTCGTGCGCGGACGCTCGTCGGCCGTGGCGCGCGAATGCCCCGGCTCGCGCGCTGGCTCCGCCCATCCTTCTGCAACGAGCATTTCGGCCGACGACCATTCGAGATCGATGACGTCTCCGACCGTGAACGGACGCAGGTCCACGTCGTTGAGGGCGTTGCTCAGTTTTCGCGTGAGTTTGATCCGCACAAGCGACCGTATCAAAGTGTGCAAAACGCACACCACGGCTGAGATACGGCCAGTTATTCCGATTTCTTGGAACGTCGATGACTGAACTGTAAAGACATAATTCACTCCTCATTCAAATTTCAGACAGCGATGCATGTACGGTCAAGTAATGCGCCGTTCTTGCGAGGACGGACCCGGCAACACCCTTGCTGTCGCCGTCGCGATGACATTGGCCGCCGGCTCGCCCGCGAAGGCAAGTTGTCCCACGTGTCATTCGTCTGATGTGAAGGTCGCCCTCGACACCGTCAATGCTGTCTACTACCTCTGCTCGTCCTGCCGCCACGCATGGTCCGCACGGAAACCTCCGGCGAGCAAGATGAAACCGGCAGATCGCCCCCATCTTTCCCCGAGTACGGACTAACGCTTGGTCCGTCGGGCAGTACGCTTCCGTCTGGGCTTGTCGGCGGCTTCGGCGACGTGGGTTACTGAGATCCCGCCAAGGGCCTTGTCGAAATCGTCGTTCGCCAGGGGAATGACGAGCGCGGGACCGCGCGACGGGGCAGCAACCGCGGCACCGATCGACATCAGATACCGCGCCAGCGTCGGATCCAGATCGTAGGTGAGGCCCGGAAACATCTTACCCAAGCTGACACCCTGGACGACCCCTTCAGAGGGCTTGAGAATGCGGACCCGCATCTACTTGTCGCCGCCGTCTAAGGTTGAGGTAGGAAAAAAATCGGACGGATCGTCAGAGCTTGCGAATAGCGGCGAGACACTGCGAGGGTCCGGCCACGGCCGCGGATGGTCGCCCGCCTTCGCCAGTTCCGCGCCAATTTGTGAGGATTCCAGGCACAATTCGTCTACTCGCCGTATCAGCGCGTAAATCCGGACAAGGTCGGGGGAGACCATTGCGGCCTCAACCGCATGCAATCGGTACTCCGAAAATAGGACGCGACGCTGGCGCTGGCTGTTGATGCGGTAGCATCCTGCAGGCGATGGGGCGACAACGCATTCAGATTGTCGAGGAGCCGATCAGCGCGTCCCTCGCTGAGTACGCACGGGTGCCGATCGCGTTCCTGGTTGAGAAGGTGCTCGACATTCGTGAGACGGAGGGCAGTCCGGTGCTCTCCGAGCGACGAATCGCCGTGCCGTATGTGAAGGACTTTGATCGCGACGAACATCCCACAACATGGTCGGCGCGGTTTGATTTGTCCAAATGGGGCCTGCTGGCGGCGGTCGCCGGGGAACAGCGTGTGGGCGGCGCCATCATCGCCGTCGATACGCCCGGACTGGCGATGCTCGACGGCCGCACCGACCTGGCCGTTCTCTGGGATATTCGCGTGTTATCCGGCGTGCGCCGCAAGGGAATCGGGTCGGCATTGTTTCGTGAAGTTGAACGATGGGCCCGAGCGCGGAGCTGCCGGGAAGTTCGAGTCGAGACGCAGAATACGAATGTGACGGCGTGCCGGTTCTACCAGCGGCAGGGATGCGCGCTCGAGGCCATCAATCGGCGCGCCTATCTGGAAATGCCGGAAGAAATTCAACTCCTGTGGCATAAGCGTCTCGAACAGGAGTCCTGCTGAATCCGCCAAGCCGATCCCGTCAGCGATCTGTCACCCTCCGGCCCCAGCGCCGTCGATCAGCCGCATACGCGGCACGCATGTCTTCCAGCCGCTGATACAGGTCGGCTCCGCCATTCGCACCGCGCCTGCGGTCGGTCGCTTGACGCCGTTCAGGAGTTCTGCGTCTCTCCATTGTGAACAGGTAGCGCTTTTCGGCTGCCATTTAGTCCCCGTGGCCTTCCCTCATCCAACGCGTACGCTGGCGCTCTTGCACCTTTTGGGCCGAGCTAGGGGCGGTGGATCAGGGTACAGCTGAGCTGAATGGGGATCACTTGAATGCTTGCCTTGTTGATGCCTTGCTGCGCTCTCGACGCGCCCGGGCACGACAGATAGTGTCCGCTCGGCCCGATGATTGGTTCGGACATCGGTCACTACCGCGTCGTCCGCCAGCTCGGCAAAGGCGGGATGGGCGAGGTCTACCTTGCCGACGACACGAAGCTGCAGCGCCAGGTGGCCCTGAAGCTGCTCGATCCCGCGGTCGCTGCGGACCCCAATCGCCGCGAGCGCTTCGCGCGCGAGGCGCGGGCCCGCGGCGAACGGGTCGTGATCATGCCGGCGGACAACCCCGGGCAGGTTACGCTGTTTCCGAATACGTTCGTCAGCGCGCAGTGGGCGGCGGACGGCCGCAGCATCATCTATATCGACAACCGGCAGCAGATGGGCAACCTCTGGCGCCAGGCGCTGACCGCGGGCCCGCCCGTGCAGATCACACACTTCGACGGCCAGCAGATCTTCCGCTTCGCCTACACGCGCGACGGCCGGCAGCTCGCCGTCTCGCGGGGCGGGACCATTTCGGACATCGTGCTCATGACGTCGCGCGAAGACACCACCCGGACGCGCTGATCTATCGCCGACACGCGTTATGGCACTCTACGTTCATGGAAACGCTCGGCGATTCACAGACAAGCCTCACGTTGAACACCTACAGCTACGTGCTGCCGGTGTTCGAAGCGGAGGTCACAACCCATAAA
>Ga0075421_100004491_pt1 | contig 16849 bp, 18 predicted proteins | sample SoiMetdeltSBSDD5_FD_75292 | JGI IMG/M metagenome (GOLD analysis project Ga0075421, IMG submission 75292) | Bulk soil microbial communities from a Populus tree surrounding site in Tennessee, USA - Soil MetaG P. deltoides SBSDD5 | ecosystem: Environmental > Terrestrial > Soil > Tree plantation...
GCGCGCCTCGGGTTCCACGCAGTATCTCGCTTCTGCTGGGGGCCACGAAATGGCCCCCAGACCCCCAACGCTCGGACGCGCCCCGGCGTAGCCGTGGCGCGCCTCGGGTTCCACGCAGTATCTCGCTTCTGCTGGGGGCCACGAAATGGCCCCCAGACCCCCAACGCTCGGACGCGCCCCGGCGTAGCCGTGGCGCGCCTCGGGTTCCACGCAGTGTGTCTCACGGGACGACCCGGAAGCGCAGACGACCGATCAGCTGGCCGGTTTCCGTCGTCACGTCGACCGTCCAGCGGCCGCGCGGGTCGGCGGGAAAGCTCGTCTTGCGCGAGAACGTGCGATAGCCCTCGCGCCGGCCGCCCTGCACCGGCGTGAGACGGATCACGTTGATGATCTGGCCGTCGAGGCGCCAGACGTGGTCCACCGGCTGCTTGAGGCCGGCGGGGGCGTAGATCGCCGTGCGCGCGACGAGACCGTTCTGTAGCAGCAGCGCCGCCGAGATCGGCGACCGCGGCTCCGGGGGCGAGTCGGCCGCGGGGGGAAAGTTCCAGTCCAGGCGCCAGTCCGCCACGAACAGCGGCGCCGGCGGGATCGCCGCGCGACCGAACAGAGCAGCGCTCGCCGTCAGCAGACCGATCACCGCCGTGACGAAGAGACCGCGCTTCCACGGCCACGCGCGCGCGCGACATACCGCCGGCGTCAGCGCGACCACGGAGATCAACGCGGCGATGAAGAGCGCCGCCACCGGCGGCACACCGATCAGCGGCAGCGCCAGGTTGAGCGCGCCGAAGAGCGAGACGAGAAAGAACACATAGCCCGCCCACGGCCGCGGGTGCACGACGGCCTGATACCACGGGTCGAAGGTCGCGATCAGCGCGAGGATGACAAGAAACAGGAAGAAGAAGACGTTCCACGACGCCAGCGTCGTGGCGGCCCAATACGCCGGCAGCAGAAACAGCAGCACGCCGTGATAGAGGCTCTGCACCGCGTACTCGGTCGCCGTCAGCACGAATCGGTGCGTGCGACGCTCGGAGGCCGCCAGCGTGTCGCGCGCCTGGACCAGCACGGCCACAAGCAGCCACAGCAGCAGCAGGTAGCCAACGATCAGCCCGACGTGCGGCAGACCACGGCGGAACACGAAGAGCGTGAGCAGGCCGGCGACGAGCGAGGCGATCGAGATTCCCCAGCGGCGCACGAATTCGAGTGCACTGCGCCGTCTGACTGCGCCGGAAGGGGTGACGGGGACGTCGCCCACCCCCTGCCTGACGTCGCCCATCGCGTCTTTGTCGTCCACCCCGTCGATCACCCCGGCGGTCCGAGGTGCTCGCTGATGGCGCGCGCAACGTCGTCGTGCCGCAGGGCTCGCACGCACTCCAGCACGTCGGCCGCGCCGCCGGTGGCGCGTAGGTGGGCGCCGACCAGATCCAGCGCGCTGGCGCGCACGCCGCCCTCGAGCGCGCAGATCTCGCGCAGCACGCGGGCGATCGAGGCATCGCGCTCGGCCACCGCGAGGATCGTGCGGACGTACTCCTCGGTGCCCGCGCTCATTGCACCTTCGCGGTCATTTCACCTTGGAGCCTGGCGGGAGATCGCGATCGGGCATCACGACGGCGAAGCCCTGGCCGCCTTCGCCCGCGAGCACCATGCCCTGCGACTCGATGCCCATGAGCTTCGCGGGCTGGAGGTTGGCGACCACGACCACTTTCTTGCCGACGAGGTCAGCGGGCGCATAGTGCTCGGCGATTCCCGCCAGCACCGTCCGCTCCTCCGTGCCGAGCGAGACGCGCAGCTTGAGCAGCTTCTTCGACTTCGGCACGGCCTCGGCGGCGAGCACCTGCGCGACACGCAGGTCGATCTTCTTGAACTCGTCGATGCTGATGCGCGCACCACCGTCGCCGGACTCGGCGGCCGGCGCCGCCGTCGAGCCGGGCTTCTTGTCTTCGATCCGCGGAAACAGCGCGACGATCTTCTCGACGCGCGTGCCCGCGGTCAGCCTCCCCCAGACCGCCTCGGCCAGCGCCGGCTCGCCCGTCTGGCCGAGCGCCGCGCGGATCTTCGCCGCCGCGTCGGGCAGGAACGGCGCCAGCACGATGCCCAGGCACCGCAGCGATTCGGCGAGCGTGTAGAGCACCGCGTTCAGCCGCGGCTGCTTGGCGGGATCCTTGCGCAGCTCCCACGGCGCGCTCGCGTCGACGTACCGATTCACGACGGCGACGAATTCCCAGATCGCCGCCAACGCGCGATGGAACGCATACTCGTCCATCGCCATCCCGGCGTCTTTCACCGCGCGCTCGAACGCAACGGCCACGGCCTGCTCCGGCGCCTCCGGCTTGCCCGCCGGGACCACGCCGCCCGCGAAATTGACGATCAGCGTGGACGCGCGCGACGCGAGATTGCCGAGGTCGTTGGCAAGGTCGGCGTTCACTCGCGTGACGACCGTCGTGTCGGAGAAATCCGAGTCCAGTCCGAAGACGCCTTCGCGCATGACGAAGTAGCGGAAGACATCGTTGCCGACCTCGCCGAACTTCGCCGCGAACGCGAGTGGCTCTACGACGTTGCCCAGGCTCTTCGACATCTTCTGCCCGTTCACGGTCCAGTAACCGTGGACGTTGAGATGACGATAGAGCGGCAGGCCGGCGGCCTTGAGCATGCACGGCCAGTACACGCCGTGCGGCTTGAGGATGTCCTTGCCGATCAGGTGCTGGACGTGCGGCCAGAACGTCTCGTACCGCGGGTCGCCGGGGCCGCCCAGCGCGGAGACGTAGTTGATCAGCGCGTCGAACCACACGTACGTGACGTACTTGTCGTCGAACGGCAGCGGGATGCCCCACTCCAGGCGCGTGCGCGGGCGGCTGATCGAGAGGTCCTGCAGCGGATCGCGCAGGAAGCCGAGGATCTCGTTGCGATAACGCTCGGGGCGGATCATGTCCGGGCGGCGCTGGATCTCCTCCACCAGCCAGCTCTGGTACTTCGACATCTTGAAGAAGTAGTTTTCCTCCTCGATCCACGTGAGCGGTCGAAGATGATCGGGACACTTGCCGTCGACGATCTCTTTTTCCGTATAGAAGCGCTCACAGCCGAAGCAGTAGTTGCCGCCGTATGTCCCGAGGTAGATCTCGCCGGCCTCCCAGAGAGCCTGCAAAATCTTCTGCACGATCTTCTTGTGACGGTCCTCGGTCGTGCGGATGAAATCATCGTTGCTGATGCCGAGCCGCCACCACGTCTCGCGGAACGTCGCGGAGATCCCGTCGGCGTAGGCCTGAGGCGAGGTGCCGGCCTTCGCCGCCGTCTGGGCGATGTTGTCGCCGTGCTCGTCGGTGCCCGTCAGGAGCCAGACGCGATCCCCCGCCAGCCGATGCCAGCGCGCCATCGCGTCCGCAAGGATCGTCGTGTACGCGTGCCCGAGGTGGGGCTGCGCGTTGACGTAGTAGATCGGGGTCGTCAGATATAAGAAGCGGTCGCTCACGCCTGCGGCGGCTCCGTCTCGGGACGCACGTGCGCGCGGCCTTCCCACGTGAGCTGGCTCAGCGGCACCTCGGCCTCCGTGCCGTCCGGAAAGCCCACGACGACGCTCTGCTTGAGCACGCGCAGCGAGCGCACCTTACCCGTCATGCACCCGCCGCCGCCGCACTGCGCCTGGCACGGCGCGTTCACGCGCGGCAGCCGCGCGCGCAGCTCCTGATAGGTCGAGAACTCGTAGAGCAGGCAGCACTTCAGGCGGCCGCAGTTGCCGAGCAGCCGGCTGTCGGTCAGCGGCATGTCCTGCGCCTTGGCCATCTTCACCGAGATCGGCTCGAAGTTGCGCAGGTGCGACGAGCAGCAGAGCTGCCGGCCGCACGGCCCGATGCCGTCCAACACGCGCGTGGTGTCGCGCGCGCCGATCTGGCGCATCTCGATGCGGGCGCGAAACTCGCGCGCGAGATCGCGCACCAGGTCGCGAAAATCCACGCGCTCCTCGCTACTGAAGTAGACGGTGACCCGGCGTTGACCCGTCGGCATCTCGACGTCGACGACCTTCATCGTCAGCCCGCGCGCGCGGGCGAGGCGCTGCGTGGTGGCGATGCTCGCCTCCTCGCGGCGCCGCTGGTCGCGGTACTCGCGCGCCTCGTCTTCGGAGGCGACGCCAACCACGCGGCGGTACAGGCGATCGCGGCGGAATTCGGGGACCGGACGGCGCGCGCGCCGCACCTCGCCCAGCGCGGTGCCGCTCTGCGTCTCGACGATGACGATGTCGCCCACGTGGACCACGAGGTCGCCGACGAGCTTATAGTCGTCGGCGGCGGCGGTGTCGCGCAGCCGGACCCCGACGAGATATTCGTTGGTCGCTTCGGTCGCTTCGGTCTGTTGATCGTTCACGGCTGAACTCCCTATGCCGCTCGCCGCGCCACGCGGGTCAGCAGCGTGTCCACGGTCAGCCGCGGGGTGACGTTGTTGACGAGCGCCAGCCGCGCCTCGCGGCACGCCTCGATCGCACGATAGAGCGCGGCGTCGTCCGGCCAGCGCGCCGCTTCGGTGGCGAGCGTCTCGGCGCGCGCGGGATCGCTCAGCAGAGCGGCCGGCGCGCCGGCGCGCGCGAGCACGACGTCGCGACAGAGCAGCCAGCAGCCGTCGATGAGCGCCTCCGCGCGCTCGCGATCCACGCGCTCGGAGCGCTTGAAGAGCGCAGCCGCACCCTGTGTCCGTGCGTCCTCGATCCACGCGGCGGCTTCACTCACCAGCTCGGCGTCGCCGGCACCGGCGCGCCGCGGCCGGAATCGGATGATCTGACAGCGTGAGATCACGGTGGCCGGCACCGCGCGCGTGCGCGGCAGGACGAGGATCACCACGGTCGCCGGCGGCGGCTCCTCGAGGAATTTCAGAAACGCCTGCGGCGCGTCATCGGTCATGCGATCGGCCTCGTCCACGATGAGCACGCGGCGCCGCGCCCGCGCCGGCCGCAGCGACGCACGACGCTCGAGCTCGCGGATGGCGCCGATGCGGATCGTGCGCGCGCCCTTGGGATTGGACTCGGGCGGTGTCGGCGTCACGACGTGCAGATCGGGATGCGGACGCGAGACGTCGGCGCCCAGCAGCTCGGACGCGAAGGCCATCGCGGTGGTGAACCGCCCGCCGCCCGCGGGCCCGACGAACGCGTAGGCGTGCGCGACCCGGTCGCCCTCGAGCGCGCGCGAGAGCTGCGCCACCGCACGCGGCTGGTCCTGGATATCCTCGAGCTTCATCGTAAAAATTCCTGCACGACTGTCCGCGCCTGCGCCTCGACCTCGGCCGGTGACGCGGCTGCATCGAGCCGCCGCACGCGCTTGGGCTCGGCGCGCATGATCTCGAGGTAGCCGCGGCGCACGCGCCGGTGGAACGCGAGCTCCTCACGCTCGAACCGGTCGTGATGCCGTCCGGCGATACGTCGCACACCGACGGCTGGATCGAGATCGAACAGCAGCGTGAGATCCGGCAGGACTCCACCCGTCGCGTGAACGTTCAGCTCGCGGATCAGCTGCGGATCGATGCCGCGGCCGTAGCCCTGGTACGCGACGGTGGCGTCGGTGTAGCGGTCGCACAGCACGATACGTCCCGCGCGCAGCCACGGGCGCAGCTTCTCGACGACGTGCTGATGGCGGGCGGCCATGAACAGGAACATCTCGGCCAGCGGACGCGGCTCACGCTCGAAGAGCCGGCGCACCGCGACGCCGAGCCGCGTGCCGTCGGGCTCGGACGTTATTTCAGGGCGATAGCCTTCGCTGCGCAGCCATCGCTCGAGGCGCCGGATCTGGGTTGACTTGCCCGATCCCTCGACGCCCTCGAACGTAATCAGCACTCCCCGCACGGTGGACCTCCGAATCCCCGTCACTGTAGCATGTCCGCATGTCGCCACTGACTCCGAACGCCCTCATCTTCGACGTCTTCGGCACCTGTGTGGACTGGCGCGGGAGCATCATCGCGGAGGGACGCGCGCTCGACGCCCGATGGGGCACCGCCGTCGACTGGGCCGCGCTCGCCGACGCGTGGCGCGCCCGCTATCAGCCGGCGCTCGAGGAGGTGCGCTCCGGTCGCCGCCCGTGGACGATCCTGGACGTCTTGCATCGCGAGGCGCTCGACGTCCTGGCGCCGTCGTTCGGTCTCGACAAGCTCGACGAGGCGCAGCGCGATCACCTCACGCGCGTGTGGCATCGACTGAACCCGTGGCCCGACACGGTGTCCGGGCTCACGCGTCTCAAGCGTCGCTTCGTCATCGGCCCGCTGTCCAACGGCAACTTCGCGCTACTGACCAACATGGCCAAGCATGCGGGGCTGCCGTGGGACGTGAATCTCTCGTGCGAGCTCTACCGCGCGTACAAGCCGCAGCCGGCGACGTATCTCGGCGCGGCCGCGCTGCTGGGCCTGCGGCCCGCGGAGACGATGATGGTCGCCGCGCACTATTCCGATCTGCAGGCCGCGCGTGGCTGCGGGCTCGCCACCGCGTACGTGCACCGGCCGCGCGAGTTCGGCGACACGCCGAAGCCCGACCTTCCGCCCGATCCGAAGGTCGATCTCGTCGTGAAGGACTTCGAAGAGCTGGCGAGCCGGCTCGGCTGCTGAGAGCCCGCGCGCAGAGGCGGCCGTCGACGTGCGCGTGAGACTCGAGCGGCCGTCGCCCGCACGCCGGCGCGAATTCCTTGCGGCCGTGCGCCGAAGCCGCGCGCTTCACACCGGTTGGGTGTCACCGCCCGCGACGCCCGTGGCGTACCAGGCCTATCTGCGTCGTCTTCGTCGCGCACGCCACGTCGGATTTCTCGTGTGCCGGCGCGAGTCCGACGAGATCGTCGGCGTCGTCAACGTCAGCGAGATCGTCCGTGGCGCCTTCCGCAGCGCGTATCTCGGCTACTACGCGTTTGCGCCCTGGCAGCGGCAGGGCCTGATGACCGAGGGCCTGTCACTCGTCGTCCAGCACGCATTTCACCGGCTTCGTTTGCATCGGCTCGAAGCCAACATCCAAACCGGCAATCGCGCGTCGCTGCGGCTGGTTCGGCGTCTCGGCTTTCGGCGCGAAGGTTATTCGCCCGCCTATCTCCGCATCAACGGACGGTGGCGCGATCACACTCGCTGGGCATTGCGGGCCGAGCAGTGGCGCCGACTCAGAGGTCGTGCAGCGGGAAGATCGTCTTCTGCACGGCGTCGACCTGGCGATCGACGTAGTCGCTGACGGCGCGGCGCAGATCGTCGGGCAAGGCCACGGACTCGTCGTAGAGCGAGCGCGACGTGAAGCCGAAGCGAGGCAGATCGTCGACGAACGCATCGGGGAGTGTCGGCGCGAGCTCCACGCCATTCAGCACCGCCCACGCCACCGTCCACATGCGCGGGACGTTGCGCAAGTCGTAGCCGCCGCCGCCCAGCGCAACGAGCCGTGGCGCGAGCGCGACGATCCGCTCGACCGCGCGCGCGAAGCCCTGCACATCCAGGGCTAAGTGTGTGAGGGGATCCGTGCGGTGGGCGTCGACGCCCAACTGGGCGACGACGACGTCCGGCGCGAAGCGCTCGATCAGCGGCGGCACGACCGCCTCGAACGCCGGCAGGTAGACGGCGCTGTCGGTATAGGCCTCCAGCGGTAGATTCACCGAAAAGCCCACGCCGGCCCCCTCGCCCTTCTCGCGCACGAAGCCGGTGCCCGGAAACAGCCGCTCGCCGCGCTCGTGCGTCGAGATCGTCATCACATTCGGGTCGGCATAGAACGCATGCTGCACGCCGTCGCCGTGATGCGCGTCGATGTCGATGTAGGCGACACGCAGCCCGTGCTCGCGCAGGCGCAGAATCGCGAGCACGGCGTCGTTGACGTAGCAGAAGCCCGAGGCGCGATTCGGAAACGCGTGGTGAAGCCCGCCCGCGAAGTGAAACGCGCGATCGACCTGGCGCGTCGCGACGAGGTCCGCCGCCGTCAGCGAGCCCGCGGCCACCAGCTGCGCGACCTCCCACAACCCGCGGAACACGGGATTGTCGCCGAGGCCCAGGCCGTACACGGCGCCGTCGGCGGGATCGAGTCCCGTGTCCGCGCGCTTGAGGACGTCCAGGTACTCGCGCGTGTGATAGCGCGCGATATCGGCCTCGGCGGCGCGCTCGGGCGACACGACGCGTGAGTTCGGGAGGTTGGTGAGCCCGTAGGCGCGCATCAGGCGCCACGTCAGCCCCAGGCGCTCCATGCGCAGCGGATGCTCGCGGCCGTAATCGAACTGGTCGGCCTTGTCGGAATGGACGAGCGCGGTGTGTGTTGTCGCGGGGCTCATTGTAGCGGGGTCCGCGAGCCCGCCTTGGGCCGAGGGTGGCCTGTTCCAGATGGTACCCGGCTCCGGTCCGCGGCTCTTGTCCACGCGCCTGACTTGCCGCCGGACTTGGCGACCAGCTGCACACGCGCGATGGTCACGCCCTTCTCGAGCGCCTTCACCATGTCGTAGATCGTGAGCGCCGCCACCGTCACCGCGGTGAGCGCTTCCATCTCGACGCCGGTCTTGTCCACCGTCCGCACTCGCGCCTCGACGCCGAGCGTACCGTTGCCGCGCCGGTCGTCGAACGTCACGTCGACCTTCGTCAGTCGCAGCGGATGGCAAAGCGGAATCAGCTCGGACGTGCGCTTGGCGGCGAGAATCCCCGCGGTGCGTGCGGTGCCGAGCACGTCGCCTTTCGGGGCGTCGCCGCGACGAACAGCACGCAGCGTGGCCGGCTTCATCTTGATCGTGGCGCGCGCAACAGCCTCGCGGGCCGTCTCGGGCTTGGCCGAGACGTCCACCATGCGTGCATCACCACGGGGGGAAAGATGCGAAAGGCCGCGGAAGCCGTCGTCGCCGGCGGCTTGCCGCGGCCGTGTCAGTCGACGACGCGTCAGGCGCTGACGCCCGGGCGCGCGTGCCGGATGATCGATTCCATCCGGTCCTTGGCCATCAGCTTGAGCTTCTTGAGCTCGCTCATCCGCCACTGCTGGTCCGTCGAGAGCGGCGCGGTTCCACGCAGCGTCTCCAGCTCGCGCTCGTAACCCTGGTGTTCGGCGCGGAGACGGCGGAACTCGTCGTTCTCGACCATCAGTCGCTCGATGAGGTTCTCCTGGGTCATGCAGGACCTCCTTCTGGGAGGGCGCGGCAGTGTAAAGCTCCCGTCCAATGCTTGCTCTGGTTTCGGGCGACTTCGTTATATCGCCGGGCCGCGGGAGAGTCAAGCCGGCCGGCGCGCATCATCACGCCGGGACGAGGTGCACGGCGGTCGCCTTGAACACCGCGCGCACCGGTACGCCGGGACGGAGCCCGAGCTCGTCGACCGAGCGCGGCGTGACCGCCGCCACCAGCGGAAACCCGACGTCGACCGTCACGTGCGTGCCGTGCGTCGACGCGTTCACGCGGGTCACCCTGCCCACCAGCGTGTTGCGCGCGCTCGACTCGACGCGCGGGGCGTCAGCGGATGCGAGTGTCACGTCCTCTGGCCGGATGCCGATGCGCACGCGCGCACCCTGCATCGCCTCCGCGGCGATCTCCACGAACCGGCCGGACACCTCGACGGTGGTCACGCCGGCCGTGCGCCCGAGGACGCGACCGGTCACGAGGGTTTCGACGCCGACGAAGCGCGCGACGTCTTCGAAGGCGGGCGCGTAGAACACGCGCGCGGTGTGGTCCAGCTGGCGCACGCGGCCACCCATCAGCACGGCGACGCGATCGGCCAGCGCCTGCGCCTCACCGCGCTCGTGCGTGACGAGCACCGTGGTGACACGGTCGCCGCGCAGGATCGTGCCGAGATCGACGATGAGGGCCGCGCGCGTCGGCGCGTCGAGCCCCGCGAACGGCTCGTCGAGCAGCAGCACCTCGGGCTCGAGCACGAGCGCGCGGGACAGCGCCACGCGCTGCGCCTCGCCGCCCGAGAGCGTGCGCGCCGAGCGTTCGGCGAGCGCAAGAACGCCCAGGCGCTCGAGCCACCGGATCACCCGCGGTCTCGCCGCCGCGGCCGACACGCCGCGAAAAGAGAGCCCGAGGGCGACGTTGTCGGCGACGCTCGTGTCCGCGAGCAGCGGCTCCTGAAACACGGTGGCGATGCGCCGCCGCTCCGCCAGCGCGTCGCGCGCGTCGACGGCGCGGCCATCGAAGAAGACGCGCCCCTCGTCGGGCCGCTCGAGCAGGCCGAGCACGCGGAGCAGTGTCGACTTGCCCGCGCCGTTGGGGCCGATGACGCCCAGCACCTCGCCGGCGAGAACGTCGAGCGCGTCAACATCCAGCGCGTACCCGTTCGCGTACCGCCGCCGCACGCCACGGACCGCCAGCACCGCCCCGTCGTGCGGCGTCGGCGACGATACCGTCACGCGGGCAGCACGTGGATCGAGCCGCGATGGATCGAGAACTGCCAGCGGCGATCGCGCTCGATCTCGAGGATCTCGTAGACGAGGTGCGGCACCTCGACCTCCAGATCGTACTCGCCCTGCGCCGGCGCGCCCGGCACCGACAGCCGGATGCGCAGGCTCCACGTCGTCCCGAAATCCTCCTCGCCGACGACGACGCCATCCATGAGGTTCATGTGATGCGTCGGATCGGCGGAGCCGCGGTCCTTGCGAATGAGACGCACGTACTCGGGACGGATGAAGAACGCGATCGGCGTGTCGGCGGCCGGCAGATACGAGCGGCTCGGCGAGTTGACGGCCTCCAGCAGCTGACCACGCCAGCGGATCTGGATGCGATCCGGCGTTGCCTTCACCACGGTGCCACGCAGCACGTTGCGGATGCCCATGATGCGCGCGACGGAGTCCGAGGCGGGCTGCCAGAGCAGCTCCGAGCGCGGCGCCGACTGCACCACGCGCCCGGCGTCGTACACGACGATGCGGTCGCCGAGCCGATAGGCCTCGGTGAAGTCGTGGGTGACGAGCACCGCGGCGGTGCCGAGATCGCTCAGCAACTGCCGCAGCTCGTCGCGCAGAGCCCGTCGCAGCGGCGCGTCGAGCGCCGAGAGCGGCTCGTCGAGCAGCAGCAGCGCCGGATCGATGGCCAGCGCGCGTCCGAGCGCGACGCGCTGGCGCTGGCCGCCCGACAGCTCGCGTGGCAGCCGGTCGGCGTGCTCGGCCAGGCCGAGCCGGGCGAGCACCTGCGCGGTCTTGTCGGCCCGGCGCGCCGCCGGAAGATCACGCAACCCAAAGCCGACGTTGTCGGCGACGCTCAGGTGCGGAAACAGCGCGTATCCCTGGAAAACGTAGCCGACCCGGCGCGCCTGCGGGGGCACGTCGACCAGTGCACCGCGCGCGTCCGCGTCGAAGAGGACGCGTCCGTCGACGACGATACGGCCTTCGTCCGCGCGCAAGAGACCCGCGAGACACTGCAGAGTGAGCGTCTTGCCCGCGCCCGACGGGCCGAAAAGGACGGCCACTCCGTCGCCGGCGCTCCACGCCACGTCGAGCGTGAATCCCGGCAGCCGCTTGACGAGCCGGACGTCGAGGCGGGCGCTCACGCCGCGCGCGCTCCGAGCCGGCCGGCGATGACCAGCACCACGCACGAGAGCACGGTCAGGATCGCCACGAGCGCGATCACCGTGGACTGCTCGCCCGTCTGCACGGCGGTGTAGATCGCCAATGGCACCGTCGCCGTCTTGCCCGGAATGTTGCCGGCGAGCATCAGGGTGGCGCCGAATTCGCCGAGCGCCCGCGCGAAGGCGAGCACGAGTCCGGCGAGGATGCCGTTCCTCGCCAGCGGCAGCGTCACCTCGAGCGCGGTGCGCCACTCCGAGCGGCCGAGCGTGTAGGCGGCCTTCTCGAGGTCGCGGTCGACGGACTCGATCGCCGCGCGCGCGGTGCGCACCAGCAGCGGCAGCGCCATCACGGTTGCCGCGACGACCGCCGCGTACCACGTGAACGCGATCGTCCAGCCGGTCGCCGCGTAGAGCGGCGCGCCGAGCCAGCCGCGACGGCCCAGCAGCACGATGAGGTAATAGCCTGTCACCGTCGGCGGCAGCACCAGCGGCAGCGTGACCGCGAGATCGAGCAGCGCCTTGCCGGTGAAGCGCCGGCGCGCCAGGACGTACGCGAGCGGCACCCCGACGAGCGCGTTCACGGCCGTGGCGAGCACGGCCACGCGGATGGACAGCGTGAGCGCATCCATGGTTTCTGGGCTCACGTGGCGATTCTACGAGGTGGCCGGCGATTCTACGAGCTGGCCGGCTGGAAGCCGAAGCGCATGAGAATGGCCCGTCCTGGCGCGCTCAGCAGCAGGTCGACAAAGGCCTGCGCGAGAGCTTTGTACTTGCTGTCCTTCACCACGGCGACCGGATAGACGACCGGCCGGTACGTGTCCGCGGCGGGGCGAAACGCCTCCTTCACGCGCTCCGAGCGCACCTTCACGTCGGTCGCGTACACGAAACCGGCGTCCACCTCCCCGCGCGCGACGTAATCGAGGGCCTGGCGCACGTTTTCAGCGAACACGAGCTTGTCGGCCAGCCGTGCCCAGAGCCCGAGCGCGCGCAGGCTTTCCTCCGTGTATTGGCCGACCGGGACGGTCTTGGGGTTACCGATGACGATGCGCTTCACGCGCGCATCGAGCAGGTCGGTCGGCCGGGCGAGATCGAACGTGGAGTCAGCGGGTTGGATGGCGACGAGCACGTTGCGCGCGAAGAGACGCCGTGAGCCGGGCACGAGCAAGCCGCGCGCCTCGAGCTCGTCCATCTGGCGCGCCGCCGCCGAGACGAATATGTCGACGGGCGCGCCCGCCTCGATCTGCTTGCTGAGGTCACCGGAGGCGCCGAGGTTGTAGCGCAGCACCACGCCCGGTCGGCTCTGCGTAAACGTGCGGCCGACCTCCTCGATCGCCTCCTTCATGCTGATGGCGACCGAGAGCGTCAGCTCCTGAGCGTCGGCGGGGCCCGCGGAGGCGAGCAGCACGACGAGGGCGAACGCAGCAGTCAGGCGCATGACGGGCATTGTCTCACCACGCGCGGCGCTGCTGGATCGTCGTCAGCGCCCAATTGACGGCGAAGACGACAACCAGCAGCAGCAGCGAGAGCGCGATGGCGATCTCGAAGTTGCCCTTGCTGGTCTCCAGCACCATCGCCGTGGTCAGCGTGCGCGTCTGGCCCTTGATGTTGCCGCCGACCATCATCGACGCGCCGATCTCCGAGATGATGCCGCCGAAGCCCGCCATCACGGCCGCGAGCATCGGCAGCCGTGCCTCGCGGAGCACCACGCGCACCATCTGCAGACGCGAGGCCCCGAGGCCGAGCAGTTGCAACCGAAACTTCTCGGGGACGTTCTGCACGGCGGCCAGCGTGATGCCCATGACGATCGGCGCCGCGATCACCGCCTGGGCGAGGATGATGGCTGCGGGCGTGTAGAGAATCTCCCACCCGCCGAGCGGACCGCTGCGCCAGAGCAGCAGTGTCACGAACAGTCCGACGACCACGGGCGGCAGACCCATGCCGGCGTTCACGGCCGCGACCGCCACCGTGCGGCCGGGAAACCGAAGCAGCGCGAGCGCAGCGCCGACGGGGACGCCGAGTGCCAACGAGATGAGCGTGGCAAGGCCGGACACCTGGAGCGACAGCCAGAGGATCGCGAAGACCTCACGGTCACCCGTGACGAGCAGCGTCAGGGCCTGGCGCACCCCCGCGACGAGCAGGTCCACGCCCGGAATTATGCCTGAAGGAGCATAGAGAAGGCTGTCGCGACAGCCAATTGCCGCGGGCTATTTCGGCGGCGAGCTCCGATACGCTTTCGGCGCCAGCCGCAGCTCGACGACACCCTGCTCGAGTCGCCGCTCGACGATCTCCGCGTGGCGAACGAGCAAGTCGAGCATTCGCCGGTTCTCGGCGAGGACCCAGGCGCGAAAGCGCGTGATGCCGTTGTCGACGGCGGCCCGGAACAGATCCGTGAGCAGCAGCGTGCCGAGCCCCTTGCCCTGCCAGCGGTCCTCGACAACGACCGCGAGCTCCGCGACGCCGGGCTCGCTCGGCTCGTAGCGCGCGACGCCGATCAAGGACGTCGACGGCGCCACCAGATCCTCCGCCACGACGGCGAAGCGACGGTCGTAATCAACGTTGGCGAGGAAGTGTGCCCAATCCGGCGGCAGTCGTCGCATGACCGTGAAGAAGCGATGGTAGCGGGTGTCGCGGCTGAGACGGTCGTAGAGCTCGGACAGACGCGGTTCGTCGTCGGGTCGGATCGGCCGCACGCGCACGCGCTCGCCGGTTTTCAGCGTGAGCACGCGGTCGAACCGCGAGAGGCTCAGCGTATCCATGCCCTTTGGATGCGCCGCCGCGTGCGAGAGTCGCCGCGCCACGCGATCGTCACACGACGGCGGCCATCCCCCCGTCGAAGTTGATCGATGTGCCCGTAATGAACGCCGCGCGCGCGGAGACCAGGAACGCGACGAGGTCGCCGAACTCTTCGGCCTCACCCATGCGGCCGAGCGGCACGCGCTTTGCGGCCTCGCGATAGACCGCCTCGACGTCGCCGCCCTTGGCGCGGCGCTCCCACTGCTCGCTCTTCACGAGCCCCAGGCAGATCGTGTTCACGCGGATCCCGGACGACGCGTACTCGTGCGCCAGCCCTTTCGTGAGGTTGATGCCGGCGGCGCGCGTCACCGCCGTCGGCACGGCGCGCGGCGCCGGCGCCTTGCCGCCCACTGTCGTGACGTTGATGATCACGCCGCCACCGCGCCGCTGCATGAGCGGAATGGCGAGCCGGCAGAAGCGGATCGCGGCCATGACCTTGAGGTCGATGTCGGCCTGCCACGTCCGGTCGTCGACATCCATGAACGCCGCCGCCTGCGAGGTCCCCGCGTTGTTGAGGAGGATGTCGACGCCGCCGAAACGCTCGACCGTGGCATTGACGACCGCTTCGACGTCGTCGGTGCGCGTCACGTCGGCGGGAATCGCCAGCACGTCACCGCCGGCATGGCGGATCTCGCCGGCGGTCCGCTCCAGGACTTCCTTGCGCCGCGCGCAGATGGTGACGCGCGCGCCCTCGCGCGCCAGCCGCAGCGCCGCCGCGCGGCCCAGTCCCGCGCTGCCGCCGGTCACGATCGCCACCTTGCCCGTCAGGCCGAGATCCAGCATGGGTCCTCCTCGTTCGGTTGGCTCGAGCGCCCGCAAGTGTACACGGCGGAACCGCAGACGGGGGCTCGCAGTCTAAAGGGGGTAGCCCGGCGGCGCGTAACGAGCGAGGCGAAGGCGTAAACCTGGGGGCGTCGATGAGCCACTCTCGTGTCTGGCTGGCAGCGATCGTGCTCGCGCTCACGGCTGTTGCTCGTGCGCCCGCGCAGGACTTCGGCGCCGGACGTCCGGAGGAGCGCTACTTCCGCGTCGACTCAGCCGTCTCCGACGGCAAGCGGGGACCGCAGCTCGAGGGCTACGTGTACAACGTCTTCGATACGAACGCGGTGCGTCTGCGGCTACGCGTCGAGCCGCTCGACGGCGCCGGTCGAGCACTGGAGAGCCGTCTCGTCTCGGTCCCGCTCGACGTGCCGGCGCGCGGGCGGGCGTTCTTCCGCGCCCCCATGCCCGCCGGTACCGCGTCGGCGCGCGTCAGTGTGAACGACTTCGACTGGGCGCCGCGCGGAGCCGGCGCCGGCATGTAGCAAACAGACCTAGCGAGGCGGGGTCAGCACGCGCCCGGCGCCGGGCCCGACCAGACGGCCGCCGTCCACCGCTACCTGGCCGTTCACGACGACGTACGGAATGCCGCTCGGGTAGCGATGCGGGTCGGCATAGCTCGACTCGTCTTTTACGGCCGCGGCATCGACGACGACGAGATCCGCGACGGCGCCCGCGCGGACGACGCCGCGATCGGTGAGACCCAGACGCGATGCTGGCATCCCCGTCATCTTGTGCACCGCGGTCTCCAGCGAGAAGAGCTTGCGATCGCGCGCGTACTCGCCGAGGACGCGCGGGAAGGTGCCGTAGGTACGCGGGTGCGGCTTGCCGGGACGCTCGCCCTCGCCGGAATATAGCGGGATCGAATCCGAGCCGATCATGAGCGCGGGATGCGCGAGGACCTTCGCGACGTTGTCGAGCGACTGCGAGAAGGACACCATCGCCACCGTGCAGCCCTCGTCGAGTAGCAGATCCATCAGCGCCTCGGCGGGAGGCTTGCCCGTCTGCGTGGCGAGCTGTGCGAGGTTCAGGCCCTCGAGCTCGCGACGACGGCACGCCGCGATGAACACCTGATCGAAGCCGATGCGGCCCTGCGACACCGTGCCCCAGCGCTCGCCGTCCACCAGGCACTCGTCCGTGATGCGTTTTCGCGTCGCGCGATCGGCCAGCCGCTCGAGCAGCCGGCTCACGCCGCCCTCGTGCGCCCAGGCGGGCATGAGGTTGTCCATCTTGGTGGCGCCCGCGTTGTAGGGGTAGACGTCGCCGGCGACGTCGACGCCACGCCGGCGCGCGTCGTCGATCAGTCCGAGCGCGCCGTCGAGCTTCGGCCAGTTCTCACGCCCGGACGCCTTCACGTGCGCGATCTGCACCGGCACGCCGCCGGCGTCGCCGATGCGAATCGCCTCGGCGATCGAGTCGAGCAGCATCGCCGACTCGCCGCGGACGTGGGAGAAGTAATAACCGTGGCGTGTGCGCATCGACTTCGCGAGCGCGATCAGCTCATCCGTCTGCGCGTAGGCACTCGGAGGATAGACGAGACCTGTGGAAAAACCCCACGCGCCGGCGTCCATCGCGTCGCCCAGGCCGCGCTCCATTCGACGCAGATCGTCGGCGGCCGCGGGCCGGGCCTCGAAACCCATGGCGGCCATCCGCAGCGCCCCGTGGCCGACGAAGTGGATGACGTTCACTGAAGGACGGATCGAGCGCAGCCGATCGAGATACTGGCCGAACGTCTCCCAGGACAGATCGGGCGTGAGGCCGATGCCGCCGACCCAGCCCTTCACCA
>Ga0075421_100004492_pt1 | contig 16849 bp, 13 predicted proteins | sample SoiMetdeltSBSDD5_FD_75292 | JGI IMG/M metagenome (GOLD analysis project Ga0075421, IMG submission 75292) | Bulk soil microbial communities from a Populus tree surrounding site in Tennessee, USA - Soil MetaG P. deltoides SBSDD5 | ecosystem: Environmental > Terrestrial > Soil > Tree plantation...
CCGGTTGACGAAGCCACTCAAGGCGCTGACGTTGGTGGTATTCCACGAATCCGGCTGGGCTGTGGCGCCAGTGCGAACGGGGCGGCAGGAATTGCGGGTGCAACTGCAACCCTGGGCGCGGGTGGAAGGCGTGTTGATGCGAGGCGGCAAGCCGCTGGCAAGAGAAGGGATAGCACTGCATTCGCTGGCCAAGGTGGCCGATCACACGCTGCAAGTACTGTATAACACCAGCACGGACTCGGAAGGCGGCTTCGCATTCGAGCGCGTGCCTGAAGGTGAGTTCAATGTGAGTTGGAATCCAATCCGCTGGCGCATGAAGGATATGCCGAACCTGTACACACTGGAGCAGACGGTCACTGTGCGCAGCGGAGATATTAGGAGGATCATTTTGGGAGAAGCGGGAGTGACTGTCGCCGCGCGTCTCGAACTGCCGACCTGGCTTGCGGGCCATTCGCTGACGAACGTCCGAGCGCTGCTTTGGAAAGGGCTGCCCACTCCACCGTTGCCGAATCCATCGCAATACGCCACTCGCGCATCACTCAACGCGGCAATTCTAAACCATCATCGCGATTCCGCTGCTCTGGCTGCAAAACGTTCGCAACAGCATTATCTGGGCGATGTAGCGCCGGATGGGATGGTGGTATTTCCGGATATTCCGCCCGGGCGATATATCCTCGAAGCGGAGCTGTTCGATTTCGGTGCTACGAAACGGCTGCGATTCAACGAAGTGCCTGTTGCCGCCAGGTTGGTTACGAGCGTGACTATTCGCGCCGAGTCCGAGGGGGCGGTTGAACTGGGTGAATTCGTCTTGAGTTCGGCGAATTGAGGATTTGAAATACGCGCATGGCAAAACGGCATGCCGGAGTCGACAAGTACATCACAAATGCGGCGGCGTTTGCGCGGCCGATTCTGAAGCATTTTCGGGAGGTGGTGCACGAAGCGTGTCCGGAAGTCGAGGAGACGTTGAAGTGGAGCGCGCCGTTTTTCGAATACAAAGGCGTGCTCTGCGGCATGGCGGCGTTCAAGGAGCATTGCGCTTTTCCCTTCTGGAAGGGTGAATTGGTCGTTAAGGGCGCGGACCGCAGCGCGATGGGACATTTGGGTCGCGTCAGGCAACTATCTGATCTGCCGCCGGACAAAGTATTAATAACATACATCCAGAAGGCCGCCCGTTTGAATGAGCAAGGGGTCAAAGCGCCGCGCCAGGTCAGGGCTGCCTCAAAAAAGGAGTTGGTGGTACCGGATTATTTCATGGCGGCGTTAAAGAAGAACAGGAAGGCGCTAAGCACGTTCGACAATTTTAGTTACAGCCACAAAAAAGAGTACGTGGAATGGATTACTGAGGCGAAGCGTGAAGAGACGCGCACATCGCGGATGGCGACCGCGCTGCAATGGCTGTCTCAGGGCAAGCCACGGCACTGGAAATATCAATGAGGCACGAACTTGACCCTGTCGCCGGGCTGAAAGAAGAAAGTCATGCGAGCGGGATCGAAGAGTTTGGTGGGAGTATGGCCGATGATGTTCCAGCCGCCGGGCGCGTCGGAAGGGTAAATGCCCGTGTGCTGACCGCCGATTGCCACTGATCCGGCCGAGACGCGCGTGCGTGGCATCGCCAATCGCGGGGTATGCAGCCGAGGGTCGAGATCGCCCAAGTACGGGAAGCCGGGGGAGAAGCCCAGCATATAGACTTTGTAGATGACGGCAGCATGGCGCTCGGCGACCTTGGATGCAGTGAGTTGATTGTGGTCAGCCACGCGTTGGACGTCCTTCCCATCGTAAATGACTGGGATTTCCTTGATCGGAGCGTCGGCGAGATCGGTGCGGGCTATTTGATCCAGGAACGAGAGGTCCGGAATGCGATCCTCAAATTCGAGCAGCATGGTGGTGAATGCGGGAACATACTCGACCAGCCCTGGAGGCGGGTTGTGTTCCAAGGCGCGCGCCAAGGCGCGGCCCCGCGCGAAAGCGTCGTCGCCGAGTCTGTCGGCGAAGGTAATTAAGACGGCGCTGGGACCGTACGGCTCGATTTTCATTCGGTCACGTCCACGATAACACAACCCCTGCGGCACAATCTCCAATTTTCTGGCATTTTGGCGCGATGCTGCTAATGATGATGGCTGTTAACCGTAGAGCAGTTTTATGCCTGAATCGCGCGCGCACTGGATGACTTATACTCTGGCGCTCCTTTTGGTTGCGGCGGCGCTGGCATTGAGCAAGCTGTCTGAGCCGTTCCTGGGCGACGCGCGACCGTACCTCGCAGTCCTGGGGGCAGTCGTAGTCAGCGTCTGGCACGGCGCCTGGCGGCCGGCCGCATTCGCCGCGATGGCCGGTTATCTTGGCACGGCTTGGCTGTTCATCATGCCGCGCAAGGAAGCCGGTGTTCCGACCAGCGATTTTGTCGAAGAATTGGCGGCCTACCTGGTTTCGTGCGCGATTCTGATTTCGCTGGGTGAGCTGTGGCACCGCGCCCGGCGGCGCGCCGAACAGCACCGGGCGCGATTGGAACAGGAAATCGCCGAGCGCAAAGAGGCTGAGCGGCGTTTGATTGCCAATCTGGCCATCGCTCAAATCCTGGCCGAGTCGCCCCAGATCGAGGATGCCGTGCCGAGGGTGCTGCAAAAAGTTGGCGAAACTCTCCGCTGGCAGGTCGGAGCGGTCTGGATTCCGGACAGCGACGAAAACGTCTTGCGTTGTTTTGAAATCTGGAAGGCTTTTCCTGATAAGTTCGCGCAGTTTGAAGCTGTGAGTTCCGGACGCGCATTCAGGCCCGGAATTGGTTTGCCGGGCCGCGTCTGGTCAACACTGAAGCCCGTCTGGATTCCTGATGTGACCAGGGACGAGAACTTTCCGCGCGGGCCGGTGGCGGCTGCAGAAGGGCTGCACGCCGCGTTGGCGTTCCCGATTTATGAGGAGAAGTTTCTGGGTATCATGGAATTTTTTAGTGACGAGATTCGCGAGCCGGACGAAGCGATGCTTGCGATGTTCGGGATTATCGGAGGACAGATCGGACAGTTTATTGAACGGAAGAGAGCCGAGGAAGCGCTCAAGAAAGCGCAAGCGGAATTAAAACAGCACGCGACAAAGCTCGAACACATGGTCGCGGAGCGGACGGCGCGGTTGCGGGAAATTGTTCAGGAACTTGAAGCCTTCTCGTATTCGATCGCGCACGATATGCGGGCGCCGCTGCGGTCGATGCAGGGTTTCGCGGCGATCCTCGAGCAAGACTATGGCCCTAAACTCGACGAGACGGCGCAGGGATATTTGCAGCGGCTTGGGTCAGCCGCTGCTCGAATGGACCGACTGATCGTGGACATCCTGAACTACAGCAAGGTCGTTCGCGGAGAGCTCGAATTGCGCGTGGTAGACACGCATAAGCTGGTACAGGATATCATTCACTCGTATCCCCAGTTCGAGCAGACGCGGGCAGACATCTCGATCGAAGGCCGCCTTCCACCCGTCATGGCGAACGAGGCGGCTCTCACCCAGGTAATGTCGAATCTCCTCAGTAATGCGGTGAAATTCGTGACGCCGGGAGTTCGCGCCTGTGTTCGGGTTGGCGCAAACCCTGAGGCGGCCCAAGACGAAGTGGTGGAGCTTTGGGTGGAAGACAATGGGATCGGGATTTCACGCGACCTGCAGAAGCGGTTGTTCAACATCTTCACTCGCCTGAATCGGCCAGGGCTGTACGAAGGGACTGGCATCGGGCTCGCCATCGTCAAGAAGGCAGTCGAACGCATGGGCGGCAGCGTGGGAGTGGATTCACAGCCTGGTCACGGCAGCCGGTTTTGGATCCAGCTACGCCGCCCGGTTCAGGGATGAAGGAGGTCCTGACAGTGCTGATCGAAGATGACGAAGACGACATCTTTTTCTTTCAGCGCGCCATGCAGAAGGTGGATTGGCCTGGCAGGATTGAAATTCTGCGCGATGGCGTTGCGGCAATATCGTACCTCACGGGCGCCCACTCCATGCCATCGCTGATCGTTCTCGATCTGAATCTGCCAATCAAGACGGGTTTGGATGTCTTGCAAGTTTTTCGCGGCTACGACCCGGATAATACCACGCCGGTAGTGGTCCTCACTTCATCGACGTCGCAGCTCGACGTTCGCGACGCTTACCGGCTGGGCGCAAACTGCTATTTCAATAAGCCGTCACATCCAGATGGGCTGCTGGAATTGCTGAAGGTGCTGAAAGCCCATTGGATCGATTACAATCGACTGGCCTAAGCAGGTTGCGATGTGTCCTGGGCGAGTTGCAAAAGTTGGGCTTGGCAGCGGCTGCGTGAGACTTGATGTTGCACGGGTGGACACACGGTTGTTGGGCATGTTTTGCGCGGTGGTGAAGAGTGGCAGTTTAGTAGCCGCTTCCCGGGAGATGCATCTTACTCCTTCTGCGATCAGCCACGGGTTGAAGGCCCTGGAAACGAATTTGGGTTGCCGGCTTTTCGAGCGCGTCGGAAAACGAATACTCTTGAATCATGCAGGAGAGCAGCTCCTGGCGCAAATTGCAAAGCCGCTAAGCGATCTCGCAGCCGCGGAAGAGAAGTTGAAGCAGCTTGGGAAATGGGGGCAGCCGCGACTGCGGATCGGGGCGGCGGTCTCCACCTGCCAGTACCTGCTGCCTGCGGTGATCCGTGAGTTGAAGAAGTCGTCTCCAAACTTGCTGTTGCAGGTCGAGTCGGGCGACATGCCGGAGATGATCGAATTAATCCAGCAGAACCGAATCGATTTGGCGCTGGGAGTGGCATCGGATGGCAAGACGGATCTTGTGAGCCGGCCGGTGTTTCGGGACGAGTTGCTGTTCGTGTTTGCGCCGTCGCATCCGTGGGCAAACGGAAAGACGATCACGCGGGATGAATTGAAGAAGCAGCCATTGATTCTGTATCAGCGTTCGAGTGTGACGGCAAAGCTGGTGGAAGAATATTTTGCGGGTCTGGAAATCGTGCCGGCCAACGTAATGGAAATCGGCAACATTGAGGCCATCAAGGAACTTGTGAAACTGAATCTAGGCGTCTCAGTGCTCGCGCCCTGGACGGCGCACAAGGAGTTGGCGCGAGGTGCACTGCGGATGCGGCCTTTAGGCGCCAAGGCCTGGCGGCGCCAATGGGTAATTGCGTGGCTAAAAGGGCGTAGACTTACTTTAGCAGAAGAAACATTCTGGAAACTGTCCCGAAATATGGCTGCGGGAATGCGAATGGACAGGAAGGACGTTTAATAAACGTCGCGCAGATAACGTTTCTCATCGCGGAGTTTCTTAACGTATTCGGCAGCGGCATTGGGAATGATTTGATGAAGGGCGGCATCAACATCTTTAGCCATGCGTGCGGCGTCGCCGCAAACGTAGAAGTAAGCGCCATCTTGCAGCCATTGGAATAATTCCGCAGCGTGTTCGAGCATACGATGTTGGACATAAATCTTTTCAGACTGATCGCGTGAGAATGCGGTCGTGAGACGAGTGAGCGTGCCGTCGTGGAGAAAGTCCTGGAGTTGGTCGCGGTAAAGGAAATCTGTGGACTCATGTTGATCGCCGAAAAATAGCCAGGTCTTCCCTTTTGCGCCCGACGCGCGGCGGTCCTGCAGAAATGCGCGGAATGGGGCGATCCCGGTGCCGGGACCGACCATGATCACAGGACGCGCGGGATCCTGCGGCAAACGGAAGTTCTTATTGGAGTGAACAAAAACCGGCACAGGTGTGGATGAGCAGACTCGATCAGCAAGAAAACTGGAACAAACGCCTTTGCGCAGCCGGCCGAGAGATTCATAGCGGACGACCGAAACGGTGAGGTGTACGTGTTTTGAATGTGCCTTCGGACTGGACGAAATGGAGTAAAGTCGTGGCTGAAGTTTTTTGAGACATCTCATAAACTCAGCAGGAGTCCACGCAACCTGCGGGTATGCGAACAGCAGGTCAATCACCTCGCGTCCCCACAGGAACTTCTTCAATTCGCCGTTTACGTTAGGCAACCCAAGTTTCTTGAGATGTTCATCACCGGATCGTTCGGCGAGAGCAGCGATGAGGAGTTGCGAAATCCTGGTGATGTCGTAATCGTGCAGGAGAGACTTGCGGAAGGCTTCGTCATCCGAACAGCCGAGCGCGCAAAGGACTTCATCCACCAGTTGCGGGCAGTTGGTGGGGATCACACCGAGGGCATCGCCCGCTTCGTACGTGAGACTAGACCCCTCGAGGGAGATTTCGAAATGCCGAGTTTCTTTCGCCGACCCCGGCCCATTAAGAACGCGGTTTGCGATGAGGTAAGCGTGGAACGGGTTTGAACGGGAGTAAGTAGTTGGTTGAGGCTCGAGAGTTGAGGCTTCGGGAACCCGAGGAGTTGAAGCGTCAGAGATAAGCGAGGAAAGTACCCCCTGCATCCAGGCGCAAAAAGGTTCTTCGTAATCCACGTCACAGTCGACACGGGCATGAGCGCGTTTGGCGCCCAATTGTTCAAGGCGCTGATCGAAGTTTTTGCCGCAGGCGCAAAATTTAGGATAATTGGAGTCGCCCAGCGCGAGGACCGAAAATGTGAGATTCGCCAATGAAGGGGCCTCACCGTTGCTCAGGAATGCCCAGAAGCCCTTCGCGTTGTCAGGCGGGTCGCCATCGCCGTAAGTGCTTGTGATAAGAAGCAAATTCTTTTCGGTTTTAAGGTTGGCGAACGGATACTGAGCGACATCGTAAACAATTGGTGCGAAAGCGCGACGGCCGGCTTCTTTGGCGACGCGTTTAGCGAGGGCTTCGGCATTGCCAGTCTGCGAGCCGAACAGGATGGTGAGCGGCTGAAGACTCGTTGAGGGTTGAGCGTTGAGCGTTGAGGGATCGGGGGTGGAGCGAGAGAACAGGCCCGCAAAAAAACCGTTCAAGTAGGCACGCTGCTCTGCAGTGAACGGAGCGGTATCCGGAATGTAAGGCACAGATTTGGCCTCGTTCATTGTGAGAACATCTCCTGCAGTTCCTTCGTTTCATGCCGCCGCGCGAAGGCCGCAAAGGATTCGCCTGTCTTGCGGCGTTCGACATAGACTTTCAGCACACGTTCCAGGAGGCGGGGCAGTGCGGAGAATGGAATGCCCTTGAAAACCTCCTTCGCGATTGACTGATCGTGACCAAAACCGCCGCCAAGCACCACGTTGTAAGCCTCGACGCTTTCGCCTTCGAGGGTCGTCTTCGTCCCGAGTAAGCCGATGTCGCCGATGTAATGCTGGGCGCACGAATGTGGACAGCCGGTGAGGTGAATGTTAACAGGCTGGTCCAACGGAACGCGTTTCTCGAGATAGCGTGCCAGCTCGATTGCCTGTCCCTTCGTGTTGGTGGATGCCCATTTGCAGCCGGTGTTGCCGGTGCAGGCCACAAGTCCGCCAGCGATGGTGCTGGCTTCGTAATGGAAGCGCATGCGGATCAGGTTGCGCTTCACCGTCTCGACGAATGCGTCCGGAACGCCCGGGATGAGCAGATTCTGCCATGGCGTGAGCCGAAAGTGACCTGAACCATAGTTTTGCGCCAGGTCGGCGAGCCGCCGCATCTGCGCCGTCCGCATCCGGCCTACCGGAATGGCGACTCCGATATAGTTGAGGCCGCGCTGCGCCTGCTTATAAACGCCCAAGTGGCCGTGTCGGAGGGGTTGTTGCGGTAAGGAGCAGTGATCGCGGGAAAATTCGACCAGGGGGAAAGCCAGGTCGTGCCGAACCTCCTCAAGGAATTTTGAAATTCCCCACTGGTCGATAAGATATTTAAGCCGCGCCTTTTTGCGATCCGTGCGACATCCGTGCGCAGTAAAAACGCGGATCATGGCGACCGCCACTGCCACGGCCTGACCCGGCTTCACGATAATACCTGCATCCCTGGCGAACTGCTTATGACCAGTGATGCCAGCCAACTCGACACGAAAGTAGATACCGGGTTCGATGCCCTTGCCCTCATTCACCCGGACGGCGATGAAACCAATGTCGTTCGTGTCTGCGACGACACTCACGCTACCGCCGCCGTCAAAAGCCACATTGAATTTGCGCGGTAACCCATAAAGATCGCGCTGATTGAGAATGTAGTGGTGTAGCGCTTTCGCAAGTGGGCGCGTGTCAATTAACTCAGTTGGGTCAATGCCAGCGGTTGGAGATGCGGTAATGTTCCGCACGTTGTCCACGCCTGAGCCGCGGGCAGTCAGCCCGATGTCCTGCAGCTTGGTCAGCACCTTGATGATATTTTTCGGAGCAATCTCGCGAACCTGGATATTGGATCGCGTGGTGATGTCTGCGTAATCGCCACCCCAATCATGCGCGATCTCCGCCAGGCCATGCATTTGTGTGGCGGTCAGTTCACCTGCCGGAATGCGGCAGCGCAGCATGAAAGCATTTTGCGCCGGGGCGACATAGAACAGTCCATGATATCGAAAGCGAAAGGTATCGGCTTCGTCGGGGAATTTATTTTCGTCCGCGTGCGCGAGGAGCTTATCCCATATGTCCAGTGGCTCCTCGTCGTACTTCCAGCGCTCTTGTTTGCACAACTCGGCAAGCGGCGCGCCGTGGACCGCGGGTTCTGCCGGCTTGAGAGTTGAGGGTTGAGGGTTGAGGGGCTGAGCGGCACCTGCCAGAAAGCCTGCGAGATACTCCTTTTGCTCGTCGGTGAAGGCTTGTTGAGGGTTCAACGTGGCATTCATAACGGTTCAATGCGCACGGCGCAGAATTTGTATGCGGGTTGACCAGAATAGGGATCAAATGCAGACAAGGTCAGGCGATTGGTTCCTTCATAATGCATGGGCATGAAAATCTGGCCAGGCTGCACGGTCGCGGTAATCAGAACTTTTGCGTGCGTACTGCCTCTGCGGGAGATCACGCGCACTGTGCTGCTCGGCTGGACCCTTATTCGCGCGGCATCCTTCGGATGAATCTCGACATGTAATTGGTCCGGCTGCAGACGGCGAAGAATGTCGGATTTGCCCGTGCGGGTGAGGGTATGCCATTGCGCCGCTGTTCCCCGGCCCGTAAGGAGCAACAGCGGATATGCTGTATCTGGACGCTCCGGCAGTTCGCGCGGTTGCTCAAAGATAAATTTTGCCCTGCCATCGGCGTGATAGAATTGGCCATCTTCAAACAAACGGCGCTCGCTCGACGGAAGGCTTGCGGAGACGCTCGCTCTCTCAGGGCAGGGCCATTGGATGCCGCCGCAATTTTCGAGCATCCGGTAATCGCGGATCCCGCTTACATCGCATGGACGACCTTTGCTGAGCCTTTTGATGATTTGGAAAACAGCTTGAGGGGAACTCCATTCTCGAAAGAGCGGACCGCAACCCCAATAATGCGCGACCAGTTGAAAGATGTGAAAATCCGCCAGCGCCTGGCCTGGCGCACGAGCAACTTTTTTGACAAGGCCGATCCGACGTTCCGAATTGATGAGCGTGCCTTCCTTCTCTCCCCAACCTGCGGCGGGCAAAACCAGGTGCGCCTGCTGCGCCGTTTCCGTGGTCGTGTAGAGATCTTGCACAACGAGGAACTCGAGTTTGTTCAGCGTCTGACACAGCTGCGTCCGATCAATCCAGGAATGCGAAGGGTTCGTACCGATGATCCAGAGGCCTTTGATGGCGCCGTCGCCAATCCGCTGAACGATCTGGTCGTATGGCAACGAATCGCGCCCCGGAATTCGTTCGCCGGGAATGCCAAGAATGCCGGCGACATCGTGCCGATGTTCGGGGTTTTGAAAGCTGCGGCCGCCAAGCAGGCTCGTGGTATTGCTGAACAAACGCGAGCCCATCGCATTGCATTGGCCAGTGATGCTGTTTGCCCCGGTGCCGGGCCGTCCGATATTGCCGGCCATCAATGCCAGGTTGATAATAGCTTGCGCAGTCCGTGTCGCCTCGTGACCCTGGTTAACGCCCATGGTCCACCAGAAAGACACAGCCTTGCCGCGCGCGATTGTGCTCACGAACCGGTCAAAGGATTCGAACGACAGCCCGGTAGCTGCACAGACGACCTCCCGTGAGAAAGGCTCAACGAAACCCTCGAACTCTGAGAACCCGCTGGTATGAGCCTCAACGAATTCGCGGTTAACGCAGCCGCGTCGGATGAGCGCACGAGCGGCGCCATAGAGCAACACAATGTCGGATTTGGGCGCAATCGCCAGATGTTGCGTCGCGTTCATCGCGGTCTCCGTCTTTCGCGGATCGACCACAATGATTTCCGGGCGCTGCTTGCTACTGAGCACGCGCTGCCAAAGGATCGGATGCGCAACGCAGAGATTCGATCCGATGAAGACCAGCACGTCAGACTGCTCGAGGTCCGCGTAGGTATATGGCGGCGCGTCAAAACCAAAGCTTTGCTTGTAGGCAACGTGTGATGTCGCCATGCATTGCCGCGTGTTTGAATCACAGTGCATGCCGCCCATCCCGAATTTGAACAGCGCGCCAAGGAACGCCATCTCCTCTGTGCAGATTTGCCCGCTGCTAAGAAAGGCAATCGATTCCGGCCCGTGTTGATCCAGCAACGCCTTGAACTTGAGCGTGAACACCTGCAGGGCGTGATCCCAATCGATGGGTTCGAGCACGCCAGTTCTCGAATTGCGAAGCAGCGGAGTCGTAGCGCGGTCTGGCGCCGCCAGCGGAGTGAGCGCCTCCCAGCCTTTAGGGCAGGCAAGACCCAGGTTCACTGGATAATCCGGGTTCGGCGTGAGATTTACGGCGCGACCGTTCTGCAGGTGAGCTTGCAAGCTGCAACCGACAGAGCAGAAGCCGCACACCAATGATGTCACAGCGTCGGGAGTCAACCGCGCAGGCAGTTTACCCAAACCAAAATCGCCCGGGCGCAAGATGAGGTCGGCTGATAGCGCGCCGTTCCAACGGCGCAACGGCGAGTCTTGCTGGAGCAAGGAAGTTTTCATCCCGGCATTTTGGCAGGCTGAACGGCAACGAAGAAAAGCCACCTCTCAATCAGTTCTCCGACCAGACAAAGAGAAATGCCGGCGGCAACCAACCCAAACCTTGAGAAGTCCGGACCAGGTCCGGCTGGCAAGCCATGAAGTGCCAACAAGGCCGGGAAACACACGCCGCCGGCAATCCCACATGCGACGCGCACGCGTCGATGAAGCCCAAATCGTCCGATCAAGAGCAGCGCCGTTTTGTGCAACTGCGAGAAGTCATCGTTGCTGAACGCTCTCATGACGCGCTCTTCCGTGGCGAGCTTCACCAGGAATCCGCATACGGTGAGGGCCGCAAAGACGAGCAAAAGGAACCTGGGCGCATCTCCCGCTGCGCCCAGGCAGGCCAGCAGTGATCCTACTGATCCGAGCAGGCAGGCGGTCGCGAAAAACTTCGGACCGGTTGTGGCGAGTGTCCAATACTCGCGGCTGGTATCGTGATAGATCATCGCGGAGCAGAAGACTCCGGCTAAGGCTGTGATGACTGTTGCCACGCCGAGCAGCAGCGGGGCGTTGGTGGAGAATGTGTAAACTATTGCAAATGGCAGGCAGAGGCCAAAGACGACGATTTCGCGACTTAGCCAGGAACGCCGCAGGCCCAAAAAAGCGCGCCACGCACCGAGTGGCCGCCCGAGGTGCAGAATACTCGCAACCAGCCCGGTGCAGAGGCTGAGCAACGCGATGAGCAACTGTAACTTCACAATGGGCGCTGGCAAGAATGCCTGGAACGCGAATGCGAACGTATACAACCCCGCGGCCATTTGTGTGAGCACGAGCATAAACACCAGCGGCCAGTGCGCCGGCTGCGAGCGAAGTGTTTCTCGATCAGACGCCTTCAATGAAGAGGGCAGGGAACGTTTGCTAATGTATCGCGTCGTCGGCAGCGTAATGGACGGGTCGGGCGAGGCGGGTAGAAAATGATTCCCGACGTCGCCGGACGCGACGATCGTAATCCGGATCGCTTCGTTTGGGCATGCTTGCACGCAGGCGGGCGCTTCACCGCCCAGTAAGCGATTGCTGCACATGTCGCATTTGCGCACGATGCCCCGCGAAGGCGAGTACTTCGGGACTTCGTAGGGGCATTTGAGAATGCAGTACTGGCACCCGATGCATTGATCGTCGAGGTGTCGGACAATTCCGGTGACGGGATCTTTTTCGTACGCCAGCACCGGACAGCCGTTCAGGCAACCGGGATCAACGCAATGGTGGCAAGCGGTACTCACCACTTGCTGAAATGGGTTGCGCCAATCATCGCTCACCAGGAGGCCCGTTTCGCGCCACGCTTCCCCATCATCGAGGCCATTGAGCGAATGGCACGCGGTGACGCACGCCTTGCAGCCGCTGCATTTGTCGAGGTTCACTTCAAAGGCGAACTGGCGCCCCGGCGAGGGCACAGAAAGAGGAATCAAGTGACGATACCTCGATTGCTGGGTGAGTTCGCCGCGGCCGTGCGCGTCCGAGAATCTCTCGACCGCGCTCATTTTTCCCTGCTCGGCGAGCAGATCCTCAATCAAACGCGGTGGTTGAAGCCCGGAGCGCATGGATCCCTAGAAAGTAATTGTCGCCTGGAGGTAAGCGAAATCAGCGTCATCGTCTCCGCCCGCGCCCGCGGCGGTGTCAGTGAGATACTGCCCGGCGAAGAAATGGCTGTAGCCTGCCAGGAGCTTCAGCCATTTCGTTGGCGTGTAACCGACCGTCAGGTCAACTTCCGTGCCCACGAATGTGTCCGCGTCTCGGGCGGCGGCATTGACCGGGCGCACCTGTGTGACCCCGTTGGCCCGATACCAGGCATCTTCATTGGTGTGGAGCCAGAAGGCATGGCCATCGATCTGGATCGTCACCTTGGGGTCTGGCGCGAATTTTACACTCGCGGAGGGATTGTGGATGTTTTTCCAGGCGAAAAAATCCATGTAACCGTAGAACTTGTGGTTCGTCGGGAACAGATTAAGGAACGATCCATCCTCGTCATCGTTCGGGTCCGTATCGCCCGAGGCGAGGCTATACTCGATTCCCAAACGCGGCTTCCATGGCACGTCTTCGAATGTGTAACCGACGCGCCCTTCCAGGGCGAAGGCGGAGTGCTCCAGCGAAGTCCCGGACGCGTTCGGGTAATCGCTACCGATGCGCCCATCAGCGCGGCCAAATTGATACGCGCCCTCGAATTCGTAATCGAAGCCATTCAACTGGCCGGGCAGACTCTTCACGCGCACGCCCGGCGTGTAGACCTCCTGCTTGATGTCATACGCCAGCGCCCGGTTGCCGAACACGTCCTGATACAGCGGTTCATTCTCCTTCTTGTTGCGATATAGAAAATAGAGGTCGGTCGTTTGATTCGGAATCCAGGTGGTGCTGGCGTATAAGCCCGCGAAGGTGTCTTTCCAATTCCCGTCGTTGAACGTCCACCCGCGGTTTTCGTCTGGACCACGATCGCGAATCTCGACAACATGGCTGGCAAAGCCGTCCACCCAGAACTTTGGATCCTGGTACCGAAGTTTCACGGCGTCGAAGGTGCGGCTGAAATTGTTCCAGTCGAACGCTCCGATCAACCGCTCATCGCCATAAATGAACTCCTGGCGTCCAATCTTGGCGATGAGCGGGAACTTCGCCGGATCGCCGACTTCCACGTAACCTTGACGCAAATCAAATGGATCATCACCCTCCGCTCCCAAAACGAATGGCACGCTCTTTCGCTTTGACTCAAATTCACGGGTGTCCTGCCCCTGAACGTAGGCTTTAAGCCACGAGTCCGGCTTTACCATGAAGCCCACGCGAAATCGCTGCAGCAGCCAAACATCGTCCGTCGCCACATTGTTCGCGCTGTTGAAATCGAAATTATTCTCGCGGAGCTCGCCCCGAATCCGCTCCTGGACGTCGAAGGTGAGCTTGCCGTCGTAAAAGCTCAACGGGTTGTAAGTGCCCGCAAGCTTTTGCTCGATGGTTTTGCGCTGGGCTTCAGTGATTTCGGCTGAATGAGCCAGGACGGCGCTGCCGGCCAGGAGTGAAGATGTTGCTATTTTGTATTTATATTTCATGCAAGGGCGAGTTGTGCAGGTTCCGGTTCCTTCTGTTCCGGCATACTTTCCAGATATTCCAGTAATTGTGCGCGCAGCGCGTAAAAGCGGGCGTCGTCCAGCAGATGTTCGCGCCGGCGCGGCCTGGGCAGATCAATTTCAACGACCGCACCCACGCGCGCTTCGGGCCCGTTGGTCATCACTACCACGCGGTCGGCGAGGAAAACCGCTTCATCCACGTCGTGGGTCACCATCAGGACCGTCTTTTTGTCATCTTCCCAAAGGCGCACGAGTTCCTGTTGAAGTTGAATGCGAGTAATTCCATCCAGCATCCCAAACGGTTCGTCCAACAGCAGCATTTTGGGATTCAGGGCAAAGGCCCGTGCGATGCCAACGCGCTGTCGCATGCCTTGCGAGAGTTCGGCCGGCAATTTATCGAGGTCGTCGCCCAGGCCGACGAGCGCGAGATAATGTTCCGCAATCTGGCGCCGCTCTTTCGCGCTCTTGCCAGGATAAATTTCGTTTATGCCAAGCAACACATTTTCGCGCGCCGTCAGCCACGGCAGCAGACAGGGCGCTTGGAACACGACCCCCCTGTCCGGGCCGGGACCCCTTACCTCTTTCCCGGCCAGAACAACCCCGCCTTCGGTCGCTTCCTGCAGCCCTGCCAGGATCGACAGGACCGTGCTTTTGCCGCACCCCGAGTGACCAACCAGGCAAACAAACTGCCCGAGGGGAATCTTCAGGCTGAACTTTTTCACCACGCAAAGGGGCCCCTTGGGCGTGTCGAACGTTTTCGTCAGTTGCGTGAAATCCACGTACGACTCGGGGATCATGCCACCTCCTCTGTGCGCGAGAGTTCCAGGCCAGTGTATTGTGGAATGCCGCGAGTGGGGCGAAGCGTCCTCGCTGCGCCGCTCCCCGGCCCGTGGCTGAGCAAGTAATTCAGGATCGCCTTTCGCGCGTGTTGATAATTCGGATCGGAATTCAGTTGCCGCCGATCGCAGGGGCGGCGCAACCGGACTGGCACTGGCTCGCCCAAAGTCGCACCCGGTCCCGCGGACATAGGGATGATTCGGTCCGCAAGCATAATGGCTTCATCAACGTCATTCGTGATCATCAGAATAGTGCGCTTCTCCTGCTGCTGAATCCGCATGAGTTCCTCCTGAAGCTCGGCTCGCGTGAGCGCATCGAGCGCGCTGAGCGGTTCATCCAGCAGCAACAATTTCGGCTCCATGGCCAAGCCGCGCGCAAGCGATACGCGCTGACGCATCCCACCCGAAAGTTCGGACGGCCGGCGGTCCAGCGCATGACCGAGTTTGACCATCTCCAGGTAGCGCCGCGCGCGTGCGGTAACTTCGGATCGAGGTGCTTGCGGCAGGCACTGGGCTACCGCGAGCTCAACATTCGACAGCGCGCTCAGCCACGGCAAAAGCGAGTAATTCTGGAATATAAGACTGCGTTCCAGGGAGGGACCTTCGGCAGGTTGTCCATCGAAAACAATTTCTCCCGAATCGGACTGCAGCAGGCCGGCAATCAAGTTGATCAGTGTTGTCTTTCCCGCCCCGCTGTAGCCGACGATGCACACCAACTCGCTTTCGGCCACTTCGAAGCTGATATTGCGCAAGACCTCCCGGTTGCCGTACGCTTTTCGAATGTTATTAACCTCTAGAATCATCGGATGCTCACGCCAGGATTGCTCCCATCCGTTTCTCCGCGAGTAACATTACGCGGTCGAGTAGAAACCCGATCAGTCCAATGGTGGCGATGGAAAGAATGATGTGCTCATAGATCAGCGAGTTATACTCCTGCCAGAGAAAGCCCCCCACGCCCGGAGTCCCGGTCAGCATTTCTGCCGCGACAATCACCAGCCACGAGATCCCCAGCGAAAGCCGGTAACCGGTGAACATGTACGGAAGGCTTGCGGGCAGCAGAATCTTGAACATCATTTTCAGGCGGGACAGTTTCAATACGCGGCCAACATTCAGATAATCCTGCGGCACGTTGCGAACGCCGATGGCAGTGTTCAGCACGGTGGGCCATATCGAACAAATGGCGATCGTGAAAATGGCCGACGGAGTGGTTTTTTGAAACAACACCAATCCCAGTGGCAGCCAGGCCAGCGGCGAAATCGGCTTGAGCACCTGGATCAACGGATCAAAAAGTTTGGTGAACACCTTGGACATTCCAAGGATGAACCCCAGCGGCGTGCCGATCAGAAGGGCCAGAATGTAACCCTTCCCAACCAACACCAGACTGTGCCAGGTAAAACGCAACATCCCCTGGTCCATCTCGCCACGTTTCGCCAGCGGCTCCAGGATGTACGGTTTGCTCATTTCCCACGTCCGGCCCGGCGTTGGCAAATTGGGCGCCCAGGTCTTGCTGGACACTTGCCAGAGCAGCAGCACCAGCATGAAGCCGAGAAGCGGCAGCAGAATACCTTTTAAGTCAATCCGTCGTTCCATAACGTTGCACTAGCCTTTGGGATTCTTGATTTCGAACGAGAGCGCGTACTCCTCCGGTTTGGCCGGATCGAATGTGCCGCCCATCACCTCGAAACTTTCGCTGTCATTGGGCGTGACACTCACGTTGATTTCTTTCATTGCTTCCGTGAACAGGTCCGTTCGCATCACCTTCGCAGCGATGCCTTCGTAATCCGGTGTTCCGGTCGTCAATCCCCACCGGCGATACTGCGACAGAAACCATTTCGCATACGCTTTCGATGGGTAATTGCAGTTGCGCTCCGAGAAGATCATGTAATTGGGGTCCTTCTCCTTGCGGCCGTCGCCATAATCATAATCGCCTTCCAGGCGCCCGCGAATCGATTGCGGATCGCAGTTGATGTAGGTTGCCTTGCTCACGATTTGCGAGAGCTCCGAGCGATTGCTCATTTGGTCCAGCCAGACACTGGCCTCGTGCAGCGCTTTCAAGACCGCCTTGACTGTCTT
>Ga0075421_100004498_pt1 | contig 16835 bp, 13 predicted proteins | sample SoiMetdeltSBSDD5_FD_75292 | JGI IMG/M metagenome (GOLD analysis project Ga0075421, IMG submission 75292) | Bulk soil microbial communities from a Populus tree surrounding site in Tennessee, USA - Soil MetaG P. deltoides SBSDD5 | ecosystem: Environmental > Terrestrial > Soil > Tree plantation...
GGTAGATCCCCGAGCCGATCACCGTCCCCATCGTGATGAGGACCAGGTCGGTGAAGCCGAGGCTGCGACGGAGGCCGCTCGATTCGGTCATGGACGCGCGCTCGCGACGAGGACGTAGAACGACCGGTCGGCCGCGGCATCGCGACGGAAGCCGGATACCTGGTAACCGTCACGCAGCGCGCGCTGGAACGCGCCACGAGTCGACTGACGCCATACCGTGGCGATCGACGGCGTCGCACTCACGACCTGCTGGAGGTCGGTAGGAATCTCGATCATGACGACCGGCGCGGTCGTGTCATCGAGATCGATCGAGATGTCTCCCGGCCGCGGGAACGGCGTGAGCACCGGAATGCCACCGTTCAGATCGGACGGAACTGCTGGCCTCGCGTGCTCCGCCGGGGATGTCGGCATCATGACGACCAGACGGTCGGTGGCCAGACCGTGGTGCAGGGGACTCGCCGTGATCCCGTACATGTTCTCGACGTAGTCGATCACGTGCACACCGAGTCGGTTGACGTTGAGGTGTGCATTGCGCGCCTGCAGCGGATCGAACGTCCACAGCACGCGCGCGATGCCGCGACGCGCGAGCTCGCTGCGCTGCATTTCCTTGAGATGGCGCCCCACACCGGCGCCGCGGGCGGACTCACGCACGGCGAGCATGTGCGACCAGTGGATTGGTTCGTTCTCACGCACGCCGGCGAGACTGAAGACGAAACCGACGAGCGTTCCCGTCGCGTCGAACGCGCCGATCGCGAGTCCACCGATCCCCGTTGCGACGCGGAGGAGCGACGCGGGTACCTGGTCCGCGAACGCTTCGCCCCAGATCTCGGCCTGCAGGGCGGCGCACTTCCGCGCGTCCTCGATCGTGTCGAACGCACGATAGCTGAGCTGATCGTCCCTGCGCTCGCCCGTCGCCGACGAGGGCGGAGCGTCGGACACGGGAGAGGAGGAGCGGTCGTCGGAAGCGAGCGGCATGGGCGCAGCTACGGGGTCACAGGTTGAGTCAGCGCCCCGAGCCGCTCGGCGGCGACGTCACATCCGGGTCACGGACGGGCGCGAGCGCTAACGTATGGCGAGGGCGGGAATACCACAATGGTCGACCAAAACGGTCTCCCCCTCAACACCGCTGTTGCGTCGTCTGGGACCGCTCAGTAAGCTTGCCGCAGTGTCAACCTCCGCCCCGCGGCGCCCCGCGCGCAGACCCGGCTCGCCGCTACCCGCGGTTCAGAGCGCTCGCCCCTCGGCCGACGATGCGCGGTCTGACACCGTCTCGCGCGTGTACCAGGAGCTGCGCGGCCTCATCGTGTGGGGACACCTCCCGCCGGGTGCGCGCATCGCCGAACGCGCCGTGGCCGAGCGACTCGGGCTGAGTCGCACGCCAGTGCGGAGCGCGCTGCACCGGCTGCAGCAGGAAGGTTTCGTCTCGTCGGTCGGTCGCGGTCAGGATCAGCGCTTGATCGTCGCACCGCTCACGCAGGAAGACGGGCGAGAGATCATTCTCATCGTCGGTCATCTCGAAGGCCTCGCCGCACACACCGCCGCCTTGCTGCCCGACGACCGTCGCAAGACCATCGTCGCGCGTCTCCGGGCGATAAACCGTGAGCTCGCCGCCGAATCGAAGCGCCGCGAGTTCACGCGCATCTTCGATCTCGATCAGGCCTTTCACCGCGCGTACGTCGAGGACGTGGTGGGGCCGCGACTGCTCGCGCTCCATCGCTCGATCAAGCCGCAGATCGAGCGCTACACGCGGCTATACATCAGCGCGCTCGTGGACACCCTGCCGACGTCGGTGAAGGAGCATGACGTCATCATTCGTGCGATCGCGGCGGCCGATGCGGTGACCGCGCAGCATGCGGTCGAGACGAACTGGCGGAACGCGGCCGAGCGACTCTCGAAGGTCATCGCGAAGCTCGGCGAGCGCGGGAGCTGGCACGCGTGGGAGCCGGCGAGGTCTACGGCGCGCAGGCGCTGAGGAATCGGCGACGCGCCTGGCGTTCGGCATTACAACACCTCGGGGGGATCATGGTGATCCGACGTTCTTCATTCGCGCCATACGTGATATGCGCGGTCCTGTCAGTGGCTACGCGCGCTCACGCGCAGGAAACAGCGTTCGATCTCAAGGCGAACTACGCCAAGGGCGACTACATGGTGCCCATGCGCGACGGCGTGAAGCTCTTCACGATCGTCTACACGCCGCGCGATACGACACGCAGCTATCCGATTCTGCTCGTTCGGACGCCGTATTCGATTCGCCCCTACGAGCCCGACGTCTACCGGAACGTCCTCGGGCCATCTCGCGAATTCGATCGTGACGGCTACGTGTTTGTATTCCAGGATGTCCGCGGGAAGTTTCGCTCCGAGGGCGAGTTCGAGGTCATGCGGCCGTTCAAGCCGGTGAAGCGAACCTCGAAGGACGTCGACGAGAGCAGCGATACGTACGACACCATCGAGTGGCTGCTGAAGAATATCCCGAAGAACAACGGCCGCGTGGGGATGTGGGGCATCTCGTACCCCGGGTGGCAGACCGTGATGGGCATGATGGAAGCGCATCCGGCGCTCAAGGCGGCGTCACCGCAGGCGTCGCCGTCGGACATGTACATCGGCGACGACTTCCATCACAACGGTGCGTTCCGGCTGATGTACGCCTTCAGCTGGCTGGCGGGTAACGCGCGCACGCGTGCGGGACAGACGACGACAAGCAACGCCGCGTTCAGTTACGGCACGCCCGATGGCTATCGCTTCTTCATGGAGGCGGGAGCGCCGGGTCGCATCGACTCACTGTACTTCAGGGGCGAGGTGCCGGCGTGGAACGACTTCATGCAGCACCCGAATTACGACGAATACTGGAAGGCCCAGAACGTCCTCAAGGACCTGAAGACCGTGCCGGCCGATCTGCCCGTCCTCAACGTCGCGGGCTGGTTCGACGCCGAGGATTTCTACGGTCCGACGAGCATCTACTACACGCTCGAGAAGGTGCATCCGAAGAATCGAAGCATTCTCGCGGTGGGTCCGTGGCTGCACGGCGGATGGAACAGCATGCCGGGCGATCAACTCGGCAACATCAAGTTCGGTTCGCAGACGAGTCGTCACTTCCAGACCGAGGTGCAGTTCCCATTCTTTCAGTGTCATCTCAAGGGTCAGTGCGACAAGGAGCTGCCCGAGGCGACGGTGTTCGAGACGGGAACGAACGCGTGGCGGAGCTACGAAACCTGGCCGCCGAAGAACGTCGGCGAACGCAAGCTCTATTTCCATGCAAACGGTAAGCTGTCGTTCGAGCCACCACGCACCGGAGGGTTCGACGCGTACGTGCACGACCCGAACAAGCCCGTGCCGTTCTCGGCCGAGACCCGCACGACGCAGGGACACCTCTGGATGATCGAGGATCAGCGGTTCGCCGCAATGCGCCCGGACGTGCTGGTCTACGAGACCGAGCCCCTGACCGAGGATGTGACGATTGCAGGCCCCATCATCGCGAACCTCGAGGCTTCCACGAGCGGTACCGACGCGGATTGGGTCGTCAAGCTGATCGACGTGTTGCCGGGCGACACGCCTAACAACGATCCGAACCCCGCAGGCGTGCGCATGGGTCACTTCCAGATGCTGCTTGCGGGCGAAGTGTTCCGGGCCAAGTACCGTCAGAGCTACGAAAAGCCGACCCCCATGGTGCCCGGTCAGACGACGCACATCGAGTTCGATCTTCGTGACCGGTACCACACGTTCAAGAAGGGACACCGGATCATGGTGCAGGTGCAGAGCAGCTGGTTCCCGGTGATCGACCGCAATCCGGGGACGTTCACGAACATCTACTACGCCAAGCCGTCCGACTATCGCCGAACGACGCAGCAGGTCCATCGCTCGCCGGCGCGTCCGTCGCATATCCGCGTGAAGGTGGTCGAGCCGCCGCCACGGGTCGTGCCGTGACCGTGGTCGTTCGTGTCGTGATCGAGAGGCTGTCCAGTAAGCGGACCTGATCGGAGGCTGTTCGTGCGTATGCGTCAGTGGGTCTTCGCGTCGATCGCGTGTCTCGGGCTCGCGACTACAGCGGTTGCACAAGGCACTCGGCTACTTCGGCATCCGGCCGTGAGCCGCGACCTCGTCGCGTTCGACTACGCCGGCGACCTGTGGGTGGTGGGTCGTGCGGGGGGACAGGCGCGGCGGTTGACGGCGACGCCTAACGTCGAAAGTGATCCACAGTTCTCGCCTGATGGGTCGCGCCTCGCGTTCACCGCGACGGTCGGCGGGAACACCGACGTGTACGTGATGCCGGTGTCAGGCGGTGATCCGACACGGCTCACGTATCACCCGGGCGTCGACCGCGCGCGCGGCTGGACGCCCGACGGGCGCCACGTGGTGTTCGGCTCGGCCCGAATCAGCCCACCGCACCAGTCGTACTTCCGGCTCTTCACCATGTCCCTCGACGGTGGGCTCCCGGAGCCGCTCCCCATGCCGCGCGCGTTCACCGGGGCCCACTCGGCCGACGGCAAGCGCATCGCGTACGAGGAGATCTCGACGACGTTCACCGCCGCCTGGCATGAGATCAGCGGGTGGCGCCACTACCGCGGCGGACGCACGCACCCGATCCGCGTGATGAACCTGGCCGACCACTCGGTCACGAAGCTGCCGTGGACCGACAGCAACGACTCCGACCCGGTGTGGGTGGGAAACACGATCTACTTCCTATCGGATCGCAGCTTCGCCACGAACCTGTTCACCTACAACACCGAGAAGAAAGAGCTCAAGCAGCTGACTCGGCATGGCGACTACGACGTCATGAACGTGTCGGCCGGACCGGACGCTGTGGTCTACGAGCAGGCCGGGTACATCCACCTCGTCGATACCAGGACGGGCCAGACGAAGCAGTTGAGCATCGACGTTACCGGTGATCTGCCGTGGGCCCGGGCCGGGATCAAGCGCGTGGCGGGAATGATCCGGAGCTCGGCGCTCTCGCCATCCGGCGTGCGCGTGGCCATCGAGGCCCGTGGTGACATCTTCACGGTGCCGGTGGAGAAGGGCGATTACCGCAACCTGACGCACAGTACGGCGGTCCACGATCGCGACCCCGTGTGGTCGCCGGATGGGACACAGCTCGCCTGGTTCTCGGACGCGAGTGGCGAGTACCAGCTCATCGTCGGGGAGCAGACGGGCGTCGCGAAACCGCGCGCGATCGCGCTTCCCTCGTCCGCCTTCTTCTCCGAGCTCGCGTGGTCGCCTGATGGCAAGCAGCTCTCGTTTCAGGACAACCACCTGAACCTGTGGACGCTGGATCTGGCGAGCGGCAAAGCGACGAAGATCGACACCGAGACGTACGATGACCCCGGCCGGTCCATCGACCCGGTGTGGGCGCCGGACTCGCGATGGATCGCGTACTCCAGGAATCTTCCGAACCACCTGCGTGCCATCTTCGTGTACTCGCTCGCGGATGGTAAGACGCACCAGGTGACCGACGGGATGTCCGATGCCGTGTCGCCGGCGTTCGATGCGAGCGGGAAGTACCTCTACTTCCTGGCGAGCACGAATTACGGGCCTAACGCGGGTTGGCTCGAGATGAGCTCGACGGAGCGCCCCGTACGGCGCTCGATCTATCTCGTCGTGCTCTCCGCCACCGAACCGTCGCCACTTCTTCCCGAGTCCGGTGATGAGCCGGGCGCGCCGGCGCCGGTAGCGGGCGGCGCGGCCAGATCGAAGCCGGACTCCACGACGCGCATCGACATCGCCGGCATCTCCCAGCGTGTATTGTCGCTTGCGGTGCCGCCGGGCGACTACCGCGACCTGACCGCCGGCCCAGCGGGCACGATCTTTTACGCCGAGCCCACGCCGGGCGCCGGTCAGGGTCAACCATCGCTCCGCGTGCATCGGTACGTGCTCAAGGACCGCGCTGGAGCGCCGTTCATCGAAGGTGTGCGCGCCTACTCGCTCTCGGGCGATCGGAAGAAGCTGCTGTACCAGGCGGGCGCCGGCGCGGATGGCGGCCGGTGGGGTGTCGTCGGGAGCGACCGGCCAGCTCGTGTCGGTGATGGTCCCGTCAACGTCGCGCAGATCGAGGCGTTCGTGGACCCGCGCGCCGAATGGGCGCAGATCTTCCGCGAGACATGGCGCATCCAGCGCGAGTTCTTCTACGACGCGAAGATGCACGGCGCCGACTGGAAGGACGTGCTGGCGAAGTACAGTCCGCTGGTCTCGCACGTCGGCCATCGTGCCGACCTGGGGTACCTCGTCGCGATGACAGGCGGCGAGCTCGTGGTCGGGCATTCGTACCTTCTGGGCGCCGGCGACATACCTAACGACACTCCCGTCTCCGTCGGCATGCTCGGCGCGGACTTCTCGATCGAGAACGGTCGCTACCGCATCAAGCGCATCTATACCGGGGAGAATTGGAATCCGGAGCTTCGCGCGCCGCTGAGCGCGCCAGGGATTCAGGTGGCGGAAGGCGACTACCTTCTCGAAGTGAACGGTGTGCCGCTGGCGCCGCCGACGAACGTCTATCAGGCGTTCGAGGGTACAGCGAACCGGCAGACGATCCTCCGTGTGAGCAGGACGCCGTCCGCCGACGGATCGCGTCTCGTGACGGTGGTGCCGGCGACGAGCGAGGACGGGCTTCGGAGTCGTGCGTGGGTCGAGAACAACCGCCGCGTCGTCGACTCGCTGTCGAACGGCCGGCTCGCCTACGTGTGGCTGCCGAACACGGCTGGCGGGGGCTACACGTACTTCACTCGATATTTCTTCGCGCAGCAGCACAAGGAAGGAACCGTCGTCGATGAGCGCTACAACACGGGCGGCCAGGTAGCCGACTACATCGTGAACCAGCTCGATGTGAAGCCGATGGGCTACTTCGCCACGCGTGACGGGAGCACATTCACGTCGCCGACGGTGGGGATCTTCGGTCCGAAGGTGCTGATCGTCAACGAATCGGCGGGATCGGGCGGCGATGCGCTGCCGTACTACTGGCGCCTGCGGAAGCTCGGACCGATGGTCGGCACGCGCACGTGGGGCGCGCTGGTCGGCACGATCGGCGTGCCGACGACGATCGACGGCGGCGGCATCACGGCCCCGGGGCTCGCGTTCTACGATGCGAGCGGCCGATGGGCGGTCGAGAACGAGGGCGTTGCGCCGGACATCGAGGTCGAGTACTCGGCGGCCGAAGTGCTGAAGGGACGCGACCCGCAACTCGAGCGCGCAGTGCAGGAGGCGCTCAAGCTCCTCGAGCAGAGTCCGATGCGGCGAGTGCCCCGGCCCGCGCCGATCGACCGGGCATCCGGGAAGCCAAACTGACGGTGAGCACCGGATACTACTGAACTACAGAGTCATCTCGCCATCGAACTGAAACGCTGAAGACGCTGAAGAACCAACGCTGAAGACGCTGAGACACCCTTCAATGGGGTCAGACTCCATTGATCCTTCGGACAAGTTCTTCTCAGCGTTCGCATTTGCTGCCTTCTCAGCGTTCCGTTCGATGGAGCGATGAAGTCTGAAATAGATCCGGTTTCCTCCGGCGTTCCCGTCACAATCGTAGTACCCACCGGGCGCGCGATCGATGCTGCCCAGAGGGCTAGTCCACGAACGCCCAGAGCAGCTCTCTGCTCTGTTTGTCCATCGTTTGCGGCGACGAGAAGCGGTACAGATCACCCGCCACATCGCGGATGAGGAGTCCACCCGACGGCAGCGCACGCGGCCAGTCGTCGAGGTGGGTCTGAAACGACCGCCGTCCCTGCTCGGTCTCGACGATCCATTGCCGAATCTCGACTTCCTCCTCGATCGAGACCACGCGCGTCACCTCCAGCACGAACCCCGCCTCGGCAAGCGTCTGCTCGAGCGCCCGCCGCGACTCGTCGTCCAGCAGCGCGGGGTCATCGACGATGGCGACCTCGCGGTCCTCATCGTCGCGGAGCGAGAGGTGCAGACCCGGCTCCGACCATGGGAAGCACTGCCGGAGACGTACGGCAACCGGTCGCTCGCCAGCGATGACGACCAGCCGGCCGTCGGGGGCCCGCCGTAATATCGGGCCATCCTCTGACGACGTGCCCTCTTCAACAAGAGAACTGATCATTGGTCTGGTACTCCTATTCGGTGGTTCGATGTTGAGAGCTCGAGTGGTGAGTTCTCAGTGGTCAGGTGAACAGTCATCAGTGGCCAGTGCTTTAGTAGTCAGTTGCCAGTTAATCGGCCCGGACCCACTGCCTACTGATCACTACTCCACTCATCACTGATGACTGTTCACCTGAGAACTGACTACTCATCACTGACCAAACGGGCCGTGATCTCTCACTGCAGTTGCAGTTGCATTTCGTAGAGCCGTCGGTAAATGCCGTTCGGGTTGCCTAACAGCTCGCGGTGCGTGCCCGACTCGGCGAGCTTGCCCTGCGCGATCACGAACAACCGCGACGCGCGGCGCAAGGTCGACAGCCGGTGCGCGATGGCGAAGACCGTCCGGCCGGCAATGAGCCGGTCGAGCGCCTCCTGGATCTGATGCTCGGTCTCCGTGTCCACCGCGCTCGTCGCCTCGTCGAGAATGAGAATCCGCGGATCGTGCAGGATCGCCCGCGCGATCGAGACGCGCTGGCGCTCACCGCCCGACAACGTGTGACCCCGCTCGCCGACCACGGTGTCGTACCCCTGGCCGAGCTTGCAGATGAAGTCGTGCGCGTTCGCCGCCTTCGCCGCCTCCACCACCGCACCTAACGACGCGCTCGGCAAACCGTACCGGATGTTCTCCAGGACGGTCCCATGGAACAGGTACGGATCCTGGAGCACCATGCCGATCTGCTCGCGATAGTGACCGGTGTCGAGCTGGCGCACGTCCACACCATCGACCAGCACCGCACCGCCACTGACGTCGTAGAACCGCGCAATGAGACTCACCACTGTCGACTTGCCACCGCCCGACGGACCGACGAGGCCGATCAGCTCACCCGGCTGCACGTTGAACGACACGCCCTTGAGGACCTGCCGCACGCCATCGTAGGCGAACGTCACGTTCGCGAACGTCACTCGGCCCTTCACCGGCGATAGGCGCACCGGATTCGGCCTGTCCTTCACCTCCGGCTCGCTGTCCAGCACCTCGAACACCCGGTGTGCCGACGACGTCGCCCGGTTGATCGTCCGCACCATCTGGCCAATCACCTCGATCGGCGCCACGAACATGGTGGTGTACAGCAGGAACGAGACGAACACACCCGCCGAGAGCGGATGCCCGGTGCCTAACAACCGCGGGACTGCCAGCACCCACACCAGCACCGTCGTCGCGTGCACTGCGAACATCAGCAGCGGCCAGAACGTCGTCCACAGCTGGTGAATGCGGTTGATCTCGTCCGTCACGTCGTCGTTGCGGGCGACGAACCGGTCGATCTCGCGCGTCTCCTGGTTGAACGCCTTCACGACGCGAATACCCGGGATCGTGTCCGACAGCACGTCCGTCACCCGCGACCACTTCCGCCACGTCCGAATGAACAAGCCGTTCAGCGACTCGCCGTGCCGGTAGATCATCCAGCAGAACACCGGCACCGGCAGCGTCATCACCAGGCCGAGCCGCCAGTCGAGCGTCAGCAGCACGGCGCCGAGGCCGATGAGCATCACCACCGAGAGCGAGACGTCTACCACGCCGAACGCGATGAACTCCCACAGCCGGTCCGTGTCCGCCGTGACGCGCGAGATCAGGCTGCCCGTCTTCTTCCGCGAGAAGAAGGCGAGGCTCGACCGCTGGATGTGCGCGTAGAGCTCCGTCCGGAGATCACGCGCGACCAACTCGCCGAGCACGGACATGAGTCGCAGCCGGATGTGCGCGGCCACCTGACGGACGATGTAGAGCAACGCCATCGCCGCGACCGCGATCCACGCCAGATGCATCGCCGTGCTGCGGTCGAGGCGACCTTCCTGCGAAGGCCGCACGATCCGGTCGAGCACGTAGCCGGCGAGATATGGCGGCACCAGGCTCGCGAGCGTCACCACCGCCGCCGCCGTCAGGCCGATGACGACCTGCCGGCGATACGGCGCGAGGTAGCGCAGCAGCCGAAACATCACCGTCGACTCACGGCCCGCCACGAGCGCTTGCGCGTCACGAACCGGACGCGCGATCGCATCGGCGTACACGCGATCCGCATCGTCGAGCGCGACCGTGCGGCCGGTGAGCGCCTCATCGAGGACGAACCGGATGTTCTCCACCGCCGCGCGCTGGCGCTGTGTGTAGCGCACCACGATGAGCGGCGCGTCGCCGTCGCCCAGAATGAGCAGCGTGTTCGCGCTCAGGCCGCCGACGTCGCGCACCGCGCGGATGCGCGATCGCGGCACCGACTCGATGTCCCAGGTGGGTATCGTTGGCTCGCCGTCCGGCGGCTCGCTGGGCGACACCCACTTCGCGTTAGGCCGAGCGATGGCGATGTGGTCCGCGGCTAAGACGAGCCAGGACTCGCCGAGCTTGAGGCGGAGATCGAGGTCCGCGAGCGCGTAAAGCTGGACTCGCTGGCCACCCCACAGGTGTTCGAGCGCCGCGCGGAGCTCGCCGGGGAGACTCGCCGGCTGGCCGATGTATCGGGTTATGATCTCGTGATTCATTGTCGTGATCCGCAAAGGAGGCGGGCAAACGAAAAGGCCTTTCGGGTTGGCTGCACCCGAAAGGCCGGATCACGACACCTGATCCTACGCTTCTAGGGTGCTCTGCCTCCGGCCGTGTAAACAGCCGACTTCGTCCCTCGTGGACGCACTGCGCCCAGAAGGCCGAATGCGATCGGCGCGAGACGGCGGGTAGTGGTGAGGAAGCAGAGTTGTATCATCGCAGGATCAGATCTCCTTGGCGGCCTCGATCGGGCGCCTGTGCCTAACATAGGATGCTGCCTTGACGTGAGCAAGAACGATGTTTGTCACACGCTGCGAGCTGGCAGGCCAGCTCGTAGCTGGGAAGCTTAGGCTGAGGCTCCGAGCCGCGAGCTTCCCACAGCAGCAGCCAGCTGGCACGCCAGCCTACCAGCTGCTGGTGGCAGCCTGCCAGCTCGCGGCCTCAGCCTGAGCCTCCCAGCTCAATGCTGGCCTGCCAGCGCCCTGCTGGCAGTTCGAGGACCCCAATCTCCTCAGCCCCTGGCCCGGACCCCTCGAAGACAATCGCGGAACGACCCGTCGACCGCTCATAACGCCGTGCGACATCGAACATTGCCTCACGAGCCGCGTCCGTCCCCAACACGGCTACGGTTCCTCCACTCCCACCCCCGGTGATCTTCGCGCCGAAAAGACCGCGCTCCTCCCCGAGCTCTGTGACGAGCCTCACCAGCAGATCGGTGCCGTCACTGCCCAGCCCACACGCGCTGTAGCTCGCGTGCGACTCGAGCATGAGCTCTCCCATTCGTCGCGCATGCTCCGGGCGGCCGAGGCCGGTTGCCAGCAACTCGGCGAACCGTTTTACCCGGTCGTTCTCGTGCACGGGGTGCGACGTTGCCTGACGAACCGGATACGACCGACCCGGCTCCACCTGCGTCGCGGAATCCGTGATGCCCCCGTACCGAGCCAGGAACTCGCCGCCATCCATTCGCGCAGGAAGGCGATCCGCAAACCGCGCCGAGTACTCCGCTGGTGAGATGTTCGCGAGGTAGCCGTGCCAGCGGTTGTCCTCGACTCGCGCAATCGGTCCGTCCGACGTCGTCCGGAGGCCAGCGAGGGCTGCGATCATCCGATAGCCCATGAACGCTGCCGTCCGAACCGTTCCGTAATCGGCACCGCTCACGGCGTGTCGGATCCCGCTGTCTATACCATAGAAGCGGTACCCTGCCGGAACCTCGATGTAACCCTCGACCATCGCTGGCTGGCAGCGCAGCCGGAGCAGTCGGTTCCGACGTCCCAGTGCCGAGGTCATCTGATCCATGATCCCGCACGGCGCTTGGGCGATGTGATTCTCCGCCCACTGACACGCGGTAGCCAACTCGGCTCCGGTCATGCGGACACCGTAGCACGCCGCGGTCGCGGCCATCGCCGAGACCTCGAGCGCCGCGGACGAGCTCACACCCTTTCCCTCGGGGACCTCCGAGAGGACGAGGACGCGGAGGCCATGCGGTGGTCGCGTGACGCCGCACAGCGTTAGGCACCGCCACACGGCGCCCACTACGTACGCCGCCCATCGGTCCCCAGGTCGCTCGGCGAACCGCTCGGCGAGCGCATCCGGAGTCGCGAGGCTCCCGGTGAGTATCTCGTCCAGGTCGATCCCGAACGTGAACGGCTGCCCGCCACGCAGGGACAGAATCTCGAGACGGCGGGAGTCCTGCGGCTGAGCGATCGCGAACGTCGCGCACGCGAGCGGCATCTCGAGCACGAGCGAGCCGCTGTAGTCGGCTATCCCGCCCATGACGTCGAGACGCCCGGGAGCGCGGGCGATCGTGACCGGCCGATCGGTGGCGATGAACGTGGAGATGAATTCCTCAGACGCGTCCGCTGGTGTTCGCAGGCGATCGAGCGCCGGCGCGAACAGCGCCAGGTCGCCAGACGCTCGAACTTCAGCGAGCGTGCGAGTGCGCACCCTGGCCTGGCTCCGGGAAGTTGGCCGTTGGGACGAGCCCGCGGCGAGTGAGCGCCGCGAGCAACGCCGGCTCGACACGGGCTCGCAGTCGATCGTTCGCGTAGCCCACCCACGAGACGTCGGTCTCGAGGTCGAAGGGCGCATCGAGCGGCGCCCCCGTGGCGTCCGTTAGGCAAACACCCGCCTCCTCGGCGACTAGCGCCGAGCTGAGGTCGTACGGGTGGCAGCAGGAAGGGCGCGGGTGACCGCGCGCGGCGAGGAACGGTGTGAGGAGTGGCCGGACATCCGCGATGAACCGATCGTGGCCCGCCATGAGCTCGTAGAGTTGCCCGCCGGTGGAGATGTACTGGTCCTCGAAGCATGCCGCTTTGCCTGCCAACGGCTGCCCCTCGACCTCGGCCACGATCTCGTCATCGATGGCGGCAAGGACGTCACGGCCACCGGGAAAGAACCGGCTCACCGATGCGAAACCGTGAGCGAGCGAAGCCGCCGTGGATGGCCTGAGCGCCAGTGATTGCGACTGGCCCGTTAGGCGATCGAATCGGCGCGCCTCGACGCCCTCGCCCCGAATGGCCCAGAGCTGATCGGAGAGGTGCTGTTTGAGCAGCGGGATCTCGGTCTGCACTGCGAGCACTATGTCGGCGAGGCGCGTGGCAGGACCGCGGTTCGGTGCGACACCGGTGAGAATCCACGCGGGCCGCTTCTGATACATGAGGCCTCGCGTGCCGTCGATGGGATCCACGAGCAGTCGCCATCGACAGTCGTCGCTGCTCGTCCCGAGCGGCAATGCCAGCCCCGCAGGATCCAATCCCTCGGCGACCAGGCACAGGGGCTCGTCGCGCGCGATCTCACTCAGCCCATCGACGAGGACGGCTTCGCTCACGCGATCCACGGCATAGATGGTGTCGCCCTCGTCGTCGTGGGCGACGCCGGCCAGGTCATCGCCGTGCCGGTTCGCGAACGCGTCGAGGATCGACACGCGGATCCGGTCGTGGAGTGCGAGGATCGGTGGCAGCAGCCGGCGGGCGTCACTCACGGTGATTCTCCGCGATAGTGCATGCTGGACTGCGCCCGCAATTCGGCCGCCTTGGTTTCCGGGTCGGTGTCATTGAGAAAGTTCCCGCCGCCGATCTCCGGGCCGGCGAGGTACTTGAGTAACCCCGGTCGCCGGAGCGGCGGATGGATCTCGATGTGGAAGTGGAACCCGGGGTGAGCCGACCCACCGAGCGGGGCCTGATGCAGCGCCATCACGTACGGGAATGGGATGCGCCAGAGGTTGTCCATCCGCACGAGGGCATCACGCAGGCTCGCTGCCAGATGATCGAGCTCCTCGTTCGAGAGCTCGGCGATGTTGGCATGTGTGGCCCGCGGCACGATGATCGTCTCGTACGGATACCGCGCGAAGTACGGCACGAACGCCAGCGCGTGCCGGCTCGTGTTGAGCAGGCGGACTTCCGCCTCGTCTTCAGCCGCGATGATGTCTTGAAAGAGCACGCGGCCGTGCTCGTCGAGATACGCGGCTGACGCCTCGGCCTCGAGCTCGATGGTGCGGAAGACGAAGTTCGTCGCGTAGATCTGGCAGTGCGGATGCGGATTGCTGACGCCGACGACCTCACCCTTGTTCTCGAACATGAGAACGTGGCGCACTTCCGGTCGGGCAGCGAGGGTGCGGAACTCCACTTGCAGCGCTTCCAACAGCCTAACGACAGACTCATGAGGGAGCTCGGCCAGCGACAAGTCGTGTCGTGGCGAATAACACACAACGCGTGAGAGCCCAGCCGCGCGCAGGTTGCGGTATGGGGCCCGCGGCGGTGGTGACGGCTCGGGCGCGAGCGGCCCGACGCACGGGTGATCGTTGTCGAACGCGAAGACGCCGCTGTACTCCGGGTTCCGCTGCCCGGAGATCCTGCTGTTGCCGGGACAGAGGTAGCAGTCGGCAGCATGCGACATATTCGGCGCGCGAGCACCTCCCACGGTCTCGCCCTGCCACGGCCGCTGGTCCCTGTGCGACGAGATCACGACCCATTCCCGCCGCAGCGGGTGCCAGCGTTGCTCCCAGACCATGACCGTCCGCGTTGTCAGTGCGTGGTACGAGTCGAAGAAGATACGCGTGGAAGGCTGTGCGGATACGTTCGTTAGGAGTCTGACCCCTACGCTCGGTCTAGCGTAGTGCAACCTGAGTATGCATCATCACGGCATCGAGCCGAGGCTGGTTCGACCGAACACGCCGTCCAGTCGTCAGACCCCGAGGCCCCATGCGTAAATCGATACTGCTGGCTGCACTTGTCGTCGTGGCGTGCTCGAAAGAGGAGACGCCGGCGACCGACACCGCCGTTGCCGCGCCGCCGCCGGCTGCACCCGCGGCTCTCACCGCCGCCGACCTCGCGGGTACGTGGACCGGAACCAGCACGGCCACGCCGCCAGACACCGGCACGACCCGTTTCACCGTCGTGACCGTGAACGACTCGACTGGAAAATTCATAGCCGCAGACGCCAAGGACAGCGTCACGTACTCGGTGCGGCTCGACGCCGACAGCATGATCGCGACCTCGGTGCCGTACACTGACCCAACCCTGCCGAAGGGCTCGCCGAAGGTGATGTTCAAGGCGGTGGGGCGGTTGCGCGACGGTAAGCTGGCGGGAACTTCCACGCTCATGGTCGCCGCGAAGCCCGACTCGGTTCTCGGCCGCGCCACGTGGGAGGCAACGCGCGCCCCGTAAGTCGGGTTCTGAAGCCTACTGAGTTTGTAACGGCCCGGCGATTCGCCGGGCCGTTGTGGTGTGTGAACCCGGTCGGTCTCGAAACTATTCAGCTCGCTATGATGGCACCGAGAGACCTCGCTACATGTTCGTTTTCATCTCGCACCTGACCGTACCGCCGGCCGACCACGCCGAGCTGGAGCGCCACTTCCGTGAGCGGTCAGGCCTGGTCGACGGGTTTCCGGGTTTTCTCTATCTTCAACTGCTCAAGCCGCAGGCCGGCGACGCGACGCACACGTTCCTCACCGCGTGGGCCGACCGTGACGCGTTTCGGAGGTACATGCGGAGCCGCGAACATGCGCTCTCGCACGCGCGCGAGCCGGGCGCGATCATGGCCCGCACCGATGTTCGCCATGAGGCCTACGAAGTGCTCCTCGATTCACGGAGGGAGCCGGAATGGATGCCGTGACAGCCGAGGGTCGTGCCGCTGCGCGGCTCATCGCGGAGAAGGACGCCATGGCGAGTGAGGTCACGCGGTTGCTGTACGAGGAAAGTCCCGAGCTCGCGGTACGCTACGGACCTATCGGTCGCGAGCGGTGCCTCGAAGACATTCGCTACACGATCGACCACCTGATTCCAGCCGTCGATCTGGGGCGGCCGGCGCTGTTCGTGACCTACGTGATGTGGCTGGACGAGCTGCTACGCGCTCGAAACGTCGCCACGCGCGACGTCGTCCGAAGCCTGGAATTGCTGGAGCAGGTCGCGCGCACGCGCCTCGCCACCGACGAATCGGACGCCGTGGCGGCCAGCATTCGCGCCGGGCTCGCGTCGCTTCCGGCGGGGTCGAGCGCGTGACGGCGTTAGGCATGCCGAACACGTCGAGCCTCGGTGCGTCGTACCTGGGCGCCATCCGCGATGGTGACCGACGCCGCGCGTTCAAGGTCGTGGAGGATGCGCACACCGCGGGACTCGATCTCGCGGCCACCTACCTCGACCTGATCCAGCCGGCATTACGAGAGATCGGCCGACTCTGGCAGCTGAACCTCATCTCGGTGGCCGACGAGCACCTCGCGACCGCCATCACGCAGGCCGCGATGGCACGCGCCTACGAGCGCGCATTCGCGTGGAGCACGCCGCTCGGCCGATCGCTCGTTGCGGCGTGCGTGGACGTCGAGCGTCACGAGGTGGGACTTCGCATGCTCTGCGATCTGCTCGATCTCGAGGGGTGGCAGACAACTTACCTTGGCGCGACCGTGCCGGTTACGAGCCTCGTCGCGATGGTGCAGCGTCGCCGTCCCGATGCCGTGGCAATCTCCGCCGCGCTGAGCCCACACCTCCTGCGCGTGCGTGCGATGGTGACGGCGATCCGGGAGGCGATGGGTGACTCGTGCCCGCTCATTATCGTGGGCGGGCGCCCGTTCCTCGAGAACCCGAGTCTTGCTACCGAGCTCGGGGCAGATGCCACGGCGACGAACGCAGCTGACGCTGTGCGGGTGCTCGGTGACCGCGTGAGCCCGGTCAGGTGACGCGGATGGTTACTCGGCTGCCGCGCTGCTTCACCCGGTATCCCGCCGCGGTGCTTCACGTCTCGTCGGATGGGACTGTGATCGACTCGAACGGTCGTCTCGAGCGTGAGCTCGATCGCG
>Ga0075421_100004501_pt1 | contig 16826 bp, 15 predicted proteins | sample SoiMetdeltSBSDD5_FD_75292 | JGI IMG/M metagenome (GOLD analysis project Ga0075421, IMG submission 75292) | Bulk soil microbial communities from a Populus tree surrounding site in Tennessee, USA - Soil MetaG P. deltoides SBSDD5 | ecosystem: Environmental > Terrestrial > Soil > Tree plantation...
TGACAACCAATCCGTTTGACGACGACAAGCTGCGCGAGGAGTGCGGCATTTTCGCAATCTGGGGCGCCGAAAGCGCGTCGAGCTTTGTCGCCCTTGGGCTCCATGCGCTGCAGCATCGCGGCCAGGAGGCGGCGGGCATCGTCAGCTTCGACGGCACCAATTATCATGCGCACCGCGCGATGGGCCATGTCGCTGGCAATTTTGACCGCGACGACATCATCCGCAAGCTGTCAGGCACGGTGGCGATCGGGCACGTCCGCTACTCGACCACCGGCGAGACCGCGCTGCGCAATGTCCAGCCGCTGTTCGCCGACCTCGCCGAAGGCGGGTTCGCCATCGCCCACAACGGCAATCTGTCGAACGCGATGACCTTGCGCGCCGCGCTGATCCGCCGCGGCTCCATCTTTCAGTCGACCAGCGACACGGAAGTCATCATCCACCTCGTCGCGACATCCAGCTATTCGACCCCGCTCGACCGGCTGACCGACGCGCTAAGCCAGGTCGAGGGCGCCTATTCGCTACTTTGCCTGACGCCCGAGGGCCTGGTCGCTTGCCGCGATCCGCTCGGCATCCGCCCGCTGGTGATGGGTAAGCTCGGCGAAGCGACGATTTTCGCCTCGGAGACCGTGGCGCTCGACGTGATCGGTGCCAGCTACCTGCGGGACGTCGAGCCGGGCGAGCTGATCATCGTCAACGAAACCGGCGTGCGCAGCTTCCGTCCGTTCGCGCCGGCGAAGCCCCGCCCCTGCATCTTCGAGCATGTCTATTTCTCGCGGCCCGACAGCATCATCGAGGGCACCTCGGTTTACGAGGTGCGCAAGAACATCGGCGCGGAACTGGCCCGCGAAGCGCCGGTCGAGGCCGACTACATCGTTCCCGTGCCGGACTCCGGCGTGCCGGCAGCATTGGGCTACAGCCAGGAATCGAAGATCCCGTTTGAGCTGGGCATCATCCGCTCGCACTATGTCGGACGGACCTTCATCCAGCCGAGCCAGGACGTCCGCCATCTTGGCGTGAAGTTGAAGCACAATGCCAACCGCGCCCTGATCGAGGGCAAGCGCATCATCCTGGTCGACGACAGCATTGTGCGCGGAACCACATCGGTGAAGATCGTGCAGATGATGCGCGATGCGGGCGCCAAGGAAGTGCATATGCGCATTGCGTCGCCGCCGACCAAGTTCAGCTGCTTCTATGGTGTGGACACGCCGGAGCGATCCAAGTTGATCGCCAGCCAGATGAATGTCGAGGAGATGGCACGCTACATCAACGCCGACAGCCTCGCCTTCATCTCGATCGACGGACTCTATCGTGCGCTGGGCGACCATCGCAATGCATCCGAGCCGCAGCGCTGCGACGCATGCTTCACCGGCAATTATCCGACCACGCTCACCGACTGCGACAAGGACGGGAAGCTCAAACCGCTTTCTCTCGTCGCCAGCCGCTAGCCAGTACCCAGGCACCTGCCGTGAGCGCCCAGGAAACGATCGTTTCCAGTGAGTGCATTGCGCTCATCGGGCCGCCCAGGATCATGGGCCCCCACACCAGGACCGTAATTAGCGTGATCTGGACGGCCGCCACCATGGCTCCAAACCGCGCGCCGATCGCAGTGACCAGGGAGATGCCGGTCGCGAGATAGATGCAGCCGGTTAAATAGGCCCAGAATATTGGTCCCGGCAGCCAGCGCGGCACCAGCGGCGCGGTCATTTCAAGATAGAAGAAATGGGAAAGGCCGAACGCGATGAGGGCAAGGCCGTAAAGGAGATGTGCGAACCGCTGCCCGCGATCGCTGGCCAGGAAGTTGGTGCCATTGGCGAACCCGCCGTAGAGTACCCACGCCGCAGCAATAAGCACCGCATTTTCGCCATTGCTTTGATAGGAAACCTCCTCGAGTGGTGCCCGAACGATGAACGGAAACTTGAACGCGACCGTCCAGATGACCAGCCAGGCAAACAGGGCGAGCGCTGCCGGAGCCGCAGTGCGCCTCATCAGCAGGCCGGCGCCGCAGAGCAGCAGAACGAGGTTGCATAGGTTGGCCAGAAGTTCGCGGCCTGGCAGCGTCTTGGGAACCGGCGGCCCGATCGGCGCGAAGTTGGCGCCAGCCAGTCCGATCAGGCCGATCGCCATGATCGTTACCGCGAAAAAGAGGCTAGCTGCTGCCTTCAGATTCATGATCGAAGCGTCCAATCATTCCGGGCCATCCGAAATTCTTTTTCGAGCAACCGGCCTCTTTTTGCAGGCGAAGGATTGCCGCGCATCCTTCTAGCTCGCAATGACGCGCCACCATGACCGATTCGAAACCGTTTGAAGGTAAGTTGGCGCTTGTTACAGGCGCAAGCCGCGGCATTGGCGCTGCCACCGCAGAAGCCCTCGCTGCAGGTGGTGCACATGTCATACTGACCGCGCGGACCGCGCAATCGCTGGAGCAGGTTGAGGAGCGGATCCACGGGGCCGGCGGCACCGCAACCATTGCGCCGATGGACCTCAACGATGCCGAGAATATCCAGAAGCTGGCGCAGGCCGTGGCCGAGCGCTGGGGAAGCCTCGACATTCTCGTGCTCAACGCGGCGATGCTCGGCTCGCTTTCGCCGGTAGAGCATCTTGACCCAAAGGAGCTGGAGCGCGTCTTCAAGCTCAACGTGCTCGCCAATCAGGTAATGATCGCCGCTTTTGACCCGTTACTTCGCCGCGCCGAAAAGGCTGACGTGATTGGGATCACATCGTCGGTAGGCGATGAGCCGCGCGCTTTCTGGGGCGGATACGGTGCGTCCAAGGCCGCATTCGATACGCTGCTCGGCGCCTATGCCGATGAGACCGCCTATGCGGGTAAGCTCCGCGTGCAGATTGTCGATCCTGGCGCGACCCGCACCCGCATGCGCCAGCTCGCATTCCCGGGCGAGGAACCGGATACCGTCAAGCCGCCGGAAGTTGTCGCCGCTGCAATTGTCGAGCGGCTGCAGAGCGGTGCCGAAACTGGAAGTCGTCACCGGGTGGGCGACTAGGCCTTCACCATCGTCACCTGGGCGACGTCGATCCCGCGTCCGCGAAAGCCGCCCTCGCAATACATGAGGTAATAGCGCCAGAGGTCGTGGAACTGCTCGCTGAATTCCTTCAGCCGGCCCTGGCTGACCGCGACGTCAAAGCGCTCGCGCCACTGGCGCAGCGTCTCGGCATAGTCGAGGCCGAACCCGTCGCGCCCTTCCCAGCTAAGTCCTCGCTCGCCCGCCAGCCCCTCAAATCCAGGTTCGTCGATCAGCATGCCGCCCGGGAAAATATACGCCTGGATGAAGTCGGCGTTGCGCGAATAGCCGTTGAACAGTTCATGCCGGATGCTGATGAATTGCAGCGCGGCGCGTCCGCCCGGTTTCAGGTTGCGGGCGATGGAATCTAGGTAGGCCGGCCACCAGCGCTGCCCTACCGCCTCGACCATTTCGACCGACGCCACCGCGTCGAATTGCTCGGAAATCTCACGATAATCCTGAAGCCGGATTTCGATACGGTCCGACAAATTCCATGCAGCAATTTTTGCCTGTGCCCAACCTTTCTGCTCTGCAGATAACGTCAGGCCAACGACCTGCGCGCCTCGTTTCGCCGCCTCGATCGCCAATGTGCCCCATCCGCAGCCGATCTCCAGTAGGCGGTCGCCCGGCGTCAAATTGAGTCTGTCGAGGAGCATCGACACCTTGCGCTGCTGGGCCTGTTCCAGCGTGTCGCCGGGCGCGAACCGGGCCGAGCTGTAGGTCATGCTCGGATCGAGCCATTCGGCATAGAAGTCGTTGCCCAGGTCATAATGGGCCGCGACATTCTCCCGCGCCTGGCCAAGCCCGTTGTCGCGCAGCCGGTGCGCCAGCCGATTGACGCGCCGCATCAATCCCTTGGCGCGGCCGACCTCGCCCAGCGCCTCACCGTTCAGCATGAACAGCTCGAACAGCGGCACGGGGTCGGGGGAACTCCACTCGCCCGCTGCCCAGGCCTTGTACCAGCCGACGGATCCGCTGGTCGCCAGGCGGACCAAGGCCATCCAGCTGTTGAGATGCACCACCGCGGTCGGGCCGGGTCCACGAAAGCCAAGCCGCCTCCGCGACCCATCAGGCAGGCGCGTCTCGATGCCACCATGCAGAAGCCGGTGATGGATCAGGTCGAGCACCTGCCTGAAGCCCGGCGCTACCAACCTGCCCAGGACGCCTACTCCCGTCGCAAAACGGCGGTCGGCCCGTACCAGATGCTCGCCCCTCGTGGCCATTTCGGTCCTATCCTCGCCGTTTGGCGTGTTGGCAAGCGCCGCGCCGAGCCGAAAATTGGGTTAGCCGTCGCATAATTCCGCCCTGCTCGACGGCTTGTGGCCAACGGTTCACCGTTAATGGCGCCAAATATGGTTACCTGCCTCTGGCTAGCAATGATTTCCTGGCCAAAGTGGCGGCCAACCACCGCGCCCTCGGGGCGCGACAGCAATCACAAGGGGTTCGTAATGCGTAAGACCATCCTGGCGCTCACCGCCGCTGCGGTAGCGGTTCCGACCGTCCCGGCGACGCCGGCCTTCGCCCACGACGGCTATTATCGCGGCAAGGTCTGGCAGGATTCCCGCGGCCGCTACCGCTGCAAGCGTCCGAATGGCACCACCGGCCTGATCGTCGGGGCCGCGGGCGGCGCGCTGATCGGCCGGGCAATCGACACGCGGGGCGAGCGAGCCACGGGCACCATCATCGGCGCGGCCGCCGGCGCACTGATCGGCCGCAAGATCGACCGCAGCCGGGTCAGGTGCCGATGAACTGAATTCCAAGTTAGGCCGGCGCCAACCCCACCCCCCTGATCCGGCGCCGGCCGCCCCTGTTCGACTGTATTGACACAATAACACACCTGTGCGACCTTAAGGCGCATCAGGGAGGTTATGATTCATGTACAGCCAGAACGACCTCGATGAGGCAGTGGCTTCCGGCGCGCTCAGCGCGGACGCGGCGGCTGCCCTTCGCAATTTCGTCGACAACCAGCGCTCGTCACCGGCGGTCGATGAAGAGAATTTCCGGCTCATCACCGGGTTCAACGATGTCTTCGTCGCCATCGCTTCGGCGATCCTGCTCTTCGCCGTGGGTTTCATCGGCCAATGGATCGGCCAGCGCACCGGCCTGGTCGTCGAATTTGACGGCCCCTCGCCGCTCGCACCGCTGGCCGTTGCCGCGACCAGCTGGGGCCTGGCGCTGTTCTTCACCGCCAGGCGGCGCATGGCGCTGCCATCGATCCTGCTCTTGCTGAGCTTCGTCATCGCCGTCCTCGCGACCGCCGGCTTCACGCTGGTCATGGGGGTCGGGCCGGATTCGCTAAACGATAACCAACAGCTGGGCGGCGTCATCGCCGCTATCTCGGCTGCGATCGCGGCCGGAGCCGCCTGGCTTCACTGGCGGCGCTTCCGCGTTCCGATCACCGTCGCCACCGGCGCGGCGGCGGTCGCCGGCATTGCCGTCGGCCTGCTTGTCGCCGCGCTCGGGCAGAGTGCGGAGGATGCGAAGAACCTCATCCTCGGCTTCGTTTTGCTCCTCGGCATCGGTACCTTCCTGTTCGCCATGTGGTGGGACGGCTCGGATCGTGCGCGCGTAACCCGCCGGGCGGATGTCGCCTTCTGGTTACATCTGCTGGCGGCGCCGATGATCGTCCATCCGATCTTCACGCTGCTCGGGCTCAACGACAACAGCGCCACGATCAGCGAAGGCCTGGTCGCCGTCCTGCTCTATGTTGTGCTGGGCGTGACCGCGCTGGCGATCGATCGGCGTGCGCTGCTCGTCTCGGCACTGGCCTATGTGCTCTACGCGCTGAACGAACTGTTCCGCGAGTTCGGGGCGGTCGAGCTCAATGTGGCACTGACCGCGCTGGTGATCGGATCGGCATTGCTGATGCTGTCGGCCTTCTGGTCGCAGGCGCGCGCGGCGGTGGTCAGGCCACTGCCCGTTGGTCTTCGCGAGCGCCTGCCGCTCGTCAACCGGCCGGCGGCTATTCCCGCACAAGCCGCATGAGGCGGCGCTCGATCGGGGCCAGGATGCCGTGAAGCTCGTGGCCCCGCTTGAGCACCATCCCATGCTCTGAAACCAAGGCAAACGCCCCCTGCTTCAAATGAAGCTGGGGGCGTTTTTCGATCCGGACATCAGGCCGCTCCGCAGTCCGGCGGAAAGCGGCGAAGACTGCCACATCGGCGTCGAACCAAATTCCATAGTCGCGCCAGTGGCCGGCGGCGACCATCCGCCCGTAAAGGTCGAGGATGCGCTGCAGCTCGGCACGATCGAATGAAGTCAAAGGACGCCGGTCCCGCGGGTGCGGAAACGGCGTGATGACGCTCAAGCGCTTTTCGCCTTTGGTCGGGCCTGGCTGCGCGCCCGCAGCTCGGCCACCTCGCGCCGAAGCGCCTCGATCTCGTCTTCCAGCTCGGCCAGCCGGGCACGGCCCGGATCGCAATCTTCACCGCAGGGCGTACCGTACGGCACGAACCCCGGGCTGTAATGCACGGCGTCGACCGGCACCGCCTTGGCGGGAATGCCGACCATGGTGCTGCCTGGCTCGACATCCTTGGTGACGACCGCGTTGGCGCCGATCTTGGCGCCCTCACCCACCTCGACCGGGCCCAGCACCTGCGCGCCTGAACCGATCACGACGCCATTCTTCAGCGTCGGATGGCGCTTGCCGCCGACGCCGGTCGACGGGTTGGTCCCGCCCAATGTGACGTTCTGATAGATGGTAACGTCGTCGCCGATCTCCGCCGTCTCGCCGATCACGGTGAAGCCATGATCGATGAAAAAGCGCTCGCCGATCTTCGCGCCCGGATGGATATCGATGGCGGTGATCGCACGCGCGAAATGGTTCACCAGCCGCGCCAGGAAATAGAGGTGACCGCCATAAAGCCAGTGGGCAACGCGATGCAGCCCCAGCGCCCAGACGCCGGGATAGATCAATATCTCCCACCGCGACCGCGCTGCGGGGTCGCGCGCCTTTACCGATTCCAGATACTCAACAATGCCCGAAGCCAATCGACGCGTCCTTGCTGTTTCTCCCCCTATTTTAAGGTGTCAGAGGCGTAATGAAAAGCCGAACGGCCCTTTTCACGCGCCGGAAGTGCTTGCCGCGCAACAGCGTCTTGGGCAGTTAAGCGCAGATAAACAGGGTGGAGACGGCAAATTCCCACGCACATCCTCACCGACCCGGCCGTCCTGCTGCCCTTCATCCTGATTGGCTTTGCAGCCCAGATGATCGATGGCGCGCTCGGCATGGCGTTCGGTCAAATCTCCAGCACATTGCTGATTATCTTGGGCGTGCCGCCGGCCGCCGCATCGGCCGGGGTCCATACGGCCGAGACATTCACCACGGCGATTTCAGGCATCAGCCACGTCGCCCACCGCAACGTCGATTGGCAGCTGTTTTTCCGCATTGCCATCCCGGGCACCCTGGCCGGGGTAATCGGTGCCTATGCGCTGACGCAGGTCGATGCGAGCGTCGCCAAGCCCTTCGTACTGACCTACCTTACCGCCCTCGGCGCCTACCTGCTCTACCGCGGCGTGATGCATAAACACACTGAGCGGCGGCCCAAGATCGTTGAGCCCCTGGGTGCTGTGGGAGGATTCCTTGATGCCGCGGGCGGCGGCGGATGGGGCGCGATCGTGACATCCAACCTGCTGGTCCAGGGCAGCAATCCCCGCAAGACCGTCGGCACCGTCAATACGGCGGAGTTCTTCCTGACCGTCACCATTTCCGCGACTTTTATCGCGACACTGGGCTGGGCGGCCTTCACCACTGCGACCTTGGGATTGCTGATCGGCGGCGTCTGCGCGGCTCCGTTCGGTGCCTGGATCGCCAAGCGGGTGAACGCTGACCTCCTGCTGACATTCGTCGGCGCGATCCTGACGCTGACCAGCGGCTACGGCCTCTATCGCGTAATGAGTTGAATCGCCGCTCGGCAAGGAAGGTGACGGCGGGAGCAAAATTAGGGGAGAATGCCCCCGCCGTCCTGCTGCTCGCGTCGCGTGTGCAGCAGTATCTCACGCCGTTCCTTAACTATGATGCTGGCGTCTATCGCACAAGTTCATTATATTGCGCATATTGATTGGAAATTTCGATTAGCGATGACTGTCCACCCGCCGACCATCAAGCAACTCCAATATTTGGTCGCGCTCCGCGAGCATGGCCACTTCGGCAAGGCCGCGGACTCCTGTTTCGTGACCCAATCGACCCTTTCCGCTGGACTTCGCGAGCTTGAAACACTGCTCGGCGTTACCCTGGTCGAACGCACCCGCCGCGTTGTCCGCTTCACAGCTCTAGGTGAAAAGGTGGCCGACAAGGCCGTTCGGGTTTTGCGCGAGGCCGAGGAGCTGGCGGAACTCGCCCGGGCTGAAGGCAAGCCGCTGCACGGCGAGCTGCGGATGGGAGTCATCCCGACCATCGCACCCTTCCTGCTGCCGGCAATGCTGCCGCGGCTCCGGCGGGAGTGGCCGATGCTGAAGCTGTACCTGCGGGAGGAAACCAGCCAGGCCGCCTGCGAAGCGCTGCACCGGGGACAGCTGGACTGTGTGTTGCTTGCCCTGCCCTACAATTGCGGCGACGTAGACTCGGCCCCGCTCTTCGACGACCGGCTGTTCGTTGCCTATCCGCGGGGTGAAGCGCCCAGCGGCGCCATGGTCGATATCGATGCGATCGACGAAGGCCGCATGCTGCTTCTCGAGGACGGCCACTGTCTCAAGGATCATGCGCTGTCGGCGTGCAACAGGCCTGAGCTTCGCGCCCATGCGGCGATGATGGGCACGTCGCTCCATACGCTGGTGCAAATGGTCGACAATGGGCTTGGCCTGACCTTCATCCCGGCGATGGCGATTGAGGCTGGAATCCTTGAGGGCACCGGCGTCGATGCGAAACCGCTACGCTCCGAACATGGCTACCGGCAAATCGCGCTGATCTGGCGCCGAACGAGCCCGCGCGAGGTCGAATTCCAGCTGCTTGCCGATCGCCTGCGTTCAATTGTCCGCGAGGTCGTTCCCGGCCAGGAGGCGATCGGGCTGGCGCAACCCAAGGATTCCGCTCTCCTGGAAGCCACCAGCACCAATTAGACCGCTTCCGAACGGTCGACCGCCGCGGCACTCGGGCAGGAGGGAATGCTGCAAGCCAGGCTCATGGGGAGAGATGAGCCGTTTGCAGCATGGTGCCGCGGCGGCCTAACCCTACTCGGCGGGTACCGGCTCGGCATTGGCAGGTGCCGAGCTGGACGCAGCCTTGCCGGGCTGGTGCCTAAGGTCAAAGCGATCCGCATTCATCACCTTCGTCCAGGCAGCGACGAAGTCCCGCACGAACCTCGCTTCGCTGCCTTTCTCGGCATAGGCCTCGGCGGTCGCTCGCAGCTGGCTGTTCGAGCCGAAAATGAGATCGGTCCGCGTGGCGCGCCACTTCTCCTGGCGACCACCGCGGTCATAGCCGATGAATTCCTCATCGCCGCTTTCGTCGACCACTTCCCAGAAGATGTCGTTGTCGAGCAGGTTGACGAAGAAGTCGTTGGTCAGTTGGCCCTTGCGCCTGGTGAACGCGCCGTGCGGCGCATCGCCATGATTGGCCCCGAGCACGCGCAAGCCTCCCAGCAACACCGCCATCTCCGGCGCGGACAAGCCAAGCAGCGAGGCACGATCCAGCAACAGCTCTTCGGTCTTCACGGAGTGCTTGGTCTTCAGATAGTTGCGGAAGCCATCGGCCGCGGGCTCCATCACCGCGAAGCTGTCGACATCGGTCCAGTCCTGCGTCGCATCGCCGCGACCGCCAGTGAAGGGGACCGAGATGGAATAGCCGGCATCCTTTGCCGCTTTTTCCACCGCTGCAGTGCCGGCGAGGACGATCGCGTCGGCCATCGACAGAGGTCCACGCAACTCGTCGATCTTGGCCAAGACCTTGGCCAATTCGTCCGGTTCGTTGACGGCCCAGTCCTTCTGCGGGGCGAGCCGGACGCGCGCACCGTTGCCACCACCGCGGAAATCGGTCTTGCGGAAGGTCGACGCCGATGCCCAGGCGGCCTTGACCAGCTGGCCGATCGAAAGTCCGGCGGCCAGGATCTTCGACTTGAATGCCGCTACGTCCGCGTCGGACGGCTTGGTGCCGGCAGGAACCGGATCCTGCCAGATCAGGTCCTCGCTCGGAACTTCCGGCCCGAGGTAGCGGACCTTGGGCCCCATGTCGCGATGGGTCAGCTTGAACCAGGCGCGCGCGAAGGCGTCCTTGAAGGCCGCGTGATCGTTGCGGAACTTCTCCGAAATCTTGCGGAATTCGGGGTCCATCTTGAGCGCCATGTCGGCGGTCGTCATCATCGTCGGCACCCGCTTTGACGGGTCATGCGCCGCCGGCGCCATATCTTCTTCGCGTTGGTTGATCGGCTGCCATTGCTGGGCGCCCGCCGGCGAGCGGACCAGCTCATACTCATAGTCGAGCAGCAGCCGGAAATAATTCTCCGACCACTGGGTAGGCGTGTTCACCCACGATCCCTCGATCCCGCTGGTAATGGCATGCTCGCCAATCCCACTCTCATAAGCGCTCGCCCAGCCGAGGCCCTGGAGTGCAAGATCAGCACCTTCCGGCGCGGCGCCCACGAGGCTGGCATCGCCTGCCCCATGCGCCTTGCCAAACGTGTGGCCGCCAGCGGTGAGCGCCACCGTTTCCTCATGGTTCATCGCCATCCGCTCAAACGTCACCTTGATGTCCCGCGCCGACTGCAGCGGGTCGGGATTCCCTCCGGGTCCCTCGGGATTGACGTAAATGAGGCCCATCTGGATCGCCGCGAGCGGATGCTCCAGGTCCATCTCCCTCTCGGGCTGGATGCGCGTTTCGGAGCCCTCGCTGACCCACTTCTCTTCGGCGCCCCAATAGATGTCGCGCTCCGGCTCAAACACGTCCGGACGCCCACCGCCGAAACCGAAGATCGGGCCGCCCATCGATTCGATGGCGACGTTGCCGGCGAGGATAAACAGGTCGGCCCAGCTGATGTTCGCGCCATATTTCTGCTTGATCGGCCAGAGCAGGCGGCGCGCCTTGTCGAGGTTGCCGTTATCCGGCCAGCTGTTGAGCGGAGCAAACCGCTGCTGGCCGCTGTTGGCGCCGCCGCGCCCATCCGCCGTGCGATAGGTGCCTGCGGCGTGCCAGGCCATCCGGATCATGAACGGGCCGTAGTGGCCATAGTCGGCCGGCCACCAGGGCTGGCTGTCGGTCATCAGCGCCGTGAGGTCATTCTTGAGCGCCCGATAGTCGAGCTTGCTGAACGCGTCGGCGTAATCGAAGTCCTCGCCCATCGGGTCGGGAGACACCCCGCCCTGGTGGAGGATGTCTACGGGCAAGGCCTCCGGCCACCAATCGCGGTTGGTGCGGCCGAGCAGCGACCGCTCATTGCCTGGGCGGTGCACAGGGCACCCTCCGCCCATCGAATCGCCGGTCTTCGCATCCATGTTTCTGCTCCTGTCCAAGTTTCAGGCCGACGCTAGGCCGCGACTGAAACGGGCGGAAACGAGATAAGTTCGTCAGAGAGAGTTGGAAAATCGATTACTCCTCCCCGGCACGGGGGGGGTGGCAGTCCGAAGGACTGACGGAGGGGGCCCATCACTCGGACAACGCGCCCTCCCCAATCCCGGGATGGTTCAGTCCATGTGCCTCAGGCCGATGCGGAGATAGTCATATCCCGTCACCATCGTCAGTGCCGCCGCCGCCCATAGGCTGAGCAGCCCCACCTGGTGGACCCATTCCTCGCCAGGAAACGCCCCGCCAAGAATCAGCGCGCCGAGCGCCACCAGTTGGAAAGTCGTCTTCCACTTGGCGAGCGCGCTGACCGGCACTCCCACGTTGAGCGGCGCCAGGAATTCCCTCAAACCAGAAACGATGATCTCGCGCAGCAGGATCACCAATGCCGGGATAATGTGGAGCCCATGGATCACCGGTTCGCCCGACATTTTCCGACTGGCGATCAGCATGACGATCACGGCCGCGACCATGATCTTGTCGGCGATCGGGTCGAGGAACTGGCCGAGGCGCGAGATCCGCCCCTGGGCGCGCGCCAGATAGCCATCGAAATAATCGGTGATCCCCACAATGCAGTAGAGGATGAAGGTTATCGCATAGTCGATCGGGGTCGGCCGCCACAGCAGGAACACGAGGATCGGCACCGCCAGGATGCGCGAGAGCGTCAGCAGGTTGGGCAGCGACAACATCGCGCCATTGGCTAAGCCGACCCGCGCCGATTGAACAGAGTCAAAAATCCGCCGCTTGCGGGCACTAGCAAAGCCGTTATCAGAGAGGGCGGACGATGCAGGACAGCGCACATCTATTACGAACACGGCGCTTCCTGCCGATTTTCGTCACCCAGTTCCTGGGCGCCTTCAACGACAATCTGTTCCGCACATCGATGGTGATGCTGGTCATTTACGGCATCTACCAGGACCCGGAACAGGAGGCGACGTTCAGCGCCATCGCCGGCGGCCTGTTCATCCTGCCCTTCTTTCTGCTGTCGGCGCTATCCGGCCAGCTGGCCGACGAGCGCGACAAGGCCGCGATCGTCCGCATTGTAAAGACGGCCGAGATCCTGATCATGATGGCCGGCGCGGCAGGGCTGTTCCTTCACAATGTGCCGCTGCTCCTCACCGCACTCTTTGCCATGGGCGTGCATTCGACTTTCTTCGGCCCGATAAAATACGCCATCTTGCCCCAACATCTTCAGCCGGATGAGGTGCTCGGCGGCACCGGCCTGGTCGAGGCGGGGACCTACATCGGCATCCTTGGCGGGACACTGCTTGGCGGTGTTCTGGTATTGCAAAGGCCGGACGGCAGCTTCCACGCAGAATCCGCCGCGATTGCCGTTCTCATCGTTGCCGCCATCGGCCGGATCGCCGGCCAGTTCGTTCCGCCCGCGCCTCCCGCGCCCGACGCGCCGCCGTTCCACTTCGACTGGCATATCATCCGCGCGTCACGGACCTTGGTCAGCAACACGCTGCACATTCCCCGCTTGTTCCTGGCGATCATCGCGATCAGCTTTTTCTGGGCCATGGGGGCCGTGCTGGCCGCGCAGTTCCCACCGTTGGTCAAGAATGCGCTCGGCGCGGACCAGACCGTGGCAACGCTGTTTCTCGCCACTTTTTCGGTAGGCGTCGCGATTGGCTCGGTGGCGGTCAACCGATTGCTGCAAGGCAAGGTCTCGGCGCGCTATTCGCCCGCTTCCGCCTTGCTGATGGGTCTGTTCGTGCTCGACCTGTTCCGCCGCGTAAAGGGCTGGCCCGGACCGGCCGCGGAGCTACGCGATCTCGAGGCATTCCTGATGGTCCCGAATAGCTGGATGATCGTGCTCGACCTGCTCGGCGTCGCGATTTCCGGCGGCATGTTCGTCGTGCCGCTCTACGCTTTCCTGACCACAACCGTGCCCAAGTCGGAGACCGCGCGAACCATCGCGGCGAACAATATCGTCAATTCGGGCTTGATGGTCGCCGCGACCCTGATCCTGACGGGCGCGGTGCAGTTGGGCGTGACCGTTGCCGACAGCTTGCTGATCGTCGCCGGCGCGACAGTCATTTCGGCCTGGTTCGGATGGAAACTCCACCTCGCCTGTGATTGACAATTAAGCCAGGAATATCGTCGTAAACAGGAATCCGCAGGCGAAGGTCAGCGCGAACAAGCGAAGGTCATTGACCAGGCCGGAGGCGGGTTCAGCGACCGCATAGGCTGCACGGCTCGTTCCGCCTAACTGGCGGATCGCCAAGATTCGTTGCAGGCGCTCGTTCGACCGCATCGCCAATCCTTAACGCGATTTTTACCACGGCATCAACGCCGTGATTTGGCGATTTGGCTCGCCCGTCCCATGGCGGGACGAAGCGGCGCGGCGGACTAGTTTCGGGCTTTGCGGCTGCGCTGAGGAAGCTGCTCGGTCGTCTCGCCATGGCGGGCGCGGAGCAAGGCACTGGCCTGGTCGGCGCTCATCGGCTTGCCGAAATACCAGCCCTGCCCGACCGCGCAGCCGAAGCCGGCGACCGCGCCGTGGACCGCCGCATCCTCGATGCCTTCCACCGTCACCGGCACGCCGATCCCATCGGCCAATGTCGTGACGGCGCGGATGATCGCTGCGCTTTCGGGATCGCGCGTCAGGGTCGAAACGAAGCTGCGGTCGATCTTGATCACGTCGAACGGCAGCGACCGCAGGTGGGCAAGCGAGGAGAAGCCCGTGCCGAAGTCATCCAGCGCAAGGCGGATGCCCTGGTTCTTGAGGCTGGCGACGATTGTTCGGGCAAGATCCAGATCCGAGAACAGCGAGCTTTCGGTGATCTCGACGACCAGGCGCTCGGCCGGGAAGCCCGCCTCCGTCAGCAGCCTTACGATACGCTGCGCCAGCCAGCTGTCGGCCAATTGCGACGGCGAAATATTGACCGACAGCTTGATCGTTGGATCCCAGCTGGCTGCCTCGACCATCGCCGCCAGCATGATTTGTTCCGACAATCGGCCAATCAGCCCATGTTCCTCCGCGACCGGGATGAATCGGTCGGGTTCGATCATCCCTGACAAGGGATGGTCCCAGCGCGCCAGCACCTCGAACCCGACAATCTCGCCGGTGAGCAGGTCCACTTGCGGCTCGAAATAGGGAAGGAATTGCCCATGCTCGAGGCCATAGCGAATGCCCTGCTCGAGCTCGCTATGGATGATGAGCGCGCGCTCCATGCCCGCGTCGAACCAGACCGGGCGCGCCGAGCGCGTCGATTTGGCGCGGTCGAGCGCAATATCGGCTCGCCGCAGCATGTCGGGGATCTGGCCTTCGTTGGGCTTTGAGGCCGCGATGCCGACGAAAGCGCCGACCTGTACCAGCTTTCCCTCGGCTTCCATCGGCCGAGTGATCGCCTTGAGCATTTGCGCCGCCAGAGCTTCCGCTTCAGTCAGCCATTCTTGAGGCGCGGCGTAGGCGATGGCAAATTCATCGCCTGCCAGGCGCGCTACCAGGTCGCCCTCACCGGCGGTCTGCTCCATTGTCGCGGCGATCAATCGCAGCAAACGATCGCCAACGTCATAGCCGTGCCGGTCGTTGATGGCTTTGAAGCGATTGAGTTGGACGGAAAAAATGACCAGGTGACGCCCATCCAACTGGGCCTGAAGCCGAAGCTCCTCCCCCTGGTCGGCAAAGCCTTTGCGGTTCAACAGTCCCGTCATGCCGTCGGTCGAGGCGATCAGCGCAGCGCGCGCTTCCCCTTCCTTCCGCATTTCCGCTTCATGCTGCAGGTCGACGTAGCGGCGCCAGCCGAACAGGATCAGCGCGACGTTCAGCGTAAGGGCGACGGCGGCCACCTTAAGGCCGGAGCCGACCGCCATGCCGGCATTGGTCAAGCGCTGGAAGAATTCGCTGCCGTTCCAGATCAGCAGGAAGACCGCGGCGATGAGGGTGCCAAGGACCAGCACGTCCCGCCGCGCGCTGGCGAGCGCCAAGTTTCGGTCCCGCGACGCGGACCTGGGTGACGAATTACTGCCCACAAGCCAACGAATTAACGTGGATTGCTTAATTATTTCTCCACGATGGAGCGCAAGTGGCGGGTTTCGGGTCTAGCCGGCTTGGCATCGTCCTCGCCAATCCCCCGGATTGGCTACGGGCGATGCTGGTGCGGACGGCGGGACTTGAACCCGCACGCCCAAAGGGCAGAAGATTTTAAGTCTCCAGCGTCTACCATTCCGCCACGTCCGCAACCTTGAAATCGTTGGATTTTTCCAAAATCAATGCTGGAAAATCGTTCCAACATTTGTTGGAATTGTTGGAATGGTGGATTTTTGATCGCCGCGCAATTGGATTTCCCCCATGGATTGAGCGCGATAACCGTCGTCCACACGCGCCGTGTCCGAAGACTGCGAGTCTCCAAGATTTTCCCGACCTGCCTAATGGCGGGACCCATTGCGGTCATAAGCACTTATGTTACGGTTCCATCGATTGGGGCGCGGGCAGTATGCGTTTGCACCTGCGCTACCTTGACTCTCTGACGGGAGTCTCATGACCGACTTTGAATTCCTGTTCGCGCTCTTCGGCCTGCTGTTCGGACTCATTGTGGCCGAGCTATCCATCAAGTTCGCCGACGCAATCGATTTCAGTCGCGAACGGCCGGTTGGAATTCTGACGCCTGCGCTGGCGTTTCTGTTACTGACCGATGTGACAACCTTCTGGCTATTCATTTGGGCGGCCAGAAGCGTGCTGACAGTCAGCTGGCCATCCGTATTCTCCGGCGTTTTTCTGGCCATCCTCTATTTCGTCGCGGCTGCGCTCGTCTTTCCGCGGGCCAGCCGCAACGTGGCCCATCTCGATGATCACTATTGGTCACGGAAGAGGCTTATTGCGGGCGTGATGCTGTTTGTGAACCTGGTAGCGCTAGCCGGTATGCTGACCCAGGCAATACCGGCCTGGAACGACTGGTGGTTCTACTTCTACTTCCTGAGCTACTTCTTCGCGCTTGCGGGGCTGATCATCAGCCGTTCCCGCCGACTGGACCTTTTCTTTCTTGCCTGGGCGATCTTCGTGAATGTTTCGTCAGGTTTCAGCTTCCTCCCCAACTCGCATTTCGGGGAGCAGGTCGGCTTGGCTCCGGCACCAGGTCCCTATGCGGCTCCACAACGCTGAAGCGTCCGCTTTCCACCCTTACTGGCCATTACCGATCTATTGAGGACGCTCAGGCCTCCTCTGGGCGCTGGTCCTCGTTGAGGGTCAGCCAGTCGTGGCTGAGCAGCTTCATTCGCGCGAGCAGTGACACGAGATACGCCGTCGACAAGCCGAGCATAATGATACCGATCGGCCCCTCGATCGCTCCAAAGAGGCGCCATTCACGGGGGGA